>Ga0209040_10003403_pt1 | contig 12240 bp, 6 predicted proteins | sample BogFormECP12_OM3_FD_188240 | JGI IMG/M metagenome (GOLD analysis project Ga0209040, IMG submission 188240) | Bog forest soil microbial communities from Calvert Island, British Columbia, Canada - ECP12_OM3 (SPAdes) (version 2) | ecosystem: Environmental > Aquatic > Freshwater > Wetlands > Bog ... | reverse complement strand
ACTCGCAAGTCAGCTACTACCCGATCCATGCCCCTCTGGGCTTCCTTCCCATGGATCTGAACGATGAGACAATCCGGGTTGCAGGCCAAACCGTTCTGGAGGCCGCACAGCGGCACCAGAGGTTCATCTTCGTCGTGCCTCCCTCGTCGTATCCGACGTTGCAGTGGCTCGGCAACTACGCGCAAGGCGCATTTACGGCAGAAATTCTCGGGGAGTTTGAGGAAATCCTAGTGGTTGAATTTCGGCCGGTCGCAGGAAACGAGTAAGATCGCCCCCTATTGTCGGGGACCTACCGCGGGCGTTATTGCGAGCCGTCGTAGAGATTCAGATGGTTCCGCTCGAGGAAGTCCAGTTTTTCCTGCAAGTGGGTCTTTTCCGGATCGGGATAGATTTGGAAACCAGTCAGAGCGGTGCACTCATAAATGTCGTGCCGAGCCAAGTAGCACTCCCGCCAAACACGTTTGCCGCTACTAAAGTGCTCATTGTCCGCTGCGTCTTTGCGGTTTAACGGAAGGGCCCCGATCGTGGCAAAGACCACCAAAGCCAGAACAAGGGAAAAGCGAAAGTCCCTGCTGCGATTCGACAAGGCGTAGAGGTACACGCCGAACAGTCCCAGAATCACGTACAGCGTGTATCGCGAGGTGCCTGCGGCCGCGAATCCCAGACACATGCGCGCGTAGGAGGCATTGAGGCAAAAGATCCCGCTGTATGCCAATAACGCGGCGATAGCAGCATCGCGGGACCATTGATCCGACCTCTGGGAGAACAATCTCTTGGCCGTAACCGAAAGCGCAACCAAGAACGACAGCAAAACAATCGAGCCGATCAGGGTTGCAAGCGGGAGGCTCAATGTTCTGAGACCGCCAGCATGGGCGAACATGAGGGCTATAAACCATGGGTACGCGAACGGATTTTTGGGGGCAGGCGTGGGGCACTCCACGCCCAACGTAAACCTGTAGTTAACAAAGAATGATGCCAGCGAGGCAATCGATATCGCTAAGGCCGCGGCCGTACCCCGCTGATACTTGGTCGACAGATGGCGAGTGTTTGCATAGTAATCGAGCGCGAGCAATACGGGAGTCACGGGACCGATGAATATCCCGAAGCCGCTGTAGATCATGAAAAAATTCACCAGCAAAAGGCAAATGTACTTCCAGTGATACGTTCGAATTAACCAGCAAAGGCAATAAAGAACTATCAGTAGCAACGGCAAGGAGCCCTGGGACGGATTGGGTGACCACAACAGGGTTTCATACTGCAGAGGACTGAAAAAAAGTAAGGGGATTACGACGTCACTGTATCCGACGCTGCCGTAGAGACGCACCTTGAGAAGCAGCGCCAGCAGGGCCACAAAGACGATAAGCGCGCCGAGGAGGAAAGCTTCGTAACGGCCATTCCAGTGAATCAAGGGTTCGACTGCTTTTTGCATCAGCGCGCCCAAGCCCTGCCGGTGCCATCCGTGCTGCCAGCGGAACATCTCCCAGACAGAGTGCTGCTGGAAGAGCGTAGCGTCGTCAAAATCCCATGGGTCCCAAAACAACACGTTAACGGCGTTGCGCGAAATGAGACCGAAAAAGCGCACGCCCAGTAGAAGGTAGGCGCCCAAAACCAGAAAAGGCGGCAAGTGTTTTTCCATGCCCTCCTTGTCGGCGCTCATCATACCCAGGTCCTTTGCGATGCTCGGAATGACAGCACGAAGAGAAATGACGGCCCGAAGCTTCCTAACGCCTTACGAACACCACCGCGAGATCATCTTCGTAGATCTTCTGGAAGCGTTGATCCCCGCGCAAGATCATGGCAAGAGGTTTCGTCCTGTCCAGAAGAACCACGCCCGCCTCATTCAGATAAGGATCATTGACGTACGAGTCGTCGCCTCTTTCTGAATTGAAAAAGAGAAAGTCGAGTTCGTCCCCGTAAAGATCGGTGCGGCCATCGATCGCCACCGGATAGTCGGGCATATACCAGGTGAGGAAGCCGCCCCAATCGAAAGTGTTGTAGAGCGGCCCCGGCTGCGGGTTTTGGCGAAGAAAGTTAACGGCTTTAATGGGAAACACGTCGCTCATGGCGGCGTCCAGACCGCGCGTAGTGAACCCGGTGTTCAGGGCGATGAGATACATGAGCAGAGCCAGCACCGCTGCCAAGACCGCCTTTTCAGGAAAAGTCTCGTCGGGTTCGCGCTCGGCATCCTGGCTCCAGGAGTCGGCAAGAAGAGCCGCGGCGGTAATGCAGAGGAACCAAGAATCGCGCATGGTGCGGAAGGCGACAATGCTCACGACAGTGAGGAGCGACAGTTTGAAAAGATCGACGCGCCGCTGCCGCCCCAGAATGAAGAACGCCGCGCCACCGAGCAAAAGTTCCACGTAGTGGCTGAAGGCACGAAACGTAAGGGCCCGGAATTCGCGAATGAAGACGTAAGGAAACTTGGAACCTGCGTAGGCAAAAACCACGGGATAAAGATGATAGGTGTAAGGGCCCACGCAGGTGGCGAGCCCACAGGCGGCTAAAACGAGCAGAACCTTGCCTGCGGGAAGTTTGGAGGGCAGCGCAAAGTCTGGGGCAAAGCCAATCTGCGCAGCTAGATGCTGGAGCACGTGCACTCCGGCGAACAATGCAAGTACGAAGAAGCCGTAAATAAATTGAATGTGGCAGTTTGCCCAGACCAGAAACACTAAAGGTAGCCAGTACAGAAGCTGCATGCGACCGGTGCGATGTGACTCCAGAAGCAGGGTGAGCGTCACGGCGAACAAGATCATCGAAATAAATACCGGCCGCGGCATCAGGCTGAACAGGAATGCCGAGCAGCTGACCGTGGCAAGAACGGACGCAACCCAGAACCTTCCCGAAATTCTGCGGACCATCCAGTAGACGGCATAGGCAACGGCCACAGTCAGGACTGTGCCAAATATTCCGACGCCGACGAGACCGAACCACGCATAGGCGCGAGACAGTAGGACCTCATACCCCCAACTGTAGGCGGACCAGGGGCGATTGGCTGCCGTGCGCGAAAGGATTCCAGTGTGAGGAAAGGCGTGGTGCTCAACGATCCAGTCGCCCACCTTCAGGTGCCACCAGATATCGAGATCGAGCACGGAGAACTTCAACAACATGGCGCGGGCTGCCACTGCGGTCAACAGGCAGATCAAGACAAGCATCTGGATGAGCCGTCGCTGCAACAGTCCCCACAGCTCTTGCCCAAAACTCATGCTCTGGAGTTTCTCACGCGCGGCCAGTTCGGAAACTACCTCGAGTGAACGAGAGGACTCCGAAGCCGTGGTTTCCTTAGGCCGTGTCACCGTCATTGCACTGTCAAACCTACGGTGGTGATGGTTACCGGGTTGGACTGCCCTGCTGTTGCCCCTTGCACTTTGACGTTGTAAGTTCCGAGTTCAGGATTGGTGCCAGAAGAATTCGAGCTTCCTGAGCCGCCGCAAGCCGTCAGCATCAAAAGAAAAACGCACGCTCCGGCGAGCTTTGACCGTGGGCGTCGTTTATTTCGAGGTCGGATACTGGCGAGTAAAAGACCGGCCAGCGGGAAGAAAGAGAGGTAGAAGTGCAGCCCCATCCCACTTGGGGTTCCCAGGGACGCCGAACCGGTGGGAACGGTGATGGTGAGTGAGAACGGTACGGCTTGAGTCCCCGGAGTAATCTTGGCGGGCGAAAAACTGCAGCTACCACCTGGGGGCAGTGAGGCTTGAGAACACGAAAGCGTGAGAGGCTGGCCGGGAGCACCCGTATTCGCATTCAACAGAAGCGAATAGGTCGCCGTTCCGCCGGGGGAAATAGTTTGCGGCGCAGGCTGAGCGGCGGTCGGCGCGCTGACAATGGTCACCGTGGCTGATCCCGTCGACTTGCCGTCGGCTTGCGAAAGCGCAGTGATGGTGACTGTGGCTGGGGTCGGAATTGCGGCAGGCGCCTGAAAGAGTCCGGTCGTGGAGATTGTCCCGAGCGTCGAATTGCCGCCCAGCGTTCCGTTCACCGACCATGTGACCGCCGAATTGCTGCTTCCAGCTACCGTGGCCGTGAATTGCTGCTGGGTGCTGACCACCACGCTGACGGGATTGGGTGAGATCGTGACAAAGAGCGCCGGTACTAGCTGGCGGATGCGCGCATTGTCCATATCCGCAACATATAGATTGCCGGCGGCATCGCCAAACACGCCCGAAGGCGAGTTAAGTTCCGCGAGGGTCGATTGGCCGCCATCGCCGGAGAATCCTTGCGTGTTGCTGCCTGCAACGGTTTGAATGTTGCCCGTAGCTGCAAAAACCTCGCGAATCACGAAATTGTCTGTATCCGCGATGAAGATGTCTCCTGCGGTGTCGACGAACACGCCGTAGGGAGTATCCAGCACGGCGCTCGTAGCGGCCGAACCGTCACCGGAGTAGCCACGTGCTCCAGTTCCGGCCACGGTGGTTATGGTGCCGGTCGATGCGGTCACCTCGCGAATGCGATTATCGAAGGTATCGGCGATGAAGATGTCTTCCGCCGCATCGAGGAACACGCCGGTTGGAAAGTTGAGCTGCGCGCTTGTGGGCGCTCCGCCATCTCCACAGGTTGCGCCGGCAGGAGTGCACTCCGTGTTATTGCCGACCACTGTGGTGATGATTCCGGCCGACGATACCTCGCGAATAACATTGTTTCCTGTATCGGCAATGAAAATATTTTCCGTGCTATCGACGAAAACGCCGTAAGGACTGCTGAGTTCAGCAAGTGTGGCTGCTGCGGTGTCACCGGAGTAGCCGGCTGTTCCAGTCCCCGCCACGGTGGCGATGGTGAGCGACGAAATCGCGACGCCGGCAACCGTGATCGTTGCTGTGGTGGTGTTCACCACGCGGATGCGATTGTCTTCAGTGTCTGCGATGAAGATGTTTCCAGAGGCATCCAGGAACACGCCTTGAGGATTGTTGAGTTGCGCGCTGGTAGCAGCCTCACCATCGCCGCAGGGTGCGGTAGAGGAAGCGCATATCGTAATACTGCCCGCTACAGTTTGGATATCGCCGGAGGCGGCTACCACTTCGCGAATGGCGGAGTTGTCCGAGTCAGCGATGAATATGTCTCCCGCGGAGTCAACCGACACAGATGCGGGTGAGCTCAACTCGGCGTTCACGGCCAACCTCGTGTCGCCGGAATAGGACAGGGTGTTATTTCCGATGATGGTCTGAATGGTTCCGGCCGTTACCTTGCGAATCACGAAGTTGTCGGTATCGGCGATGACAATGTCGCCCGAGCTATCGACGACCACATTGCTCGGGTAGTTGAGTGTCGCGCTGGTCGCGGTGGCGTTGTCTCCAGTGTAGCCAGCCGTTCCGAGCGTGCCTGCAACGGTCGTAATAATGTTGATGGTTGACGCCGCCACCTCGCGAATCGCGAAATTGTTTGTATCGGCGATGAAAATGTTTTCCGAGCTGTCCACGAACACCCCATCCGGAGCGCAGAGGAATGCACTGGCCGCCAGCCCTGCATCGCCTGTGAATTGGCAGGCGGTACCGCCATCTGCCTGGTAGTAAGCGCCGGCTACAGTTTGAATATAGGCTGGCGGGATCACAACTCCAGCAATCGTAGTCTGCGTAGTAGCGGGATTCACAACGCGGATGCGGCTATTGTCAGTATCGGCGATGAAGATGTTTCCCGTGGCATCGACAAACACGCCTTCGGGAAGTGCAAGTTGTGCACTGGTGGCTGGGCCGCCATCGCCGCAGGGTGTGGTGGGATCCGGGCAAATCGTTTCGTTTCCGGCGACGGTTTGGATGTAGCCGTTCGAGGCTGTGACTTCGCGGATCGCAGCATTGTCGGTGTCCGCGATGTAGATGTTCTCGGCGCTATCCACAAAAACGCCGTATGGATCGTAGAGTTGCGCACTGGTCGCAAGGCCACCATCGCCCGAATAGCCGGCGGCGCCCGTGCCGGCGACCGTAATGATGTTGCCGTTCGAGGCTGTGACCTCGCGAATTACCGAATTCTGCGTATCCGCGATGAATATGTTTCCCGAAGCATCCACGAAAACGCCTTCGGGACCGTCGAGCGCGGCGCTGGTTGCAGGTCCGCCGTCACCGGCGTAGCCGTGAGTGCCATTGCCGGCCACGACGGTGAGGTTGTTTGTTGTGTCGACCTTAAAGATATGACTCGAATGCGAATCCGCAATGTAGACGTTACCCGCCGCATCGAGCGCGACGCCGCCCGGATACCCGATGCTAGCGTTGAGCGCGGTTAGATTGTTCGGACCGCCTCCGGCGACAGTACTGATGGCATACTGGGCCAGCGAAACTCGCGGAGCGAACAGGACGAGCGCAAGAGCAACACTGAACAGGAAAGGGGAGTTCTGGCGGCGCATGATCACTTCGCCTCCCTACCGGAAACCCGGTCGAGCCGGACCACCGTCTTGCTCTTGGCGCGGCCCGGGCCTGCCATCTGCAGGACTAATCGGGGGCGGAATCCCCTTTGCCACGACTGGTAGTCTGAACGCCGGATGGTGAATTGCTGGGTCGTCTCGGCCGACGCGTGGGCTCGGAGCGCAACCGTGCAGGCGCTGGTTCCACCTTTATCGGCGTGGGAGAGATCCCAAAGAGTCATTCGCTGAATGGAGAAATCAGACGACCCGTGGTTCACCAGATGGATGCGTATCTGGATTTGTGACTCGGACCCGAGATCCTTACTTTCGACCACTTGGTAAGAACCCGAAACCAGCGGAGCATTCTTGGCTAGCGCAGATTGGACGCCCAGCGCAAACAGCGCGAGCATCACTAGCCGCCACTTGCAGAAACGAAGATTGTTGTAGTTCATGTGAACTAGCCTTCCTTCACTCACTTGCCTTGAGGACCACTCTCAGCCCGAACCACTCACTCCAGGCGGCTCGACCGCAATGTCTTGTCTTTTACTGATCCCTGGATCGTACCTGGAGCCCAGCTTTCGCTGGAGTCAAGACCGCGCTAGCGTCCCTCAAGAGCTCTAGCACCCTTTGACCTTGCTAATTACCTTAAAGTGGAAGGAACAGACGGGCAGCATTCTACGTCACTCGCGAATGTGATGGAGATCACACGAGGCGCAGGACCGCACTGCCGGCTCAGTCAAACTTGCGCCAGTTGCACAGGACCGGCGCGTTGTCATAGGGCAGGGCTGCCCTCAGTTCCTTTTCGGCTGCGGCGGGGTCGTAGCGATGCAGGAGGAAGCCGTAGTTGAGATGTAACAGCCGATCCTGTGGGTTTCGCATGATGGCCCACTGATACTCGGCGACTATGTCGCTATATTCGAGGCTCACTCCTTCCGTCTGGCCTTTGAGGCGCAGGACCTCTTCGGAATGGTTGAGTTGATTTGTGAATGGAGGCCGCTCCAGCTTGCTTAGAACCAGACCTGCGACGCGTACACGATCATAAGGCGTAAATGCGAGCAGACGCTCGCAATCTTCCTGGGAAATAACATCCGCACCCGTGGCGCCGCGCTGTAGTTCTGACGGGAGGATGCGGACGACCTCGCCGAAGAAGGCGCGCGCCAGCAGGTAGGTCCCGCGGGGATTCGTATGAACGTGTTCATAAAAAAGCTCGCCGCCTGGGACCTCATGCGGACTCTCGGCAGCGAGAACTGCGGCCGCGTCAACCAAGCCGATGCCGGAGCCCTCGCCTGCTACGGTACGAATCACGTCATTCAACTTGCTGTCAGCGCGAAAGCGAAGAGTGTCGAGATCCTGCGCGCGCACGAAACGCTCTTTGGCCCCGGCGAAGTCACCGATAGCCCAGAGACAACGAGCGATGCGAAACTGGAGCTCTGCATACTGAGGATCGATATCTGCGGCCGAAAAGTACAGCTGGAGGGCCTCGGAGTACGATCCCGCATTTTCAAGAGCCGCGGCATGTTGGACCAGTCCCCCCCAGGAATTCAATTCATCCGGCCGAATGCCTTCGCGATGCAGTGAAGCGAAAGGAGCGCAGTCCTTTAAGTTAGTGGCTACTGTGCTGATCAGCACATGAGACCCCGAGCGGCGGGCGACCGCGCCAATATCCCGCAAATTGGCTGCGAAATTCCCATACACCGGTCTCATCTGTGGAGAATCGGCGCGGACTTGCCTCTCCAGAAACATTTCCATGCCGCGCCACTCGGCCGCGTTATTCCTGGTACCTCCAGAGGCGTTCCCTACAAGTTGACCAAGTCTCGTGGAGTTGAGAGCGATCCTGGCGCGAATGGCCGGGAGGCTCAAGTCCCAAGGGGTTAGCACCGTCCCTGGACCAAAAGGACCGACCACTTCGGTGTTGCCTGTGTAAATGACGAAAAGGTCGGGCTGGTATTGCGCCAGATCCTTCACCATGGGCAACAGCACATGCGAATTGATGGCGGTGATACTGGCATTGACGACCTCGAACTTTACTTGGGGAAAGCGTTCCCGGAGCATTACCTCGAGGTAACGGGCAAATCCGTAGGTAGGGTCGGGATCTCCCCAAGCCACAGACTCGCCCAATACGAAGATCCTGTAGGTCCCAGGTGCCTTTGTTGCGGGAATCACGTAGGGGCGCGGTGTCCGGTACATGCCGGGAGGGAAAAAGGGCGCGGCAAAAAACTGGTTATCGCAATACGCAGGGCGGCCCTGATCTGTACAGGGACGCATTGCGCCAGTTGGCGTCCCAACTCCGCAAATGCGCAGCAACACCTCCGCGACCACGAGCAGTAGAACCGGAACCAGAATGGCAGTGGCCGAGATGGAGAACCAGTGACGCCAGGAACCGCGGCGTGGTGTTGGGACCGCTTCCGTGATTTGCACGTCTGCAGGTACAGTCATCTCTGCTCTCGGCAAGGCACCGGATTATGAGGTGTTCGGCTTTTCCGGGATACGCAGAAGTATCGCCCGCACACGAACACATCGTATGCGAGGCCGCAACTTCCCCCTCCATTCCAGCTACTTAGTATTGACGATAGTCAGGGCACCCAAGCCGCAACAGTGGCGACTGTCACGGCGTCTTGTGATAAAGATCACAAGACCCAGCCATGGTCAGGACAGCATTGCTCGACCCGGGCCACAGACTCTACACAGCTAGAAGTTCCGGTACATAAACTGAGCTGCGCTGGCACCTTGCGACTGCGTGACGATGAATAGGAGAAACGACACCAGCACATAGAGCGGCGGGATCCAAAACCAGCGCCACCGAGCCATGAGCACAATCAACCCCGCGTGGGATACCTCACTCGAAGGCTCCGCTTCAACCGAATATCGGTTCAGAGTCTCGATCATCAAGAGCACTACGGCATATCCCAAGGCCAGCGTCAGAATCAGGAGATAAAGGCTGCCACTCAAGAAGTGTGAAAAATAGCTGGCTGGCGATAGGACTGCCGACAGCATCTGCCGCGCCTGGACGAGAGATGAGGCGCGAAAGAATATCCAGCCCAAGCTAACGAGAGTAATGGTTGCAGCCCACGAGACCGGCGTCCAGAGGGCCGCTGGAGGGGACCAGTCAAACTTGCGTTGGAGTTGCTGGATCTGGCGATGCAAGACGAGCAGCACTCCGTGGTAAAGGCCCCAGAGCACGAAGAGCACACTTGCCTTATGCCACAATCCGAAAAGAATCATCGAAATCACCAAGACGAGGTTTCGCCACCACACCTCGCGACGCATCACCGCGAGCGGGAGGAAGACGTAGTCGCGAATCCAGAACGAGAGCGACATGTGCCAGCGGGTCCAGAAAATCGATGGGCTGGTAGAGTTGAACGGACGAGCGAAATTCTCGGGCACGGTGAATCCGAGGGCTTGCGCAGCACCGATGGCGATATGTGAGTAACCGGCGAAATCCAGGAATAACTGCAATCCATATCCAAATGCCAGGCACCAGACGTCGGTGCCGCTCCAGTGAGTGACATGGTCGAAGCCGGAGTTGATTCCGTCGCCGGCCAGAATTCCCTGCCCCAGCAATTGCGCCAGTTGCATCATCAAAATGCCCGTTGCGATACGGCGAAAGCCGCATCCGATGGACTGCCGAGGTGTGATTTCCTCGGAGCGAAATTGCGGAAGCATCTCGGGCATACGGCAAATCGGTCCTGAGATCACGACGGGGAAGAACCCCATGTACAGCGCAAACTCAACGAACGACGGGGCCAACTCCTCGCCGCGGTAAAGGTCAAAGAGATAACTCATCGCCTGGAAGGTCCAGAACGAGATCCCCAGCGGCAGGGCAAAATGCGAAAATCTTTGCAGTGACGAAAGAGGAATGTTGATCGCGATCGCCGGCAGGTACTTGAACGTTCCGAGCAGCGCCAAATTCAGCAGAATACCGATAGAGAGAATAACCCCGGAAGGGTTTCGCTGAAGCCATTTCCCGAAGAAAAAGTTGATCACCGTGGACGCTAACAAAACGATTGCGAACCAAACTCCCCAGGTGAGGTAGAGCGCGCAGCAGCCGATAAGGAGAACGGCTTGTCTTGTGGCGCGCGAGCGCACCCTGGCAAAGATCAATACGCAAAGCGGGAAAATCAGAATATATAGGATTGCCCGAAGCAACATTCCTCACCCGCATGACAGACTACACGAGCACGTTAAAACGGCATGGCATTATCACGCATCCCAGCCAGTCTCGGGTATGTCTTGACGCACGCCAGCACCAATCCTGGTCGGTTGTGATCTGCCTCGCGGACTTGCGTCTCTGTCACCGGCTACAATGGCCGGCAGCATGACGGGATTTCGCAACCTTATCGATGCGCTAGCCGCTGCTCCCGGCGACCGTCCGTTTGTAACTGCCTGGATCGACGAGGATGAGCAAGAGACGGTAACTTTTGCCGAGTTTCAACGTTGCGCCCGCTCGCAAGCCAAAATGCTCAGCGAACATGACGTGAGCGTGGGCGATCGGGTAATCATCCTCATGCCGCAGAGCATCCCAGCTATGACGACTTTCGTTGGGGCGATGATGCTGGGGGCAATACCAGCATTTCTTGCCTATCCCAACTTTAAAGTTGAGGCTTCCAAGTATCGCTCCGGACTAGCTGGAGTCACGGCTAACCTCAAGGCCAAGGTAGTGGTAATCGACGATGCATTTCCTGAAGAGCTGCTAGGACACGTATCCGTAAGCGAGGAAGCGAGACTGCTTCGCACAAGCGACAGCAAGAACGTGAGGACAGAAGTCGAACTGCCTGAGTTGGAGAGCCATTCAGAGGGCTTAGCGTTTATCCAGCATTCGGCCGGCACAACCGGACTTCAAAAGGGAGTCGCGCTGACTCACTCCGCCGTGCTGAGGCAACTGGAACATTTAACATGCGCGCTGAGGGTTGACGGAGCGAAAGACAGTGTTTACAGCTGGCTGCCTCTTTACCATGACATGGGCCTGATCGCTTGCTTCATGTTGCCCATGGTTTACCACATGCGGGTTGTGATGCAATCGCCGCTCGACTGGGTGATGCATCCAGAGACCATGCTGGAGATTATCAGCAAATACAAGTGCACTCTGGCTTGGATGCCGAACTTCGCGTTTCAGTTCGTCCCGCGAAGAACGCCAAGGAACCGGTGGGCACAGTACGATCTCTCATCGGCTCGGGCGCTCATCAATTGTTCCGAGCCGGTGCGATCCAGTAGCATGCGAGAATTTGAGAGCGCTTTCTCTTGCATCGGGCTCAAGAGCGGGACGCTACAGTCCTCTTATGCAATGGCCGAGAATGTTTTTGCCGTGACCCAATCAGAGGTCAACCGGCCATCAGGCCCTAGACAGATTTGGGCGGATGGCCAACGATTCCGCAGCATGCATCTCATCGCAACCGTCGCGGAAGGAACTCCGGGCGCAGTTTCCTTTACCTCGTCAGGCCGATTGCTCCCGAATAATGAGGTCCGAATTCTATCCGATTCCGGCGCGTCGCTTGCTCCGGGCTACGTCGGGGAGATTCTCATCAAGAGCGATAGCCTGTTTACAGGCTACTATAACCGTCCTGATCTAACGGCCAAGGCGATTGTGGAGAGCTGGTGCCACACCGGTGATCTTGGCTTTATTCTGGAAGACGAGCTTTACGTGATCGGCCGGAAAAAAGATCTCCTCATCGTCGGCGGCGAAAACCTTTACCCGCAAGATATTGAGGAGATCGTCGCCAGCCACCAAGCGGTTCATGATGGCCGTGTGGTTGCGATGGGCGTCTATAATCCCGATCTCGGCACGGAAGACATTGTTGTGGTTGCTGAAGTCGAGCGCGAAGAACTTCTCACTGATACCGCGGAGGTCGAGCGGGAGCTTCGCAATCTGATCGTTGCCGGGATTGGAGTCGCGGTGCGCACGATTTTCCTGAAGCCGC
>Ga0209040_10003400_pt1 | contig 12243 bp, 20 predicted proteins | sample BogFormECP12_OM3_FD_188240 | JGI IMG/M metagenome (GOLD analysis project Ga0209040, IMG submission 188240) | Bog forest soil microbial communities from Calvert Island, British Columbia, Canada - ECP12_OM3 (SPAdes) (version 2) | ecosystem: Environmental > Aquatic > Freshwater > Wetlands > Bog ... | reverse complement strand
ATTCTCTTGATGCTGCATGAACCGCTTCGCGCCATTCGTCCCACGTATGGGTGCGCAAGAAGCTACCAATATTCTGGCACAGATCGGCCAGCCTGAAATAGGCCTCATTCGCTCGGATCAACAAGTCGAGACTTCTGTACCGTACGATCATAATGGTCTCCGGATCTCACCGCGATTCCCGTTGCATGGAAACCCTTGCGGCAAGGGCAACCCGGAGCTTATCTATCTTCGCCTCTGCGATCGGCCAATCGATTCTCTTCGATCAGCTGCTCAAGCGTCGGCCTTCCTGAATTTGGTCGGGATGGAGAATGTTGAAATCTCGGCCCCTCCGCCCCAAACGGAGTGCTCTGCCTCTGAGCTACATCCCGAACTTCTAAAACTTTCCGATCGGCTGGTACTTTCCGGTTGCCCGGAACCCATTCACCGAAGAGTCCGAGTTCCCTCGTCCGTCGCATGCTTGGCGCGATCTGAAGCCAAGCTTCGTAAGGCATGTCGCCACGCACCAGATTACAACGACTGCAAGCAGGCACCACATTCGACTTGAGATGCCCGATGTCATTGTTGATTCTGTCGAGTCCGATGTGAACCTCGCCGAACTCAGCTCCGCAATACTGACAACCCTTCGCTAGCTCGGTTTCGATGAAAACTCGATCAAGGTCGAAATCCAACCCTCGAATTCGATCATGTCTCCTAGTTTCCTGCAAGACACAGCGTGCGTCATTTGCCGCTCGTCGCTGCGACCACACTCCTCTAACCCGGATCTTTCGCCGGGCACGATAAGCTGAGTTCATGATCTAGCAATACTGGTCAAGCAGACGGGATTCGAACCCGTGACCTCACCCACCCCAAGGGTGCGCGCTACCAGACTGCGCTACTGCCTGATGGTCAGCGTGAAGGGAATCGAACCCTTAACCTCGTGCTCCCGAAGCACGCGCTCTACCAAGTTGAGCTACACACTGTTGTAAACTTTGTGCGACGGCCACTGACAACCATCGCACGCGTCAGTGTTACGCCTCGTATCACTGACTTGAACTTTGATGTAAGCACTCTGTCTGGGTGATAGGAATTGAACCTACAGGGCCAGACTGGCACTCGCTTCCAAGGCGAGACGGCTACCAAGTTACCGTTCTACACCCAGACACAGAGCTTACATGCTCTAAGGCCGGGTTCTAAATTGTTTGGAAGTGTTTCAGACGTCCGAACAAACCCCGGCGTTGCGCTCGGGGCATCGAGTAGCTTAGAGCCACTCCGTCCCGAGCAAGCTCGGTGGTGTCGGTCGCATTGGCTGCATGAACGTCATCACAGATGATTCTATACGCAGTTGTTACGATTCATTGTCAATCTTTTGCGGAAACGGTTCAGATGCCACATCGCCCGGTCGACGAGGCTATGGCTGCTCCAGTGGGTTGGGAAGGACCGAGCCATACCCCACCAAGGGCAGAGATGGCATCCTTGTTCACAGGTTCCCTTGAACGAATCGAGCAACACGGCGAGCCTTCCAGATTCGAAGTACGGCCTCGGCAGCTTTCATGGCAGCCCCAAGCCGGGTACGGCAAGTTCCACAACGAGCATCGTACGAATTCAGATTCCAACCACCCTTGCCGTCGCTCGGACCAAACATGTCCATGGTCATTTTGTGCAGGCCACAGAATGCGGCACGACGCAAGGAGGGCATGATTTCCTTAACGGTGGGAATTCCTTTGATCAGGTTCTTCTTCAAATCGGTTCACCCTTGCGCAGAGACGCGATGATGTTCTTCCACGTGACTGCGGACTGATACTGGTACCAGTTGGCGATCCATATGCCGACGATCAAGACAGCCCCGCCGATGATCCGGCCCACGAAAGCGAAATGACTCTTGGCGGGCATGCCGATCCATTGACCCAGAATTAGAAGCACGAAGGGAACGATGGATTGGATCAGAGCGAGCAGGATGTACTTGGTCTTGAGCGTCATGGCTGTGCTCCGAAAGCAACTGATGGTTCGTAATCACGAGCGAGGATCTTCGCCCGTCGCTTCTCTTCTACGATGCTCCGGCTGATATCCTTGCGCTGCTGGGTCTTCGCTACCATCATGCGCGCATAGCATGGCTCACAGGCTTTCTTCGACTTGTGCCTGTGCCCGCAGCGCCCGAGCGAGCGCGAGGTTACGCACCAGTACGGTTTCTCATCGCGAACCAGCTCGCCCGTGTCCTTGTTAAAGACACGGCAGACCGACTGCACGATGGCTACGCCGGAGCGAAGCATTACTTCTTGCGCTTGGCCTGTTTCTTCGCAGCCTTCTTGCGCGGTGTGACTTTCTTGGCCTTCGCAGCCTTCAGTGCCGTCACGCGCTTCGCTTCGGACTTCGACTTGAAAGTCGGCTGTTCTGCCAACGTCTGAACTCCCGCTGCGAGCGCCCGAGCGGAGGGCGGAACGATGCGTTTGCCGTCGTTGTCGACGATCTTCGCGGAGCAGTCGACATCGGCCTTCGCAGGTCCGTCAGCAACTGGCTGGTTGATCTTCGCGTCGAATTCGTGCGTCATCATCGACTCACCGAGCGGAGCATTCTCGATGCTCTTGTACCACAGCTCGTTGATCTTGCGGAAATGCTCGCCGTTAACCGTGAAGACTTCTCCCGGCTTCAGCTTGTTGAAATTTGTGAATCCTGCCATGTGAGGTTACCTCAGTCCATTGATACTGTCTACTGGTGACAATACGGGCAAGGTGCGTTCTCGGGGACGAAGTTCTGACACCGAGCGCATAGATAGTCGGAGACGGCCCCCGGACAGTTGGCCGTCGCAAACCCTGCCGTCTCAGGACAACTACAATCTCGACAGACTCGCTTGCCAAGTCGAGTGATGAAGGCGTGGCCTCGGACTGAAGGTGGAAGCGGAGTAGGCGGATCGTAGCCTTCGGGATCGACTGGGATCTTCCAAGCCATGTAATCGTGGGTGTACTCACCCATAAAATTGGAGCGCGGTACGGGATTTCAACCCGCGATCCACGTTGTAGAGACGTGAGCTTTGAGCACTAAGCTAACCGCGCATGATCTAGAATACTGGCGCAGGGCCACAGCTTTCGCCATGACCCCGCATTGGCGCATCCAGTGGGATTCGAACCCACGCACACAGGCGTTTAGAGTGCCCGGCTCTGCCGCTGAGCTACGGATGCAAACTTGGAGCGCGAGGATGGACTTGAACCACCGACCCCTAGGCTAAAAGTCTAGTGCTCTTTCACTGAGCTACTCGCGCATGGTGGGATGTGACACCTTTCAGCGTCCTCCACTTTGCATCTCAAACGCGGAGCAATCCGCGTTGTCAATGCTCCATGGTTTGTCATCCCAAAACTTGGTGGAAGACCACGGTATTACCCGCAGCCCTCCATGGTGTGAGGTTGGTTCTCAGAAGCGTCATCTGAGCATGCAGGCCACGAGGAAGCCTCACCCCTATTCCTCATTGCGGCAACCGGGACTTGTGGCGCAGGACGCAGCGACTCGACGCCACAGAGTGCCTTCAGCACTGTCCTGCGTGTAAACTTTGGTGCCAGCGGCAGGGTTTGACCCTGAACCGCCAGCTCAATTGGCCTCCATGTCTTGAAGCCAGAGAAAATTGGACGTTGGCTCGCGCTCACGGGCGTGGTGATCACGGCACTAAGACCCATGCCGCCGTCAGGCTCCTCATACTTCTCATAGAGAATGCCATTCTGCATACACGTTCCCATCATTGCGCGAAGCGCGGCCTGATCTGGAACGCCGATGTAAACGAGATTGGGAGTGCCAGTAGTGCTGGCGAGTACACGACCAGCTAAGAATGAAACGTGATTGCTTTGCACTGATTGCTGGCGAAGGGAAATGTCCTGTCGGACGAAGAGGTACATGTGCAGATTTTCAATCTGCATCGAAGAACCGATCTACAAACCTGAGTTAGCGTTGCGCATAACTGTTCACCTGTCTGTCAATACTCAAGAAAGCTACTAGAATTAACGAATGTTGTCAAACGGATCGGGTTTCACTGGCTCACCGTCGGCCCGTATGTTGGTTTCCATGATGAAACCGGGACAGCTCGCTCGCGTGTTCTTGCTCTCATAGACTCCGCAGCCCGCGCACCAGTAGTCGCTACCGTGTTCGTCGGTGCGTAGTTCCCAATCATGAGGATTTCGGAATAGGAGCGCCGGGTCGTAACCAGCTAGCTGATATAGCTCTTCCGCAACCTCATAAGCAATTTGCCTAGGTGATTCTGGCCCACGATATTCTTGCACTTCAGACATCTGCAATCACCCCAAAAGTTGTCATGCCAAGTGTTGCCCTCCACGAGTTGCCCTTGGAAGGTACCGAGCAGTCTGCGACGCCAGATGGCTGCTTGAAATTTGATCTGGAGGAGTTCGTACATCCACTCCACTTTGTACGGAGACGGCTGTGCATCCCAGTTCTCGTGCACGATTTTGAGCAACTGGCCTTCGCGTTTGGCTACGCCCGGTGTCATCAAAGGATCGGTGAAGCGTTCCCACACGGCTGGATCGTCGCTCTTCCCGGCCTGATATGCGTTCTCGAGATAGTAGAACTTCTTGTTGCCGAGGCGCGGCACAATCATCTCGCCGAAAGCAAAGTTGCTGAATACGTACTCTCGCCCGGTGAACTCAAGCACGTCGTAGCTGGGATTGGCTTTCGTCATAAACCTCTGGAAAATCGTAGCCGTCGAGCGGCATTACTTCAACCATCACACCCACGTTCATCTTCTTGGCGATGGCTCTACAAACGCTGTCTGGATCTTCATCGCGAGTGAAAACAAGAATGCAGAAATTATGCCAGTACTCGGCAAAACCCACGACACCGTTGATCTGCAAGAGCTCAGACTGATTCATGGTTCGCAAGAATATCGTCGATTCTCTGGCTGCTAATGTTCATGTTCGCCTTCTGGTATTCATCGGAAGCGATGGCCCCGAGGATGTCAGAGGCGAAGAAAGCGAACAACCCGTCCCCGTTTGTTCCCGTGAAGAACGGATCGCTAGGTTCAGCAACGTGAGTCAGAATCAAACAGCGGACCTGATCCTTCACTTTCACCTTAACGTACTGGCCTAGTGCGAAACCCGGATCATTGTCGAGGAGGGCTGGTGGATCGTAACCGTCTTCCACAGGTTCGTGGAGGATTTGCTCAAGCTGCTCGGCTGTGGCCTGCACTCGCCTCATCGATTGCTAGGAACTCCACCCTTCGCGGCGTAAGCTTTGGCCTCTTCCGGTGTCAGCACTTCCAGCTGATCGAGTCGATCCTGAATTTCTTCTTTGGTGGCGGCACGGTGGAGGAAAAGCCAAGTTACAATCGCGTGGTCAGAGACGGGAATCTTCGCCATGGTTGATATCTACGCCCAGATTCTTGAGATTCTCAAAGCCGTTACATAGGGATCTATCGCTCCATGCCGAAATGCCGACAAGAGGGTGAAAGTCGCATCGATTCGAGCCACGTCAGGCTTCTGTTTCTCGAGATACTGGAGGCGACTAGGGGTGAGCCCGAACTGGCGGCCAGCCTTCTGATCGCGGTCTCGCATATAGGTCCAGCCGACGATGTCCCTATAGAGCTTATTGAGCCGGAGAGCCGGGTTGACACCACGCGGCAGCCACTCCTTGCTCGACTCCCATGGCTGCTTCCAAAACGGCGGCTTCACCAGAGGAATCTCCCCACTGAGGATCCAGAAGGCTCCGCTTATCCCAGCTCGGACGTCTCGAACGCAAGGCAAGCCGTGTCCGGTCTCCGTTGGGAACAAGTCCACGAGCATCTCATTCGCTCGTTCGATGGCACCTTTCGGCAGCTTCACGTCCAGCAGTGACTGTGCATGCTTGATGATTTGAGAGACGCCAGCCGTTCCCTTGGAAAGCCAGTCCAGTGACCAGATGCCGACATTGATTTTTACGTTGGCCGAAAGAAGAATTGCATTCGGGCTGTCCACCTTCAGAAGAAGCGACTCCTCGTGGCCGAGGATGTCTTCGTCAGTAACAACGTTCATTTTCTTGACTCTCTGCCCGGTGAACAGTTCCATGAAACGAATCTGGCATGGATCGTCTCCGACCAGAATGTTATGAAGCGAGACAGTTTTGCGGTTCAAAATGAACGGCGTCTGCGCGAATGGACTCGCGGAGACGCCGTGGTGGGTTCGTTCTGGTTTACCTGAAGGCACTCAGGTTGAATACTGGCCCGAGCTTAGAGCTTGGACTTGATGTCAGCGATCAGGGTCTTGACGTCGGCCTTGGCATCAGCTTCAGCCTTGGCGACGGCAGCCGTGATTGCAGCCAGCTTCGTGCTGTTCTTGATTCGGCCAAGACCGAAACCAGCGGCAGCAGCGGCAGCGTACGTGAGCACAGTGATAAGCATAGGTGGATCCTCCTATGATAGAGAATGAGGAAGTCGGTTTGCTAGGAAAGCACAGTAGGAACAGGGATACTAGTTAGCTTCGGTGGGAGAACGTCGAGGCCTGTCAGTTTCGTCTTGTACGCCATCCACGAGTCCTCAACCTTCACGGGATTCGACACATCCTCGTACAGTTGCTCGAAAGAATCGTAGCGGATCACTGGCTTGACGCGGCGGAGTTCGGCAATACTGCTATGAGCCCACTCGGCGGGAACTGTCTGGAATCGTTCGAAGATGCAGCCGATGACTTCCTTGAGTTGCTCGTCGGAAGGACTGATGCAGATCACCTGACGTCCAGTTCCGAGTGCGATGCCCAGTTCGGCGATGTGCGTGTTGCGTTCGAGCGATGTGCCCGGTGCCCAGTGAATCAGTGTGTCGGCCTCGAGAGCGTTCACTAGATCGCGCTCGGAGAAAGCCTGACACGCGTCCCACGTTGACTGTCCTTTGATCGTGACTCCACCCGCCTTGGTGAAGCACGGCACTTGCTTGAGCCACAAGCCTCTGTTTTCGTAGCCGAGATTTTCAAGACGCTCCGCATCGCGGTGCACGAGTGCTTGCATGCCGAACGGAGCAGCCGGGTAGAAACTACGCATGAAAGCTATTACTGGAATTGAGCGCGGACGCGTTCCCACTGGTTGAGCCACTCGTCGAGTGTCAACTGGTTGAGGCGGCATATAGGTATGGATTCGGAGGGCACGTCGTTCGGGCCGCAGTGGATAAAGTAGAAGTAGTTCTTGCCCCACGGCTCGCGGGAACGGACCAGTTCCTCTTTGCCTCCACGGGCCTTGATGTGAGCGTTGACGGCGGCGAGGCGAACCATTATTTCAACTCCACGTAGCCACCCTCGGCCCAAACGCGGCATACGAATTCGGTGTTGTTGTCCTCGGGGCGGTAACCGTAGGTCTCGTCCTTCGCTTGCGAGCGGGTCGTGTACGGGCCAGCCAACATTCCCACGATCTTGGTGTCGGTCGCCATATCCTGCTCGCGCATCAACTTGAGCGTGCCACGCATGGTGCAGCAAATGAACCAGTCAGAGGTTCCGAAGATCTTGCGGTCTTTGGCGGAGATGTTGGCGCTGACTGATGCCCGCGTCGCTTGCGCTTCGATTGACCGTTCTGATCTCAGGTTGCTCATGATATATACTACGAGCAATCTCGGTATATAGTCAAGGTTCTAGGAGGCTAAACCATAGATAGCTGAGGCTTTAGAGCCTGAAACTGTCGGTGGGCGTCGCCTACGCATTCGAGGTATTTCCGGGCGTCCATGAGATGGAGGTAGACGCGTTGGCCGAGCGGCGTGATCTGCCAGCCTTGGCTCGTGCCGACGGATACAAGCCGTACTAGCCCGTACTCGTGCATGGCGCTGATGAAGCTCTCAACGATCGGCTGGAGCATGCCGTGGATGTAGTTGTCCCGTTCTTTGCCCTCTAGCTCCTTGCCCTTGAGCTTGATCTGAAACTTGAGCGCGTCCTTGAGCGGGTCGAGCAGGGACTTGTGGGAAGGCGCGTTGAGTTCGTTGATCAGGATGAGCAGGAGCGGTCGCATCAGCGGAGCCATCTCCGGTGAAGGCATGTTGGCGCGTTCGATGATGAGATTCTGCACCAGCACGGTCACGCCGAACGTCGCTCCCCATCGCGTGGCCTCGTACAGAGTTGGGATGATTTTGAATTCGGTCAGGGTCGGCCCGTTCGAATAATTCTCGATCAGCACTTTCTCGCGCCTGACCTTGAACTGTGGATCCTGAAGCATGGCATGCTGGGCGATGTCGTCCAATTCATGCTTGGCCGTGCGGCTCAGGAGCTTCTGGAGTAAAAGTATTCGCTCGAGATCCTTGGGAGAATCGATCTTGAGGATTGGATCAGGCATGAGATCTGATACGCTGGACTTTGAGCATCCTGCACAGGTAGGCCACTAGGGATGGCACAGACTGTTGGACTTCGGTCAGCAGTCCCATCACCTGAACCACCATGTATGACCCGGCGTAGATGTCGATCGTCCACGTCTTGCGATTGGTCGAGCCGTTGAGTCGGTAGTTTGGAGCGCCCGACTGTGACGTGCGCCACTCGCACACAAGCTCGCGGTCGAGCGGGAGGCAAGATTGAATTGCCCTCAGCACGACGGCGACGTCTTTCTTTCGTGGGTATCTAGGTTTGGCCGTTCGCACGCAGAACCTCTGCCGTGGATTTCAGAAGCTCCTCGACACGGCGGCGAGTCTTTGGCGCGAGCAGCATATCTCTGTGCTGTAGGTACCATGCATCGGCGTCCCATTTCCCTGAGATGCCTTTCCCGGCTCCGTACCAGTCAGCAACCATTTCGCGAATGTAGATCTCAGGAATCTCCTGAGCGCGAGTCTTACCGTCATCGCTGGAGATGGCCCAGTACTGCCAGTGATGCTTGTTCCAGTGAAGATGGTGGTTGAACGCGAGCCGGAATGCCAGCTTGCGGTCAGGCGTCGCAGCGCCCAGTTCCTTCGCGTAGCGGGCATCGCCGTACTTCTTCGCGGCCTCGATATCAACCTGTGCCTTCGTGGGATAGAAGAAGTTCAGGTAGGGAAACCACTCCTGAGGCATCAGCTTGCTCCAGTCGTGGATGATGAGACGATAGAGTGGAGCGCCCGTGATGCGTCCGGCCTGATACACATAGGCCTTATGCCAGAACAGGTACTTGACGTACTTCCAGTTGCGCTGGATGAATTCAACCATCAATTTCACCACCATCCTCGTACGGGATGGCTTTCTCAAACGCTTCGTTGAGACCAATTTCCATCGCGTGGATCAGAACGTCCATGCTCGGGAGCCGTTCTAAATGCTTCGAGTTCATGATCACGACGTTGAGCGTCATCGTCGAACCTGTGTCGACTCCACCCATCCTGTTTAGATGGTGTGTCTCATGCGTTAGGTCCGCCGATTTGATGCGTACGTATTCCATCAGAAGACGATCGCGTCAGTCCACCATTTCGGCAAGATTTTCTCGTTCCGGTTCAAAAACTGCTCGAAAGCGGAGTCGAGAATGAACGTGTTCGCCCGGTCTGTCGCACTTCTATTACTACGGCCACTGGCTTGGATAAGAGCCAAGGCGGTCATCCACTGATACCAGTCCTCGTCCCGGCGCATCCTCGTCTTGGTGTACGGATCGAGGTAGGGATATGGGATCTTCATGATGATCTGAAAGCGGCTCAGATCCTCCTTAAGATCTAGTCCTTCTGTCATCGACGGCGAAACCAGCACGGTCGGCCCCTTCTCCATCATGTGAGCAACCACGGCGTCATCACGGCTCCCCGGCCCTCGCCCGTGGGTGATGATGCGACTGGCATGCTGGGTCGTGTAGAGGTACTGAGTGAGCGCGTCGTTGATGTCATAGCTGTTCGTGTGGATCATACCCTTAACGTCTTTGTAGCGCGTCAAGATTCTCTCCACGAAGCGGATCATCTTCGGCAGCGTCTCTGCCTTCGAAGCCCATGACATGCTGCCTTGCGGTTTGTAGTAGATCGGCCTGTTCTCCTTCGGGAAGTCGGAAGGCACGGTCAGGTACGAACACGTTGTCGGATCCATGCCAAGGTTTCGAGCGAAGGTGTTTGGATCAAGAATCGTGGCGCTCATCATCAGAACGTGCTCGGCCCGACTGAAGAGGATCTTCTCCGCGAACAAGGTGGCCGTCAGCGGACGGATGATCATGTTCCCGCTTTTCTGGTCGCTGAAGGAGATCCAGTCGTTCATGTCATTGGCGATGACGAACTGCTTGACCTTGCTGTCGAACATCTTCCAGCCGTTCAGCTTTTTCGCAGCCTTAGCCGCGTTGTCCATCTCACCGTCCTGCTCGTACTGCTGTTGCTCTAGCTCCAGAGCGCCCATGTACTGTACGGAGGCAGGCAGGAAGGTCTTCTCGAGCCAATCGCGAGCCTGCGTGTTGAACTGGATGTTCCAATCCTGCTTCGGACCTAGCCTAAGGTGGGGAAGCAGACCAGCGGCACAAGTGTCCGAGCGAGCCTGCGTGAATTCGATGTCAGCGAAACTGAGGATTTCTTTCTCTGTGTTGTGGCACTCATCCACGATGAGGAAGTTGCGCGGCTTGAGCTGGCCGCCATGCTGTCCTTCAGTCAGGAAGTAGGAGAAATTCGTCACGCCGTAGGGCATGCGACAGAATGTGTCTTTCGCCTCTCGATACGGGCAGAATTCACACTTGCCTAGCGAGGCAGTCAGCTTGCTGCCGACAGAGCAATCCCCGGAAACCTTCTCGCAGGGGTAGTTTTGTTGCCCCTTAAGCTCCACCAGTCCAGTTCTCTCAGCGTGGTCCCGCACGTACTGAGCTTGCAAAGTTTTCTGCGTGGTGAGAATGTAGGCTCCGAGACGGAACTCCTCAATTGGAAGCCTTGTCGCCCATCGCGCTACAGCGATACCAAGGGGAGATTTCCCGACTCCTGTGGGGAGCTCATTGATGATGTACTTCTTTTTCTTGGCTACAGCTTTCTGGATCCTCTCCATAGCCAACTTCTGGGCAGGACGTGGCGTCTCGAATGGAAAGAAAGATTCAAGAGGCGGGACGGTTTCTTCTAGAAACTCAGGAAGTACGACGGGCGCTTCTTCGGGCATCAGAGGCTAATACGTCACTCGATAACAGTTGCTAGTGCAGCTGTAGTCTGATAGTTCTTCTTTCCCGACGAACAGGCGCTCGTTCTCAGGCAGGAAATAGTAGATCGAGTTGCAAATTACAATCAGCCGCTCGCGGAACTGAGAGTCCGTGATGCCGTTGTGCAATGCCGAAGCTGCTGCTCGTATCCGAGCGATCATGCTGAAGACAACATCGTTCGGCAGATCATGCGTAAACGCGGCCTGTTTCAGGAGATCAATCGCTTCTGCCAGCCGAGCCATGGGCTGATCGGTGTGATTGACCACACAGTTGAGCTTGAACCACGCTTGCTGACGATCGCTACACTCGTCCCATTTCGACGGCGCTGTGAACGAACTCACCCGGCGATATTTCACGTCGTCGTACATGCGCTCCGTGTGCAGCATGCCTGTGCACTCTGCCAGCGCAGCCTCGTCCATGGAAAGGAACCGAGCGCGACGGTTGCGCCGTTCGTTCGCCACGAAATTCTTGTCGCACATGGCTTTGCCCGCGTTGCTGATGCAGCAGAGATAAAGCTGGCCGTACGGAACAGACATGAGTGAGATTGGATCGAACTGCTTGTTTTCAGTGATCAGTCGATCACGAGTCTCGTGGAAATCACGGATAGGGAGAGCTAAGGATTCGATCTCGACTACGAGTGGGACATCAATCTTCAATGGGTCGGACATCAGCGCCCTCTTCTGGCGACCAGCGCAGGATCCATTTGATCGGCCCCGGCGCTACGGATCGGGTGAGCTCAAGCCACCCTCTGAATTCTATTACGCCTGATGTGTAATCGGCTGGTCCTCGAAGGCCGTTCTGGTGGGTACGATCGCCCGTGAGTACTACGCTATCTATCCGGGCAATACCAATCTCGCGCCTACAGCTGGATTTGAGAAAGGAGGTCAGCTCCCAATGCATGTCGGCGAGCCTGTGCTCGTCATCTGCTCGTTGACGTCCTTCTTCGAACGAGTTCAATCCCTCATCAATATCGCGGAACGAGTTCATTGCTCACTGGATAGATACGTTAGGCGTGTGCGAAGACTGCAAGATTGTTGTAGCCCCGGTTAAACTGCGAGCCGCTGGACAGCGCGGTCCATGTTGGCTGAAGCGGAGTCGAGTTGTCTTGAGCGATGCTAAATGCAATCGCTCCCGCAGGATCGTTGCTGTTTGCTGGTGTCCAACCCGATGTTAAGTTGTCTTCATCAACGCTGAGATAGATCGTGAGAGGACCGAGCGTGAAGACGTTCCCGATCGCCG
>Ga0209040_10003399_pt1 | contig 12244 bp, 13 predicted proteins | sample BogFormECP12_OM3_FD_188240 | JGI IMG/M metagenome (GOLD analysis project Ga0209040, IMG submission 188240) | Bog forest soil microbial communities from Calvert Island, British Columbia, Canada - ECP12_OM3 (SPAdes) (version 2) | ecosystem: Environmental > Aquatic > Freshwater > Wetlands > Bog ... | reverse complement strand
CCGCCGCGGCGACATCCGCTGGCGGGGGCGCTCCTATGCCGCTCGCGCCCACCGGGAGGCGGCGTGACGATCCCCGACCCGAACCCCGACGCCGACCGCGTCGCCCTGGCCCGTGTGGTGTTCAACCGAATGAAGTCCCCTCGATTGCCATCGCTGTAGCGCTCGCGGCGTTAGCCGCTGTAGCTGCGCGCATGCCCAACACCGGTCGGTGCGAGCCGCTTCATGTGAGCCGGGCGGCTTTGTATCATCGCCCTGCCGTCTGAGCTCGTGCAGTCCCGTCGCTCACTGGTTATCATCCGGCCCGGGCCCTTGCGCGGACGCTACCAGGACAGGGCTATGTGAGCACACACGTTCGATTTGCTGCGTGCGGGCGACTCTGTACCCCCCGATGGCGGCGTTATCCGGCAATCCCGTGACCTGCACAACCGCTTTGCCGCAACTCCCTAAGAGTCACCAAAAGCCCAGCTAGATATCGTTTTTGGTATTTGCTGAACATGCTCTGACCTGCGGTTACTCGCATAGGCGTTCGAACCTAGAAACAGCTTCCCAAGCTGAATACGCGGGTTCGATTCCCGTCATCGGCTCCACGTTCGACCTGCGGAAACACCGTTTTCGAAGGTGTTCGAAGGACCTGTCAGTGACACGAAGGTGACACAACTCGATTCAAAGTATCGCCGGCAGTTTTCAATGCCCCGCTCTGCGAGTGCGCATACAGTCGCATCGTCAAACTCGCGTCCTTGTGCCCGATCCACGCCGCGATCACCGCGACCGGCACGCCCGACAGGTGCATCAGCGTCGCGCAGCTATGCCGACCCCCGTGCAGCTTGATGTGACGCACGCCGGCCTTCTTGAGCATCTTCACCCAGTAGCGGTTCAGCACCCCCGGCGCATACGGCTCGCCGCGCAGGTTCGACACCACATACTCACCTGAGCCATAAGCGGCGCCCAGGGCGAGCCGTTCAACGGCCTGACGCGCCTTGGCCGCCTTCAACACCGACACCAGTCGATCCGGCAGGGGAAGGGTGCGCCGCGACGTGGCCGACTTCGGGTCATTCTCGACCGTGCGCCCGCCGGCAGAGACTCGGTTGTTGACGATGGACACCGTTTTGCCTCCCAGGTCGACATCGACGCAACGCAGACCGGCGATCTCGCCCCGCCGCAGATCGGCCAACGTCAACTCCCACGCGTGCGCCAGCCGATCATCGGCAATCGCGGCGAGGATCTTCTTCACCTCTTCTTCGGTATAGGTGTCGACCTCCTTGTGCCGCGCCGCGACATGAGCGATATGTTCAGCCACGTTCCGCGTCACCAACCCCTGCTGCTGGGCGTCGGCCAGCACCATCGCCCAGGTGTCAATCGCCTTGTTAGTTGACACCGCAGACCACGGCCGTCGCGTGCGGCCCTTCGCGGTCTTCGTCCCGCCGCCAACCAGATCAGTGACCAACGCGTCCAGGTGCGCCTTGGTCAATCGCTGCACCGGAAGGCCACCGTGGCGTTCCCGCAGTGGCCACAGGTCGTATTCCAGCTTGGCGCTTGAGGTCTGGCGCAGGTTGTGCCGACCGGTCACATAGTCCATGCACATCTGCTCCACCGTGAGTGCTGCGCGTGCGACGAACGTGCCCTTCGTCGCCTGATCGGCGATCTCCGCGAGCGCCGCACGCGCTTCCTTTTCGGTGTTAAACCGCCGCTTCACTTGCTGGCGCTCGCCGGTCGCGGGATTCTCACCCGCATCGACTCTAAGTTGATATTTCACAACGGTTTTGCCGGTCTTGCGGTCGGCCGCCTCGATCTTTTTGATCTGCGGAGGAAGCTGCTGCCTAGCCATTGGATTTACCTTCCCGCTGAGCCCACATGAGGGGGTTGCACTGCAAGGCAGCAACGTTCATCGCTTTGACGACGCCCATCTGTGCACCTCGGGTTGTCCTAATGCGGATTCGATGGAGACCGACGTTGGTTCTTAGCTCAGCAAGCGAGTACTGACCGAGATAGCCGCCGCTGGCGCCTAATTGCGCTGGTCGCCGATGTCTACCCGCCGTCGATCACTCCGCCGTTTTCGCGGATCACCTCGTCGAGTCTGGTGATCTCTTTCTTGAGGGTGCGCACTTGCTCGCTGATGGCCCGCATGTCGGGATCGTTGAGCGTGATCCTTCTCTTCTCGTCTCTTGCGGTGCGCGCGAAACGCCCCACGAACTCCACGAAATGTACTGCGGCCAGTCGCTGGTCGCGGCGGTCTCGCACCGCGCGCAGAAGCTGGTATTGCTTTGAGCTGGTCCAGGTGTCGTCGTCGGGATCTGGGGAGATTTCCTCTCCGGAGAACCACGCTGCGGCGTCCCAGCTGGTCGTCTCGATGGCTGGCAGCACCTCGACCGGGCCGTCGGGCAGCTGCGGAAACAACAGAGTCAGCGGCGGTATTTGTAGCGCTGCGGCCAGCACCAGCAACTCGGCGATGTCCAGGCTTTTTTTGCGGCCGCTTTCGTAGTTGGCGATCGCCGCACGGCTGATGGGATAGCCAAGGCGCTCGGTCTCGTCGGCCAGCCACTGCGCCGACCGGTTGGCCCTGCCGGCTTTGATCGCGGCGGCGGTGCGCCGGTGCACACCGTCCACCCAGTCCTGTTTCACAGCGACACAGACTACTCCACACTTGTGCGGATCCGAGCATAGTGTAAGGATGCATCACAGACACATCTCATGTCACAGTTGTGTTGGATCGACACAGGAGGTCGGCATGGAAGCAGCAGCACCCGGGGTCAGCGCCCGGCTCAACACCGTCGAAGAGGTGATGGAACGTCTACGCATCGGACGTTCGACCGCGGTCGGCGACCCGCGTCACCGGTGGTGCCGCGGTTGCCTAGGACCAATGGTCCGAGTCTCGCTGTCACGGCGATGTCACAACTGTTGGGAACTCTAGTGGACGATCGTGTACTCGCTCGGTCGGATTTCCGCAGCTAGTGGTGATTTCACGGACGTGTGGGAACCCGTAGGAACTCTATCCAACCGCCCTGTAAGCGAGCGGTCGTCAACTCATCTCTAGCAGGCAAGTCTCACCTGAGTAGCGTTCCAAGCGTCGCGCCTAGGTCCAGCCCATGGCGCACCTGGAGCAATGTCAGTCGTCTTCGCCCTGCGCGGTTCCCGACGCGGCGCCACTCTCTTCTTGGACCTCGCTGACAACCTCGATGACGGCCTGGCGACCCTCCGCCACGGCTCGGCTCTCTGTCTTCTTCTCGTCGATCAGACCTTCGAAGGGGTCTTGAACGAGGTCGGTCAGCAGCATGCCATCAGTCTAACGGAAGCGCCGGAAGAAGTGAGGATTCAGCTCCGCTGGGAAGTAGTGGCTGCGATGCACCCACACGAGGCCTTCCCCGCGGGAGATTACCGCCACGTCGATCGGTTCGCCGACGCTCTCGTCCGCAAGCGACATCCGGAGCCGAAACGCTGTAAATGCAATTAGCGACCGGGCGAATTCAGCTAGGTCCGCCTTCGGCAAAAACCGGACCGCGTCGATAACCGGCTGGCCCTGATTATTTGTGTGGTCATTCAGTCGCCGTTTCAGTCGATCAACAACTGCCTCTTCGATGTGATACACGTCTTGGAGCTCCAGAAGTATGCCCGTGAACCATTTTTTGATGTCCGGATTCATACCCTCCATAAAAAGACTTACTAGATCAGTCTGAGCGAAGGGAATGATGGCCGCCGGATGTGACGACGAGATCGCGGCTGGTTTGCCCTCCCGCCGCCGTGGGTGCGCCCCAACTGGGACACCAACTAGGAAGTGCCTCATGCTAGGCAATATTTCTTTATCACCGAACCCCGCAAAAACGAGGCCGCTATGTCCTGGTTCGCCTACGAACAGGCGACTCCAGGCGTAACGCGCGGCATTTCGCAACGCATCTGTTGCATCATCCGTAAGAGTGCCCAGCCCGGTCAGCGAGCGGTCAAACCAGGCCCAAAGTTCAGAACATCCGTCGACCTGCGCTGTTTCCAGGACCCTAGCACTTGCACGCAGCTCTTTCTTCCAGCGCTCCACGACTTCCTCGACCGCTGCTGTTACGTCGCCAGCAGGAATATCGCGTATCTTGTCTTCAACCATCCGCAAAAGACGTGTCAGAAGCGCCGCGGCCGGTGGCTCACTTTTTGACACTGAGGGCCACGAATAGGACTGTTGATCAAGCCAATCGAAAAATGATCCGGCATAATCCTTAACGTAATCATGCCTGTCATCTACAGTTCTGCCAAACTCGTTAATGATCACTTCCCATGGCATGCCAACATAATCAGGACTGCCATACCAGAAGACGCCAATGGGCGCCTCGTTATGCAGGCCTAGCACCTTCGTAGCTGCCCGATAGTGTTTGATCCCTAGCCCGTAAGGGATTGTGGCTACACTGTCAGCCGCCAGCGCCACGGCGGCGCTGTTCATAACAACTATGCCCGCAGTCACTTGGCACGACCAGCGGTTTCTTCCTCACTCTTCTCATCGACCGTGCCGTTGTAGATCGGCGTGTCCTCGAACAGGTCGTCGTCTAGTTGTTCTGTACTACGTTCGAGCTGTGCGAGTTCAGGGCTGTAAGACGCGCGAAGCTCGTACTTACCCCAAAGCCATCGGCGCTTGACCCTTTTCGCGCGAAATAGCGGTGTCATCCCGCCCGCGGCCAATATCATAAACTGCATTTCGCGACTGGCAAATGTCGCTGCACCTGCGTCAGCGGAGAGTAGCTCCAAGCCACCGGCGGCCACCCCGGCCGAAAGCGAAAATTCGACGCTCGCCCCAGCCGATCGCGCAATAAGGACAGTCGTCGAAGTGGCACGTACCAAGTGCGTTATGACTGACCAGTCCTTATCCCATCGCCCCGCCTTGATAAGGGAGACCACCTCCTCAGCAAGGCAAAGTTCGTCGGCTATGCGCCAGTGGGTGGCTCCGTCTGCACGAAATACCGTTGCATACTCGCGACGGAAGCGAATGCCGAGACCAGCTCGTGCTTTCGGTAGATTAGGTGTTAGATCCGAGGTTTCGCCCGCGAGTTTTAAACCTATCTCCACCGCGCCAGCACTTGCGTAATCGAAGGACTCCGTGCCGCCGTTGCTTGGTTGCGCTTCCTTGAACTTGATACCAAACTGACCTAGAGAAGATACGGGTGCGAATATGTTATCTCGATCGACAACGCCAATCATGCCGAGAGCTAGCGGCACCCCTGGCGTCCATGTCGCGTTAAAGCGAAGTTCGCGTGCAATTTCTGCAGTGTACTGGTGCGCCGCCGTTGCCATCGCAACCCCAATCAGTTTGAGGAGATGAGCGTTACGGCAAAAGCGTACGCTGCGGCGGCAGCCAATCCACGGTGTTTACCGAAAGGTCCCCCAACGGCAGCCGTCCTGGAGTGGAGGCCGATGTGCGCGTCGTCGGACGTGTTGCCGGCCCGCTTACATGCGTTTCGTGGATACCCGCGCTCTCGAGGTGGTCGCGGCATCTTCGGCACCCTGCCAGTAGCGGACGGGAGATGGACCCTGGAGCTGTCTACGCAGGCTCGAGGCCAACCTCTACCCAATGGAGTCGTACCGTGGCCGTACCCCCTGCCCACCCAGCTTGCAGCGCGCAAATTCACGTCCAACAAGCCGCCGCCGCCGGACGAGACTCGCTGTCACGACGATGTCACAAGTCATGCGGAACTCGCCGACCAAAACCCGGTAGACGGCATCGGACCCGAACGGACCTGTAGAGCCGAACTCCGCAGGTTGGACCGTAGATCTTGACTCGATGGCCGCAACCCCGCGGACTCCAATAAATCGCTATACCTAGCTCCGGGCTGTCTCCGGAGCAGAAGGCGGCGTTGAGGGCCTCCATTCCGCACTGTGCCAAGTCCACGCCCCAGTGTCAGTGACACAAGAGTGACACAACTCGTCGGCAACTCACAGGCCAAACGTTCCTGTACGGCGGTGGACTCACATGGACCCCCATGGCTGTATTGCCGCAGTTCAACGCCCAATTCCAAGGTGCTGCGTCGGACTCCGACAGACGCCGAGCGGAGCCCGGCGGACGGGTCGAATCGACTTCCCAAGCTGAATACGCGGGTTCGATTCCCGTCATCGGCTCCAGAAACGCACAATGTCATCGAGCCACGCTGGATCCGGTTTATCCGCCGTTCGCTTCAGCGTTGATGACCTGCTTGGCGATCGTCGACAGGCGGGGCTCATTGCGTCCCGGTACGTCGATATTGATGACCCGCCGGCCCTGGTCCCCCGCGATGCGTAACAACCCCTGGAACCTCGGCTGGATCCCAGCCGAGTCCAGTGTTGTCATCCAGTTCACCCATGGATCGCGCCAGAGGAAACCGCTGGCAAGACGAGACTCCATGCCGCTCCGTTGGGTTGGGAGCCAGCCCACCTGCTGGTCGAGGACGTAGGCGGCCAGTCCGCGGGTGTTCGCGCCATTGGTCTGCAACCGCAAGGTCACTTCGACGGGACCGAGCGGCAGAGCGTTTACCGTGTCCTCGAATGAGGAAGTGCCGGCGACGGTGCGTGTCCGGCTTCCGGGCACGTCAACCACCCGGTAGTCGTCGCGGGCGCTCGGCAGCGACGGCTTGGGCACGAGCCAATCCCAAATTGCCATATCTCGACCTTACTGGAGTCGCGGTGCCCATCGGGCGCGTCGACCGCGGACTACAAGCCCGGCCTCCGGGGGTTAGAGCGGTGACTTCTGCAGCAGGAGGATGGCGACGCACATCAACAACATCAGAAGCGCAGGCAGAAACTTCGTCAGTGGGTCCTTGGCCTTCGCGTGCATAGCCAGTGCCCCGACCATCAACACGGCAACGATCAGTGCCGGCGGCCAGATGAGCGCCGGAACCCAGATGCCTGCGATCAACAGCACTGCCGACCCGATCTTCAGGGCACCGACGACGTAGAAGGACCACTCGGGAAGTCCGTAGGTCGCGAATTCTTCTTTGAGCGTCTGCGCCGAACCGCCCCGGTAAGCGGTCGATGCCCGCGCCCGCACCAGCCAGACGTTGAGTAGCCCCAGTGCAACGATGATCTGGAGAGTGATGGAAACTGCCGAAGATGACATTTGGTGCTTCCCGCCGTATCGCTTTCACAGGATCGATCGTTAATTGGAACCACTACACCATGAACATGCTCTACCAGGCGTGCAAAGTTCTGTCGATTCTGTTGTTTCTGTATTACGGCTTGGCCGTGCTCTTCGCCAACGCCATGGTGGAGGAATTTGCCCGCTTCGGGCTGGTCCGGTTTCGGCAGCTCACCGGGTTGCTCGAGTTGCTCGGATCGCTGGGTCTCGTCCTCGGCTACTTCCTGCCGCAGTTCACCGTCGCCGCTGCGGGTGGCCTGACACTGATGATGGGCGTGGGAGTCGTTGTCCGCCTGCGCTGCGGAGATTCCTTGGCGGATGCTCTGCCCGCCTTCGCCATGCTGCTGATCAATCTGTATATCGTCGTCTACGCGCTCGGTGTGGGGATCCCGGCACGCTAGCGGTGGCCGCCAGGCTGGTCGGGCTACACCTTTCGGTTCTCCGACTTGATCAGCCAGGCCAGCTTCTCCAGGCCGTCGATCGTCTGGTGCAGCAGGTCGGCAGTGCTCGGATCCGCGTCGTCCACCGCGTCATGAACGTCGCGCAACGTACCCACCGCCGCGTAGGTCGCCGTTGTGATTAGGTCGACCACTTCGGACGCATTGTGTTCAAAGCCCGGGATCTGCGGCAGGCTCGTGGTAGCCGCGACAGTGTCGGACCGGCCGTCCGGCACCGCACCGAGGGCCCGCATCCGCTCGGCGATCGTGTCAGAAGATGTCCGGGTGAAGTCCACCAGTTCGTCGAGCTGCAAGTGACGGTCGCGAAAGTTCGTCCCCACGACATTCCAGTGCGCCTGCTTGCCCTGCAGTTGGAGCTCGATGAGGTCTATCAGCACACGCTGGAGGCTTGCGGCGAGTTCAGGTGACGCCTGAAAGCCCGTCACGTCTTTGGGGTTGCGCCGTTGTCCGATGGTCATGTCCTGGGTTCCTCTCAACTGCTCTGCTCTAGATAGATCGTCAACACCGGATCCGTCGGTTACTGCCCGTCTTCACTGTTGGATTCTCACGGTGACGGGGGTGCGATTGGCCGCGACAACCCTGAGGGCCAGGCGTTCTGTGGAGACGTCACTGAGTGAGCACGCTGCAGGTCGATGATCTCCCGGCGTTGGGGGGACACCCCTTATTCGGTGCAGTCGGCAGGACGGATCGGTCGCAGGTCCGATCCCGATGGGCGGACGACGAAGAGTTGTAGGGCTGATCTCAACGGGCCGTGCATTGACGTTCCGGAGTGACGTGTTGTGCGAGCCGTAATCAACACCGGCTCATTGTCTTTCGTTCTCTACCGGCCTGAGCCTTCCGCCACCGCCGCACGGTTAGTGCGGGTCTTCTTGAAGTGACGTTCGTAGGCGGGTGTGATTGAGCTGTTGGCGCCGTGTTCGGATGGAAGACTCGGTGAAGCTAGCGCGAGGGTTTCCGGCACGCTTCGGAGCAGTACCTGACGTTCTCCCAATCGCGGGCCCATTTCTTCCGCCATTCGAACGGACGCCCGCAGCGCGCGCAGATCTTCGGCGGGTGTCCGTTCTTGACACGCGCTCTAGCCGGCACAATCTTCGACTCTAGAGGGCAACCAGGGCGTTGGCTCGCGCCCGCGGTCCTGGCGGGATGAGGTAGGCCAGGGTGGGACGGCCGCCGCCCAAGCTGTTCAGCATTGCGTAATGAATCGTCGGACAATCCGGCGTCGCTGTGGCTCCGAATCAACTGCGAATGCCCGATCCGCTGTTCGCTCGTCCACCACCCCAACCAGCCCTTCACACCTCCTGTGAAGCGGCGACGCGCTTCACCCGAACACCGCATCCGGCGGCGGCAGGGGCCGCTGGATGGAAGGGAGACATAGATGGTTCCGAGTAGGTGGCCTACCGCTGCGGAATTGGGCGGCCCAGCGTGAACTGGGCCACCGCTCGCGCCTACCTGACAAGCGGCGTGGTGAAGAGGCGACGATGGCTTTTGCGGCACAATTCGCCGGCCCGCCGAGTCTTGTCGTTGATCGACGCGACGCTTCTCGCCGTCGAGACAACGGCGACGCCGATGCACGTGGCGTCGCTGCAGATCTTCCAGATACCCAATGGGGCGCCCGATAGCTTCGTACGCGACGTCGTCACCGCATTTCGCAGTCCGGGGCCACTCACACCCCCGTTTGGGCTCAAGCTGGCGGGCGGGCCGCTCGCTTGGTTGAGACCCGCGCTGCTACCCGCCGACGACGTGGATATGGAATATCACGTACGGCATACCGCGCTGCCCGCACCCGGTGGCGAACGTCAACTCGGAGAACTGGTCTCACACCTGCACAGCGTCAAGCTTGACCGGTCCCGACCGCTGTGGACCTGCCATGTGGTAGACGGTCTGGAAAGAAACCGCTTCGCGGTCTACTGCAAGGTTCACCACGCCCTGACTGACGGCGTGGGCGGGATGCAAAAGGTGGTGCAGGCTCTCGCCAAAGACCCGGCTGGCACCTCGTGCGCACCCTGGCATTACCAGACCCCGCAGCGCGACAAGCGCACCGCCGGCTCGCGACACTTCGGATTGAAGTCCATCCTCCGCACCGGCGTTTCCCTCTTCCGCGGTTTCGCAGGCCTTTCGCGGCTCAAGGGTTCGGAGCCGGTGCGGCTGCCGTTCGAGGGGCCGGCGGCGCCGGCGCTCAACGGCCGCGTGACCGCCGCCCGCCGAGTCGCCACCCAACAGCTGGATCTCAAGCGTATTCAGGAGGTCTGTGAGCGCACCGACACGTCGGTCAACGATGTCTTCCTGGCGATCTGCGCCGGCGCGCTTCGACGCCATCTGGTCGACTCCGGCCTGTTTCCCCGCAAACCACTGTTCGCTGGCTTACCGGTGAACCTGCGTGAGCCGGGTGAGACGGGGGCGAACGCATTCGGGTTCGTCTGGGCCAGCCTGGCCACCGACGTAACTGAACCGGCAGCTCGGCTAGCGGCCATTCATCAGTCCATGCAGGCGGCGAAGAACCAGTTGCGCGCCATGAAGCCGGCCGCTCGCAAGGTCTTCACGCTGTCGATGATGGCTCCCGCCGTCGCGGTCATCGTCAGCGGCGTCGCAGACCGGGTCAGGCCTCCGATGAACGTCACCATCTCCAACGTTCCCGGCCCCGATGAGGCGATGTACCTCAATGGCGCACGGCTTGAAGCCTTTTACCCGGTCTCGGCCACTTTCCAGGGTCTGGCCCTGAACATCACCTGCGTCACCTACGACGGCCAGTTCAACATCGGCTTCACCGGCAGCCGGGACAGCCTTCCGCATCTGCAGCGGCTTGCCCTCTACGCCAGTGACGCGCTCGACGAGCTTGAGGCCACCGAGGTGAAGCCGACGCGGTCAGGCTCGCGCGCGAGCCAGCCGGCACCTGCCAGGCAGCTGCCCTGATGCCCACCCAGCCGACACCTGAGGCGCTGCTGCACAAGGCCTACCGAATCGAGAACGGTACTCTGGTGCGGCTCGTCGACGAGGCCGTCGACGTCGGGCCTGGGGCGCATCAGCGGTTGATGGCCTACGAGGGCGAGGTCGCAAGCCTAGATCCCGGCACCACGGCGCAGGCGGGCTCGGTGCGCGATGGGCGGACTGCCCCTGTTCGCTAAGCAGTTTGGATAATTTGAACAGGTTCGGGGCCCGCCCCGGGCCGGATTCCAGGAGGCCTCCTGATCACACTTTGTTCCGCCGACAACGCGCCCGACCCTGCTGTACTGCACAACTCGGGCGGCTTCACCTGGTTCTACGTCGATCTCATCGACGATCAGGGCCGGGCCGCGACCCTCATCTGGTCCTGGGGACTGCCATTCCTGCCGGGCTACGCCCAGGCGGCCCGCGCCGGCCGCCCTGAGCTCGCGATCAGCCGTCCCAGCGTCAACCTCGTCGTCTACGAGGAGGGCCGCGAGCGCTTCTACCTGCTCTCCGAGTTGCCTCCCGAGCAATGCGTCTGGGGCGAAGACGGCCGGTCCTGGCGCCTCGGCGGCTGCTCCTTCACCTGGACCGACGAGCCGGGCGCCGCGGGGGCAGCTCCGACGCGCACGCTGCAGGCCACCCTCGACCTCGCCCTGCCCACCGGCGGCCGGGTCGCCGGACAGTTGTGGCTCTCCGGTCCGCTGCGCCGCGACTCATCCGCCGGGGAGGGCCCCGATGGCAATAACGGCGCGCCCGCCGATCCGGCGTGCACGCACCTGTGGACACCGATGATCGCGGCCGGACGGGGCGGTCTCGAGCTGAGCACCCCCACCGGCGCGGTGCGGATCGAGGGCCGGGCCTATCACGACCGCAACAGTGCCACCCAGCCGCTGCACGACCTGGGTTTCGAAAGTTGGTTGTGGGGTCGCGTCGCCCTGCCGGGCCGCGACCTCATCTTCTACCGGCTCATCCCGTCGAACCCCGGGGAAGCCCCCCGCGACCTCGTCGTCGAGATCGCCGCCGACGGCTCCTGCCGTGCGCGGGAGGACACCGGGCTGCAGGTGGGCCGCCTGCGCCGTAGCCCCTGGGGCCTGCGCTGGCCGAGCAGCGTTACCTTCCCCGACCTCGACGGCCGCCCCGTGCACGTCGAGGTCAGCGCCCTGCTCGATAACGGTCCGTTCTACCAGCGTTACCTGCTGCGGGGCCGCTGCGGCGAGGACGAGGGGTACGGAATCGGCGAGAACCTGGTGCCGGACCGGGTAGACACCGACCTCTTGCGCCCCCTGGTGCGGATGCGGGTCCACCGGGCCGCCGGCCCCAACTCGATGTGGCTTCCGCTGTTCTCCGGTGATGCCGACGGCCGGTGGAGCAGGCTGCTCGGCCGGTCGGGTCGAGTGCGGGCATGAGCCCCGATCTGTCGCTGGGCGCCCTGCTCGGCGGATCCGTCCCGCTCTGGGCCCGATCCCTGGCCGCCCTGCTGGCCCTGCCTGCCCTGCTGGCGCTGGGTTTGGTGGCGTTCAACGCGCTGTTCTGGACCCGTGGCCGCCCCCTGGCTGCCGCCGGCCTCGCGGCGCCCGGCGGTGTCAGCGTGCTGATTCCGGCCCGCGACGAGGTGGCCAACATCGAGCGTTGCGTGCGGGCGGCTGATGCCGCCCGCGGCCCGATCACCGAGATCGTCGTCTACGACGACGGCTCCACCGACGGCACCAGCGACGCGCTCGCCCGCCTTGAGGCCGAACTGCCGCGACTGCGGGTGGTGCGCGGCGACGGCCTGCCCGCCGGCTGG
>Ga0209040_10003397_pt1 | contig 12247 bp, 10 predicted proteins | sample BogFormECP12_OM3_FD_188240 | JGI IMG/M metagenome (GOLD analysis project Ga0209040, IMG submission 188240) | Bog forest soil microbial communities from Calvert Island, British Columbia, Canada - ECP12_OM3 (SPAdes) (version 2) | ecosystem: Environmental > Aquatic > Freshwater > Wetlands > Bog ... | reverse complement strand
CCGACTTCACCTTGCCTGCGGTTTCGGCCATGACGATGGAGACAGACCCCTTCGGACCGACCACGTCTTTGACGAAAAAGGCTGTCTCGCTCATCATCGGGCCCCACCCGGCTTCGTACCAGCCGACCGACCCGTCATCGAACGAGACCTGCAGCATCCCGTAGTTGTTGAGCCTCACTTCGTCAGTCAGCTTGGCGCCGAGGGCATAGACTTTGACGGGCTTGCCCTTCGTCATTTGACACATGACGTCGACGTAATGAACGCCGCAGTCGACGATCGGGGGAAAGCTGTCCATCAGCCGCTTATGCCAGGCCCAGGTTTCTCCGTTCGACTGCTGGTTCAAGTTCATCCGGAAGACGAGCGGCGAACCGAGCTGCCGGGCGATTTCGATGAACTTGACCCAGGACGGATGCTGACGAAGGATGTAGCCGACGACGAGCTTGCGCTTGGTGCGCTGAGCGGTTGCGACGACCCTTTCGGCATTCGCAACATTGTCAGCGAGCGGCTTCTCGACAAATACGTGGGCGCCGGCCTCCATCGCTTTGATGGCGAAATCTGCATGGGTGTCCGGGAGCGTGTTGATCGACACGACGTCGGGCTTCAGTTCGGCCAGAGCCTTTTCAAAATTATCGAATTTCTTGGCCTTGCCGAGCGCTGGCGGCAACTTGCGATCGGCGATGCGCCGCTCGCAGACGCCAACGACCTCAAAGCCCGGAATGCGCGCGTATGCGAGAGCATGGCTCATCCCCATGTTTCCGAGCCCGACAACGAGAACTCTCTTGGTCATTCCTAAGACTCCCACGTTCGTATTCAGCCGATGCGAACAACCTTGCCGGTTCGCGCGGATTTCTCTGCCGCAAGAGTCGCCTCAAGCGCCGCGGCTGCGTCTTCAGGCCGTCCAATAGCTGGCTGCTCTCCTTTCAGCGCACATCCTGCAAAATAGGAGAATTCTTCGCGCAGCGCGCCGCCCCGCACGCCGTCGAAGACCGGCCAATAGGTGGTGTCCGGGCTGTGAAGCTTGTCGCTGGAGACGATCCCGAGATTGGGAAATGTGTCCTGAATATGGATGATGCCGGCGTCCCCGATGATTGACATGCGTTCGTCGATATCGAACGGCGTCTTCTCGGGCATGCACCAGACGGTTTCCAGCGTCGCCGTCGCACCGCCGGCAAAGCGGTACATCGTCTGGCCTATGTCGGGATATTTGAGCCCGCGCACGTCAACCGTCTGAGCATAGGCGCTGACGATTCGGTCGCCGGTGAACCAGAGCATGAGATCGGTGTCATGGATCGCATCGCCGACGATGGGCCCGATCTTGTTGAGAATCTCGGGCGTCCAAGCTGCGGGAATGTTGCGGCGCGAGCTCATGGCGACAATTTTGCCGATCTTGCCCGCCGCTATCGCCTGCTTCGCCGTTCGGTAGCGCGGATTGAAGCGGCAGATGTGGCCAACCTGCAGGATGCCTTTCGATCGCTTGGCGGCGGCGACAATCTTGCGGCAGTCCTCGACAGTGGAGGCAATCGGCTTTTCGAGAAACACATGCTTGCCGGCCTCAAGCGCGGCGACAGCCGGTTCGGTATGCTGATCCCACATCGTTACAATCGAGACGGCGTCGATGTCGCGATCGGCCAGGAGCTCGCGGTAGTCGCGTGTCGTTTTCGATACGCCAAATTTTTTCGCCATCGCCGCCAGCCGGTCGGGCGTGCGCGTGCAGAGCGCTGCTAGCGCCAGGTTTGGAACGCCTGCGATCGCGTCGCAGTGAAATTCGCCGAACCAGCCGAGCCCGATCACGGCGATGCGAAGCCTGTCCATGACCTATTCCTCAGAAATCCTCGAGCGTCAGCTCACGCGCCATTGCAATGTTGCCCGCCGTCAGGCCGCAGTCGACCGGAAGCGCGACCCCGGTGATCGCGGCAGCATCGTCGGAAGCAAGAAAGGCGATTGCCCGAGCGACATCGCCCGGTTCGACAATCCGGCCGAGCGGATACCAGCGCGCGAGCGTCGCCAGCACCTTCGGGTCCTTCTTCGAACGCTCGGTCCAAATCGGCGTGCGAACAGTGCCGGGCAGCACGATATTCACACGCACGCTGAAACGCCCGTATTCCAACGCGAGCGATCGCGTAAGCGAAATCATCCCCGCTTTGGCGGCGCTATAAGCAGGATCGCCCAGCGCCGCGAGGCCATTGACCGAGCCAACATTGATGACGACGCCCGCCCGCCTGTCGCACATGCCGGGGAGAACCGCGTGGGTGCAGTTGTAGGCGCCGTTCAGATTGGCGTTGACATCGTCGCGCCAACCGGCGGGATCCGTTTGAGCAAGGGTCGGATGTTTGGAGACCCCGGCGTTGACGAGGATGTCAACCTGCCCCTGCGCGCCTATCAATCGTTCGAAAGCCTTGGCGACCTGAGTCAGATCGCCGATGTCAACGACTTCCGCGGAGGCGGATATTCCCTGCTTTTCGAGTTCGGCCGCGAAATCGCGTACCGCGGGGTTAAGGTCGATTGCGCCGATTCTGGCTCCCTCGGCTCCGAAATGCCGGCAAAGCGCTTGGCCGATGCCGCCCGCTGCGCCTGTGATCGCGACGAACTTTCCGCGAAATCTCATGCCGAGTTATCCATTGCCGCGAGACCTTCGCTGATCCAGTCGAGATTCGCATCGCGAATGTGGCCCCAGTTGTAAAAGGCGACTTCGCGCACTCCACCTGCGCCAAGCGCCCGCATCGCCTCAAGGAATTCGCCTTTCGCCTCGAGATCGGGAAAGGCGGGACGCAAGATGCCACGAAGGTTTCCCGCGCCGCGCAGACGACGCTTGACGTCGTGGAGATCGGCTTTGATGCGGCTCGCGCCCGGCTCATAGAAGCAAGCCTCGATCACTCCCGCGGCTTCGGCGAGCGCCTTGAGATCGCTCCCTTCATACCAGGCCCCGCCGGTTGGACGCGCGACCGAGGGAATCACTGCGACCGTCGCGGTCTTGCGCACGGCGCCCCGGATATCGCGGACCAATGACGTCACGACGCTGCAACGCCAGTCGAGGAAAGCGGCGAGGTCGCCGTCCGCCCGCGTATCCGCCAGCCAGAAGGCCTCGGCCATATCGGGGGGAAAGTCGATGTCGCTCGCAAGGTAGGCCTCGATGTCGGACGCGACTCGTCGGCGCAGCAGGTCCACCTTGATACCGGCCCGTTTCGCGCCCTGAGCGCAATGTTCGCAGAAGCAGAGCCCGAGTTGGGCGTCGAGCCAGCGATTTGGCCGGTTGAGCGCGAACTCGTGATGATAGCCGTGCGCATAGGGCAGGAATCCGGGCGTCTCCAGAGAGACGCCGCCGACCGGAAGCGACTCGGTGACGTCGAGCGCAAGGCCAATCGCATAGGCGCGCGCGTCGGGCGCCGAAGGACAGAGACTGTAGACGTAGCGGTCGCCGAAAGCGTTCGCGACCGTCGAGTTCGGATGCGCCGCGCCGAGCCGCGTATTGTGCAGCAGGACGAGCCAAACGTTGGCAGCCATGCGATCCTGCGCCGCAAGCGCGCCCACAACATCTTCGCCGGAAGCGATCAGCGAGTTGGGGATCGGTTTGATCGCACCATAGCGGCTCGCGTCGGGCCTGAAATAGACGGTTCCGTCCTCAGGAAAGTAGACTTTTCCGGCCTTTCCGTGGGGGCGCAGAAATTTGCCGGCGTGATAGCTGCCGGCAATCGTCACCGTGTCGAGACCAAGCGACCGAAACCGGTCGACAGCGGCGGAAACGCCGCTTTCGGCGAGATCCCACTCGTAGGCGTAGATGGCTTTGTAGCTCATCTCGGGGAAACTCAGGCGCCGAACCAGCCGTCCTTCAAATATTGCATGTATTCGAAAATCGCCCCGTGCTTGCGAACGAATACGACGCGCACGAAGTCGGCGACGACGAAGGGCGGGATGATGATCTCCTGACCTTCCATGTGGGGCTCAAGCGCATCGACCCGGAACGCCACATGCGGATTGGCGCGCACCGGCTCCGGGACCGTCGTGCCTTCAGCGTAACGCAGGAACTCGATATGCTCGGGGTGCTTGCGCGGATTGGTCACCCAGCAGCGACTCTGCTCGATCCAGTCCTCGTCTGGCTGAGGCTCGGTCGTCGTGAGGCCGACGTGATCGAACACGAGCATTCAATCCTCCCAAAGTCTTTGACGTTCGCCATGGGACGGGCGGCGGATTCCGCCGCCCGTTTTCGTCGCTTACAGAGCCGCCTGGATCGCCTTGACGTCGACGCTCTGATAGTCCGGAGAGAGGGCGAAGCCATCAGCGTCCGCCTTGACCTTGGCCTTGTCGAAGGCGTTGGCCTCGTCGATGAGGTCGTTCTTGCAAACGTCCTCCGCCTTGATGTCCCTGGTGATCTGTCCAATCTTGCGCCCGGTATCGAAGAAGAGCTGCCAGCTGGGCAACAGATGGTAACCCCACTTCTTGCGTTCATCCATGCGGCCGCCGAATACGTTGGCGAGCTGCATTTGCGACTCCGTGGCGACTGCGGGCGTCATCTGCGAGGCGAGGCCCGGGAACTGCGCCATCACGATCTGGGTCGCCGCGCGTGGGTTCTGCTTGCCGAACTCCAGTCCTGCAGCCCAGCCCTGGAGGTATTTGGCATAGAGTTGCCTCTTCGCCGGATCGTCGAAGTCCGCCTTACGGATGATGAAGCTGTTCGCCGGGAGCTTTGAGAAGTCCTTGCCGAGGAAGTAATCGAAATCGAGACCCTGGCCTTTCCACTGCGCTCGCAGACCTTCCCAACTCAGCGCCGCGTCTCCCTGCCCGGCCTTGAGTGTGGTGCCCCACACGGGCCAGCCCGCCTCGACGTATTTGATCTTCTTGATGTCGACGCCAGCCGCATAAAGCATCGGATCGCAAATCGACTGCCAGCCGGCGCTGCCCAAAAGGATCGTCTTGCCTTCGAGGTCGTTGAGACTCTTTGGCTTCTGACCCTTGCGGAAGGCGAAGTCGAACACGTCTGTGCCGCCCATGTGAAACACGGAGACAATCGGGATCCCCTGTTCGATTCCGAGCGAGAAGACGCCGGGGGACGGATAGCCCATGTCCGATTGCTTCTGGTCGACGAGTTTGATGCACGCGGTCGCGTCCGACGGGCCGCCTTCAAGTGTTGTCTGGATATCGCCGAAGTAACCAAACTTCTTGCCGGCCCAGTAGGGGTAGTCATCGAGCACTTCGACCGTGCCGCGCGGCGACACCCAGCGGACTGTATTGTCCGCTGCGTATGCCCGCCGCGAACCGACGGCGCCGACCAAAGCAGTGGCGGTCACCCCGCCCGCGGTCAGCGTCAGAAGCCGGCGCCGATCGATGGATGGGCCCCGTGAATGATGTTCAGACATATTGCTTTCCTCCTCCTTGCCCCGTTGCTCTTTCATGGGGCATTACGCCTCCCAACTGGCCCATCTCTTCCCGAGCCAGAAGAAGAAGATGTAGATGGAAATGCCGATGATCGCGAGAATGAGAATGATCGCGAAAAACTGCGGCATGCGGATGAGCGCGGAATAGTACGTCAGCCGGTTGCCCAGGCCTTCGGAGCCTCCCACCATTTCCGCGCCGATCGCGGTGAGGAGGCCGAAGATTGAGCCCACCATCAGACCGACGATGATCATCGGCATGGCCATCGGAATACGAATCTTGGTGAAGATCTGCAAGGTGCTGGCCCCGAAGGAGCGCGCGAGCGCAATCTTCGCCAGATCGACGCGCCGGAAACCGGTGGCGGAATTGATCATCACCATCGGGCCGCTGGCGAGCGCCACCGCGATGATTCGAGGCTCGCTGCCGAAGCCGAAGCGCAGGATCAACAGCGGCACCAGCGCCAGCATGGGCGTCGTCACCAGGAGCAGAATGTAAGGGGTGACGATTTTCTCGACGAACGGAAACTGGGTGATTACCGCCGCCAACAAGAACCCGATCGCGCCGCCGATGGCGAAACCGACGATCAGTTCGTAGAGCGTGGTGACGAGGTGAGGCCAGAGGAATGGCCATTCGGTGTACAGCGCCAGAACGATCTGGCTGGGCTTCGGCATGATGTACTGGGGCACGTCGAAGACGCGCAGCAGAACCTCGGCGCCCCCGATGATCACCACGGCGACCAGCACGATCACGGCGGTTTCCAGGTGCGTGCGCGATTCGCCCAGCCCAAACGAACCCATCCCGGCGATGCCCGGCTCGTCCGTCGTCTCTTTCCGGTTGAATTCGGGGATCTTGTCTCCCAGAACCTTGTCCACGCAGATCTCCGCAGTCTTAAGGTGGGCGGCAAAGAGCTCAAGCGACCGCCAGTCCGGGCGCTGATGTGCGGCCGCGGTCGATTCTCGCTTTGATCTCAAGGATTCGAGTAATGAACTCCGGCTGTGTCTGGATCTCGACCGGCCGGGGCCGAGGGATGTCGATGTCGTAGACAGCCGATATGCGGCCCGGCCGCGCCGACATGACGACGACCCGGTCGGCAAGGAAGATCGCCTCTGAAATCGAGTGGGTGACGAAGGCGATCGTCTTGCGCGTCTCCATCCAGATCTCCTGGATCAGGAGATTCATTTCGTCGCGAGTGAAAGCGTCGAGCGCCCCGAAGGGTTCGTCCATGAGCAGCAAGGACGGGTTCACCGCCAAACTTCTGACGATCGATACGCGCTGCTGCATCCCGCCCGATAGCTCGCGCGGGAACTTGTGTTCGAAGCCCTTGAGATTGACCCGTTCGAGCAAATGCTCGATCCGCTCCATGTCCGGTCGCACCCCCTTGAGCTCGAAGGGCAGCGCGACGTTCTTGAGCAGGTTGCGCCAGGGCAGGAGATTGGCGTCCTGAAATATGACCGCGATCTCGGGATGCGGTCTGGTGATAATCTCCTTGCCGAGCCTGATCCGGCCGTCGCTCAGATCATGCAGACCCGCCATGGACCACAACAGGGTGGTCTTGCCGCAACCCGAGGGTCCAAGGATGCACAGAAACTCGCCCTCGCGCACTTCGAGGGATACATTGTCGAGAGCATGCACCGAACCGGAACGGGTCGCGTAATATTTCGTCGCGCCTTCGACAACCATTTTCGGCTGCGGCTTGGCCACGCTATCCGCCATTGCAGCTCCTTCCTCATCGATGCGAGGACCGTTCCCCTTCAGGAACGATCGAAGGCGGGGCCGCTTCCTCCCGGGCCAAGTTGCGTCCAGGCCCATCCATTGATGAAAACATGTTACACAATTTCAAGGGGCGCAAGAGAAAACTTCCCTCGCTGCCCGATGTCGGCGCAGACACACCTTTCTCCAAGAAACACGGCTCTAAATTGCGTTCTCGGAAGTGCTTGATCCCGGCGCCTGCGATGAAACGCGTCAGGCTGTCGCAGCACAAGTCTTGCCTTGCGACTTCGATCGTGTAATTCAATTACAAGCGGACTTTCTCCCCCTTTGACGTTGGAAGCGGGGCAATGTCGGGAACGACGGGATGAGGGCCAATTCGAGCCGCGGAATCAGGCGCGCGGGCTCGACGGGCGACCTGAGTGACGGCGGCCAGCATGAACTCGTCGCCCGGATCGACCTTGTATCGCGCATCCAGCGGATTGAGGGGGATCTGACGGCTGCCGAGCGTCGCGTAGCTGCTGCGGTCGCGGTTGACTACGAAGCGACCACCCGCATGACGATCCGCGATCTCGCGAGCCGCGCCGGCGTCAGTCAGCCGAGCGTCACCCGATTCTGCCGCTCAGTCGGCTGCGCCTCCTTCGGAGAGTTCAAGGTGCGGCTCGCGACGACGCTCACCGTGGCCGCCGTCTATCTCAGGACAGAGCGCGTCTTTGACGACGACATCGGACAACTTGCCCAGATTGTGATGATCCGCGCCGCCAACGCTATCCGGGATTGTCTCGAGGGGCTTGATACGCGGGCTGTTGGACGCGCGATCAGCGCGATTGCGGCATGCAATCGGCTCGATATTTACGGTCAGGGCGGCGGATCGGCCAGCATTGCGGAGGACGCGAAGCTGCGGTTGTTCAGGCTCGGCCTGCCGGTCTGCGCTTACTCGGACGGCCATCAGCAACGCATGTCTGCCGCGACTCTGCGGCCAAAGGACGTCGCTTTCGCCGTATCGAACAGCGGCCGTTCGAAGCCGGTCGTCGGAGCGATCGAAATCGCTCGTTCGTATGGAGCCACAACCATTGCGCTGACTCGGCCGGACACGCCGCTGGCGATCGCAGCGGAGGTGGTCATTCCCATCGTCATTCCCGAAGACGCCAACGCGCTGCTGCCGACTGCCTCCCGCTACGCCCACATGGCGGTGATCGACACTATCGCCACAGGCGTCGCGTCCAGGATGGGCGCGCGTTCGCGCGAGTCGCTTCGCCGCGTGCGCTATACGCTCGCCGACATCGGCGTCGCCATTCCCTCGCCTTCATCGGATCCAACGCCGCTGATGAAGGCTCTTAAGCCGCAGGAATAGGGGCAGGGCGAAATTCGGGAAGGGATGGGATGACTGAAGGTCCGCGATACTCCGAACCGGAAGCCTGGCTCGCCGCGTTCAATTCAGCGCTTGCCTCAGGCGATAGCGGCAGAACGGCGGCGCTGTTCGGCGACGAATGCTTCTGGCGCGATCTCGCCGCGTTCACCTGGAACGTCAAGACGCTGGAAGGGCGCGGAGCCATTGCGGCAATGCTCGATGCTCAGCTTCACGCGGTCGGCCCGACGAGCTGGCGCGTCGACGGCAAGCCCGTTCTTGCCGATGGCGTCCTCGAAGCCTGGATTGGCTTCGAGACCAAATTTTCGCGTGGGCGCGGCGTCCTGCGGCTTAAAAACGGCCGGGCATGGACTCTGCTGACGGCGATCGAGGAGCTCAAGGGCTTCGAGGAGCGCAAGGCTCGCTCGCGCCCGTTCGGCGTTCAACACGGCGTCTACCGGCGCGACAAGAATTGGCTGGAGGCCAGGAGAGCCGAAGAGGCGGCGCTCGGGAACGAGAAACAGCCCTATTGCGTCATCGTCGGCGGCGGCCAGGGAGGGATAGCGCTTGGGGCGCGGCTGAAGCAGCTCGACGTTCCAACGATCATTCTGGAAAAGAACGCCCGGGCAGGCGATTCCTGGCGAAACCGGTACCGCTCGCTCGTGTTGCATGACCCGGTCTGGTACGATCACCTGCCCTACATCCCTTTCCCTGAGAACTGGCCGGTTTTCACGCCCAAAGACAAGCTTGGCGACTGGTTGGAGATGTACGCCAAGGTGATGGAGCTCAACTATTGGGGCTCTTCCGAGTGTGTTCGCGCTGCTTACGACGAAAAGAAAGGGGAATGGATCGCCGACGTTCGCCGTGCGGGGACTGTGGCGACTTTGAAACCGAAGCAGCTCGTCTTCGCCACCGGCGCCTACGGCCCCCCGAACGTAATCCCTCTGCCGGGAATCGAGATCTTTGCCGGCGAGCATTGCCACTCGAGTCGCTATCAGTCAGGCGAACCCTTTGCCGGCAAGAGCTGCATCGTGGTCGGCGGCAACAGTTCGGCGCACGACATTGCGGCGGACCTTTGGGAATATGGCGCTCAGGTCACCATGCTGCAGCGGTCGCCGACGACCGTCGTGAGGTCGGAAACGCTGATGGAGCTTGGGTTCGAGTCCCTTTATTCCGAGAGCGCGCTCGAAGCAGGGATCACGACGGACAAGGCCGATCTTCTCTTCGCAGCAACGCCGTTTCGTATCATGCACCGCGGCCAGATCCCGATCTATGAAGAGATCCGGCGAGGGGACGCTTCCTTCTATGCGAGGCTTGCGAAATCGGGCTTCAAAGTCGATTTCGGCGAGGACGAATCCGGCTTGATGATGAAAGCGATGAGGACGGGCTCAGGCTACTATATCGACGTCGGCGCCTCCGACCTCATCGCAAAAGGCGACATTGCGGTGAAAAGCGGGGTCGAAATCGAGCGTGTCAAGAAGCACTCCGTCGAGCTTACCGACGGCTCCGAACTGGCCGCCGATCTCATCGTGATGGCGACCGGCTTCCAGTCAATGAACCGCACGGTGGCGCCAATCATTTCGGAGGAGGTCGCGGACAAAGTGGGCAAGTGCTGGGGGCTCGGCTCGGGCGTCCCGAACGACCCGGGCCCCTGGGAAGGCGAGCCGCGCAACATGTGGAGGCCCACCCAGCAGCCGGGTCTGTGGTTTCACGGGGGCAATCTCCATCTTTCCCGGCATTTCTCGCTCGTCCTTGCGCTTCAGATCAAGGCGCGCATGGAGGGCCTGCCTACGCCAGTTTACGGGCTGCAGCCCGTGCATCACACGCGCTGACAACGCGCGAGTCCACTCGAGAAGGACATCCAGAGGAACACAATGGGCATCGACGAACTCGCATACGTGAGCGCCGCCGAAATCGCCGAGCGCGTGCGGCGGCGGAACCTGTCGCCTGTCGAAATCGTGGACGCCTGCATCGCGCGCATCGAGCGGCGCAACCCGACTCTCAACGCGTTCGTGTTCAAGGGCTTCAAGGACGCGCGGCGTGAAGCCATGGCCGCGGAGGCGGCGGTCATGTCCGGCGCGGACTTGCGGCCTTTGCATGGGGTTCCTTCGGCGATCAAGGATCTCTTCGACTTCAAGCCGGGTTGGCCGTTCACCTTCGGGGGCGTCAGGGCGATGAGAGGCTGCGTCGCGAGCTGGCATTGTGTCTTTGCCGAACGCATCGAGAAAGCCGGCGCGATCCTGCTTGGGAAAACCAACAGCCCCACCATGGGCCTGCGCGGGACCTGCGACAATTATCTGTTCGGCCCGTCTCGCAATCCATTCGATGTGCGAAAGAACACGGGCGGCTCTTCGGGCGGCAGCGCCGCCGCCGTCGCAGACGGTCTCGTTCCATTCGCGGAGGGAACCGACGCCGGCGGTTCCATCCGCATTCCGGCCGCCTGGTGCAACGTGGTTGGCTTCAAGGCGTCCTTCGGCCGCGTCCCCGTTGTGACGCGCCCCAACGCCTTCGCCGGCGACACGCCCTTCGTATTCGAGGGACCCATCAGCCGGACCGTGGAAGACGCCGCGCTCGCGCTGAACGCGCTTGCCGGTTATGACCCGCGCGATCCTTTCGCAATTGAAACGAACGAGGATTTCCTCGCAGCGACCCAACGGTCGATCAAAGGCTGGAAGATCGCCTACAGCCCGAACCTCGACGTCTTTCCTGTCGATTCGGCTGTTCGCAAGACCGTTGACGAGGCGGTGCGCTGCTTCGCCGAGGCCGGCGCAATCGTGGAGGAAGTCCGCCTTGGCCTCAAGCGCAGCCAGCGCGAGCTCAGCGACTCCTGGACAAGGCTGATGATCCCGTTGAACCTTGGCGCTCTGGAGGGAATGAAGGCTTTCGGCATCGATCTCATGGAGCGGCATCGCGACGATTTCCCGCCTGATTATTTGCAGCGAATCGAGGCCGGCAGAAATCTTTCGGCAATGGACTTGGCGCGAGACCAGGCGATTCGGAGCCAGGTCTACGACGCGATCCAGGGCGTTCTGGCGACCCATGAAATCCTTGTTTCCCCCACGCTCGCCGCGATGCCGGTCGACAATGCGACCGACGGCGACACGAAAGGCCCGACGCACGTCGACGGCGTGGAAGTGGACCCGCTGATCGGCTGGTGCCTAACCTATCTGACCAATTTCAGCGGCCATCCCTCAGCCTCCGTCCCTGCTGGATTGAGCGGCGGCCTGCCGGTCGGGATGCAACTGATTGGACGCCGATACGCCGACGGCGACGTCCTCGCGGCGGCTGCGGCTGTGGAGCGAATGCGGCCATGGAACGATGCCTATCGCATCTGCAAAGAGCGACCACTCGCGAATTCGGCGGCTTGACTGCGGCAGCTTAAACAGATGGTCTCATACCAACGGTCATTGGATCTGACCGGCTCGCCCCCTCCCCCGCTGCGCGGGTGAGGAAAGCGCCCTGCCCCGATCGGGCGTGGCGCGCCTATCCTCCCCTGCGGAGCGAAAGCGAAGCGGGGGGGACCGGCCGAAGGCCGGTGGAGGGGGCAAGCGCGCTGTCAGGCAGCGAAAGTCAGTTGCCGGGGCCATTGGTATAACTGAAGCGATCGAGTTGAACCCGAGCCTTGCATTCGCTCACGTTGTTTTGGGAGCAACCTACGCCTACGGCGGCATGCCGAGCGATGGTCTGCATCATTGCGGGCTCGCGGCCCGGCTGAGCCCCCGAGATTTCACGCAGGCGGTCAATTTTTCAGCGCAGGGGCTGTGCCACTTCATGGCCGGACGTTTTGCGGAAGGGGTCGAATGGGAGCGGCGGGCGGTGGAGCTT
>Ga0209040_10003396_pt1 | contig 12248 bp, 14 predicted proteins | sample BogFormECP12_OM3_FD_188240 | JGI IMG/M metagenome (GOLD analysis project Ga0209040, IMG submission 188240) | Bog forest soil microbial communities from Calvert Island, British Columbia, Canada - ECP12_OM3 (SPAdes) (version 2) | ecosystem: Environmental > Aquatic > Freshwater > Wetlands > Bog ... | reverse complement strand
TTAACGTCAAACATAAGGATAGCTCGAAGCCCTCTGCCTCAAGCAAATCAAGCACTTCGGCAGAGGCCATTAAACATGGGCTTCAGAGGCCCGCTTACGTGCAAGGCACTGATCGATCGATTGACGGACCAGGCGCACATCATCACCACCGGTGCCGACTCTTATCGGTTCCCGCACCACAGCACAGCGCAAGGCCAGCAAAACATGAAGGGAGAGACAGAGAAGCCGACGCTGAGCTGCTACGCCCCGAGCCGAGCCCGGATGCCGGTCAAGTTCCACGGCAGCAGTTCGTGCACACGCTTGACCGGATGATCGGCGATACGCTCGAGGACCTGGCGCAGGTAGTCCTCGGGATCGCGTCCGTTGAGCCTGGCGGTCTGGATCAGTGAGTAGGCTGCGGCAGCCGACCGCCCACCGGAGTCGGAACCGGCGAACAACCAGTTCTTCCGCCCCAACACCATCGGCCGCATCGAGCGTTCCGCGGCGTTGTTGTCGATGCAGGCCCGGCCGTCGCGCAAGACCAGCGTCAGTGCATCCCACCGCGACAGCGTGTAGCGGATCGCACCCGCCACATCGCTCTTGCCCGAGATGCGCCCCTGGGTCTGCTCCAGCCATTGCCGCAACACGGTGAACAATGGTGCGCTCCGCGCGGTGCGAGCTGCCAGTCGGGCATCGGGTGGCTGGCCGCGGATCGTGGCCTCGATCGCGTACAATGCTGCGATGCGCTGCAACGCCTCCAGCGCCGGCGGCGACTGCGTTGATGCGTGCACGTCGAAGAACTTCCGTCGCGCATGCGCCCAGCACGCCGCCTCGGTCACACCGCGGTCATAGAGGCCGGCATATCCGGCGTATCCATCCGCCTGCAGGATGCCGCGGAACCCGGCGAGGTGCGCCCGCGGATGCTCACCTTTGCGGTCCGGGCTGTAGCAATACAGCACCGCCGGCGGCGCCTGGCTGCCGAACGGCTGGTCATCACGGGCATAGCACCACAACCGCCCGGTCTTGGTCTTGCCGCGACCGGGATCCAACACCGGCACCGTCGTGTCGTCGGCATGCACCCGCTCCGCCGACATGACATGTGTGCCGACTGCCTCGACCAGCGGACGCATCAGCCGCGCCGTCTGTCCAACCCAATCGGCCAGCGTCGAGCGATCCAGATCGATCCCGGCACGCGCATAGATCTCGGCCTGGCGGTAGAGCGGCAGGTGATCGCAGTATTTCGCCACCAGCACATGCGACAGCAGGGCAGGCCCGGCCAGTCCGCGATGAATGGGCAGGCTGGGCACTGGTGCCTGGGCGATCCCCTCGCAGCTCCGGCACGACAGCTTGGGCCGCACATGCCGGGTCACGCGGAACGAGCCCGGCACGTAGTCCAATACTTCGGTGACATCTTCGCCCAGCGGGCGCAACGCGCCGCCGCAACGCGGGCACGCGCACGGTGCGGCATGCTCCACCACGTCGCGTGGCAGTGTCGCTGGCAGCGGCTTGCGTGCCGGCTTGCGCCGCTCTGTCTCGCTCGCTGCCGCCACCGGTGCATCCGGTTCGGGCGGTGTTGCTTCCGCCACCTGCTCCTCGGCATCACCAAGCAGCAGTTCAAGCTGTTCGATCTCGCGCCGCAGCTTCTCCGAGGAAGCACCAAAGCGTTCACGCAGCAGTCGCGCCAGGCGCAGCTTCAGCAGCTCGTTCCGCAGCACCTGTTCCTTCAGTCCGTTGCGTGCTGCTATCAGTTCAGCCACGTGCTGTTCCAACTCGGCTGCATGCTCGTCCTCGCGGTGCAGCAACAACGTGCGCAACGCGATCACGTTGTGCGGCAGCGCGGCGGGGTCGAGCGGCGTTGGCATGGGCGAATCTTCCATCACCGATTCGCGTCGTGCCAAGCAGTTTCTGCATCATCCAGCCATTTCCGGGCGCCATGTCCGCACCGGCATGCGCCAGTCAATGCCTTCCAGCAGCATCGACAGTTGCGCTGCCGTCAGCGACACCGCGCCGTCCTTCGCCTGCGGCCAGACGAAGCGACCTTTCTCCAATCGTTTGGCATACAGACACAGACCTTGGCCATCCCAGCTCAACACCTTCACCAGGTCACCACGGCGACCACGGAAGGCAAAAAGCTGCCCGCTGAACGGGTCCTGCCCGAGATGCTGCTGCACCAGAGCGGCAAGCCCGTCGAACCCCTTGCGCATGTCGGTCACGCCCGCCGCCAGCCACACACGAACACCGGGTGGCGGCGCGATCATCCGCGCAGTGCCGTCATGACACGACGCAGCGCTGCCAGGCTCACATCGTTGCCAACGCGCAGGCGGCAGCCGTCCGGAAACACGATCTCGATCATCGCCGCCGCATGCTGATCAGTCAGCGGTGGCGATTCCGCCGCTGCGTCCAGGGCTGCTTCCGCTACCCGCACCGGCACAAACCTCGCCGGCGGCGGCGCAACAAGCTGGCCCTCTCGCACCTGGCGACGCCAATAGTGCAGCAGGCTCGGGTAAACGTCGTGCCGCGCCGCAACCGCGCGCACGCAGGCGCCAGCCTCTTGCGTCTCGGCGACAATCCGCAGCTTCGCTTCACGACCCCACCGACGACGACGCTCCCGGCCGCCGATGATCTCCACAATGCCCTCCGACATCGCCCTAAGCTCGACCTTACAGTGCGCCTTAAGGTCGGCCCTCCCACACCGTCATCGCAAGGCGGTGCTCACCGGACGATTACCACGAAGCGTGCGCGTTCAAGAGTGGTGCGCACTTCCCGACCCAACGGCAGGGTCTAGGTTTGAATGTCCGGATTCGACCCAAAGTGGTCATAGATGGCGCCTACGCTCACCGCCGGTTTCAGGCGCATTTGCTCCCCTAGGGAAAGCTATACCCGGGCCAGCGTCGAGACGCGCGGGATCGTAACAGTGAACTCGGTATAGGCTCCCGGCTCGCTATCGACCGTGATCGTGCCGCCGTGCTGCTGCGTAACGATGTCGTAGCTGATCGAAAGGCCGAGGCCGGTGCCCTCGCCGGTCGGCTTGGTGGTGAAGAACGGCTGGAACAGCTTGTCCTTGATCTCGGCCGGAATGCCCATGCCATTGTCGCGCACGCGGATCTCGACGCCGGCGCCAAAGTCGCGTGTCGTGACCTTCAGCGTGGGCTCATAGCCGGGCGAAGTCTCGCTGCGCGAGCGCCTGGTGGCGGCGTAGAAGCCGTTGCTGAACAGGTTCAGCAACACCCGCGTCACATCCTGGGGGTTCAGCTCGATCGGCGCTTTGCAGTCACCGAAGTCGCGCTGCAAGGTGATGTTGAAACTCTGGTCCTGCGCGCGGGCGCCGTGATAGGCGAGTTTCAGTGCCTCGTCGGTCAGCGCGTTTATATCGACCGTCCGTCGCTCCCCGGACGTGCCGCGGGAGTGTTCCAGCATGCTCTTGACGATGCCGTCGGCACGGCGCCCGTGCTCGACGATCTTTTCCAGATTGCTGGTGAGCAGGCCGGTGACATCGTCGATATCGGCACGTCTTTTTTCGTCAAGCGCGGCGAAACCAGGTGCCGCGGTCTCCCTCAGTTCAGCCAACAGTTCCACTGACAGACTGGCGAAGTTGTTGACGAAGTTGAGGGGGTTTTTTATTTCGTGCGCGATACCAGCGGTCAGTTGGCCGAGTGAAGCCATCTTTTCCGCCTGGATCAGATTGGCCTGGGCGACTTTCAGGTCGCGATAGGCGGCCTCGATGGTTCGGCTGGCCTCTTCCGCGGCGTCGCGGGCCGCGTGGATTTCTTGTTCGCTGCGTTTCCGCTCGGTGATGTCGGCGAAGATCAGCACGAAGCCGCCGCCGGGCACCGGATTGTGGCGGACCTCGATGATGCGGCCGTCGGGACGGGTGCGTTCGAAGTGTTCTCCGGCACGGTCCTGGAACCGGCGGAGCTGTTCCTCCGGATCGACGCCCGGGCCGTACTCGCCGCGTTCGGTGAGATAGCGGATATAGTCCGCATAGGTCCGCTGCTCGGCGAGGATTGCGTCGGGCACGTCGAGCAGTTCCTGGAACTTGCGGTTCCACGCCACCAGTCGCGGCGTTTCGTCGAACATGGCGACGCCGTCGCCCATGTTCTCGAACGTGATGCGGAGTTCTTCCTGGCGCTGCCGAATCTCGTCCAGCAGACGCGCGTTCTCCATTGCGATCACCGCCTGGGCGGCGAAGTTCTCCAGCAGGGCGATCTGCTTTTCAGTGAATGGCCGGACCTCCGGGCGGAAGACCAGAAACATACCCACGAGCGCTGCATCCTTGCGCAAAGGAATGGCGAGGCCAGTGCGGGCGCCGCCGAGCTCGACCAAAGCGCGTCTGGTCGGGTCGCCGGATAGGGTTAGTGGGTCAGTGGCAAAGTCGGCAACCGTATGGAAGCGCTGTCCAGCGAGGATGCCTGCGGGGCCGCTTCCGGGAGCAAAAGTAAGAGGCCGGCCCGACAGGTATTCCGCGTAAGGGGCCGGGATCCCGCGCATCGCTGCAGGCCGGAAGCACTCGCCATCGAACGTGCACAACACGCCGAAGGCGGCTTCGGAAAGGCGCACCCCCTTTTCGAGCATCGCGTCGAACACCGGCGCGAGGTCACCGGGCGAGGAATTGATGACCTGCAACACCTCGGTGGTCGCGGTCTGCTGGTCGAGTGCTTCAGAGAGCTCGGCCGTGCGCTCCTCGACCTTGCGTTCAAGGTCCGCGTAGGATGTCTGGAGATCGACAGCCATCTGGTTGAACTGACCGGCGAGGACTTCGAGTTCGTCGCCGGTATGAATGTCGATGCGGTGGCCAAGGTCGCCGGCCCCGATCCGTGCGGCGCTCTCTTGCAAGGTATGGATTGGTCCGGTCATGCGTCGCGCAAGCGCGAGCGCGGCGAGCGCCGCTCCCATGAGTCCGGCTGCCAGCACCAGTCCGGACCGCCAGGCCGCGCGGTAAAGCGGCGCGAAGGCTTCCTCCAGCGGCACCTCTACAAAGACCAGCCAGCCTGGCGGCGAAATTGCCGCGTGCGCCGTCAACACCGAACGGCCGGCCGGATCGCGCGCGGTCGTTACCTCCGCCAGGCGGGAGGGATCCAGCGCCGCCGAAGCGAGACTCGCGGCGACCTGCGGCAGGTGCGAGAGATCCGTGTTGCGTAACACCAGGCTGATGTCAGGATGGGCGATCAATCGGCCATGTTCATCCACGACATAGGCATACCCGCCCTGACCGATCCGAAGCCCTGTGATAACATCCCAGATCAATTTGAGATTGATCTCGGCGACCGTAACACCGGCATCCTTACCGGCGCGAGCCATCGCCAATGCCATGTATGGCTCGGACTCCTTGCGGAAATAAACCGGGCTGAACCAGACACCGTGCGCCTTGGCCTCGGTGAAAGCGGGAGCGGAGGAAAAATCGGTTTCGCTGCCGGCCACATCCATCGCGAGGCGCGAAACCTTGAGCTGCTCCTTGCCTGCGCCGTCGAGCTCAGTCAATTCAGTGATCGCTGGTTCCTGCCGTAGCAGGCGCACATAATCGAATTTGCGCTGTTCGAGCGAACCCGCCGCCCATTGCGCATGCGTCGTCCAACCGATCTGTCGCCTGATCCCGTCGATGAACTCCTCGACACGCCGCGCCGCCGAATTGGCCTTTTCGTGTTGGGCGCGGATCAGCGAGTCCCTGCTTTCCTGGAAGGAGAACCAAAAAACGATTGTGCTGTTGACAATCAACACGACCCCGACCAGCGTGATAAACAACAGAGTATATTTGCGGACAAGACGGCGGCGCACGAGACGCACACCAGAACCGTCACCGGCTGACGGCGCATTTATCGCGCTACCGCTCATTCGATTACCTCGTCGGCCTGGACGAGGATCGACTGCGGAACGGTGATGCCGAGTGCCTTGGCGGCCTCGAGATTGACCGCCAGCTCGAATTTGGTGGGTTGTTCGATTGGAAGGTCAGCGGGCTTTGCACCCTTGAGAATCTTGTCAACGTAGAAAGCAGCGCGGTGAAACATGTGGCTCGGGTCCGGCCCATAGGACATCAGCCCGCCGGCATCGACGATCCGTCGATTGTCGTACATCGCCGCGATCCGATGTTGCGCAGCGAGTTCGGCGAGCTGCACGCGCACTTCGATATAAGCCGGAGAGGCCATCACGAGCAGCGCCCGGCACCCCTGCCGTGCGATCTCGGCGAATCCGGCTTCCAACTCGCCTACGCCGCCTACCGATATCGGGGTCAGCACGGTTCCGAGCGTCTGCGCCGCGGTTGTGGCCTCTTGCCAGGCAAGCGCGTCGTTCATTCGATTCGCCGGATCGCGCATCACCGCGACACAACCGGGGCTTGGCACGATTTCGAGCAGAGTTTCGAGCTTCTTGCCAACGAGCCCGGCGGCGAGGTTGCTCAGACCGGTGAGATAGCCGCCGGGATGAGCAAAGCTCTGCGCAAAGCCCACAGCTACAGGGTCGTCAATCACGACCATGACGATCGGGATAGCGCCGGCCGCGTTCTTTGCGGCGCGGATCGCCGCTTCGCTATGGGTGACAATCACAGCTGGCTTAAGGGCGGCGAGCTCGGCGGCAAGCGCCGGCAGGCGGTCGTTATCGCCACCGGAGGAACGGAATTTGATTGAAATATTCTGCCCTTCGACATACCCGGTCTCCCGGAGACCGCGTCGGAAAGCAGTGATGCTTGGGTCGGTGACGGGGTCGGCCGTTCTCGCGCTGAGAAAGCCGACGAGTTGGCTCGGCTGCCGTTGCGCCCGAGCCAAGCGGCGCCAAGCAATCGCTGCGCCGCCCAGCAGCATCAACTCGCGCCGCTTCATTCGATCACCTCGTCGGCACGGGCGAGGATCGACTGCGGGATCGGGATGGCCGAAGGCTGTTGCGCCACGCCAGTCCGCAGCGATGCCACACTGGCACCGCCGGCAAGCAGCATGAGATCGCGCCGTCTCATTCGACCACCTCATCGGCACGGAAGAGTATTGATCGCGGCACGGTGACGCCGAGGGCCTTCGCTGTTTTCAGATTGACCACCAGTTTGAACGTTGTCGGCTGTTCAATCGGAAGATCGCCCGGCCGCGCGCCACGAAGGATCTTGTCCACATAGACAGCCGTCCGGCGGTAGATGTCAGGAATGTCGAGCCCGAAAGACATCAGTCCGCCAGCTTCCACGTACTCACCGGCCTCGGATGCAAGCGGCAGCCGGTGCTCCAGGGCCAAATCAGCGATACGCTGGCGTTGATCGTAGAAGACCGCGCCGCCCAGTACCATCGCGGCCTCCGCCTGATTTTGTGCCATTATCGTGAACGCGCCGGCCAGGTCGGCGGCGCCACGTGCGGCGGCGAAGCTCAATCGGATGCCCAGAGCCTGGGCCGCGTCATTGAACTCTCGTGACACGAACAGATTCGTGAGTGGGTCGGCCGGATTGATCAGGACCGCGAGGCGCGAAAGCCAGGGCACCGTCTCCTTGAACAGCTCCAGGCGCTTCGGGAGCTGGTCTTTCTGGTTCATCGACAGTCCGGTGAGATTGCCTCCCGGGTGCGCGAGGCTCGCCACAAATCCTTGCTGGACCGGATCGCCGGCGGCGAAGACGATCGGGATTGTCACCGTCGCCGCCTTCGCCGCCTGGATGGCAGCAGAGCTGCGCGTCACGATCACGTCGGGTTTAAGCAAAACCAGCTCGGCGGCGAGCACCGGCAGCCGCTCGATTCGTCCATCAGCCCATCGATAGTCGATGATGGTGTTCTCGCCCTCGACATAGCCCAGATCCCGCAATCCCTTCTGAAAAGCCTTGAGTTCAAGTGATCCCGCGACGCCCGCGTCGAGCCAGGCGACGCGGAACCGCTTGGACTGCGCCTGTGCCTCATGAGGCGACGCGGTCATCATGCCGAGCAATGCCAGGAGCGCGCGGCGTGCAATCATTCGATCACCTCGTCGGCCCGGGCGAGTAGCGATTGCGGCACTGTCAGGCCGAGTGCTTTGGCGGCCTTGAGGTTGACCACAAGCTCGAACTTGGCGGGCTGTTCGATCGGAAGGTCAGCAGGCCTTGCGCCCTTGAGAATCTTGTCGACGTAGAAAGCGGCACGGTAAAACATGTCGTTTGTGTCAGGGCCGTACGACATCAGCCCGCCGACATCGACGATCCGTCGATTGTCGTACATCGCCGCGATCCGATGTTGCGCAGCGAGTTCGGCGAGCCGCTCGCGCACTCCGATATAAGCCGGCGACGACATGACCAGGAGCGCGCGGCAGCCCTGCCGCACAATCTCGGCGAATCCGGCTTCCAACTCGCCTGCGCCGCCTACCGATATCGGCGTCAGCACTGTTCCGAGCGTCTGTGCCGCCGTTGTGGCCTCTTGCCAGGCGAGCGCGTCGTTCCCTGGATTCCCCTGATCGCGCATCACCGCGACACAACCGGGGCTCGGCACGGTTTCCAGCAGGATTTGGAGCTTCTTGCCAATGAGCCCGATGGCGAGGTTGCTGAGACCGGTGAGGTTGCTGCCGGGATGGGCCAGGCTCTGTGCAAAGCCGGCAGCTACAGGATCGTCGATCACGGCCATGACGATCGGGATGGTGCCGGCCGCCTTCCTTGCAGCGCGGATCGCCGTTTCGCTATGGGTGACGATCACATCTGGCTTAAGGGCGGCGAGCTCGGCGGCAAGCGCCGGCAGGCGGTCGTTATCGCCACCCGAGGAGCGGAATTTGATTGAAATATTCTGCCCTTCGACATACCCGGTCGCCCGGAGACCGCGTCGGAAAGCAGTGATCGCTGCGTCTGTGACCGGGTCGGCCGTTCTCGCCATGAGAAAGCCGACGAGCGGGATCGGCGGCGGCTGCGCCCGAGCCAAGCGGCGCCAAGCAATCGCTGCGCCGCCCAGCAGCATCGACTCGCGCCGCTTCATTCGATCACCTCGTCGGTCCGGGCGAGGATCGACTGTGGGATCGTCAGCCCGGGTGCCTTCGCAGTCTTCAGATTGATAACGAAATAGAATTTGCTGGGCTCCTGGATCGGGAGATCCGCGGGCCTGACACCCGACAGAATCCGGCCGGCATAAGCCCCAACCTGACGCCATAATCCAGCGAGGTTCGGTGCATAGCTGCACAGTCCGCCAAGCTCCACGCTCTCGCGCCATTCGTGCATCACGGGAATCGCATACCGCGCCGCCAACGCCACCATCTGCTCACGCCGGTTGTTAAATACTGGATTACCGCCGAGAAGGAGCGCCCCAGCATGCAGGTCGCCGAGGGAGGCGAACGCGGTATCGATCTCGCCAGAGTTTGCCGCAAGCAGGATCGGCAGTTGCACGCCCCGTTCCCGCGCCACGATTTCGACTGCTGGGATCCAGTCGTTCAGACTTTTGGGGTTCACGAGCAGCGCGATCGTTCGGGCCGCGGGCACCAACTCGGAGAGCAGCTCAAACCGCTTTGGCATGAGTTCGGTCGCCATGATGGTAAATCCCGTGAGGTTGCCACTGGGCCTGGCGAGGCTGGAGACGATGCCCATCCCCACCAAATCGCCTCCACCGATGAAAATGGCGGGGATTGTCGAGGTTGCGCTTTTCGCCGCGAGTATGCCGTTATTACCGCCTGTCGTGATAATCACGCTGACCTTGCGGATGACGAAGTCAGCGGCCAGCGCGGGCAACCGATCCATGTTGCCCTCTGCCCAGAGGTACTCCATCGCCACGTTCTGGCCCACGGCGTAGCCGGTATCGCCCAGACCAAGCTGAACCGCGGCGACCCAGGGGGCATATTCCGCCGCCGTGCCAAGGCCGAGGAAGCCAATCACCGGCATCGGTCTGCTCTGAGCGTGCGCCGCACGCGGCGATACGACGGCCGCGACACCGAGGTTTGCTATGAGCGCGCGCCGTCTCATTCGATCACCACGTCGGCACCGGCGAGGATCGATCGCGGAACAGTGATGCCGAGCGTCTTTGCCGTCTTGAGATTGATGGCCAACTCAAGTTTCGTCGGCTGTTCGATCGGGAGATCGCGGGGCCTTGCTCCCCGCAAGATCTTGTCCACGAAGAGGGACGCGCGCCGGAACATTTCGTTGAGATCCGGTCCGTAGGAAATCAGTCCGCCGTTGTCGACGAACCGCCGCGTGTCGTAAATCGCGGCGACGCGATACCGCGCCGCCAGTGCTATGAGCTGGCTACGCGCCATGGTAAAAACCGGATCTGACGCGAGGATGGCTGCGCACTGTTGCCGTGCCACCTCGGCGAAGGCGGCGTCAAACTGGCCCGGGTCGCCCGCCGCCACGGGCCGAGGTTCGAAACGCAGCAGGCGCGCCGCTTCGTTTGCTTCCTGTAAGAAGGAGGCATCCAGAGCCTTGTTTTCGATGTTATGCAGCAACGCGATGCAGCCAACTCTGGGCACCAGTTCGCGCAACAACTCAAGCCGTTTTCCGATGAGCCCCTCGCCGAGATTGGTCAGGCCGGTGAGATTGCCTTCTGGGTGAGCGAGGCTCCGCGCGAAGCCGGCCGCGACGGGATCGCCCACGATCGACATGACAATCGGGGTGGCGACTGTCGCATCCTTGGCGGCACGGATGGCTGGCTCGCCGTTGGCGACGATCACATCCGGCTTCAGCGCCGCCAACTCCGCCGCGAGCCTCGGCAAGCGAGAGTTGTCGCCACCCGACCAGCGTGCCTCAATCCGAATATTCCGCCCATCGACGTAACCGAGTTCCGTCAGACCTTGGCGCAGGATTTCGGCGCCAACAGGTTCCTTGGCGGCTCCGTCCGGTTGCCCTGGGCTGAGTACACCCACGAGCGGGATGGCCGACGGTTGTTGCGCTACGCCAGTCCTCAGCGATGCCACACTGGCACCACCGGCAAGCAGCATCAAGTCGCGCCGTCTCATTCGATCGTCTCATCGGCGCGGAAGAGAATTGATTGCGGCAGTGTAACGCCGAGAACCTTCGCTGTTTTCAGATTGACCACCAGTTTGAATGTCGTGGGCTGTTCAATCGGAAGATCGCCCGGCCGCGCGCCACGAAGGATCTTGTCCACCAAAATGGCAGCGTGTTTGTAGTTCTCTTCATAATCTGGGCCGTAGGACAGAAGCCCACCAGCTTCAGCGAAGCCGCTCACGCCAAAGACCGCGGGAAGGCGATATCGAGTGGCAAGATCGGCTATCCGTGTCTTCTCGATCAGGAAGGTTCCGTAAAATTCAATGTGGATCGCGTCGTCATGGTCCGCCACGGCGGCGGCGAATGCGGCATCGATATCGCCGGCGCTATCGGCCTCGCGCCGGACCAGCGTGACGCCGAGCGTCGCCACGCCTGCCGCGTCCAGCGCAAAGCGCGTATCGCTGCCGGGACTATGAGAATTGCGAAGCATTGAAATGCGCCTGGCACCCGGAACCAGATCGCGGAGCAACTGGAGCTGCTTCAATTCAAGCTCGGGCGTCATGGCGGACACACCCGTCACATTCTCGCCCGGTCTGGCCAGGCTTTCGGCGAACCCGAGCGCGACCGGATCGCTGACGGTGACGAAGACGATCGGTATGGTCGAGGTCACGGCGCGAAGGGCGGCGACATCCCGCCCGCCGACACCGACGATGACATCGGGGCGCGCCGCAACAAGATCGGCCGCGGCTCGGGCATAACGATCTGCATCTTCTCCCGCCAACCGGCGATCGACCACCAGGTTACGTCCCTCGATCCATCCGAGCCGGTGAAGCGTTTCGTCAAACGTCGTCCAGGTGTTCGTCGCTTGGCCAACGGCGAGCCAACCCAGGCGCGCGTTCGCCGGCACGTTTTGCGCGCATGCCGGGCCCGCCCAGAGAGCCGCGGCAAGGAACATAATGATCCTGCTCAGGGGGCGACGCGTGCTCACTTGACCACACGGTCCGAGCACGGCGGTCCCACACTCTGGGCGTTAGGGCTCGGGATCGCCTTTCGTGGCCCGAGCGGCGAGCCCATCAGCGTGCCGCCGGGCATCGCGACAAATTTCAACCGTCCCATTCGATCACCTCGTCATCTTGCGCGAGTAGCAACATCGGCACCGTGAGGCCGAACTTCCTGGCGGTCCCGACATTGACGACCAAGTTCGCGGCCACACATCACCTGCCTGCCATGCATGAATTGTTCATAGCCGCGAATGACTGGTCGAATTCGTCGGGTTCGCGCACACCCAGCGGCTTGACAACGATATCCATCGCCTTGGCTCCGGCCTATGACTAGTACATCGATTCCATGAAACCAGCCAGTTGTGATGGATTCCCATGGCATCGCAACATGTTGTATGGCCGCTGCGGTCTAACGCAACTGGTGATCA
>Ga0209040_10003394_pt1 | contig 12253 bp, 9 predicted proteins | sample BogFormECP12_OM3_FD_188240 | JGI IMG/M metagenome (GOLD analysis project Ga0209040, IMG submission 188240) | Bog forest soil microbial communities from Calvert Island, British Columbia, Canada - ECP12_OM3 (SPAdes) (version 2) | ecosystem: Environmental > Aquatic > Freshwater > Wetlands > Bog ... | reverse complement strand
TGCGGATGCAATTGGCCGAAGCCGCACACCGAATCGGACGCGACCCGGCCAAAATCGAGGTCACGTCCTTATTGCCGACATCGGTCGGCGATACGAGAGAGGCGGCGCTTGCCGCGTTGCGACCGGGTCTCGCGTTCTATGCAGGGTTCTTCCCGCGCTACAACCGGATGATGGCCGAGCACGGCTACCCGGTTGAGGCTGCTGCGATCGCCGAGGCGTGGGCGCGCGGCGACCGAGAAGCAGCCGAGCGTGCGGTGAGCGACGACTTGATCGACGCGACCGGCGTCGCCGGTACGCCGGAGCAATGCCGTGCCCGGGTCGAGGCTTACCGGCAATCTGGCATCGACGTGCCAATCCTCAGCCCATTCGCCCGTGGCCCGGACGCCAAATCCCACTTTGAAGCGGCAATCCGCGCGTGTGCACCGACTAAATCAGGCTAATGGCTGATCAGAGGGTGTATGCCAGAACATTCTCGCGGACCCTCACCCTCGCCGCCGGCCTGTTGTGCCTGGAGAAGCGGGTCAGCTATCGGCGTCTGCGCAAGGAATTCGATCTCGACGACGAGATCCTCAACGACCGACGTGCCGATATTGGATTCCCAGGTTCACGCTTACGAGCGCAATCACCCTGTGCCGCCTATGGAATCGGTACTCTCTACGGACCGCCTGAGGTCACCGGCGACCAGATGGTGGCGGCGATGGACGCGGTCGGCGTCGACGGCGCGATCCTGGTGTCGCCCTTCAGCATGTACCGCTACGACGCGAGTTACGCCAAGGAAGTCTATGCGACGCACCCCGATCGGTTCGGGCTGGTTAAGCCGGTCGATCCGACCGACCCCGCGGTTGCCGACACGATTGCCGATTGGGCGGCCACCGATGGCACGGTCGGCATCCGGGTGTTCCTCAGAGACAATGCCTCGACCGATCCCGCCGATCCCGCGATCAACCGCGTGCTGGCCTTGGCGGCGCAGCACTCGCTTGCGGTCGACCTAGCGTGCACCGGGCGGTTGGACCAGGCAGGCGGGCTGGCGGCGCGCAATCGCAATACGCAACTGGTGATCGACCATCTCGGCTTGCCGCAGCCGCAGAAGCCACCGGCGCCGGCGGAGCCGTTTTCGGCACTGCCGAGCCTGCTGGCGCTGGCGGTTCACGACAACGTCGCCGTGAAGGTCAGCGGCGCTTGCACGCTGTCGCGCGAACCGTTCCCTTATGGGGATATCTGGGGTCCGCTCGGCCGCGTGTTCGATGCTTTTGGCTTCCACCGCTGTGTGTGGGGCACCGACTGGACCCGCGCCGTGAACCTGCTGACCTATGAGCAGGGCGTCGAGGCATTTCGCGTCACCGACCGCCTGTCCGACGCCGAGAAAACCGCTCTGATGGGTGAAACGCTGACCAGGATCTACAACTGGTCGCCGGCCAGATCCTGACCGGCCGGGCCGCGCGGGAAGCCCAGCGAAAGCGGACGAGAACATGGCGCAGGACAATCCATACGATCCGGCACGGCTCGAGCGGCTCGAGCGAAGGCTGCGAGCCCTGGAGGACGCGGAAACCATCCGCAACCTGAAAGCGCGTTATGCGGCATTGTGCGACAAGCAATACGACGCCGACGGGATCGCGGCGTTATTCACCGAAGACGCGACGTGGGAGAGCCCCGGTCTGGGCCGGTTCGAGGGGCGGGAGGCGATCCGCAGCTTCTTCCGGGGAGCCTCGGCGATCTTTTCCTTCGAGATCCACTACAGCCTGAACGGCGAGATCGAAGTCGAAGGCGATACGGCGCGAGCGCGGTGGTACCTGTTCATGCCTTGCACGGTGGCCGCCGGAAACCAGGCGATGTGGCGTGCCAGCATCGATCATGAAACTTATGCGCGGGTGGCTGGCGTTTGGATGTTCCGGCACAAGCGATCGGAGCCGCTCATGAGCGTCCCGTTCGAGACCGGCTGGGCCAAGACACGGTTTGCATGATCACAAAGGCAATCGCCAAGTGACTGAAGTACCACACAACGACGGCACCCCGGTTGAGGCGTGCCTCGCCGAGCTGCTGGACCGGCTCGGGATCGTAGCGGCGCATTTTGCCGCTCGCGGCTCGGCCGATTTGAAGGGCTTTCTGGCAGAACATCCGAAGTGCGTCGCGTCGCTGACAGTGCTGTGCCCGGCGGTCCTGGACACCCGCACGCTATCGCCTCTTGGCGAGCGGCTGCTTGTCGTGACCGGCGACCGCGGGCCGGGCGCACGCCGAACCCAGACGGGATTGTCTGAACTGCCACAGGCGACCGCAATCGTGCTCGACGATTACGCCGGCCTGACCTGGTCGGACATCGCCGCGGAGCGCGGCGACAGCATCGCCAAGGCGATGGAGGAATTCCTCTCCCGGCGCGGCGCTCTGCCATCCGTCCAGCCGTCGGAACAAGAAGGCGAAATCGCCGACACCTCCTACCGGGTGCGCGGCGCCGGCCCACCCCTCGTGCTGCTGCCGCTCGATCTGTCGCCCGGACAATGGGAGCCCCTGATCCCGGCATTGGCCGCGCGTTATTGCACGATAACCCTCGGCGGCGCGCTGCTCGGCAGCGTCGCCAGCCTCGAGGAGCGCGGCCGCTCGGGGTATATGGCTGTAGTGCGCGGATTGCTCGACGCGCTGGCCATCGGACCGGGGGAAAGCGTGCTCGAGGTCGGCTGCGGCTCCGGCGTGATCATGCGCGAGCTGGCGCGGCGCACCGCAGGTGCGAACCGGCTGATCGGCCGCGATATGAATCCCTATCTGCTGCGCGAGGCACGGGCATTGGCCCGTCGCGAAGGGCTGCTCGACCGCATCGATTTCGGCGAGGGCCGCGGCGAAGCGCTGCCGCTGCCGGACGGCACGGTCGATGTCGCGCTGTCCTCGACCGTCTTCGAAGAGGGCGACGCCGAGCTGATGCTGTCCGAGATCGTGCGGGTGACCCGGCCCGGCGGGCGGATCGGCATCATCGTGCGCGCCATCGACATGCCGTTCTGGGTCAACCTGCCGCTCGCCCCGGCACTGAAGGCCAAAGTCGACGCGCCGGGCATCATCGGCGGCGGCGCCGCGCCGAAGGGCGTTGCCGATATGAGCCTCTACAGCCGGCTCGCCGCGCTCGGCCTGACCGGGCTCAAATGCTTCCCGCAGCTGGTCTCGGTCGTGCCCGGCTCGGAGCGCATCGAACGCTACGAGCAGCAGATACTTGCGGCGCTGACGCTGGGAGAGACCGAACAGTGGCGTCAAGCGGTTACTGCGGCCAAGGCCGACGGGACTTTCTTCATCACCCAAGCGTACCACTGCGCGGTCGGCAGCAAGCCGGGCTGAGGCGCGGCACGCTATCAATTCGACGAGCGCTCGCATCGAGCCGGTTTCGAGCAATGCGGAGATGAATGATGGAAGAGCGTGGCACGGTTGCCGGCGATATGGAGTTTTGGACACGCGCTCGGCGTCACCTGCTCAAATTTGGCGGCGAGTTTGTCGATTTCGTGCCGGTTCGGGCCGAGGGCACATTCCTCTACGATGCCACCGGCCGGCGCGTGCTGGACTTCACCTCGGGCCAGATGAGCGCGGTGCTCGGCCATTCCCATCCCGAGATCGTCGCGACGGTCCGCGACGGCATCGGGCAGCTCGATCACCTGTTCTCCTCGATGCTGAGCCGGCCCGTGGTCGATTTAGCAGAGGCTTTGGCCCGGCTTGTGCCGCGACTGCCGAAAGTCATGCTGTTATCCACCGGCGGCGAGGCGAACGAAGCAGCTATCAAGCTGGCGAAGCTCGTTACTGGCGGTTGGGAGGTGGTGGGGTTCGCACAGTCATGGCACGGCATGACGGGCGCCGCCGCATCGGCCACCTACAAAGCCGGCCGTCACGGCTATGGCCCGATGGCGGCCGGCAGTTTTGCTATACCGGCGCCGAACGCTTATCGCCCCCGTTTTAGCGGCGTGGATTGGCAAACCGAGCTAGACGATTCTTTCGACCTCATCGACCGGCAAAGCACCGGCAATCTCGCCGCCTTTATCGCTGAGCCGATACTCAGCAGCGGCGGCATCATCGAGTTGCCGCAGGGGTATCTGGCGGTCCTCAAGCAGAAATGCGCCGAACGCGGGATGCTGCTGATCCTCGACGAGGCGCAGACCGGGATGGGCCGCACCGGCACGATGTTTGCGTTCGAACGCGACGGGGTAGTGCCGGATATTCTGGTGCTCTCGAAAACGCTCGGTGCCGGGCTGCCGTTGGCCGCCGTGATGACGACGGAGCAAATTTCCCAAACTGCCGACGAACGCGGTTTCCTCTTCTACACCACGCACGTGAACGACCCGCTCCCGGCAATGGTCGGGTTGAAGGTCGTCGAGATCGTACAGCGCGATGGCCTCGCGGTGCGTGCAACGAAGTTGGGCGAACGGCTCAAACGCGGGCTGCTGTCACTGAAGCAGAGACATCCCTGTATTGGTGACGTGCGTGGGCGGGGCTTGCTCCTGGGGTTGGAATTCACGGCTTTAGACCGAAGCGAAGACCATTCGGCTCGGGTGCTTTCGAACGCGGTCACCGACCACGCGCTGAAGCTCGGACTGAGTGCCAATATCGTGCGCACCGGCGCCGCCGACGGGGTCATGCGGATAGCCCCGCCGCTAACGGCGACCGAGGCCGAAATCGATCTCGGTCTCGACCTGCTGAATGCGTCGCTTGAACAGACGCTCGATAAGCTGCCTCGCGCTCGTGCGGCTGAATAACCCGGTGCGGACTCGTCCAAGAATTTTTTGTCGGCCCAGGCGAACCACCTTTCGATGAAGGAGACACGCGATGAGGGTGAGCCAGGCGGACAAGGCCAAACAATTCCGCGCCCTGCACGAGGCACCGGGCGCCTTTGTCATTGCGAATGTATGGGATGGCGGCTCGGCGCGAATGATGGCCGCAATTGGCTTCAAGGCGTTGGCCACGTCGAGCGGCGCATCGGCGGGCTTGCTGGGCCGACGCGACGGCCGGGTCACGCGCGACGAGGCGATGGCCCAGGCGCGAGTGATCTGCGAGGCCAGCGATCTGCCGGTCTCCGCTGACCTCGAAAAGGGGTTCGGCGACTCGCCGGAAATAGTTTCGGAGACAATCCGGCTCGCAGCCGAGGCAGGCCTCGTCGGCTGCTCGATCGAGGACGCGAGCGGGAATCCCGACGCTCCGATCTTCGAGTTCGGCCATGCGGTGGAACGGATCGCGGCGGCCTCGTCCGCGGCGCAGGCGCTGCCGTTTCCGTTCACGCTGACCGGCCGCACCGAACACTTTCTGCGCGGGCGCCCCGATCTCGATGACACGATCAAGCGGCTGAAAGCCTACGAAGCGGCTGGTGCCGAGGCGCTGATGGCGCCGGGGTTGCCGGATCTCGACGCGGTGCGCGCCGTATGCTCGGCCGTCGGCAAGCCCTTCAATTTCATGGTCGGGATCAAGGGTAAATCGTTCACCGTGGCGGCTCTGGCGGACGCCGGCGTGAAGCGCATTAGCCTCGCCACCTCGCTCTACAAAGCTGCGATGACCGGATTGCTGAACGCGGCCCGGGAAGTGCGCGAGCATGGTACGTTCGGCTACCTCGACACCTCGCTTGCTACTCCTGACATGAACGCATTTCTCCGCGATTGACCGGAGCTGCAGCGGTCGCGGATAGAGGTTCCGGTTCTGTCGGTCAGCGGTGGTGCCGGAGCACCCGCGGCCCGCCGCCGCGCCCGCGGCCGGAGCTGCCCCGGAACAGTCATTTGCCGACGCCTACTCGGGCCGGTCGATTCACGCACACACGGTGCCGCGTCGTCGCAGCAATCGACCGGGCAGCGCGCCGGTATGCTCGCCACCATCGATCACGGTGACGCCATTCACGAGGACGGTGTCGATCCCCACAGGATACTGATGCGGATCGTCGAACGTGGCGGAATCGATGATTTTCTCCGGATCGAAGATGACCAGATCGGCAGCGTTGCCCACGGCGATGGTACCGCGATCGGCCAGGCCGAGCGCCATCGCTGCGCCGCCGGTCATCTTAAACACCGCTTGCGGCAAGCCGAGCAGACCGAGATCGCGGGCATAATGCCCGAGCACCCGCGGAAAAGTGCCATAGAGACGCGGGTGCGGCTTGCCCTGTCCAGTGATCCCGTACGGCGCAACACACGGCCCGTCGGAACCGACCATGACCATTGGGTCGGTGAGGATCCGCTGGACGTCCTCTTCCGACATCGAGCGCACCAAAATGCGGGTGGCACCGCGATCGGCGATGATGATGTCGCAAGCGACGTCGAGCGGGTCCTGCCCCCGTTCGCGTGCGAGCGTCTCGATCGTCTTGCCGGCCGTCGCCGTCGGAGAGTTCGCGATACGGATGTCATCCCAAGAACGCAGCCGGCCAAAATTGGTGAACCCGACCTCGACCAGCTTCTGTTTGATGCGGGCGCGGGTATACGGCTCGGCCAGCCGCTCCAGCATCGCCTCCATTCCGCCTTCATGAATCCAAGGCGGCAGCAGAAACCGCAACGGATTGGAGCCAGTATCATAGGGATACTGGTCGCAATGGACCTCGACGCCGCGGGCCCGCGCCGCCTCGATTGTACCGAGGAGCCGATCGGCGCCACCCCAGCTGTCGATACCGGACAGCTTCAAATGCGCGATCTGCACGTGAATACCGCAGCTTTCGCCGACATCGATCGCCTCGGCCACCGCTTCGAACACATTGTGCGACTCATCTCGGATATGGGAGGAATAGCGCGCACCATGCTGCTTCAGCACGCGGCCGAGTGCGCGGATTTCCTCGGGCTCGGCGTGCAGGCCGGGCGGCGTGAACAGCCCCGTCGACATACCGAGCGCGCCGGCGGTTAGGGCCTCGTCGAGCATCTCCTGCATATGCTTCAGCTCGCTGTCATCAGGGGGCCGGTTGTCCATACCCATCGCCATCAGGCGCAGGGTGTTGTGCCCGACCTGCATCACCGTGTTGACCGCGATCTCCGGCCATGCCGCCATATAGCCGGCGAAGTCGGTTTCGCTGAAGGGCAGCCATGGCGCGCTCGCTGACAGATAGTGCGCCAGCAGCTCGGCCTTCCCCGGCAGCGCCGGCGCAACCGAAAAGCCGCAATTGCCGACAACTTCAGTCGTGACACCTTGCCGGATCTTGGCCTCGGCCATTGGATTGAGTGTCAGCGTGAAATCGGAATGCGTGTGGATATCGATAAACCCGGGAGCCAGCACACGCCCCGTCGCGTCGATCTCTCGCCGAGCGCTGTCGCTTCGCCGCGGCCCGATCGCCGAAATTCGTCCGTCCCGCACCGCTACGTCGGTCATTCGGCCCGCCGTCCCACTGCCGTCAATCACGGTCGCTCCGCGAATTACCAGATCGTCCATTTCGCAGCTCCTCCGCTCGGCGGCCCGTTGATGTGGGAGCTTATCCCCGAATGATCATCACAACGGGGATAGAATCTCCTCCTCCGCGGCCAGACCTTAGCGTGGCAATCCACGGCACGGACGTGTGTTGCTTGTTGGCCGCTTGTTTCGGCAAAGCTCCAAGGACCCAACATCGTCGCCGTGCAGCCCGGTCGACGGTAACTGCTAAAATTGTGAAGGTGTTCTGAGCTGCGGAGATTTGGATGCTCGAGAAGTTTGCGCGATATCCCCTGACCTTTGGCCCGAGTTACATCCACCCGCTCGAGCGCCTCAGTGCCTATCTGGGCAATGTTGTCCGGCTCTATGCAAAAAGAGAGGACTGCAATTCTGGGTTGGCGTTTGGCGGCAACAAACTGCGGAAGCTGGAGTTCATCGTTCCCGACGCCATCGCATCGGGTGCCGATACCCTCGTATCGATTGGCGGCGTGCAGTCCAATCATACGCGAATGGTGGCGGCAACGGCCGCCAAAATCGGCATGAAGTGTCGCCTCGTCCAAGAAAGCTGGGTGCCGCACGAGGATGCGGTCTATGACCGCGTCGGCAACATCATGCTGAGCCGCATCATGGGCGCTGACCTGGAGCTGGTCGACGAAGGCTTTGATATTGGCATCCGGGACAGCTGGAGAGCGGCGATCGAGGATGTCAAAGCGAAAGGGGGCAGGCCCTACGGCATTCCGGCGGGAGCTTCCGTGCACAAATATGGAGGCCTTGGGTATGTGGCCTTTGCTGAGGAAGTGCGCGCGCAGGAGCGCCAGCTCGGCTTCACCTTTGACTATGTGATCGTCTGTACAGTCACAGGTTCAACCCACGCCGGGATGGTGGTCGGTTTCGCGGCAGATGGACGAGCGCGCCGGGTCATCGGCATCGATGCTTCGGCGACGCCGGCGCAAACCAAGGCGCAGGTGCTGCAAATCGCTCGGGATACCGCTCGGCTGGTGGAGCTCACGTCTGACATCGTGGAGGAAGACGTGATCCTGTTTGAGAATTACGCCTATCCAGCCTATGGCATTCCGTCGGAAGAAACAAAAGAGGCGATCCGCATTTGCGCGCGCCTGGAGGGAATGATTACCGACCCGGTTTACGAAGGTAAATCGATGCAAGGCATGATCGATCTCGTGAGGCGAGGCTATTTCGAGAAAGGCGCCCGAGTGCTCTATGCACATCTCGGCGGGGCACCAGCCTTGAATGGCTACGGTTACGCGTTTCGAAACGGATAAGGGGGCGGGTGGGGAATGATGCCCCTTTCGGTCGATGGCGCGCTTTCGGTCCGAAATGCCGATTGGCGAGCGGTCCAAGCTAAGACAACCGTAGCTAGCCTGTGGTCTCGAATCGTTCGGCGGGGCCGCCGACCCCGTCGGCTATCTCTTTGGAAGCACATCGGTCTCGACCAGGCGAACTTCACTGTGGTCTCTGCATCAAGACAGCCGCGATCGGATGAATTTGTCCGTCAGCCTGCCTGTTTCTGCAAAAGGGAGGCGACGGATCGCGCACCAGCGGGCAGCATTCTTGCCGGCCGCGGAAACCTAAACCGTTCCCGTAGAGTTTTTTCTTCGTAGTTTCGACGGAAACGCCCGCGTTTCTGGAGAAGCGGGATCACCTGATCCGCGAAAGTCTCCAGCCCCTCGGGGTAAACGTCCATAAACATGTTGAAACCATCGGCCGCACCCTCGTCGACCCACTTCTCCATAAAGTCGACGATCTGCTCGGGGGTGCCGACGAACCGATAATGTCCACCACCGCCGCGGGATACAATCTGACGAACGGTGACCGATCGATCCTGCAGCAAACGGGATCGCGCTGCCCTGTGTCCGGACGACACGCCGGCAGACCGTTGCTTAAACTGCGCGCCGTCCAGTTTCGCAAACAGATGCTCCGGGAACGGCTTGTCGGGGTCGAGATCCGACGGATCGACACCAAGCCGTGCAGCGAAGGCCTCAATACTGGAGCGGCCTGTCGCGAGCTCGTCGAGTTCGCTGAGGCGGGCAAAGGCTTCGGCCTCCGTACTGCCGATCACCAGAGACAGACCCGGCAGAATGGCGAGATGCCGAGGATCGCGCCCATACTGGCGCGCGCGGTTTTTGATATCGGCGTAGTAGTCGACCGCGTCCTCAAATATCGTCTGTATGGAAAAAACGATTTCGGCAACGCGCGCCGCAAAGTCGCGTCCCTGCGGGGAACTGCCCGCCTGCACCAAGACCGGCTGCCCCTGCGGGGAGCGCCACACTTGCAGCGGCCCGGCGGTGGTGTAGTGCGGGCCGGTATAGTTCACGGTATGGATGCGGTTGATGTCCGCCCAGACACCGGTATCGACGTCACCGACCAACGCGCTATCGTCCCAGCTATCCCACAAGGCGCGAACGGCCGCTGTAAAGTCAGCCGCCATCTCGTAGCGCAGATCACTGGGCGGCATTTCCGTCATGCCGAAGTTCAGGCCCGCAACGGCATCGGAGGTCGTCACGATGTTCCAGCCCACACGTCCGCGGCTGACCTGGTCCAGCGTGAGAATTGATCGCGCAAGGTTGTACGGCTGGCTGAACGTGGTCGACGCGGTGAGAACTAGCCCCAGGCGCTCGGTTGCCAGGGCGCACGCGGTGATGAGGACGACGGGATCGAGCGAGCGCGTCGGAGAACGGCCGTCATCCGTAAAGGAAGGCGAGTCGGCCAGAAACAGGACGTCGAGCAGAGCGCGTTCACAAATTCGCGCCACATTTTGATAGTGGGCTACATCTTCGTTTGCCTGCCGCTTGCCGCCAGGCAGACGCCATCCAGCGGGATGTCCCGGCGCCGCCGCCTGGATGGCGAGATGCATCATGCGTTTGGCATGTGTCATGAGCCCCTCATTCGTTGGGATCGTCCCGCGTCCGCTCCGGCCCATGGTGTAGAATTCAGAGTTGGGGCGCATGGCGGTCACGTTCGCCATGCGGTTCGACAGTCCGAAGAAAGCGGCGATCCCGGCGATGTCCCAGATGTCCTCCTCGTCGAAGCCATGGGATTTCAGCACATCGAAATCGGCCTCGCCCACAGTCTCCGCCGAGCGGGAGACCTTGAGCGCCAAGTCGAGCATCGCCTTCTGGCGCTCCGTGATATCGGCCTTTCGATAGTTGATTGCCACCTGGTCGGCGATCAGAGGGTTCTTGGCCCGGATACGCAGGATCGCCCTGTGGGCGATGACGCAATATTGGCACTGGTTTGCGTTTGAGGTCGCGACAACGATCATCTCGCGCTCGGCCTTGGTCAGGTTTCCCGACTTCTCCATCAGCGCGTCGCGGTAGGCGAAGAAGGCCCGGAACTCGTCCCGGCCGGTGAGCGAGCACGAGAAAGACATTCGGGATAAATCCCGACTTCTCCTGCACGGTGAGGATGCGGTTGCAGATGTCCTCGGGCATGTCGGCGAGATGGGGGACAGGGAAGCGGCTGATGGGAAGTGCGTCCGTCACGACTTTGGGGTCCTTTGGTTGCGTGTCGCAAATTGGCACGGATCGAGCAAGCGAAGGCCGATTGGAAACGTTATCGATTCAACGTGGTGGTGCCGGGCGATAACAAGGAATTTCATTCCCTTGCCAGAAGGCAAGGCGTTGGCGTCTTACCCATGACGGTACAAATACATCGGCCGGCAAAAAAGGGGGCCGTGAAGATTTTGCTCGCTTGCCCACGCTTGGACCTGATACCGGCGCCCTAGTACAACGGTAACGAAGAACACTTTGGGACCCGTGCGCCTGGTCGTTGTCGAGAGGCAACACCGGGCCGGAACCTTGCTTTGGCGCCTAGCGGCGTTATCATGCGCAAGTGCTGGCGTAGGTCTTTGAGAATTATCTGGCGCGGCGGGCGGCTATGCCGATCTCCCCGCAGCGGCGCACGCTGGGCGATCTGGCCGTTCGCCCGAGCGTCCGCGTCGACCGTCGTTAGCGCTTGATCCCGGATAGGCCGTTCTGGATCCCGGCCTTCGCCCAGGGACCCCACGGCATGGTGAAGAACTTGAACCCCTTCTGGACGAAGAAGTTCGGGTCCATCTCGGGCGGGATGAAATACATCCCGGCGGCGATGCCGCGCTTTGCGGCGGCTGCCGCGATTTTATCGAGCGTTCGTTGATAGGTGTCGCAGGAGTAGTCGAGTGGCACCCCCAGCTCGATCGAAAGATCGGACGGGCCGATCAGCAGGACGTCGACGCCCGGGACCGAGGCGATGGCATCGAGGTTCTCCAGCGACTGGTTCGTCTCGATCATCGGCACGATAATGAGCTCGTCGTTCACGGTATCGAGGTAATCGCGGTAATTCTTGAACTCGCCCCACTCGCCGCGCACCCCGGCGTTGCTGCGGTTGCCGAGGGGAAAATAGCGGCAGGCGCGCACGGCGGCCTCCGCCTCCGCGCTGGTGTTGACCATCGGCACAACGATGCCTCGTGCCCCGGCGTCAAGCGCGAAGCAGATCTGATAGGCCTGGTTCGCGGCGACGCGCACCAGCGGCGCCGCCTGCTTGCCGCGCATCGTCTGGATCGACGGCTGCAGCTGCTTGATCTCCCAGGCGGAGTGCTGGGTATCGAACAGCACGAAGTCGTAACCGGCGTCGGCCAGGATCGACACGTCAACGTTCGGAGCCCCAGTGGTCCCGACGACGGTTCTACCTGACTTGATGGAGTCTTTGATGGCGTTCATCTAGCGTCGATGCCTCCCACAGTATTAGCGCCGGTTTAACCGACCGGCGGTGGCGGGCGCCCTGGCGCGCATTATCACACATTGGCGGGAAGTCGCCGCGCCGCATGGCTGTCATTTTGAAAATTATCTGGCGCAGGATTTGAGAATTATCTGGCGCGCCGCTCCTTCAAATGACAACCAGGCCGTCCGATCTGCCAAACTTTCCTTATTGG
>Ga0209040_10003393_pt1 | contig 12254 bp, 10 predicted proteins | sample BogFormECP12_OM3_FD_188240 | JGI IMG/M metagenome (GOLD analysis project Ga0209040, IMG submission 188240) | Bog forest soil microbial communities from Calvert Island, British Columbia, Canada - ECP12_OM3 (SPAdes) (version 2) | ecosystem: Environmental > Aquatic > Freshwater > Wetlands > Bog ... | reverse complement strand
AGCTCCGAGAGCGGGGCAGGCAGGGACGAAGTTGAGGGCATTCTTCGGAGCGACCGTGCGCTATGCCAATGCCGCGGGAGTATCGCGAGTGGTGAGCATCGTGGGCACCGACGAGATCGATCTCAACCGCAACCACATCAGTTGGGTGTCACCTCTGGGACGCGCGTTGATGAAGTCGGCAGCGGGTGACAGCGTAGTCCTTCAATTACCGGGCGGAATAGAATACTTGACCGTGCTGGAAGTGCGTTACGAACGCATTGATGTGGAACCGTTCCGTGAACCACCTGGATCCGAGGCCTCGGCAAAGGGAGTCCCTCGTCGGGTGGGCGCATTGTCACAATCTGACGGTTAGCAGGGTCACAGTCAAGTTCAAACCCTTGTGCTTATTCTGGGTGGATGACCAAAGGCTTGCATCGCTATTATGGCGCCCAGCACCTGCATTTCATCTTTAACCGCAGAGGACGCCGAGTTCGCAGAGACTTTTTGCAGATCCCTCACTTCGTTCGGGATGACAATTATTAAGAGTGGTGGCGCTGGCGAAGGGAATGCGGGAGAGTTCGCGGCGAAGGGAATGCGGGGGAGTTCGCGGCGGGGGGGAATGCGGGGGAGTTCGCGGCGGGGGTTGGCGGCGTAGCGCTCGCGGTACTCGGGGTGGTGCAGGACGGCGTTCTGTGGAAGGAGCGTAAAAAGTTTAGCATCGTTGCGGAATGGTTCGGAGTGGCGGAGAGGGGCCGGAATTCTTCCTTGTAGTCTGTGGAGACGACGCAATTATGAGTGCTGGAAACACTGGGGGCATCCGGCAGTTTCTCAGCGCGTGGCAGAACTGCAGATCCCTCACTTGGTGAGGGATGACAATCATTAGGGGTAGTAGCGGAGGCGAAGGGGGATCGCGGCAGCGGTGGAGGGCCACTTCTCAAACGCGAGAAGTGGCGCACCCCCAGCTTTTTACATTTCACGGGATCAGGTTATACGCCGGGGCAGAAGCTACCCGCCAAACTCTTAACGCACCGATATCGTGTCCGTAGCAATTTGAGACGGTCTTCGATGCAATTTGTCTCAAAAAAGTTGCAAATAGCCTGTGCCAGCGGTAGTATAAAGATTGGACGCGGCTTTTCGCGTTCATCTTGTCACAACAAACCCAAACTTCCAGGTAGAAGCGCAGCCCTAGTTAAAAAATCTAAAGGGGTGCCCAGGCCCCGGTGCAATTCGGAGAGAATGCATGTCGTGGTACGCGTACTGCCTCACGGAACACCAGCCCCTAGCCAACGGTGTTCGCGCCCGTCGTCCCTTCGTCCTCGATGGAATTCAAGGTGTCAATTCCGCTCCCGTCATGAGCTACCCGAGCGGAGAATTCGCGGTGATCGTCAGCGAATATGATCGCGCGACTGCCAAGCTCGATGAGAAGTCCGTTCTGGAACACGCCCGCGTGGTCAGCCAGAGTTTTCGGACTGCCACCGTCCTGCCCTTCCGCTTCGGCACGATTTTCGATACGGAGGATGCTATCCGGCAGGCGGTGCGAGCCAACCGCCGCACATTTTGTGAAAGTGTGGAACGGCTGCGCGGCAAGTCGGAAATGCGAATCAAACTGACCGTCCGGGACGGGTCTTTGCGGGGACCCATGGAAGAGATTGTCCTGCCCGATACAGTGGGCCGCGAGTACCTGATCAAGCTGCGGGAGAAGGCGTCGCGCGAGCGTGAACGCCAGACCAAGGCGCGCGCCCTTTCTGTCCAGGTACACAAGCTCTTCAATCCGCTCGAGGAAGAAGTCAGCTGCAAGAAGGTCGATGCGGATGGAATGCTGCTGGATATCGCCCACTTGATCGATACAAAGTCGATCGAAAAATATCAGAACCGCTACAGCACGGCCGCCAAGCAACTCAAGAATTGCCAGATGGTGGTGACCGGTCCGTGGCCGCCCTATCATTTCTTGCCGGGCAAGGTGCGCACGGTTGCCGGCGACAGCTAGCACTTCGGCTTACGATCTGAAGATCTGTTGGGAAGGCCCCCTTATCCAGGGGGCTTTGGTTTGTTGGAAAAGCGCTTGTTGGAAAACGGCAGGACTCGACCTGAAATTCCTGTTTCGGTCATCCACCAAATCCGTCCCTGAAATTCTGCCAATGTGCAGCTTTGTGCATCCGTTAACAAATGCTTTTGAAGTCCGACGGCGGCTTTATCTCCTCTGAATTATCTCCAAGTCGTTGATTATGAGGTTGTTGCCGCGAGGCGCTGGGGCGGTCATCTCCGGTTTACCATTTTGGTTCCGCAAATGCTCACTCCCTTGGTACTGAAGAGGTCGTACGCTTGGAAGAACTTCACTCTCGATGTTTGCGACATCTCACCTCTGTCCGTTCCACTCCCCGGACGGCGTCCCAATGACCTGCCTCTGATTCCCGCCACTTAACCTCTTTGAAAGGGTGGCCCCGAAAGGGGCCGCTTTTTTGTTCCGCTTTTTCCCGCCGCACACTCGTGGCGATGCGCGACATTTGGGCGTGCTTCTGCGCTGTGAGTAGTGGGTCAATTTGTGAAATCGTTAACCACGAAGGGCAGGAAGCTACACGAAGGGAAACTCTCGGGACAAAAACCTTCGTGGTCCTTCGTGCCCTTCGTGGTTAACGACTCTTCTCGCTTTCAATGCGAAATGACCCAGTACCGCGCTGTGCCTCCAGTTGACGACCGTCCCTCTCGCGCATAGGATAATTGTTCGACTTCAAAGGGGGTGGGGTTCTGGGAAGCGTGACTTTTCGCTTCACTGCGGGCAGGAATCATGGATAAAAAGAAATTAGACACATTCAGAAAAAGGCTGGAAACGCGGCGCCAGGAATTGAGTCACATGGTGGTCCGCAACCAGAAGGATGGGCGCACGGCCGATGATGAGGCGACGCAGGATGTCGCCGACCGCGCCGCCAGCTCCTACAACAAGGAATTCCTGTTCAGCCAGAGCAACAACGACCGGCAGTTGCTCAACATGGTCGATGGCGCGCTCGCTCGTATTCGCGAAGGCAGTTTTGGAGAATGTGTTTCCTGCGGTAAAGAGATCAATGCCAAGCGGCTCGAAGCTGTCCCCTGGACCCGCCATTGTATCGATTGCCAGGAGAAAGCCGAGAAGGGCCTTCTGGAAGCCGCCCAATAACAGGTGAGCGTGGCGCGGGCGCCCTCGCCCGCGGCCTTTGACTTAGCCACAGAGTCCCGCATACCGTGCCCCCAGTCTCCGCCAGCTAGCCGCTGACATCCGTAAACCACTGATTCGAATAGTACAAGGGGAGGGATGGGCTTAGTCGGAGATCCCAAAGGGTAGCCCCCTTGGGCCATGCCGCCACCCAACTTTCCGAGGCGGATGCAACCGGGAGGATGCTATGATCCCTCTAATCCTCACGCCGCGCTGTGGGCTCGGCGAATCTCGTACGTCAAGGTGGAAGCTATGGCTTGGACCAGTCCCGTTTTCGAAGAAGTTGTTCTGTGCTGCGAAATCAACTCCTACGTGAGCGCAAAACTCTAAATCTGCCGAAATAAAGATGCGCATACGGATCCTCGGTTCTGCGGCCGGGGGCAGGTTCCCGCAGTGGAATTGCGGCTGCGGAAACTGCGTTGCTCTGCGCAAGAACGTGGGTAAGAACTCCGACGTCCGGCAATTCTCAGCCCAGGCGCGCACCCAATCTCAACTTGCGATCAGCGCCGATGGCTCCACATGGTTTCTGGCCGGAGCCTCTCCCGACCTGGCTTTTCAAATCGAAAGTTGTCCTGAACTTCATCCTCGCGGGTTGCGCGATTCTCCGATCGCCGGTGTTGTCCTGGGAAGCTGCGATCTCGACCATGTGATTGGATTACTCCTGCTGCGCGAACTTCAACCTTTGCGCGTGTATGCCGCCCCGTCGATCTTGCGAATTCTGCGCGACGAGAACAGCATGTTCGGTATGCTGAACCGCGTCGAGCCGCAGGTGGTTTGGACGCCGATGACTTCAGGCGCTGAGTTTGCCCTGCTGACGGCCGATGGCAGAGACTCGGGATTGCGATGTGAAACCCACTACCTTTCCGGACGCTATCCGAAGTATGTTAAGACTGAGATGGGGAAGCTTGCAGGCGACGAAGCCACGTCGGCGTTATTTTTTTCAGCTTCCGGAAAGCGCGTGGCTTACATTCCTGCCGCTGGCAGCCTCACCGACACGTTGCTCGAAAAGATCGCGCAGGCGGACCTGCTTCTGTTCGATGGCACCTTCTGGAGCGATGACGAGTTGCAACGCGTGCAGGGCGGCGGCGAGACCGCGCACCAGATGGGACACATTCCGATCGAAGAAAGTCTGCGGCTATTCGAGAATATCGGTTCTAATGTTGCGAGTTCCAGCGCCGTTCGTTCTGTCGTTCGTTCTAACGTACAGCGCAGGATGTTCATTCACCTCAACAACACGAATCCCGTCCTGAACGAGGCGAGTCCCGAACATCGGGCGGTGCGCGATGCCGGATGGGAAGTGGCGGAGGACAATTGGCAACTGGAACTGTAGCCCCGGGGAACACGGCGAATCTTCCAAAACTGACGTTCGAGGAATTGCGGGCGGCGCTGCGCCGTGTCGGCGAAGAGCGCTATCACCACAAACATCCGTTTCATCTGCGGATGCATGAAGGCAAACTGAGCCGCGGACAATTGCAGGCGTGGGCGCTGAACCGCTATTACTACCAGTCGATTATTCCCATCAAAGACGCAATCATTTTGTCGCGCGCCACCGATCCGGCCTTCCGGCGCGCCTGGCGGAAACGCATTGTCGACCATGACGGAGACGAGGGCCGCAACGGCGGCATTCTGCGCTGGATCAAGCTGGCGGAAGCGACTGGGCTCGATCGCGATCGGGTGACGCGGGCAGACGAAATTCTTCCGGCCACGCGCTTTATCGGAAACGAATATCTCCACCTGGTGCGGACGCGGCCTTTTCTGGATTGCGTCGCATCATCGCTCACCGAATTATTTTCGAAGGACCTGATCACGCTCCGCATGGAGAAGCTGCGGCAGCATTATCCCTGGCTCGCTTCCGGTCTCGATTATTTTGAGGCGCGGCTGACGGAGGCTCCGGAGGACGCTGCCTTCGCCCTCGAGTACGTATTCGACCACGCCGCTACGCGCGCCGATCAGGAGCGGGTGATTCAAGCCGTGCGCGATAAGTGCGACATTCTCTGGGCTCAACTGGACGCACTGTATTTCGCGTATGTCGAGCCGGGGTGGCCGCCGCCGGGGGCCTTTCAGATCGGGGCCAACCGTGACTGAGCATACTAACGAGCATACTGATACGAGCGCTCCCAACCTTACCGACACGAGTGTTACGACGCTTAGCGACGCGAGCATCCCCAAGTTTGCCGCGGGATGCCGCTGGGGTGGGACCACCGACGCGCCGGTTGTGCTTTTCCCCGAAGGCGCGATTCGTGTGGAGGGAACGGGCCGCATCATTCTCGAACTCTGCGATGGACATTTCTCGCTGGCCGAGATTGTGGCGAAACTGGAAACGCAGTTCATGCTGGCGCCGAAAGGCAAGATCCGCGCCGATGTCCTGACGTTTCTGGAGCAACTGAACGCCAAGCGGATTATTGATTACTAAACGATGCAAGCGCCAACCCTTATGGATTGTCATCCCGAGCGAAGCGAGGGATCTGCATCTTGCGGCGAACTGCAGATCCCTCGCTTCGCTCGGGATGACAAAATTTGTTGAGTTGATTCCGCATGCCGAATCCGCTGGCCTTGATTGCCGAGATCACGCACCGGTGTCCCCTGCACTGCGTGTACTGCTCGAATCCGCTGGAGCTTACTTCGCGCCAGCAGGAACTCGCGACCGCCGATTGGCTGCGCGTTTTCGGCGAGGCCGCCGCGCTCGGCGTCTTGCATCTGCACCTTACTGGAGGCGAACCGCTGGCGCGTCCGGACCTGGTGGAAATGATCGCGGGTGCTCGCCAGTCGGGTCTCTATACCAACCTGATCACTTCCGGAATAGGCCTTTCACGCGAGCGACTGGGTCAGCTGGTGGATGCTGGGCTTGACCATATCCAACTCAGTTTTCAGGATTCGAGCGAAGGCAATGCTAACTGGATAGCCGGCGCACGCGCCCACGCGCACAAACTCGAACTGGCTGGATGGATCCGCGGCCATCGCATCGCCTTCACCGTGAACCTGGTTGTACACCGGCAGAACATCGACCACCTAGAACAAATGATCGCCCTACTCGAAGCGCTCCATCCCGATCGGATGGAGATCGCGCACGCGCAATACTACGGCTGGGCGCTCCAGAACCGGTCGGCCTTGCTGCCCACGCGCGGCCAACTGGATCGCGCTGTGGCCGTGGTTGCGGCGGCCGAGGAGCGTCTGCGCGGCAAGGTCCGTATTGACATGGTCGTCCCCGACTACCACGCCCGCTTTCCCAAAGCCTGCATGGGCGGCTGGGGACGCCAGTTGCTGCTGATCGATCCCGCTGGGCGTGCGTTGCCGTGTCATGCGGCGGGAGTGATTCCGGGCCTGCGCTTCGACAACGTGCGCGAACACTCGCTCGATTGGATCTGGCAGAGCTCCGAAGCATTCCAGAAATTTCGTGGCGAAGACTGGATGCCCGAGCCCTGCCGCTCCTGCGACCGTCGCAAAGAAGATTTCGGCGGATGCCGTTGCCAGGCTTTTCTTCTGACGGGCGACGCCAACGCGACCGACCCGGTGTGCGAGCTTGCCCCCTTGCATCATCTGATTGAAGATGCGGTGCGCGAAGATGCTGTAACTGGTCCGGCTCCCGAAGTGCACGAGGCGCCTTTTCATGTTCTGCAAGAAAGAATGTCTGGGTTCTGGAGTTACCGGACGGACCCGAAGTAAGTTGTCTGCATCTGAGCCCGGAGGGCCGTCTGCCAATAGCCCGGCGCTTCAGCGCTGGAAATCGTGAGAAGGAGTGATTAAGTCCCGGGGGACGACTGAAAATTAACCCCAACCGTAGCTCGGGTCCATATTCGATTTCCTGCTTCCCGTATACCCCTCACAAACTAATCCTTAAGCATTAGTTCTACACACTACTGTTTTCGGCTAGTCCGCGTGGGTGATTGTAAGAAAGTGAAAAGCAGCTAGAGTTGTTCGACGCGCTTATCAATACTCCCCCTTAGCGTCACGCACGCCACAACCCTTAGAGGACGACTTATGAAGAAGCTCGGATTAATGATCTTTCTGCTGGCCCTTTCCGCCGCTGCCCTCGCGCAGTCGCAAACTGTGATAACGATGAACGAAGTCGGCTTTCAGCCGGTTAACGGCCTGACCATAAAAGGCGTCACGTTCACTGACACCACCGGGGCAGATATCGACGCGGGTGACGGCGGGCAGCAGTTCTATACCCAAGATCCAGTCATCGAGGGTCAAACGGGGGGTGAAGTTTTAACCATGACCTTCAGCACACCCGCCTACGGTCTTCAGTTTGGCGTAGCGCTGAGTACTCAAAGCACTTTGAATCCCGGCTTTACAGTCCAACTCTATGACCCGGCGGGGAACTCTCTTGGGTCGTTTCCGGTGGTCGCTTATGTGCATCCGGGGGACTACTTCTCGGGAGGCTTATTCTCGACGGGCCTGACCGTTGGCCAAGCTGTTGTAACCTTCAACAGCGCTGGCGCCTCCGCTTTCGGCCTCGATAACGTTGCCTTCCCGCTGCACGACTATTTCACCACCTACTATTCCAACGCAAATACGCCCGGCGCGCCGGATGCAACCGTGCGCGTTATCAACGACGGTGATTCGGGTGGCAATCTGTGGGCGTCGATCTATGTGTTCGACGACAGCGAGGAGTTGACGCAGTGCTGCTCTTGCGTGGTCACTCCAGACGGTCTGCTCTCGGAATCCGTGAACACCGACCTCACGGCGAACCCCATCACCGGCATCAAGCCGACACGCGGCGTCATCAAGATCATTTCGTCTACGACGGAATCTGACGCCAATACCAACTTCGCACCCAACTCGCCTTATCCCGGATTGCGTGGATGGGCGACCCACGTCCAGAAGTTGGCCTCCGGCTACACCGTCAGCGAAAGCGTAGTGAACGACTCGACACTCGTGGCGAACCCGAACGGTGAAGGAACGCTGCTGGATAACCTATGCCGCTTCGACCACCTGCTGAGCGGTAAACCCTGCATTTGCACCCCGGAGGATGTCGACTTTTAATCTTTCTACTTGGCGACGGCAAGGCAAGGGCTGAGTACCTTCAATTGTGGCGGCAACAAACGGCTGGGAGTTTTCTCCTGGCCGTTTTTCTTTTCGCTTTCCAACGACAAACGACAAAAGAAAAAGCCGCAGCAGCCATAGAACACCCGACGCGCGCAGGTGGCGGCGGCCCGTTGGGATTGTTGACGGCATCAGCGATTTCGCTAATTAAGAATTACTGCGTCAAGCGTAGTGGCCGCTTTGACGCTCCCGAAATCCGCCTGTTAAACTGAATGTTCACCACCTTACATCCCAGCCAAGAAGGAAGCCCGTGCGCGCAGAAACCCGGCATCAACTGAAACAGGATCGTTTCCGGCAAAGTACATTGGATGCGGCGGAGAATGCCGCCCACTGGACCGTCGAACATCAGTCGAAAGTCATTGTCGCTGTTATTGCGGTGGTGGTCATCGCGGCGATCGCCTTTGGCGGCTGGTATTACGTCAATACGCAGGACGAAAAGGCGAGCGCTGAACTTTCTACCGCCGTCCGTACGTATGAAACTCCGGTGCGTCCGGCCGGCATACCCGCGCAGCCGGGGTACGACAGCTTCGGTTCTGCGCAGGAGCGGGCCACAGCGGCGCGCAAACAGTTCCAGGCCATCGTCGATCAATATCCGCGTACCCGCACCGCCGAAATGGCGCGCTATTTTGTGGGATTGACCTCAGAGCAATTAGGCGACAACGCCGCCGCGGAGCGCAACCTGCAGGAGACGGCCAACTCTTCGAACTCCGACCTCGCGGCTCTGGGAAAGTTTGCGCTGGCTTCGGTTGATCGCGCCGAGAATAAGGACGCGCAGGCGGTGGATCTTTATAAGCAGTTGATCGACAAGCCCACGCTCACCGTCAGCAAGCCGATGGCACAGCTTGAACTCGCCGATTTCTACGAGTCGCAGAAGAAGCCGGACGAAGCTAAAAAACTGTACGAGCAGATAGAAGCGGAAAATCCCTCCACGGACGCGTCATCGTTGGCGCGCCGGCGCGCAGCCGCGCTCAAGCAATAGTTCGGCTTTCTGAGTTGTCGCCCTGCGGGGTCGAAGGACCCCTACTCGCTCCGCAATTCTCGACCGGCCGCCAAACTTTTTTAGGCTCCGCAACGACGATTCTCAACCTTAAGCTCTTCGGAACGCGATGCGACGCAGGCAGGCGATCAACCGGTCGCAGTCCTCGATGGTGTTGTAGACGTTGGGCGCGACTCGAATCGAGCTGCCGCGAACGCTGACGAATACTTTCTCTCTCGCCAGTATTTCCGGGAGTTCCTTAGGAATTGCATCTTTTCTGCGCAGGGCGAGGTAGTGAGGAGCGCGCAACGGTTCTGGGGGCGCGGAGAATCCCAGTTCTGCGGCGGCGCTTGCTATTTGACGATTGAGCGCGCCTGCGCTTCCCGAGATTTCCTCGATTTTCCACTCCAGCAATTGCTTCATCGCTCGCACCGCAGCCGGCAGCAGCGCGAAATTGGAGCGCTCTCCCATGTCGAAGCGCCGCGCTCCCTCGTCGTAATTTTCGTTGTACAGAATAAGGCTGGAAAAATCGCGGGAGTTGGCGCGCTGGATCCAGTTTTCTTCCAGTGGCTTTCCGTTCTGCCATTTGGGCGCGACATAGAGCAGCCCGACGGAGTAGGGCCCTAGCAGCCACTTGTAGCTCGCGGCAACGGCGAAATCCGGCTGTACGCCATTCAGCAAATCACTGGTCGGACTACCAACGCTCAGGCTGTCCACGCTGAAGGGCAACGCGCCTAGCGACTGGGTGAGATCGAGAACCAGCGCGGCGCCGATCTTGCGGCAAGCCTGGCCGATGCGGACCAGATCAAGTCTGCCACCGCTCGTCCATTGCACGTGCGGAAGGGCGGCGATCGCCACATCGGAGGTTAGAGAATTCAGAGTGGCCGCGGTCCAGTCATTGTCATCAGGCCATGGAACGATCTCCAGAGAAGCGCCATTGTCTTCCGCCAGACGCTGCCAGGAATAGTAGTTGGACGGAAACTGCTCGGCGAGCACGAGAATGCTCTGTCCCTTCTTAACCGGCAAATTTCGCGCCGCGGTAGCGATACCGTAACTGGCGGATGGAACGATGGCGATGCAGTCAGCCGGGCAGCCCAGCAGTTGCGCGGCGATCGCGCGAAATTCGTCCGATCCGGTGAAGAACTTGTCGGGAGTGAGTTCCCACGGGTGCGCTTTGCGAGCCAGCCCCGCAGCGCCAGCCTCGATGACCGGCTTCATCAGCGGCGACATGTAAGCGCAGTTGAGATACGCGACGTCGGCGGGAATATCGAAGAGATGGCGCTGGCAGGGAAGCATGGGCTAGTCTGGGTGTTGCTCGTTTGTCTTTGGTCTTTGGTCGTTAGTCGTTAGTCGTTGGTCGTTAGTTGTTGGTCTTGGCCACCAGTGTACCAATGGGAAAGGTATTCCTGGCAAGGGGTCGAATGCAGCTACATCTCGTATTGCTTTTGTTGTCAGGACTACTCGCTGGCAACGCGGCCGCGCAGACTGGTGTTGGTGGAGGCAGTGGCTCCGCGTACCGGCCTCAGCTAGCCTTCACACGGGCTGAAAAACTGAAACGAGGAATCAATGCCAGCCAGTGGTTCGCGCAGGTGTATGACAAACGCGGCTACACACCGGAGCATTTTCAATCCTGGACGACGTCCGAAGACATAGCGTTGATCAAGTCGATGGGTTTCGACCACGTGCGTCTCAGCGTGAATCCGCAGCCGATGTTTGACGAGCACGAGCCCAACAAGATCCCGGCGGATTACCTGAGATCCGTGGATGCGGCCGTGAAGATGATTCTCGACCACGGGCTGGCCGTGGTGATCGCTCTGCATCCGGACAGCGACTTCAAGGCGCGGCTGGCGAAGGACGACGAGTTCGTAGAGCGATTCGCCGATTTCTGGCGAGCGCTGGCCGCGCACTACTCGACATTGAATTTGGACGCCGACCGCGTGTTTTTCGAAATTCTGAATGAGCCGGAGTTCAGCGATCGCTACCGGTGGTTGGGCGTGCAGATGAAGTTGGCGGCAGCCATACGGCAGGGCGCGCCGGAGCACACCATCATCGCGGCGGGCGCGCGCTGGTCGGACGACGACGAACTGGTCTTTCAGGAGCCGTTGCACGATGCGAATGTCATCTACAACTTCCACTTCTACGAGCCGCACATTTTCACGCATCAGGGCGCGAACTGGAGCGTGTACTCCTGGCACTGGCTACGAGGGCTGAAATATCCATCGAGCCCGGAGTCGGCGGAGCAGGCGGCGGCGCTGGTGCCGGATGAAGTCGAGCGCCTGCGCGTGATTCGCTATGGGCACGAGCACTGGGACGCCGCCCGCATCGAATCCGAAATGCATCAGTCGGCGGAGTGGGCGCGGCGGCGCGGCGTTCCGCTGGTGTGCAACGAGTTTGGCGTGTACCGCAAGGCGGCGAAGGCGGAGGAGCAGATTTTGCTCCAACAGTTTCGTCAAGAGGCGCGGCCGTTGAAGCTGGCGGCGGAGTAGGCTCCGCGGGCGCGCGCCTTACCGCACGATTACATTCTTGAACTGCCAAGGGCTCTGCATATCGAGATCCTCGGCGAACAGAACGTTGCGGTCCTTCAAGGGCGTCCAATCGGTATATTCGCCGATCACCGGCCCGAGATAGGGGCGCTGGATTTCGAGGCAGCGGCGGAAATCGAGTTCGTCCGCTTCGACGATGCCGGCGCGGGGATTCTCCAGCGCCCACACCATGCCGGCGACAACGGCGGAGCTGACCTGCAGGCCGGTCGCATTCTGATAGGGCGCGAGGCGCCGCGTCTCCTCGATCGACAGCTGCGAGCCGTACCAATAGGCGTTGTTGGCATGGCCGTAGAGCAGCACGCCGAGTTCGTCGATCCCGTCGACGATCTCGTCCTCTTCGAGGATGTGCTCCTCGGGTTGCTGAACCCATTGCTGTCCGGCCATTTCGTCGAGCGACAGCACGGCGTCGTCCGCGGGGCGATAGGCGTAGTGGCAGGTCGGCCGGTAGACCACTTCGCCGGCCTCGCGCACGGTGAAATAATCGGCGATCGAGATCGACTCATTATGAGTAATCAGCCAGCCG
>Ga0209040_10003391_pt1 | contig 12257 bp, 9 predicted proteins | sample BogFormECP12_OM3_FD_188240 | JGI IMG/M metagenome (GOLD analysis project Ga0209040, IMG submission 188240) | Bog forest soil microbial communities from Calvert Island, British Columbia, Canada - ECP12_OM3 (SPAdes) (version 2) | ecosystem: Environmental > Aquatic > Freshwater > Wetlands > Bog ... | reverse complement strand
CCGCAACTTCCCGCGCAGCCATCCTCGCCTCCGTCCCTAAGGGCGCCGAAGGCAGTGAATCGATCAAAGGTTGCGAATTAGTTGACGCGGCCAACTAGCCGCCCTTCTCCATTTCCCGGCGGATGTCGTCTTCCGAGATCGGCGCCCGGAAATAGACGCTCCAGCCGTGGAACGCGACCGCGATTCCCCACCCTAAGAACGGCCAGATCGGCCAGAAATATCCGGCCCCAGTCGAGGCCCAGACGACGACGAGCAGGATGTTGACGGCGACGAACAGCGCCGCATGGATCGCGAAAGCCCGCTTCGCCTTCAGCCGCCTAATGGCGGCTGCCCGTCGCTCGTCCTGGTCGGTCATGCCCATCTCCTTGCGAGGCCTGCCGGCGCCGTTGCGCGTTCAAGGCTAGGTCCCCACGCTCGCCGTGTGAGCGCAGGCGGTCGCGGGCCGGATTGTGCTACGCTCTCCGGCTGGAGGAGGACAGTGACCGAGAGTCGAAAGCTCGCCGCAATCCTCGCCGCGGACGTGGCCGGTTACAGCCGGCTCGCGGGCGCGGACGAGGAACGGATTCTCGCGCGGCTGAGAACGCTGCGCAGCGACCTGATCGACCCGACCTTCGCCGTGCACAACGGGCGCGTGGTCAAGCGCACCGGCGACGGCGCTCTCGTCGAGTTCCGCAGCGTGGTCGACGCCGTGCGCTGCGCCGTCGAGATCCAGACCGCCATGGTTGAGCGCAACGCGGGCGTGCCGCCCGAGCGGCGCATCGAGTTCCGCATCGGAATCCACATCGGCGACGTCGTCGAAGAGAGCGACGGCGACCTCATGGGCGAGGGCGTCAATATCGCCGCGCGGCTCGAAGGAATCGCGAGGCCCGGCGCGATCTGCATGTCGGAGCAAGCCTACTGGCAGGTGAAGGGGCGGCTTGACCTCGCCATCACGGATCTCGGCCCGACCCACCTCAAGAATATCGCCGAGCCGGTCCGGGTCTATGCGCTCGATGTCGGCGTTCCCGCCGAGGCGAAACCTGCAACCCTGCCCAAGCCTCCCGAGCCGAAGCCGAGCTCGCGGCGCGCGCTTCTAGCCGTCGCGATCGTCGCGCTCGCCGGGATCGCGGGCGGCGTATGGCACTATTTCGCCGCCAACCGGCCCGCCCTTGTCGCCTCGAACGCCCCTGCCCGCCCAGCCGCACGTCTTTCCATCGTGGCGCTGCCCTTCGCCAATCTTTCCGGCGATCCGGCGCAGGACTACCTCGCTGACGCGCTGACCGACGAGTTGACCACCAGCCTCGCCCAGATCCCGGACAGCTTCGTGATCGCGCGCAATACCGCCTTCACGTTCAAGGGCAAGCCGATCGACGCCAAGGCCATCGGCAAAGATTTGGGCGTGCGCTACGTTTTGGAAGGCTCGGTGCAACCGGGCGGCAATCAGGTGAGGGTCAACGCCCAGCTCATTGACGCAGACAGCGGCGCCCATGTCTGGGCCGAGCAATTCGACACCCCGCGCGCCGATTTGCTGCAGACGCAGGACGAGATCGTCATGCATTTGGCGCGCGCGCTGGAAATTCAACTCACCGAGGCCGAGGCCGCGCGTCTCAAGCGAACGCCTTCGGCGAATCCCGACGCCGAGGATCTGGCGCTGCAGTGTACCGCGGCGGTTCGAAAAAGCGGTGCGAACGGCAACGAGACAGAAGCGGGTTTTAAGCTCTGCGAACAGGCGCTCGCGCTCGATCCGAACAATCACGGCGCCCTGCTTATCTTATCCCTCAAGTTTGCGCTGCCGGTCCTCAGCAACCGCAGCGCCGACCCTAATGCCGACCTAAAGCGCGCGGACGAATTGGTGTCGCGCGCGCTCGCGCTCCATCCGGACAGCCCTTACGGCCATGTCTTCAAGGCCGCAATCTTCATGGCCCAATCGCGCCTCGACGATGCGATTGCGGAGTACCAGCGGGCGCTCGTGTTGGAACCCGCCGCCGCCGAAGCCTATGACGGCCTGGGCGTCACCTACGCAAGAATTGGCGACTATGAAAAGAGCCTCGAATTTCTCGACAAGGCCATTCGGCTGAGCCCCCAAGATCCGCTTCTCTATGACTGGTACGCGGACAAGGCGGACGCCTATTTCGGGGTCAAGGACTACGATCAGGCGATCGAATGGGACCGCCGGGCGATCGCAACCAATCCGAATAAGCAGTCCGAGCACGCGGTCCTCGTCGCGGCGCTTGCCTTGACCGGTCGGGAGGCCGAGGCCCGTGAGGCGCTCCAGCGCTATCTTGCCCTCTTTCCCGACGGAGCCCGAACGATCGCAGCGTTGAAGGCGAGGAAGGCTCAGCTCATCAATCCCGACCCGCATTATCTGGACCTATGGGACCGGACGATCGAGGGCATGCGCAAGGCCGGGCTGCCCGAGGAATGAAGGCTCGGCAAGCCGGGGGCCGCGCGTTATGGCCCGTACGGTTTTGACTAGCCTCAGCGTCTCCCCGCGCCTAATCTTTGTGCACTACGTCAGAACCAAAAGGCGCAAAGCCGTGGCCATTTCGTTTCCCCCCGTCCGCCGGCGCGAAGGCCGCCTGAGCGCCGCCGCGGTCGCGGCGCTCAACGCCGATCTCGCCGCGCGGTTTGGCAATCGCTTCACCGCCTCCGAAGCGATCCGCAAGGCCCATGGGCACACGCTGACCTGGCTCGAGAACCAGCCGCCGGACGCGGTGGTGTTCGCGGAAAACAAAGACGACGTCATCGACCTCGTGAAGCTCTGCGCCAGGCACGACGCGCCGCTCGTGCCCTTCGGCGTCGGCACGTCGCTCGAGGGCCATGTCAACGCGCCGCACGGCGGGGTCTCGCTCGACTGCTCGCGGATGAACGCGGTGCTCGCCGTCAATTCCGAGGATCTCGACTGCGTGGTCGAGCCGGGCGTCACCCGCAAGCAGCTCAACGAGCATCTGCACGACACGGGCCTCTTCTTCCCGATCGATCCGGGCGCCGACGCCTCGATCGGCGGCATGGCGGCGACCCGCGCCTCGGGCACCAACGCCGTGCGCTACGGCACGATGAAGGAGCGCGTGCTGTCGCTCGGCGTCGTCGCCGCCGACGGCTCGTTGGTGCGCACCGGCTCGCGGGCGAAAAAGTCGGCGGCCGGCTACGACCTCACCCATCTTTTCGTCGGCTCCGAGGGCACGCTCGGCGTCATCGTCGAGATCGCGCTGCGGCTCTCGGGAATCCCCGAGGCGATCTCGGCCGGGACATGCTCGTTTCCCGACGTGCGCTCGGCCTGCGACGCCACCATTGCAACAATCCAGTCCGGTCTGCCGATCGCCCGCGTCGAGCTCGTCGATGCGCTCTCGGTGCGCGCCTTCAACACTTACGCCAAGCTCGCGCTCCCCGAGCAGCCGATGCTGCTGGTCGAATTCCACGGCACCGAGCAGAGCGTCGCCGAACAGGCGAGCCGCTTCGGCGAGATCGTCGCCGACAATGGCGGCGGCAATTTCATCTGGGCGACCAAGCCGGAGGAGCGCACCAAACTCTGGCAGGCGCGCCACGACGGTTTTTGGGCGCAGATGACGCTGCGCCCCGGCGCCCGGCCCTTCGCCACCGACGCCTGCGTCCCGATCTCGCGCCTCGCCGATTGCGTCGAGGAGACGCTCGCCGACATTGCCGCATCCGGCCTGATCGCCCCGATCGTCGGCCATGTCGGCGACGGCAATTTCCACGTGAGCCCGCTCGTCGACATGAGCAATCCTCATGAGATCGACGCCGCCGAAGCCTTCGCCTCGCGCCTCGCCCACCGCGCCATCGCCATGGGCGGCACCTGCACCGGCGAACACGGCATCGGCCAGAAGAAGATCGCCTTCATGGAGGACGAACACGGGGCGCCCGCTCTCGACCTGATGCGCCGCATCAAGGCGGCGTTCGATCCGCAGAACCTGTTCAATCCAGGCAAGGTATTTGCGGTTTAGGGGGCCTTCCCCCTCGCCCCGCTCTTGCGGGGAGAGGGCCGGGGTGAGGGGCGAGGCAGTGCCGCGCGGCTTCTCGCCGAGCCCCTCATCCTGGCCTTCTCCCCGCTAGCCCGTCGAGAGACGGGCGTCTTTCGACGCCCTATGCGGGGAGAAGGGACGCGCGTCATCGCGAGCGTCAGCGAAGCGATCCAGGGGATGAAGGGCGGCGTCCGATTCTGCGTGGCCTCAGCGCTTCCCGAACAGCCGGCCAAAGAAGCCTTTCGGCGACCCTTCGGCGACCGCGCTCGACCTGCGGGCGGCCTCGAGCACGGCGAGGTTCTCGCGAACGGCCACGGTCGTCGGATGATCCGTCCCGAGGCTCTTCTCGCAAATCGCCAGCGCGCGGCGATAGAGCGGCTCCGCCTCGCCGAGACGGTTTGCGGCTCGGAGTAAGAACGCGAGATTGTTGAGGCGGATCGCAACATTCGGGTGATCCGGCCCAAAGCTCGCCTCGTCGATCGCCAGCGCGCGGCGACAAAGCGGCTCCGCCTCGCTTGGGCGGTTTGTGGCTTGGAGCAAGGCCGCAAGATCGTTGAGCCCGGTCGCAACGTGCGGATGATCCCTCCCGAGGCTCTTTTCGGAAATCGCCAGCGCGCGGCGATAGAACGGCTCCGCCTCGCGGGGACGGTTCGTGGCCCTAAGCAAACCCGCGAGATTGTTGAGGCAGATCGCAACACTCGGGTGATCCGGCCCGTAGCTCGCCTCGTCGATCGCCAGCGCACGGCGACAAAGCGGCTCCGCCTCGCCGGGGCGGTTCGTGCCGTAGAGCAGACCCGCGAGATTGTTGAGGGCGGTCGCTACCCCGGGGTCATCCGACTTTTCGAAGATCGTCAGGGCGCGGCGAATGAGCGGCTCAGCCTCGCGGGGGCGGTCCGTGGCTTTGAGCAGTTCTGCGAAATTGTTGAGAGCGGTCGCTACCCTCGGGTCATCCGACCCATAGCTCTTTTCGAAGATCGTCAGGGCGCGGCGATACAGCGGTTCCGCCTCGCCGGGGTGGTTCGTGGCGTAAAGCAGGCTCGCGAGATTGTTGAGGCGGATCGCGACATCGGGGTGATCCGGCCCGTAGCTCGTCTCGTCGATCGCCACCGCTCGGCGATAAAGCGGCTCCGCCTCGCCGGCGCGGTTCGTGGCTTGGAGTACACTCGCGAGATTGTTTAGCACGGTCGCCGCTCGCGGATGATCCGTCCCAAGGTTCTTTTCGATAATCGCCAGCGCGCGGCGAGTAAGCGGCTCGGCCTCGGCGAAACGCGCCTTCGCGTAAAGCAGGATGCCGAGGTCACTCAACAGCGTTCCGCTCGGCGCTGCGATCCCCGCCTCGTCCGCCCGACGCGCCACCGCCAACGCGTGCGGCGCGATCGGGTCGAGGACCGGCCAGCTTCGCACGTCCTCCGGGTTGCCGACAAATGCGTCATCGACCCAACCCAACGCCTCCCCGCAGCGCCTCGCCGCGCCGCTCTTCCGTCATCGCCCGCCTGGCGAAGTCCTGCACCAGGCGGTGCATGACGAAGCCGCTCGCGGAGCCATCGTCGTCCGACGCGCGTGTGATGAGCGAATAGGCGTAGAGGCCGGCGCGGGCCTTGTACGCGTCATAGTCCGCCGCCTCCCCCGGAACGGCGACGTCGAGAAGCGTGTCGGGAATCGGGTCGGGCGCCAGCATCGCCAGGCGGTCGATGAGGCGTCGGCTTTCGGACGTGAGGCGATCGAGCGACGTCACCCAGACCGTCGCCAGCGTCTTTTCCGAACCTGTCATAGACCAACCGACAACCTTGTCCCGGCTTTCCTTCCAGAGCTTGAGATAGCGGGCAAAGCCGATCTTCTCCGTCGCGATATAGGCGCCCGCCTGTTCGAGGCCGAGCGCGAGCCCGTCGAATTCGCGGGCGATGTCCCGCGCTCGCGCTTCGTCGTCCGGCGCTTTGACACGCTCGCTGCCCGTGCGATCCAGAAGGAATCGCGTCGCGGAGTCCTCGTCGAGCACGTCGACTTCGAGCTTGCGCAAGCCCGCCGGAAAATTCGTCACGCGGGCGGTGACGATGACATGCCCGTTCGTGAGCCGCGGCATCAGTTTCGTCACGGCGGCGACGGCGCCCGCGTCGTCGACATTGTCGAGGATGAGGAGCCAGGTCGGATGGGCTTCGAACCAGCGCAACACCGCCTCGATCTTGGTCGCGTCCTCGCGCGCCTCCTTCTCGGGCAAATCGAGAACCTCGGCGCCCGCGAGCGAAGCGAGATTGGCGTTGAGCGTCGCAGGGTCGTCGGCGCGCGTGAACAGCAGCGCCGAATAGTCGGCCGCGTGCGCAAGCGCGTATTCGATGGCGAGGCGCGTCTTGCCGACGCCTCTGAGGCCGTGCAGCGCGACGCCCGCCGACGGCTTCCCGGCGAGCGCGCCGCTCAAGGCGGCGAGCGCCGGCTCGCGGCCGACGAACAGAGATCCGATCGTGGCGAACGGCAGGTTGCTAGGCTGGCGGGTGAGCGTCGCCGACGCCGTTGCAGGCGGTTCTGCGGCGACCGGTTCCGGCGCCGCCGCAACGGCGGCCGCTGGAGGCGACGGGGGCGCCGCCGGCGGCTGCCAAGCTTTGCGCCGGGCGATCTCCGCCGCGATCCCGACGATTTCGTCGACGGCTTTCGCCATCTGCTCTTCGCGCTCGCCCGGCGGATAGCTCCCGAACGGCTTCAGGTTCGGCGGACGGATGTTCCAGTCGCGCACCGGGTCGAGCGCGTAACTCGGGGTTGTCGTGAGAAGCAGCGGATAGCCGTGAACGTCCTCTTTGTTTTGCTGCCGCTGTCTGATGGTCGCGATCTCGGTTTTCAGGATGTACTTGGACGCGAGCGAGTGGCGCGAGACGAGCAGAATGAAGACGTCGCAGGCCTCAAGCTTCTGTTTGATCTCCCGGTCCCAGTCGTCGCCGCCGCGCATGAGGTTGTCGACCCAAAGGTCGGCCAAACCCTGCGTCACCGCAGGCTCAAGGTAGCCGGTGACGAACGAGAGCCACTTCACGGCATCGCCGACGACAGTTTCCGGCTCGTCCTCGTGCGCGTAGCTGATGAAGATCGATGGCTTCGTCGAGGAACCTGGCATGCCCGCCGCCTCCGCCCGCGGGAGATGATTCATCATCGGCTTGTCGATTACGACGCGCAAGGGGCTCAGGAGACTGCGACTCTGGACGGCGCGGGCGAAGTCAGGCGGCGCCAAGGAGTGCAGATGGGGTCATTGTTTGCTTGGCGGAGCGGGGCGCAAAAGGATTTGGAAGTCAATGACTACTCGTCGCCCGTCCCGGCGGCGGGCCCCAGTTCGGCCACCTCCGCAAAGACCCCGATTGCGGCCACATTCTCTGACGATTGCAGCCATCATAGATTTCTAGACCGTGATCCCGTCGACCAATCATGAGGGAACGGACGATGCCGTCAGGCGCGCTCGGTATGATCTCGAAGATCTCGTCCAAGTTCTTTCATGAGGTCATGCCGGTGGCACTGGCGAGCGTGATCGGCACGATGCTGGTCAATCACTACAGCCGGCAGCCGATATCGCCACCGGTCGTCGTGCAGGCGACGCCGCCGGCCTCGGCGGAAGCGATGTTTCAGACGCTGCGTGACGAGCAGGTACTCATCGCCGACTATTTGAGGCGCGACGCCGACGCCAAGCGCGACGCCGACGTCGCGCGAGACAGGGGGCCGTCCGCTGTCGAGGACCGCCTGAACAAGGCCCGGCCGGTTTCGGCCGAGAAGGCCGCGCCGCGTCCGCCTGTGAAGCCGCCCGAAAAAATGATCGCGGCGCGCGATTCTGCGCCCCTTGAGCTGGCGCCCGCGGTCGTCGCTCCGCCCGCGCGCGCCGAACCGGGCGAAGCGCCGGCGGCCAAACATGCAGGCGTCGTCGACACGGTTCGGGACTGGATCGTCAACGTCTCCGAGGCGCCGGCCCGGGCTCTGGCCCCACGGCTCTTCGATGATCCTCCGACGCCCCCTCAGCCGGTGCCCGCGGGCGTCGCTCTGCCCGCGCCCGCCGAACCGGGCGAAGCGCCAGCGGCCAGACACGCAGGCGTCGTCGACACGGTTCGGGACTGGATCGTCAACGTATCCGAGGCGCCGGCCCGGGCTCTGGCCCCACGGCTCTTCGGCGACCCTCCGACGCCGCCAATGCCGGTCCCCGTCAGCGGTCCCCAGCTCGCGCATGAGAACTGACGCGCTCGCTCCCGGAGTTGGGCGCGGCTTCTCGTGAGACGGGTCCCCTTCGGCACCCTATTCGGAATCAGGAATCGACATTTTCTTCCGTAAACCGGAAAGATCTGCTATTGTTTCTCCGCGGTCTCGCCCACGCGTCGCTGCGCAAGATCCGAGCGTGCGGCGCCGGTTTCGAGGCGATGGAAAAGTCTCCGCAAAGGCTTGAAAAGATTGGATTCGGCGATGGAAATTGCGCGGGGGAGAGACGGGCTCGGCCGACAACCCGGTCGGCGAACATTCGGTGACCCTGTCGGGCGAGCCGCGCCTGCGCGCCCGCGAAGTGGACAGAAAATGGCGCCTAAGCTTTTGAAAAACCTCAGCCGCGGACAAAACTGCACCCGGCGTCGCTACTTCGGGACGACCCCGTCCAGCCATCCGATCAGGTCGCGCATGACCTCCCCACGGTTCGTCTCGTTGAGGGTCTCGTGGCGGGCGTCCGGATAGATGCGGGTCGTGAGCTTGGTGAAGCCCGCTTTCTTCAGCGCGTCGATGAGGCCCTGGATGTTGGACCCGACAGGATCGCGCTCGCCGGAGAAGACATAGATCGGCAGGTCCTTGCGGATGCGGGCGAGGCGGTCGGGGCTAAGCACGCCCGGCCAGGCGTCAAGAAAGTCGATCGCCAGCTGGTTGGTGACGTCGAAGCCGCAGAGCGGATCGGCGACATAGGCGTCGACTTCGGCTGGATCGCGCGAGAGCCAATCGGACTTGGTCCGAGCGGGCGCGAAGGGCTTGTTGAGGGCGTCGAACATCAGCGAATTGACGAGCCTGCTCTTGCCCCGCTTGCCCTGCCGCAGGCGTTCGGCGCGAGCGAGGAGGCGCAGGGCGGCGACCATCGGCGGCGGCTTGCCGCTGCCCGAATAGGCGACCCCAGCGAGCGCTTCGCTGTGCTCGGGAACGAATTGCTGGCCGAGCCACGAGCCAGTCGAATGGCCGAGAAAGACGATCGGGACGCCGGGCTGCTCGGCAGCGATGACCCGATTGAAGGTCCAGAGATCGCCGACGGTTTTCGTCCAGCCGTCCGCATCGGCGAAATGGCCGAGATCGCCGGGGGCCGAGCTCGGCCCGTGGCCGCGATGATCGTTGGCGTAGACCGCGTAACCCGCGGCGTTGAGCGCGCCGGCGAGCCGCGCGTAGCGAGCGCTGTGCTCGGCGAGGCCGTGGGCGATCTGCACAATCGCGCGCGGCCGCCCCTCCGGCAGCCATCGCCGCCCAAGCAACGCGACGCCATCGTCGGCGCGAAACCTGAACTCGCTCCCTGGCATGTTCCGCCCTTCCCTCCCCGCAGCGCCTTCTGAGGGCCCGGATTTGTTGTCGGCATCAGAGGCGGACCTCGGCCAAGCGTCAAGCGGGGCGGCCCCGGACCGCCGCCGCAGCCCGGGCCGCCCACATGCTGTTTGCCGCGCGAAATAACATCTCGCCGAATCGGGCTGGATCGGCTATGGGTCGAATCCCATGGCGCGGTATATTTTCATCACCGGCGGCGTGGTTTCCTCGCTCGGCAAGGGTCTGGCTTCAGCGGCTTTGGGGGCGCTGTTGCAGGCGCGCGGCTACACGGTCCGCCTGCGCAAGCTCGACCCCTATCTCAACGTCGACCCGGGCACGATGAGCCCGACCCAGCATGGCGAAGTGTTCGTCACCGACGACGGCGCCGAGACCGACCTCGATCTCGGCCATTACGAACGCTTCACCGGCCGCAACGCCAACCGGCAGGACAACATCACCACGGGACGCATCTATCAGGAGCTGATCGCCAAGGAGCGTCACGGCGAGTTTCTTGGCGCGACGGTGCAGGTGATCCCGCATGTCACCAACGCCATCAAGGACTTCATCCTCGAGGGCAACGACGGGATCGACTTCGTGCTCACTGAGATCGGCGGCACGGTCGGCGACATCGAGGGCCTGCCGTTCTTCGAGGCGATCCGCCAGCTCGGCAACGATCTGCCGCGCGGCCACGTGGTCTACATCCACCTGACCCTCCTGCCCTACATTCCGACCGCGGGCGAATTGAAGACCAAGCCGACCCAGCATTCGGTCAAGGAACTGCGCTCGATCGGCATCCAGCCGCACATCCTGCTCTGCCGCTCGGACCGCGAGATCCCGCGCGAGGAGCGGCGCAAGCTCGGCCTCTTCTGCAACGTGCGCGAGAGCGCGGTGGTCGAAGCGCGCGACGCGCGCTCGATCTACGACGTGCCCGCCCTCTACCACGCCGCCGGGCTCGACCGGGAGGTGCTCGCCGCTTTCGGCATCGAGCCGGCGCCGAAACCGGACATGCGCCGGTGGGAGGGCGTCTCGAAGGCCTATCACAATCCCGAGGGCGAGGTGTCGATCGCCATCGTCGGCAAATACACCGGCCTCAAGGACGCCTACAAATCCCTGATCGAGGCGCTGATCCACGGCGGCATGGCGAATCGCGTACGGGTCAAGCTCGACTGGATCGAGAGCGAGATCTTCGAGGGCGCGGATCCCGCGCCCCGTCTCGAGGGCGTGCACGGAATACTGGTGCCCGGCGGCTTCGGCTCGCGCGGCGCCGAGGGCAAGATTCTGGCGGCGCGCTTCGCCCGCGAGCGAAGGGTGCCCTATTTCGGCATTTGCTTCGGCATGCAGATGGCGGTGATCGAGGCCTGCCGCTCGTTGGCCGGCTTGCCGAAGGCCAATTCGACCGAATTCGGCGCGACGCCGGAGCCGGTCGTGGGCCTCATGACCGAGTGGCTGCGCGGCAACGAACTCGAGCAGCGAAAGGCGGAGGGCGATCTCGGCGGGACGATGCGGCTCGGGGCCTATCGCGCCGACCTCAAGCCGGGCTCGCGCATCGCCGCGATCTACGGCGAGACCGAAATCTCGGAGCGCCATCGCCATCGCTACGAGGTCAACACCGCCTATCGCGCGCGGCTCGAGGCGAAAGGCATGGTGTTCGCCGGCATGTCGCCCGACGGCCTTCTGCCCGAGACGATCGAATTCGCCGATCATCCCTGGTTCATCGGGGTGCAATATCATCCTGAGCTCAAGTCGAGGCCCTTCGAGCCGCATCCGCTATTCGCAAGCTTCATCGCGGCCGCCAAGGCGCAGAGCCGGCTGGTCTAAAGGGCGTTGCCGGCACACGGCGCGGCAGGGTAAAGGGTGGCGCGCTCGCCTCGCCTTGCGGGAACGGGCGACGGAAGGATGGCCGAGTGGTTTAAGGCAGCGGTCTTGAAAACCGCCGTGGGGGCAACCCCACCGTGAGTTCGAATCTCACTCCTTCCGCCAATTAACTTGCTCAAGTATTTGATGCAACTGCATTAAATTATTGAAGATTGAGCTCGGCCCTAATTCTGGTCCCAATTCCGGCGCGCGATGGGAACCGATTGAGCCGAGCAGACAAGGAAATCTAAGGGCATACCGGCGCTCGACATTGTCCATCTTAAGGGCCATATGACGCGCATATTTCATCACATGCACAAGTTCGTTCACACGTTGCCACATGGAGAGCGCGTGCCTAGCCCGCTCGACGTGGATTTCATCTTCGGTGGATATTCATGGCGAGAGAAAGACTTTCGATTCTGGAAGCTTCGTGCTATCGGCCAAGGATTCCTGTCAAAGCCGCCGGATCACTGGGGGAAAGAACCCGACCAGTGGCGCATTCAATTCGTAGGGGATGAAGACGCGATAAAATATGCAAAGCTGCGCTTGGCATCCCTGTTGAAGGACAAGAGTAAGCTGCCCGAGGGGGGCTTTGATATGGAAACCCTTTGAGGTGCTTCGTGACATTATCCGCTCTGGCCGATATCCAAGCATTGGTGGACCTCCTCAGCTCGTCAAAGTGTACGAGCATATGAACACGTTGCCATTTGCGCTGTACTGGCCGAATAGAGCGTCCGGAAAGGTTGCAGCGCTGGGACGGCCATTGATGGATTACGAGGTATCCAGTTGGCCAGTCCTTGATCCAGACGACATCCGGTTCCGACCTGACGATGACGCGATATAGGGTCAAAGCCTTATCCCTGAGCTTCCGGCATGATCAACATATTGTAGGTTAGTGGTTTGCGGACGAGGGCGATTGCGAGAAGGGAGCGGAAGGCGGCGGGG
>Ga0209040_10003390_pt1 | contig 12259 bp, 10 predicted proteins | sample BogFormECP12_OM3_FD_188240 | JGI IMG/M metagenome (GOLD analysis project Ga0209040, IMG submission 188240) | Bog forest soil microbial communities from Calvert Island, British Columbia, Canada - ECP12_OM3 (SPAdes) (version 2) | ecosystem: Environmental > Aquatic > Freshwater > Wetlands > Bog ... | reverse complement strand
GCCAGATCGAACAACGGCAACGGCCAATCCGGATCCATCGACTCGGCCGCCAGCAGCTCGTGTTCGGAAGCGTCGATGTCGCCGATCCGCTCCAGCGCCGCCGCGCGGAGCCAGCGAAACGCCACCCGCGCTGCGCGCGGCACGTTCGGCTCCAGCGCCTCGGCGAACATGCCCAGCGCGGGCGCACCGTCGCGCCCGCTGCCGACCGTCTCGGCCAACAGCAGCTCAGCCAGCAGCGGATCGGCAAGCGCAGCCCCGAGCTCACCGACGAGATCGGCGAACCGGTCGACCTCGGGCTCTGCTCCGTCGGGCCCCGTCGCGCCCTCGCCAGCTGCGGTCAACGTATCCTCCGGCGGCTCGTCCGCGTCGGCGGCGTCGATCAGCAGCAGCGACATCCGGTCGAACAGTTTGACCAGCGTGTACAGCGCGAACGCGTCGTCGGGGTCGAGGTCATGTCGCTCGGCGAGCGTTGCGCACCCGCGCTCGAAATGCCAACGGTCGAAATCGAACCCGTCGGGCGCGAGCCACTCGCCGCGATGTGCCAGAGCGTAGCCGTCGACGATCTCGGACAGGGGCGGCAGCGGCTCGGTGAACACCGCCGGGTCCTCGACGCACGCCGTCCAAACCGCCGCGCCGAAGTACACCGGCTCGTCGGCGTCGAGCGTCGCGGCCAGCCGCGTGCCCACCGCGGCGTTCGCACCGAGCGAGGGCGCGGTGACCCGCTCGACGACGAGTCCCCGCGCGGCCAGCCGCACCCCGACCAGGTCGCCCTCGGCCACGCCCAACGTCCCCAGCGTGCCTGGCATCAGGAGCAACGCCCCGTTCGGGTCGACCACCCCGGCCGGGATGCCCCGCTGCTCGAGCAGCTCATCGTCGAAGCCGGCCAGCACGAGCCGCGCCGCCGACCCGTCGGCGAACCGCCCATACTGCTCGTGCTCGCAGAGCGCGGTGATCGGATCCAGGTTCGGGGTCACCGTGAGTATGTCGTGGGCCGCCTCGTCTGCGCCGAGCCGATGCGTGAAAACTCGCCCGGCTAGCACCGTCGGCAGCCACACCCACCGGTCGTCAACCAACTGCCTTGCCGGACAAATGGTTTCGTCGAGAACCTCGTCCAGTAAGGTATCCGGGTCGGCCACCCTGCTGTCCCGCAGTCGTCGCGCGATGTCATCCTCGTGCAGTGGGCCGTGTTCGGCCAGAATTCCCGCAAGGGTCCGCATCGCGTCGAACGCTTCCGCCACGGCGACTACCCTATGCCTCGGCTGGCCGAGTCGCGAAGTCCGCCAACGGCCGACGAGTCGGATTGAGACTGGGCGTCGAGCAGGGCACCGAGCCCGTCGGCAAGCAGATCGGTCCGCTCTGCGGGTGAAAATTTCGGGAACGATGTACGAGGTCTTTCAAGATCATCCGCACTACATCCACAGCTTCTCACCGGGCGCGTTGCCGACTGATTCACTGGCCGACCCCGACCTGGTCTCCGACATTGTGGTCTGGCTCGCCGGCGACTCCTCATCGCTCATCACCGCCGCCCAGATTCCCGCCGACAAGGGCTACCTGAAGATATGAGCTAAGCGTCGACGTCACATATCGTGCGAGAATTTGCACGCCGGCGATCAACCGCTTGGACGGATGGTTTTCCGCGGCTCACGACACCGCCCCCAGATCTGCCGATATTCCGCATAGCCGAAGGAAAAAGATGGCTCAACAGGTTGTTCTCATTACCGGCGCCCTCACCGGCATCGGCCGCGCCACTGCTGTGGCATTCGCCGGCAAAGGCGCCAATGTGGTCGTGTCCGGCCGCCACGACGACAAGGGGCAAGCCCTTGTCGCGGAGTTGAAAGCGCTTGGCGCCGAGGCAGAGTTCGTTCGGGCCGACGTTACGAAGGAAGACGAGGTCCGCAACCTTGTCGACCAAGCGGTCGCGAGATTCGGCCGTCTCGACGTTGCCGTGAACAACGCCGGCGTCGAGGGCACGCTCGGTCCCATCCAGGACGCCACCGTCGAAAACTTCAAGGCAGTCCATGACACGAACGTCGTCGGAGTATTCCTGAGCATGAAGCACGAACTGCGCGTGATGGCGGGCCAAGATAGCGGCAGCATCGTCAACATCTCCTCGACCTACGGGCACAAGGCGGCAGCTGGTGGAACGGCTTATGTCAGCAGCAAGTTCGCAGTGGAGGGTCTGACCAAGACGGTCGCGCTCGAGCAGGGGAATTCAGGTATTCGGGTGAACGCAGTTGCGCCGGGTCTGACAGACACCGATATGCTCGACCGCTTCACGGGCTCCGCGGAAGCCAATGATGCGCTGGTAGCGACGGTGCCGTTGCTTCGAAGGGGAAATCCGAGGAACTTGCCAACGCCATCGTGTTCATTTCGTCCCCAGAAGCGTCCTACATTTCTGGCACGGTGTTCGAAGTAGACGGCGGCATGTCGGCGACCTGATCAACCCGTCGAGGAGTGCCTGGCAAGGTTCGCGGCCCGGCCAACCGTCGGGTCGGACCTAAACGTGAACGGTGGGTTGAATGCTTGCCGTCCCCCGCGTGCCCAGCCGCCGTGAGCGGAATTGAAATCAACCGGAGTTAAAAGCGAACGGCGGGTTGAACTTTGGGTTTCGACGGGTCTTGCCGCTGCCCGCTCCCCCACGGATCTCAACGCGGTTCAGCAGTCGGATGGCGTCGAGGATGACGGCCTGATGTTCGGTCAGCGCGTCGGCGGCGTCCTGACTGGCCAGCGCGCGAGCGACGACGCTTCGTTGCGGTAATCCCCTGCCGCTCAACGCCGTTGAGAGCTGCTCGATGCCCCGCCGAGTAAGCAACGGGCGGTCGAGCGTTCGTCGGCGTGTTCGGCGGCCTGCACCAGTGGAGGGACTTCTATCCCCCATCCAGCAAGGACGGCGGGTAGTTTCGGAAAGTGAAGCGCTGGCTATATCTCCCGAATGGCTGTCACCGAGTCCCGTGAAGTCGTCATCGAGGCGACGCCCGACGAGATCATGGACGTGTTGTTCGACCTCGAGTCGTTGACCGAGTGGTCATCGGCGCATCAAAAGGTCGAAATTCTCGAACGGGACGAGCAAGGCCGCCCAAGCAAATCTCGGCAGGTCGTCAAAATCGTGGGCATCAGCGATGAGCAGGTGCTGGCCTACTCCGCTCACGATGACGGCGTGAGCTGGACACTGGTCAGCGCCAAACAACAACGCGCGCAGGACGCCCGCTACACGCTGACTCCCGAAGGCGATTCCACCCGAGTCCACTTCGAGCTCACCGTGGACCCCTCCGTGCCCCTCCCGGGATTCGTGATCAAGAGGGGGACCAAAGGTCTGATGGACACGGCCACCGAGGGCCTGCGCAAGCGCGTGCTCAAGGTCAAGAAGGGCGGCAAGTAGCCTCCCATCCGTGACCGGCAGCGGATCTCTGGCGGGGGTGAGACAAATCAAACTGGGCGGCATCGGACCGGTACCGCATGCGGTTGTTGCAGGTCCACCGTTGTGAGAGTTGAGGGCAAACTGATCATCGGCTCTGCTGTCAACGACCTTCGTCAGTTGTATGACCCGGTGCACAAAAGAGCGGCCGCCCGCGAATGGCAGGCGCTGGCATCACCCTGACTCCGGCGGAAATACGACGTCCCAGTCTCGGGCCATGCTCACGACGGTCCATCCCAGGCGTGCCCCGACGTCGGTGATCGGCTCGGTCTCGACGAACGTCCCTGCCTTTGCTGGTGTAGTGAAATTCGCGCTCGGCGTCGTCGTGGTCGATCAGCAGCGCAAGGCTGGGAGAGCCGGTGGCCTGAGCCCATTCCAGCATCTCCCGGTCACCCCCGGAGTTGCCGGCGGCCAGGAGCAGATCGCCATCGACGTGGACATCGCAGTGGGCGCCGGCATAGTGGCGTCCGACGCTGACCTGTTGCCAGGACACACACACCACCCGCTGACGCAGCCGCCAGTCGGCGCGGCTGTTCGGTCAGCCAATGATCGGGAAGTGGCGCTGGGCGGCCAGATCGTCGAGCCCCTTCTGCATCACCTGGCGCACGTGCGCATCGACGGCTTTGACGTCCTGAGCATCACCGAATTGAGCGGCGATGTTGATCGGCTGCAACACCTCGGTGACGATCTTGGTGGGCAGCGGCATGTTGACCGGCGCGACGACGCTGAGCCCGAACGGGAAGCCGAATGTCACTGGCAGGATGTTCGTTCGGAACAGCTTGCTCTCCAACTTGGTGAGCCGAAGTGCACGCGCTAGCCGTCTGCCGCGGGTCAAGAAGAGCTGGCCTTCCTGTCCGCCGATGGAGACTGCGGGAACGATCGGCACATTTGCCTCCATGGCCGTGGTCACGTAGCCAGTTCGGCCGCCGAAGTTGATGACGTTCTCCTGCATGGTCGGCCGGTAGATGTCGAAGTCGCCGCCCGGGAAGACCAAGACCACGGCACCGGCAGCCAACGCCTTGGCGGCGTTGTCGCGCGTCGCACGGATCACTCCGGTGCGGTTGAAAAATTCGGCGGCCGGCCCGGCGAACAGCGTGTCGAAGCCCAGCGCATACAGCGGGCGATCGTACCCGTACTTGTCGTAATAGCCGACGGCGAACACCGACAGGTCAAACGAAACAAGGCCGCCAGAATGGTTCGACACCACCAAGGATGCACCAGGTGGGATGTTGTCCAGCCCCCGCACCTCAGAACGGAAATACCGCTTGACGATCGGCCGGGTCAGCGCGATGACGTGCTCGGTCAGGCCGGGATCCCATTTGTCGACGTCGGTCGGGTCGGAGTGGGAGTGGCTCATGGCTTCCCTGGCTAACGGGTACTCGCAGCTTGGGCTGATGCTACGCCGATCCCGCGATGCCGCTGGCAGTATTGCCGGTCATGGCGCGGACGTGGTTGTCGATTCGGGTGGATCTGGTCAGCGGTCGCGGTGAGGATTACTGGCCGCGACCGGGACGAATCTTTGCCGCGGCCCGGTCTCACCGCTTCAGCCAGCTCGCCGATGCGATCGATACCGCGTTCGCTCGTTGGGACCGCTCGCATCTGTACAAGTTCGAGCTGGCCGACGGCCGGGTGATTGGGCAGGCAGAGTTCGACGACTTTGACTTGGGATTCGTTGACGGCGACGGTCGCGGGCGCTGGCGGAATGGCACGGCCTCCTGCTGGAGAACCTCGCGGACACCGAGGGCGGCCTGCTCGACAGGATCGTCACCCACGCCGCCTTGGGCGGTCCGCAGCAGACGTTTCACTCGGCACGGCTCGAGCACCGACGCGGAAACACCGACGTCGCCCGCGACCTGACCGCGCAATGTCTGCGAAAGCTACCCGGCCACAAACACTTCCGCGACTTCGCAGCCGAGATCGGCGCGGCAGCTCCGGCGTGAACAGGGCCCGCTCGACGGAGGCTACCGCAGGCCGAGCGCGGCGCGCAGCCGGTCGGCGTCCATGCCGCCGCGGCCGGCTTCCCCAGCGGGAAAGGTGTCCAGGAGTTTGATCAGGTCGCCGCGTCGGGTGGGGTCATCGGCGGCCTGCCGCGGCGTGTGGCCGTCGAGCGCGGGGATGGGTTCATCGAGCCACTTGGTCTCGTAGTCGCGGACGAACTCGTCAAGGAACGCGGCCGGCTCGGGGTCGTCGGGGTCGAGCGCGTCCTCGCCGGCAATTGGCAATTGCTTGGCGAGCTCGGCGGCCTCGCGGGCGTCGCGCAACGGGCGGCGGGAGTCGTCGAGTACGTTCATCGCGGGGTCGAGGCGTGCCAGCGTGGCCAGCACGCGAACGCCACATCCTCGTCGACAGCGCCGGAATTCTGGTGGCTGCTGTTGTCACCGCGGCCAACGTGCAGGACCGGAACGCCTTCCCGAAGCTGCTGCGACACGCCCAACGCATCGCACCGACCGTCGCCCACGTCTGGGTGGATAAGGGCTACGGCTCAACAGCTGCCGATGCCGCCGCCAAGGCAGGAGTTACCGTCGACATCGTATCCGGGCCGAAAGCCGGACGCGGGTTCATCGTGCAGCCGCGCCGGCGACTGGTCGAACGCACCAACGACCGGATCAACCGCTGCCGCCGCCTTGACCGCCATTACGAAGTCACCCTCGCTGCCCACGAAGGATTCCTGATCCTGAGCCAAATCGCCCTCCTGCTCCGACGACTCGGCCGCACCCAGTTGTTCGACACGCTTTAGGTTTTCAAGGTCGGGGTAAGCGCTACGCGCAGAATGTCCGCATCGCTTGTTGCTAGCGTGAGGTTTCGCCGAGCGGCCTGGGCGACGAGCATCCGGTCGAAAGGGTCTTTGTGTTCCCAAGGCAGGCGGCCGGCCAGGATGGCATCGCCCGCGTCGATCGCCAAGTCGGTAGCGGTCATGTCGGCAATGATGTCCGACCACGCTGACAACAGCGGCTCTCCATCCAGGCGACCCAGCCGGGTCTTGATTGCGATCTCCCACGCCGACGCTGCCGAAACCATGATCTCGGTACCCGGATCGCGGAGCTGCTGACGCGCCGAGTCGGAAACCTTCTCCGGCGCACTGACCAGCCACAGCAGGGCATTTGTGTCCAAGAGAACAGCCAGCGGCGTCGACGTGGGCCGCTGGGCAGTCATGAATTGCCTTCCCACGCAGCGATTTCGGCTTCGGGAAGCGGTTCGTCGAAGTTGTCGGGCACGATGAGCGCCGGCAGCTGACCGAATTTCCGCGGCCGGGGATGCGCTGGCGCGAGCACAGCCACGGCACGTCCGTGGTTGGTGATGGTCACCGACACCCCGGTCCGCTCGACCTCTGCCAGGAGCGCATTTAGCTTTGCCTTGGCCTCGGTACTCGTGACCGTCTTCATGCGTCCAGGATAACGCGGTCACACTATCCGATCTAGTGGGACTAGTCAGACTAGATCGCATAGGCAGCTACATAGAGAGAACAGCGTCGACATTAGGCACACGCAGGCGGAACTTTCGTCACGGCAGACTCCCAAACCTCATCTCCACCACTTTCGCCTGTCGCGCGGCGTGGTTGGGCCTTCTTGTCGTACCGGGTCGTTACGGTGCGGGCGTGCAGTCGCTGATGTATCCGTCGATCGACCTTGAGAGCGCGCTCGGGCTGCTGGGCGCCGATACCTATCGCCGTGGCGTGGCCTATGCGCGCGAGGGTCGGGTGCTGCGTTGCCTGTGGGACCCGGATGTTTACAACCTCGTCGGCAATGTTCGTGGTAGCCAGGGCCGCACCTATGCCACAACGGTGCAGCTTTTGCCGGCAGACACCTACACCTGGAGTGTCGAACGGGGGTTTTGCAGCTGCCCGGTGCATGTGGACTGCAAGCATGTCGCGGCAATCGTCGTCGCCGCCGCGGGGGCCACAACGATGGGTGCCCGACGGACGCCGCCTCCGCCAGCTCACCCGGCGTGGCGGCAGTCGCTGGACGCGCTGCTTCCCCCGGCCTCGACGAACGATCGCACCGGGACGTCACTGGCGATCGAACTGAGCCTGTCGGTGAGCGGGCCGTCGCCGACTCTCGACGCGCGGATCGTGCGGCCCGGAAAGCGCGGCGGCTGGGTGGCAGGCGACCTGAGCTGGGGCAAGCTGCACATGCTGCGCCATTGCGGTTATCCCGACGCACAGCTTCGGCTGCTGCAAGAGCTCTATGCGACCTACCGAACGTCGATCTCGAATTCCATTGGCTACTACCGCTATTCGTACGGGGGTTATGCGTCCGGCGATACGAAGACGATCTCCCTGCTGCAATTTGAATCCCCGCAGCTGTGGCCGCTGCTGGACGAAGCGCGCCGAGTCGGGGTCCAATTGGTGCAGGCGCGGCCACAGCAGGATGTGCCGACGTACGCCACGGCGCAGTTGTGCCTGGACGTCACGGTCGACGAGACGGGCGATCTCACCGTCGAGCCCGTGCTTCGGGTCGACGGCGCCCCGGCACGGCCCGTGGCGTTCATTGGATCGTCGGGTCATGGCGTGGTGTATGCCGACGGCGGGTTGCGGCTGGCCCGACTGGACAAGCCGGCACCTGAGGCGTTGCAGCGCTTGACACTCGGTGATGAGCCGCTGGTCATACCCGCGGACGAGGCGCCGCGGTTCGACGCGGAGTACTACCCGAGGTTGCGCCACATCGCGGCCGTCACGTCGTCGGACGAGTCGTTCACGCCGCCTGAGATCGTCGGGCCGACGCTGGTCCTACGGGCCGACTACCAGGCCGAGCACCAGCTCGAGTTGACGTGGGAATGGGCATACCGGTTAGGCAACAACGACTTTCGCGCCCCGCTTGGCACATCGGAGTATGTCGGTTGCCGCGATCTGGAAGCCGAGAACACACTCGCCTTAAGCATCGAAGCACCGTTGGAGCAAATGGGGCTCCGCGCCGCCGACGGCGCGCTCATCACCGGGGCGCGACTGTCGGGCCTGGAGACGATGCGATTCGCCACCGAAGTGCAACCGCTGCTCGCCGAGCTTCCCGATGTCGCGCTGGAGGTGATCGGCGATCCGGTGGACTACCGGGAGGCGGGCGGCTCCCTCGTCATCGCGGTGACGACGGACGCGGTGGCCGGCGAGACAGACTGGTTCGACCTGGGTGTCACGATCAGCATTGAAGGCAACCAGGTTCCATTTGTCAGCGTGTTCACCGCGCTCGCGTCCGGGCAGTCGCACCTGCTGCTTCCCGACGGCGCCTACTTCGCGCTGGACAAGCCGGAGCTGGTGAAGCTGCGCCAGCTCATCGAAGAGGCCCGCGCGCTCACCGATGCTGAGGACGGGCCACCCCGGATCAGCCGATTCCAGGTCGGGTTGTTCGACGAACTGGCCGAGGTCGGAGTCGTGACGCGGCAGGCCGACGAGTGGCGGCGCCAAGTCGACGGGCTGCGCGCGCTGCAGGGTCTGGAACCGGCGGCGGTGCCAACCAGCCTGCGTGCTCAGCTAAGGCCGTATCAGGCCGATGGGTTCTCGTGGCTTGCGACCCTGCACACCCACGGGCTTGGTGGAATCCTCGCCGACGACATGGGCCTGGGCAAAACCGTCCAGTCGCTGGCGTTGATCTGCCAAGTCCGTCAACAGAATCCGGGCATGGCACCGTTCCTAGTGGTTGCGCCGGCCAGTGTGGTGGCGAACTGGGCCACCGAGGCCACACGGTTCGCGCCTGAGCTGTCGGTCGTGCCGATCTCCGACACGCTGCGCCGCGCCGGCGCCGACCTCGACGAGCTGGCAGCGGGCGCCCACATCGTGGTCACCTCGTACACGCTGTTTCGGTTGGACTTCGACGCCCACGCCGCCAGAACGTGGTCCGGGCTGATCCTGGACGAAGCCCAATACGTGAAGAACCATCACGCTAAGACCTACCAGTGCGCACGCAGGCTGGCCGCACCGTGCAAGCTGGCGATCACCGGCACACCGATGGAGAACAACCTCATGGACCTGTGGTCACTGCTGTCGATCACCGCCCCCGGGTTGTTCCCCAACCCGACGAAGTTCGCCGACTTCTACGCCAAGCCCATCGAAAAGACCGGCGACCCTGAGCTTTTGGCCCTGTTCCGCCGCCGCATCAAGCCGTTGGTCAAGCGCCGCACCAAGGAGCGCGTGGCTGCCGAGCTACCGGCCAAGCAAGAGCAGGTCCTCGATATCGAGCTGCCGCCGCGGCACCGCGCCCTCTACAACAAGCGACTGCAACGAGAGCGGCAGAAGGTGCTCGGCCTGCTCGATGACATGCAGCGCAACCGGTTTACGATCCTCAAGTCTCTGACCGTGCTGCGACAGATGGCGCTGCATCCCGGGCTCGTCGACCCCGCACACGACACGCTGGCGAGCGCGAAGATCGACGCGCTCGCTGAGCATCTCCGCGACGTCGTCGACGGCGCCCACCGCGCGCTCGTGTTCAGTCAGTTCACCCGGTTCCTCGGCCGTGTCCGCGATCGCCTCGACACCGAGGGAATCGACTACTGCTATCTCGATGGGCGAACCCGTAACCGCGCAACAGTGATACAGCGGTTCAAGGAAGGAGACGCACCGGTTTTCCTGATCAGCCTCAAGGCCGGTGGGTTCGGGCTGAATCTCACCGAGGCCGACTACTGCTTTCTGCTCGACCCGTGGTGGAATCCGGCCACCGAGGCCCAGGCCATCGACCGCACCCACCGCATCGGCCAGACCCGCAACGTAATGGTGTACCGGCTCATTGCCCACGACACCATCGAGGACAAGGTAATGGCCCTCAACGCACGCAAAGCCAAGCTGTTTGCCAGTGTTATCGACGACGGTAACGCGTTCGGCGCCACCCTCACCGCCGACGACATCCGCGGACTGCTCGCCTGAGCGGACAACCGGGCGGCATCGCTATCCGCGATCATGCACACGCACCCACTGCCGGCGTCTCGACCACACGCACCCAGCCCGCAGCTCGGCAATGCGGGCGATCGCCTACTCGTAATCCGGCCCGCCGTCGATCGAGCAAGCATCCAATCACCGTGCACGCCGCCGAAGCCGCTATCGAAGCCGGCGAAATCACCGGCCTACGTCCCTCGATCGTTGGGATCCTAGTGAAATCAGCGCCGCAGGTATGGCTCACCGACGAGGTGGTCGCGTACTTACAATCATGCCGGACCCCACGAACCCGGCCCCTAGCATCTGAACCTGGGAAGACCGTTGCTATGGCTCAGCCACGAGCCCCATCGGAGATAATCGCCCTCGTGTCGGCGAAACGAATGAACCGCGAGCAGTTCTTCCGCGTGGTGTCGGAGCTCGACGAGGATCGCCTGCGGAAGGCACTGTGGAACCTCTACTGGCGCGGCACGGCGAACGTGCAGGAGCGTATCGAGGTTGAACTTGTAAGCGACGGGCGCGGTCGCCCGCTGCGTCCCGCGAAGGCGCCGGCCGATCCGGAGACGGTGCGGTACGAGGTCGACGACTTCGTGGCGCTGGCGCGATCGGGCGCGTACCTGGGCGGGAACCGGCGGGTGTCGCCGCACGAGCGGTCGCGCTGGCGTTTCACCTTTAAGCGGCTCGCGGCGGAAGCCCAAGACGCGCTGCGAGACGTAGATGCCGGGCCGGCAGCGTCCGCGCTGGAACAACTGATCGACCTCGCGTGCGAAGCCCGCGATTACGACTACTTCCGCTCCGAGGATCCGGTGGCAACGGCGGCCTTCGTCGTGTCCGATGTGGCGGCGGTGTTGTGGGCGTCGACGTGGGAACGCCACGGGTTTCAGGAGTTTGCCGAAACCGCTGCGCCGCAGTTGATTCGGTGGGAGTCCGGGCACGGCTGGACCCGTTACGGCGAGGGTGCAGTCGCGGCGAAGGAGACCTCGCTCGCAGCCGTGCTCGCGCGCATGCTGCGCGTTCCGGACACATGGGAAAGCTTTGCCGAGCAGTACGTGCGGGCGCTGGACGGGTTGTCCTCCCGCGTCGCATCGACGCGAACAATACGCAGTTCGCCGTCGACCGAGCAGGAACGGTCGCGGGCGCTGGCGGAATGGCACGGCCTCTTGCTGGAGAACCTCGCGGACACCGAGGGCGGCCTGCTCGACAGGATCGTCACCCACGCCGCCTTGGGCGGTCCGGAGCAGACGTTTCTCTCCGCACGGCTCGAGCACCGACGCGGAAACACCGACGTCGCCCGCGACTTGACCGCGGGATGTCTGCGAAAGCTGCCTGGCCACAAGGACTTCCGCGACTTCGCAGCCGAGATCGGCGCGGCAGCTCCGCTGTAAACGTCGCCCGCTCGGCTACCGCAGGCCGAGCGCGGCGCGCAGCCGGTCGGCGTCCATGCCGCCGCGGCCGGCTTTACCAGCGGGAAAGGTGTCCAGGAGTTTGATCAGGTCGCCGCGTCGGGTGGGGTCATCGGCGGCCTGCCGCGGCGTACGGCCGTCGAGCGCGGGGATGGGTTCATCGAGCCACTTGGTCTCGTAGTCGCGGACGAACTCGTCAAGCAACGCGGCCAGTTCGGGGTCGGCGGGGTCGAGCGCGTCCTCGCCGGCAATTGGCAACTGCTTGGCCAGCTCGGCGGCCTCGCGGGCGTCGCGCAGCGGGCGGCGGGAGTCGTCGAGCACGTTCATCGCGGGGTCGAGGCGTGCCAGTGTGGCCAGCACGCGGTCCATCCGCTTTTCGCTGTTGGCTTCCACCCGCAGCGTGTTGCCGTCGAGAACCAGGGCGGCGCGGATCCGCAGCATGCCCTGGGTGGTGACGTGCTCGAACCACCGCGGCGGCTCGTCGCCGTCGACCCGGTCGTAGGTGTCGTCGAGCGCGGCCTCGATCCCGGCCGGGTCGCCGACATGCACGGTGGCCTCGCAGATCGCGAGCGGATCGCCCTCGGTGTT
>Ga0209040_10003389_pt1 | contig 12259 bp, 13 predicted proteins | sample BogFormECP12_OM3_FD_188240 | JGI IMG/M metagenome (GOLD analysis project Ga0209040, IMG submission 188240) | Bog forest soil microbial communities from Calvert Island, British Columbia, Canada - ECP12_OM3 (SPAdes) (version 2) | ecosystem: Environmental > Aquatic > Freshwater > Wetlands > Bog ... | reverse complement strand
CCCGCTCCCCAATCACCTTCCTCCGCAAACCATCCCCTCCTCCTATTATCTTCCCAATTACCTGTCCTTTGGTACCTCAGACCTATAGACGCAAACCGCCGGTTTCGCAAAACTCTAATCATCGCGAGCAACGAAAGTTTTCCGTTAGAAGATTCTGAGGGAGGTTCGGCCATGCGTCTGTCGACAAAAAACATTTTTTTCGTTTCCGCTCTGCTGCTGGCGGCATTCCCGCTCGGTGCATCGGAATCCGCCGCAAATTCCGCCGTAGCCGCCGCGCCACGCGCCTATGTTAATTGCCCGGGCATCCCCAATGTTCCCATGACGGCCGATGCCGAGCAGGCGTTGCCGCTGCGCCAGGTCGCCATTCTAGCGTGCGGCGAACCGGTCTCCGTCCTCGCCGACAACGAGGGCTACACCGCGCACATCCGCACCGCCGATGGAAAAGAAGGCTACGTTGCCCGGATGTATCTCACCAACGCCGCCAGTTCCATCCAGCCGCGGACGGACGCGCCCACCCCCCTGCAACCCACCACCGCCACCCCTCAGAACGGAGTGGTCCGCTGGGAATCCGGCGCCCCCGGCTGCGATCAGTTCGTCAGCCAGGGCCGCAACGTCGAATCCGTCACCGCTAACGGCGTCACCGTGCAAGTCTCCCTGCAAGACACCGGCTGGAAGCTGCGCGCCACGGTCGCCGTTTCGAATCAGAGCGAATCGAAAGTCTACGTGCTCCCCGCGCTGATCACTCTCGACGAACTGAAGCCCGGCTTGCGCAATCTTCGCGAGGAAAGTCCCGCGAAACTCGCGCACAAAGAGGTCAACCACCAGGTCCTGCGCACCGAATTCAATGCGCAACCTTCGCCCAGCGCGGCGGTCTATCACTCCGGTTCGTCCGCCACACTATCCAGCGTGGCCTACCGCACCGCTCCTTCGCCCGATTATCTTGGAAACTACACGGAAGAGGGCTCCGTGCAGGCTCTCGCGCTGAAGACCGCCAATCTCGCCCCCGGTCAGAAAACGGCCGGGCTCCTCTGGTTCGTCCGCGATCCCGGCGCGCGCGAACTTTCCATGCGTCTCTCCGTAGGCGACATCGTCTTCGACTTCCCGTTTTCCTTCGAACAGAAAAAATAAATAGCGGACAACCCCCGGGCCCGGCGCACCCCCACACCGGGCCCTTCTCCGCCGAGAAGTGGGTGCCGTACCCTGCTTGCCCTGAGTTTTCCGAAGGGCGCCTTTCAGGGTGCGGGTTTTTCTTCTCTTCTCTCCGCCACCTGGTTTCCCCACCCGCTATCGCCCCCTCTCAGAAGCCCCACATTCTCCCTCGCACTTTGTCCACGCCGTCGCTTTCAGAATCGTATCGATCTCTTCCGCCGCTTCCAGAAATCGCACTTGCCGGCCTGTGGCAGACCCATCGTGGTCAAAATCGCTCACCACCTCTTTGCTCTTTCCGTCGACAGAGGCCCGCACCCCGATGCTCGGAGTATCGAAGGCCCATCGAAAGGCGCGGCCGTCCAGTATTGTGAATTCAGCCCGATCCAAATTCCGCAATATTTCAAGAATCTTCCCTTGCCCGATACTGCCCGATTTCCGGGTTTCCGTTCGGGAATGTCCCTCTCGTCCAACATATTCCACCCGCCCATCCCCTCGTACCGACACCGTATAGACCGGGCAAGATCCATAACACGGCCCCCGGGCTACCTCAACCTCCACAGTTTTCCACTCGCGCGGATGACTCAACTCCACAGTCCGCGCGGGATGCCACACCGCAACCCCAAAAACAACAGCCGCAGCACTCAGCGCGTACAACGCATTTCGGAAACCGTAAATTGCTCCAGCCAACCTTTCCGTCGATCTCTTCTCTCGCCAAATCCACATTAGAGTGGAAGCCGGCAGCAAAATAAGCAGCAGGTTCCTTGCGTATAGCGGAGAGACCCACATCTGGCTCTTCTTCCAAAGGACCAACACCCAAAACACCCAATGAAAAACCGTAAGCATCACAACCGTCCACCCAGATCGGCGCCTGGTAGAACGAAATGACATTGCGCCTAGACAGAGGAATTCTGCGAGGAATACGAGGAAAGGCAGACTCTGCAGATAGAAAATGCCCCGTGGAACGAACTCTGACAATAGAGGCCGATTCCATGTCCACCATGAAATCAGCAAATAGGTCACAGGCCCTGCAAACAACAAAATTCCCAATTTCTCAAAATTGAGAGTTCGCCTGACAATTTGCGCTCGACTGCATGAACGAAGAAGCAGCAAGACAAACGCCATCGCGGCCAAACCAGTGAGTAATAACGTGATCTCCATCGCCAACTCCTCGGCGTGCCCCGGCATTTCCCGCCGAACGGCACCGGTGGAGACCGGATTCACGGAAGAGAATCTCAGGAAATCACTAACCCGGTAGACACTCCGCAGCGCCAGGTAAGCCGCATCGCTAATGTTTGTGATGGAATCCGCGCTCAAGAGGGCGAAGATGAGTCCAGTGCAAGCGAAAGATGCCCCGAGATTCAGACTCAACAAGAAATCATCGAACAACTCATTCTTGCTCGCGTCTCTCGGACCGTCAGTTTCTTGGTTCATCCACCCGATCCCTGCGTCGCGATATAGACAGCGCCTCTTCTATATCCTTAGACACCTGACAGCATCCGCTAGTTCCAACGATGAGCGACCTTGAGAACTGGAAAGATCCAGATTTGAAGATCAATCCGCCGCCACCGCCCGGCTCTTAGCCCAATTCCGAATCGCCCCAATCTCCTCCGCCCGAGTCACACTCAGCGGCCGCGTAGCCCGAATTTCCGCAATCAATATTTCCGTGGATAGCTGCTGCTTCTGGCTAAAAGCCGTATACAACCCCGCCACAATCACCTGCTCAATCTCCGCCCCGGAAAATCCCTCGCTAGCCCCAGCCAGGGTCGGCAAGTCAAACCCCGCCGCGTCTCTTCCGCGCTTCTTAATATGCAGCGCAAACAACGCCGTCCGCGATTCCACACTCGGCAAATCCACAAAAAATATCTCGTCAAACCGCCCTTTCCGCAGCATCTCCGGCGGCAGGATCGTGATGTTGTTCGACGTCGCCGCCAAAAACACTCCGCTCTCCCGGTCCTGCATCCACGTCAACAACGTCGCCAGCAACCGCTGCGACAATCCCGCGTCCGCATCCCCGCTCGACCCCGCCGATGCAAACGCCTTCTCAATCTCGTCAATCCACAAAACCACCGGAGCAATCTTCTGCGCCACTTCCAGCGCCTTCTTCAACCGCTTCTCGCTCTCACCCACATATTTGTCATACAGCGCCCCGGCATCCAGCCGCGCCAGCTCATACCCCCACTCACCCGCCACCGAGCGTGCCGCCAAGCTTTTCCCGCAGCCCTGCACGCCGGTAATCAGCAGGCCCTTGGGAGGTACCAAGCCAAAGCGCTGCCCTTCCGGCGTCAATGCGCTCTTCCGTTTGTTGATCCACTCGCGCAGCCTCTGCAATCCTGCTACATCCGAAAAGGAAGAATCGCGCTTGATCGTCTCCAGCAGGCCATCCGTGTGCATCGCCTGCCGCTTGGCCTCTAAAACATCATCCAGTAGTCCGGCGTCCGTTCTTTTATGCGCCAGCACCGTCTGCCGCAAAACTCGCAATGCATCGTCTTGCGGCAATCCCGCCAGGTTTTTCGCCAATTGCCAGACACTTGGCGCATCTAAAGAGAAAATAATCCCTTGTTTTGCGCTCAATTCCGCGAGTGTCGCCTTTACACCAGTCACCAATTCTTCGACGGTGGGCAATCCCAGCTGAAACGCTACCGCATCCGCGTCCAACTCCCGCGGCAATTGGATCGAGGCTCCCAGAATCACAATCGAGCGCCTTGCTGTACGGAATCCGTCGGCCAGGTCCCTCAACCGCCGGCTGATTCGGTCGTTATCGCAATACCTGCCAAAATCCTTTAGCAGGAATATCGCGTCGCCCTGGATCGTGCTGATATTGGTCAGCGCCTGCTCCGGCTGATCGGAGTTGTACAGGCCCGCCCCGCCAGCGCGTGCCAGCCCGCTCGTGACACTCCAAACATAGGCGGGGATATTCAATTCCTCCGCCACACGTTCCAGTAAGCCGAGAAACCTCTGCTCCTCGCTCGTTTCGACCGAAATGATCGGGTTGCGCGAATTGATCAGTAGCGCCAGCTCGTCCCGCTTGGCATTCGAACCCTGCCAAGGGTCCCCGCCTGCAGCAAGCGGCCGAGGATTTGCCGGACCTGGTGGCGGAGGAGCCTGCGCGGGCCTTTGCGGCGGTTTTACGTCGTTTGACAAAGCGGTGTGCCTCGCCTCAAACTAATAGTTTGAATTAAATGCTTAAGGAGCAATAGATGGCTCAAGGTCAGGCTACCAAAATTAAGAAGAAGAAAAAGTCCGTTTTAAAGCGCGCGGCACAATCTCGTCAACGCGCCGAAGTCAACCGCGCCAACCGCACCCGCGTGCGCACGGCCATGCGCCGCCTGCGCACCGCGATTACCGCCGGCGATGTCACCGCGGCGACCAATCTTTTGAATCCCACGCTGTCCGCGATCGACCAGGCCATTACCAAGGGCGTGCTGCACGAAAACACCGCGAACCGCTACAAGTCCCGCCTCACCCTGGCCTTCAACCAAGCCAAGGCCAAAGGCGCCAAGTAATTTTCGTTTCCGGTGAACGGCTTTTCGGCGGGCAACGCGGTGCGTTGCTCGCCTTTTTGTTTCCTTCGCGCGTTTTATGCGGACAGGCCAATATGGACCGCGTACCACATTGGCTCTTCCCGCTGCATCTCCGCAAGCGGATGCTTGCGTCAAGTTTTGCAAACAAATTTCCGGCTCTTGGAACCGAGGTCCACAATGCTCGACACCATCTCTTTCACCCGCACCCCGCAATCCCGCCTCACCGAAGATCTCCGCGAAAACTCGCCGTTCGGCACCAACTATAGCGACCACATGTTCGTCGCCGATTACGCCGACGGCAAATGGCAGGATCCCCGCATCATTCCGTTCGGCCCGATGGCGCTCTCGCCGGCACTCACCGCCTTGCACTATGGCCAGTCACTATTCGAAGGCTTCAAGGCGCATCGCGCCGCTGACGGCCGCGTTGCTCTCTTCCGTCCGATGGCCAATCACGCCCGGCTCAATCGCACCGCGGCCCGCCTGGCCATGCCTGAAATTCCCGAGGAAATTTTCCGGGAAGGCCTTCTCGAACTCATCCGCGTTGATAAAGATTGGACCCCCTACCGCGAAGGCGGCTCGCTCTACGTCCGCCCCGTCTATTTCGGCACCGACGACAGCCTCATGGTCCGCCCCGCCGCCCGCTACCGTTTCGTCATCATCACTTCGCCCGGCGGCCCGTATTTCGCGCAACCCATCCGCCTCTTCGCCGAAGAAACCTACGTCCGCGCCTTCCCCGGCGGCACCGGTGACGCAAAGACGGCTGGAAATTATGGTGGTGGTTTACTCGCCGCAAAGCTAGCCCAAGCCAAGGGCTATCACAACGTCATGTGGCTCGACGGAAAAGACCGCCGCTTCATCGAAGAATCCGGCGTAATGAACATCATGTTCAACATCAACGGCACCGCCATCACCCCGGCACTCTCCGGCACAATTCTCCCCGGCGTCACGCGCGACTCCGTCCTAACCCTAATCCGTGAAATGGGCACCAAGCTCGAAGAGCGCCCCATCTCCGTGGATGAAGTAGTCGCCGCCCACTCCGCCAACACCCTCCAAGAAGCCTTCGGCATAGGCACCGCCGCCATAATCGCCCCAATCGCCACCATCGGCTACCGCGGCAAAGATTTCGAAATCCCCACCGGCGCCCCCGCAGGCCTAGCCAAAAAGCTCCACTCCACCCTAACCGCCATCCAAACCGGCCGCGCCCCCGACCCCCACAACTGGCTCCTCCACATCTAACACCGCAGCAAACCCGCCCCAACTCAGAAAATAATCGCTGTCATTCTGAGGGCATCCGACAAGGATGCCCGAAGAACCTCAACGCCAAAATTTTCCACAAAGTATTGTTCAGGGTGAATTTCTGCAGAAACTTCCACCCCATCCCCGCCCCGCCCCGCGTAGCCGCACTCGTCTTGGCCTGATCGTTTCAACGTTCGGACGACCCCGCCCTGCATTTCACCGGCAACTTCAATTCTTTGGCGGCCATTTCTGCGCGCCGTGGATGACGTTTGCGATTTCCAAAATATCCTCACGGATTCGATAAACCACTATGAAAGGAAGGGGTGGCAAGGGAAGTTCACGCGTTCCTTCCACCCGGCCCGTTCTACCCTTATTTGGAAAAGACTTCAACGAACCAGCGCTTTCGTAGATGGTCCTGGCTACGCGTTCAGCGGCGGGCGCATTTTCTTGCCGGATGTATTCGATAATTCGGAAAAAGTCCTCAGCGGCGGCAGGTGACCAGCGAAGCTGCATCTACTTGCGAAACATCTGCTCGATGCGAGCGCCGACTTCTTCGTGCGTGAGGAACTCCCCTTTGTCGAGCTGCTCCAAGCCTTTTGTCACCTGCTCGCGGAACCAAGCGTCATGGTCGACGTAGTGTTCCACAAGCTGTTGGACGTATTCCTCTGCGCCGCTCTTGTTCTCGGCAGCGGCTCGCTCCACTTTCGCTTGCAGTTCGGGGGAAAGATGCACTTCCATATTTGGTTAGATTAGATTTACACCCCGCCGCTGTCAAGGTGTAGCCCACCGTCGAGCGCACGCCCGGCTCCGCCACCCAATTCAAAAGTCTGCCCCACCCGCCAATCTCGCTCTGTGATAAAATCCGCGGGTTATGGCTGAAATTCGAGTAGAGACCTCACTCGACAACGCTTACGCCCACAAGTTCCGGGTCTCCCAAAATACGGTCTGGGCTCGACGCTACTTGGCCACGGCGACTGGACATCCCGACGCGTCTCGATGGAGATTGTGCCCTGGTACCGATCAACTCCCAACAAGTATTTCACGGTAGACGGCGGCCTGACCTTCCGGCGCTATTCCTGGTGCCCCGGGAAGAATGAGCCAGGAGACATGCTACTGGGCGACGCTGAGACAGACCCCGAAAGAATCGCGGCGTTGCGCGAGGCATATTTAGTTTGGAAGGAAGCGTGTGCCCCGCCCGCCCATCTACTTTGACTTCGTCGCTCCTTCAGGAGGGAGGGCCTCGGTCAGGGCATGCGCAACGCAGGTAGCCGCTGACCGGTCCCGAAGTTCTGGATGTTCTTTCACCCATTTTTCGACGATATCCACGAGTTGGCCGATTGTGATCCCCCCGCCAGAACGAACTTTGCCCTCTAGCATAAGCGCGTCAGCAACCCCATGAATGTACCCCACGGTGAATCCTAGCACTCGGTCGCCGTCACAAGGACCACTGGTTTGGCATTCTAGGAGAGCATAAAGGTCATTGCCGGTGCTCACGTGGAGACGGACGGGAGGGCATCCCTGCACTTGGGCATGCGCCGGAGTAGCTAGAGCGAAAAGAAAGATGGTCGCGACTAGCAGGAGTGCAAACTTCGAAGATAGAATACCGTGAGCTCTTGACATGAGTGCTACCTCCGGAGACAACGATCATGCAGTTAGCAGGCGGATATGAGCAAGCCTATATCAAAAGAATGGGGTCGTCCCGTACCACCACACCAGTATCCATGTAGTTCCAAAAGCATCTGTTTTGTAAAGAGCTGTGCGACATTTACAACCGCTGCGTTTGTAGCGCAGAAGTGCCATGATAAGGCTACGATGTTTTCAAAATGAAGATTGGTCACTCATTCGGCCCCCCTCGCGGCTCGCTCGAGGAGTTTCGAGACAAAGTCTTGCATTATTACTCCACTTTCCCGCATTTATTCCTCGAAGATGTCGAGAATTTTGTTTGGAGTGCATCCATTGGTCGGCTCGAGCGCATTGAGAGGGCGATCGCTCAACGGAAGACTGTGTTAAGGCGACCGTTAAATCGACCCGGGCGACCAAGGGAGGAGCACAATCCCAAATGGATCGCGACAGCGTGTAGGGTCTCTCTTGCAAAGCATGTCGAAGGGCTGTCCTGGGGCAAGATCGCTAAGAGTGAGGGGATGGTTCCCGGCAAGCCCAGCCAGCGCACTCTATCGCGTAAGCGGGACGATTTTGCAGAATTGGTTTTCCGCTGGCTTCGCGGATTTGGAGTCACAGAAAAAAATCTCGACCAATCTCTCGATAAACCGAAGATTTGGACATCCCTCCAGTGCGAATTCGGGCTCCCCTTTGAGAGTAAGAAGGCTGAAGCCGTCAAACTAGTGAGAGAGCTCTTCCCAATCGGCAGTCAACTGAAGAGAGGCATTCGCGAGCTTGAGGGTCTCCTCAAGTAGCCCCCCGCATAAATTGGAACGAGCGCCACGAGTTTTATGCGGGGCTCCCGCATTTCGCGTGGGTGGTTTATTTTATGTGTATGTTACACGCAAACGAGAGACTTGCCATTAGCGTGCGCGAGGCGGCGCAGATGCTCAGCGTTTCGCCTCGCACAATCCAGAAATACATCACCGCCGGACTTCTGCCCGCTCGAAAAATCGGGCACCGCACCGTTGTCCCGATACACTCACTAGAAGCGTTCTTGCGCATTGACCACACGTCACCACGTCATCACACAAGTCCAAAGGAAAAACACACAGACAACGACATCGGGAGATGGACAACTTGGCTTGGGTTGGGTATAGCCGTTGGAAAATTTATTCAAGTCGCGATTTCTTTCTTCTACGGAGGCAGTGAGTGAACTGCCGGGCGCCGCACCCTGCGGTTTTCAGGGTGCGGTTTTTTCTTCTCTGCGAACTCTGCGTCTCAGCGTTAACTCTCCTCTTCCTGATTTTCCATTTGCTATTCTAAGAGAGCAGCTGAGACCCGACGATTCCGATAAATTCGCGCGACTTGATGATTTTGGTTTTCTTCCAGATCTTTGGGACGCTCACTCACGCTTTGCCGATGGGGCTTTATTTTTTCGCGTTTCCTTTTCTGCCAGCCTTTTTTGTTTGCGCGCTGCTCTGATGGCGCGGTCAATCCGGCGCAAAGAAAGGGACGCAGTGCCATTGCGCTTTGATTCCTCGCCGATGGCTCGCAGAACATCCGGCTCGGGAGCGGCGAGACGCGCATAGTCCCGGGATTTCACCTGTCAACGCTCCCCACCGCTTTCGCGCCGCTCAGCTGCCACACCAAAAACTCCATCACCGAATGTGGATCCTTCGTTCCACCCTTCAACCGGTTATCCGCCTCCCGCAAAGCCTTCAACCCCTCCAGCAATCGTTCCTTCGAAATCTTCCGCGCATTCTGAATCGCCAACTCCGCCTGCTCCGGCCGCATCCCCAGCGCCTTCGCCGCCTGCCAACCGTTCGTCGCTCCGCGCACCTCAGTAGCCTCAATCAATTTCCGATACATCCACGCCATCGCCCCCAGCATCTGCACCGGCTCTTCGCCCTCGCGCAGCAACCGCTCAAAAAATTCCAGCGCCTTCTGTGGCTGTCGCGCACCAAGAAAATCCGCCACTTCCCAAATCGTCGCCGTCTTCTCCGAAATCACCAGCGCCGCCACATCCTGCCGTCGCACCACGGCCCGCTCTCCCGCAAAAGTCGCCAACTTATCCACTTCCGTCTTCAACCGCATCAGGTCGCCACTCACAAATTCCGCCAAATCCTCCGCCGCGCCTTTCTCAAACTCAATCCCCTGCTCTTTCGCCAATGACTTCGCCAGCACCGCCGCCGCGGCCACCCGTTCATCCGCGTTATCCCCCAGCCCCACCTCAACCACCAGCGCCTTCTCCGTCAGCAATTTCGCCAATCGCATCCGCTGGTCCAATCCAGCGGCCTCGATCACCAGCACGGTAAACGGCGCGGGATTCTCCAGGTACGCCTCCAGCGTCTTCACCGCCTCGTCGCGCGCCTTCTCCCCCAACTTCTCGATCGCCTCCGCGTCCTCCAAAAACACCACCTGCTGCGGCGAAAGCATCGGCAATGTCTGCGCCTGGTCCGCGGCCGCTTGCGTCTCCCCGGTATCCGCCGAAAAACGCGAAACCGCCCAGGTCCGAGCCGCTTCCGGCACATATTTTTCAATCAACTGCTTGCGGCACTCATCGCGCAGGTACGCCTCATCGCCAAGCAGCAAAACCGCCGGCACCGTCTTACCCTTGTTCAATCGCTCGATGAACTCCTCTGTGCTCAGTCGCACCATCAGAAATTCTCCGTCACCGCCGCCACCAGCCGCGAAGCAAAATCCTGCGCCACACGGTCCAGTGCCGGGTCCCCTTCCTGAAAGAAATTCCGCACGTCGGTGGACAACTCATACTCATTCCGAAACAAAAAATCCGCGTTGTGATACAGCACCTTCTCGGTCGCCCGGTCCGTCAACGTCACCTCGCAGCGCATCGTCACCAGCATCGCGGTAGCCTGTGCCGTCGAAGTGGTTGCGGTAGAGGTCGTCTGGAACAACAGCGGCACCACTTCCATACTCAAAACTTTGCCAGTCAGCACCGCGTCGCCCCCGCCGGCATCCGGCACCACCCGATAATTCGTCTTCACCAGAAATTCATGAATAGTTGCCGCGGTAAGCTTCTGCTCCACACGATATGTCGAAGTCTTGTTTTCCATCACCGGCACGGCGATCACGTGAATATTCTTGGGCATCGTGCTGAAGTGCCCTGCCGTGTGATACCCGCAGCCGCACAAACTCGCCGCCGTCCCCAGCAACGCAAACGCGCTTTGCAAAAAACTCCGCCTCATCCTTCCAACCAATCCGCAAGCTTGATCCCGCTGGCCGCCGGCAGCCGCAGATTATCTCCCGCGCCCCAGAACCACCACGCCCCCACCCGCGACAAATCCGCCCGCGGCTCGCTCATAAATAATTGACTCTCTCCCGCCACGCTCACGTTGCTCGGCACGGCTTCCCCGTCTCCGGTCACCACCCATCCGGCATCCCTGCACGCGCCAATCAACTTCGCCGCATCCACACCTTCGCCCAAATCCGCGCACGCACTGAACGTCAACCCATAAAACACCGGGGCATGCACCAGGTTCAACGAAATCTTCGCATTTTCGTTCACGTCGCCAACCGCCGCCGCAACCTCCGCCCGAATCTCCAACTCTTCACGCTGAAAGTCTTCCTTGCTCTCCGCTCCAAACCTCGGCAGCAGATTAAACGCCGTCTGCGTCCCAAATACCCGGCTGCCGATGCTCTGGAACGACAGCAGTTGCGACGTCTGCGTCTCCAACTCTTCAATCCCCGCGCGCCCCGTTTCCGAAACCGGCCGGAACATCACCATCACCAGCCGCTGCAATCCAAACCGCTGCAGCACCAGCGCCAGGTTTGCCGCCGCGGTAGCTCCTGCCGAAAAAACGCTGAACGTTTTCCCATGCTTGGCAATAGTCTTGCCGGTCAGCGCCTCAATCTTCGGAAACCACGGCGTGGCATCCGGATCCGAAAGCGTAGCCTGCGTGAAATCAATGATCGTCGCCCCGGCTTCCCGCGCCGGCCCCAGGCACAATCTCCCGAAGGACTCCGACCCAGCCAGGAACGCATACCGCGCGCCGCGAAACGTCTCTTCTTCCACCCGCTGAATCACCGCCGCTTCCCCGCCCGCTTCCGTCAGCGTGCCCGCTGCAACATCTTCATCCACCAGCCGCAAATCCCACCCCGCAAAGCGGCTCTCTTCCAGCAGCGTCTTCAACTCGCCGCCAAGCAGCGATGACGCACCCGCAATCACAATTCTCTGGGAATGGCGATCGGCCGACATGAATCAGGCAGTCCTGGTGACAAGTCGTTGCCGCAAAAAGCGCACCACATGAAGAATCAGCCCGGCCACCGCATAGGTTCCCGCGATGATCACCAACACCGTTTCCGAATACTTCCAGATGATGGCTACCAGCAGGCACAGCAAAATAATAGTGACCGACGGTTGCTTCCGCGTCCAAGGAATGTCCTTGAAACTGTAATAGCGCACCGTGCTGGTCATCAGCGCACCCAAAACCGGCAGCAGCACAAACCACACGATCGCCCAATTTTTGTCGCCAATCGGCTCAAAGTAATGGCGGGAGTGCACAATCGCGGCAACTACGCCGGCAGCCGCGGGAGTCGGCATGCCCACAAAATTCTTGTTACTCCCAGGCTCCATGCCCTTCACATTAAAACGCGCCAATCGCCACGCCGAGCAGATCAAAAACGAGTTGCAGTACCTCGCCCAGCAGGTGGTCACCAGCCTCAGGACTCCTGACATAGGAGATCGTTTATGCAGTGCCGGGGTGGTCTTTGATCTCGTAGCGCAGGACGAG
>Ga0209040_10003388_pt1 | contig 12261 bp, 10 predicted proteins | sample BogFormECP12_OM3_FD_188240 | JGI IMG/M metagenome (GOLD analysis project Ga0209040, IMG submission 188240) | Bog forest soil microbial communities from Calvert Island, British Columbia, Canada - ECP12_OM3 (SPAdes) (version 2) | ecosystem: Environmental > Aquatic > Freshwater > Wetlands > Bog ... | reverse complement strand
TCTCCCGGCCGTCGAAGTGTGAATGCCGATCCGCCGCGAAGTGAGCTTGGGTGGCCGCTTCGGCGGAGGCAACAGCTTCACGATATCTTTTTCGTATTTCCCCGAATCGCGTGCCATCAAAGCCTGATTCTAAATGCATTGCGCACCCCGATTCGCAGGTCAAAGTGTTCCCGGTTTCTTTCGGCAGGGCCTCATGATTAACGCCGCCATGTTTCACAATGGAAAACCTGAAGCACGGCGGGAAGGCCCGCAAACAGCGGGCGCGAATGTTTCAAGTTTGATGTTTCATTATCGCGGCATGAAATACGAGGTTCTTCGACTTCGCTCTGAATGATTTTCGAGGGAGCACCCGGGCTTTGGGCGCGAGGAATCTGCTTTTCGCGGGACAAGGCAACAAGCAGATCCCTCGCTACGCTCGTGATGACAAAACACCGTGACTAGATTGTGCGAGTCTCAATTAGCAGGACCTGTTTACACCACTTCGATTTTGGCCTTGGCCTTCAATTGCTTGGCCAGGTTTGACCGCAACTGCTCGTACTTCTGTTTCTGTAGGTTGGTTTGCAACTCGCCCTTCACATCCGCAAAGCTCTGCTTGTGCGCCGGGCTATGGGCGTTGAGCCGGATGATCGTGTAGGCGGTTTCGATTTGGATCAGGTCGCTGACCTCGCCCGGCTTCATCGCCAGCAGCGCTTTCACCACCTGCGGCGGCAGCTTCTCGCGAGGCACTATCTTATGGTCACCCATATTCACCCGGTAGTCGTCTTCGGAAATCTTCTCCGACAGCAGGCCGAATTCCTGGTAACTCTTGGTTGTCCTGGCCTGCTTCAGGGCCTCGTCCGCCCGTTTGCGCCCTTCCTTCACCTGGTCCGGGGTACCACTGCGTGGAGGCAGGATCGAAATGCTCTGGAAGGTGAACGACTCGGGCACCTGGAAACGCGCCGCATTCTTGTCGTAGTACGCCTTGACTTCCGCTACGGAAACAGCGGCCTTGTTGTCGAGTTCCTGATTCAGAAACTGGTCAATCAGCAATGAGCGCTGGATTTGCTCCCGCAGTTGCTGCCGTGAACCGTGCATTTCCGCCTGCAGGAACTGCTGGTATTCCTCGGGGCTGCTGAATTGCTTCTTGAAGGCAGCCTCGCCCTGGTTCAGCTTCTCCGGCGGAATCGTCATCTTGCGACGCATTGCTTCCTGGTAAACCAGTTCCTCAAAAATTATCATCTCCAGCGCGCCCTGCCGGATCACCGCTTCCTGCGCTTTGGGAAATCCATTGTGCTGCCTGGCGTAGGGGAAAATCGTGTACATCTCGCGCAGCAAGTCTTTGTCGGTCAGGACCACCCCATTGACCCTGGCCACCGGCTTCCCGGTCACCTGCATCGCCGTGGCTGGCGGGGCGGCAGCCGCAGTGGGAGCATGCGACGCAACCTGGGCCGGAGCGGCGGCAGCTAGAAGAAGTGCGGTTATGAGGTGGTACTTCATGGTTCCTCTCTGTCTTACGCTCACAAAAAAGGGGGAAAGGAGACCCTTTCCCCCGGTACTGCAAGCCGGTCTTTACTGGAAGACCGTCGTAATGTTGTTGGTATTGTTGGCTTCGTTCGCCTCACCGAAGTGGCACTGACGGCAGAACTGTGTCGTCGAGGGCGCATTCGTGTTGGTGACGTTGTTGATGTTCGGGTTGTACGGGCCGTTAACGAAGAAGTAGGTGGCATAGTACTTGCCGCCGCCGTCACTCGCGATCGGGCTCGCCTTCGTGGACGTATAGACTGTCATGATGTGCTGGTTGTGGCAGGTTGTGCAGAGCACATAGGGTAGGCCCGCGCCGTTGACGCCCCAGGGATTCGACCACTTGCCAGGCGCCAGCGCCGGCCAGCCGTAGTTGTGTACGAACTGATCATATTGCGAGCCAGGAGTGACGGTGAAGGTACCGCCCGCCCAAACCAGGCCGCTGCCCGAGCTGATCGTGGCACCGGTGCCCACCGGGTGATCGTTGGTGTAGTTGCCGGCATAGGTGCCGTCGTTGCCGAGCAGGGTCGGAATCGGCTTGCCGCCGTAGGCGGTGTTGGTGAGAAGACCAATCTGCTGTTCGTACGACTGATTTCTCATCATGTTGGACTGGGTGAGGTTGCCGTCATGGCAGCTCAGGCAGAGCAGGATGCCGCCGACTTCCTGACTTCCGCCGGTGATGGTGCTGGGCAGAACTTCAGTCCAAGTTGCCCGGTCGCCGAACTGTATGCTCTGCCCATACAGCGGGCTGGCGTCCTGTCCCCACAAGGCATAGCTGCCGGTATCGTTCCCCTTCGCTTGGGGGTGACCGGAACCGTAGGAGCCGCTGTGCGGAGAATGACAGCCTGCGCAGCCGCGGCCTTGGTTGTTGTGCGCGCCGAGTATGTCAACTGGCGACGAATAGTTCTGCGCCATCATCAATCCCGTGACGGCCAGAACGAACATTACAACTAGGATCGCTTTCCTCACTTAAGACCTCCAGAGTGTCTTGCTAAGATTTTAGTTTTAGACCCAGAGGCTTAGGCCTCAGCAGCGAGCAGCGTATCGTGCTCACCACTGCCTCTGGCGTACTATAGTGCAAGTTTCTGGCCGCAGCCAGAAAAAAATGTACGATTACTGTAAAACGATGATAAGAATAAGCTTGCTTATTTTTCAAAATCTGCTTTTTACTTGACACTGGCCTACCCGAAGTGGGTGAAAAGAACCGATGGCTTGCCACCTGGGTTAAAATCACGCACTCTGTGTGATTTGGCAACACTGCCGTATCGGGCTGGAATGCGCTCGATTCGTAAGTGATGAGTTTTGCAACAACCGATGCCTCGACTCTCCGCAAATGCGAAGGTGAGAGAGCCTAAGCCTCCCACCCACGTAAGGAATCCTGCATTGGATCGCCTGACATCTTATTTCGGCTGCGGAGGCTTGAGTTCGGCGGCCGGTGGAGCAGCCGCCGCAGCCGGTGCTTCCTTCGGCTTGGTATCAGAGCTGGCGCGCAACTTCTCGCGCTCTTTGCTCAACTGGTCGGCCTCGGCATCGGTGACGTAGCGGAATTCCTGCACCCGACCCGGGTAGATTTCGGACGTAAAAATGCGGTTTCGCTTATTGTCGCTGGCAACATTGACCAAACCCTGAAACTGGCCGGGCAGCAGCCCGTGCCCGCCCATAGCGATCAACAATTGCCCCTCGTTGGTGAAGACCTGCACCCTGTCTTGCATGCCGTCTGCCACCCAAACATGCCCGTCGCTGTCGATCGCCACGCCCTTGGGCCGACCGAAATAGCCGGGGCCATCCCCGTTCTTGCCCCATGTCCGGATAAAGAGCCCGTCAGCATCGAAGACCTCGATGCGATCGTTCAAGGTATCGGCCACGTAGAGATTGCCATCCTTGTCCACGGCCAGTCCGGTTGGCTTGGCGAAGTCGCCCGGTGTCGTGAGTTCGTGCTTGTGTCCGGTGGTGCCTATCTTGCGTATCAGCTTTAGGGTATCGGCGTCATACACCAGAACCTGGTCCAGGTTAATATCAGACACGTAGAGCAAACGGTTCTGAGTGTCGATGGCCAGTTCGCTGGGCTCAACCATGCCCTCGGTGATCACCTCCTCTGCTTTGTGCTGCGGGTTGAAGACCAGTACATGCCGCAGCCCGGGGTCGGAAACAAATAGCCGGTCATTGTCGTCCATGGCCAAGCCAATAATGCGAACGAAGTGGCCATGCACCTTGTTCTTGATCAGCTCCACCTCGCGGGTTTCTGTATTGAAGATGAAGATGGCGCCCACCTTTGAGTCGGCCACGTAAACCTGTCCTTTGGAATCAATCGCCATTCCGTTGGGCTGCGCCAACTGGAACAGGACCTTGGTATTGTCCACCTCAGGCGTTGTGCCGGCGAGACGGTCCATCCAGGACTGCTTCTGGGTCTTTGGCGTTTCCACCTGCGAAAGCTTCTGAGCCGAGTAGAAAGCCAGGTACCTGATGCGTGCGATGGCCGGCGGGTTGGGCCATACGATGTTGGAGTAGTCGAAGGTCGGCGTTTTCTTGGGAGCCGCTGTTGTGTCGTCCTTCTTCTTCTTGCCACCCGCGTAAGCTGTGGAGGGCGTAGCCAAGGTGAAGGCGAACAGAAATAGGACGGCGGCCAGCGCTTGTCCAAAGCCAATCGATTTCTTGCTCACCTCAAACATCGTAGAAAACCTCCTGCTCCTCTCTACCTTCTCGTCAAGTCCTGGTGACAGGAGGAGCAAAATGCCATGTTGTTGGCCTGGTCCTTAGCCAGAAGATCGGGCTGGGCCGATGCGTGCGGCTGGTGGCAAGTCAGGCAGTTGATCTGGGCGCGTACCTTGGTTATGTCAGTCGGATCCATCACGTCTGAAACCGGGTGTCCGCTCACCGGATGCCCCCGCCCGTACTTCAGGGGCAGTATGACCACCTTGTTCTTAACATAATAATCCTCAGGCAACTTCACCGAACCGTTGAAAATGGTGATCACGTGCTCAGACTCCAGCACTTTCGGGACAGCGTCGGGGCCGTGGCACTCCAGGCATAACGCATTGGTGGACTTGGCTCGCAGCAGGTGCTCGTTCTCTCCACCGTGCGGTTCGTGGCATGTGGCGCATCCCTGGGTGAAGGCAGGCTGATGCAAGTGCGCCTTCTTCATCTGCTCCGACTGTTCACTGTGGCAACCGATGCAGGCGGAAACAGGGTCCGGTTGTAGGAAGCCCGGCGTCATTCCGGCGTGCGGATTGTGGCAGGCGACGCAATCGCCTTGCGCGCCCGGGTGTTGCACCTTCGCCTTCTCGATCTTCTCCGCCTGTTCGCTGTGACAAGTAACGCAGATGGCCTTGGAGTCGCTCTGGGTCAGCACCACCTTGCCGTCCTTGGCGGGCGCGTGGCAGGTATCGCAGCTCCCGCTCTCAAACGGCGGGTGCGTGAACTTCTGCATCAGCTTCGCTTGTGTTGACTGATGCGGATCGTGGCACTGCACGCAATTGGCAGTGGCGAACGGCTGTCCTTGATGCGCCTTGATCAAGCCCGCGTCCTTGGGATCATGGCAATCGATGCACAGTGCCGGAGTCGCCTTGGTCAGGTGATAATCGAACTCGATCTTGCCCTTCTCGCCGACCTTGTGAGTGACGTGGCAAGTGTCGCAGCCCATATCCAACGCCGCGTGCCGACTGCCCTTCTCCGGAACATTGAGTCCTTGCTTGTGGCAGGTCAGACAGAGGTTTTCGTTGGCACCGCCCGACGTCGGCTTGAGCAACTGGTTCTTGTTGGCCGTAGTGTGCGGGTCGTGACACTTGAGGCAATCGCGCATTGCGGGCGGGTGAATCGTACCCTTGAGTTCAGCGAAGTTCTTGTCTGAGTGGCAGGTGAGGCAGAGAGAATATGGCGTTGTGGTGATAAGCTTCACGCGCGTGACATCTTTCGCCACCCGCACTTCGTGGCAACTCGTGCAACCGGTCGCAATGGCAGAGTGGACTGCCTTGCCCTTCGCTTTGTCCTCGTGACATTCAATGCACTTGGCGGAGTCCGTGTTTTTGTCCAACGGCACCGGATGGGTGGCTGCGCCGACCAGGCTGGCGCTGAAAATCAAACCCAATCCCAGAAACAACCGTACTGCTTTCACACCTACCTCCACCCGAGAGTGACTACTTGTGCACGTCGATTACCGCGAACTGGCGAGGCTGCCAGGATTTCTCCCTGACCGCGCTAAGTTGCTGGCATGGAAACAATTTGACGTTCTCAGAATTTCATCGTTGGCATCCAATAAGGACGCATTGGCCCTACGCGAATGGGTTTTCCTCCGCATGCAAAGGTGAAATCCCCCACCAACTTACTTCTTAGCAGGCTAACGCATGCCCTTCCGGCTAGCCATAGTACCAGTGTGGGATACGGAAATTGGCTGGATCGCGCACTGCAGGGAATGCGTGCTTTGATCACAGCAATGAGTGATATGCCTCACCTAAGGGGCGGGCATCGGAACGCTGTGCTTTGCACAACTGCTCGAGTCGCAATAACTTACGTGCTGCTGACTCGATGGCGTCCGACGTGCATTTGCTCGTAGCTGACGGGAAGGAGCACGCATGGCCTTCAGCCTTTCATCCATTGCAAAACGCATTCATAAGACTCTTGCCAATCTACGGACAGGCATTGTTCTGCTGATTCTGGTCGTGATCGCCTCGGCGCTGGGAACCTTTGTTCTGCAGCGTCCTGTCACGGAAGCGGACAAACTCGCCCGCGCCTACTCGCCCAACACTCTGCGCTGGCTCGATCGCCTGACGTTGACCGACGTCTTTCACGCTTGGTGGTTTCTGGCGTTGCTGGGGTTGGTGAGCCTGAGCATCCTGCTGGTGTCGATTGATCGCTTTCCCAATGCTTGGCGCTTTTACGCGCGGCCTTACCGCAAGACGGATTCGCACTTCCGCGCAGCACTTCCCAACAAGGTTGAGCTGCCCATCAGGAATTCCGAAGACGGACTGAACGCTGCCGAGCGGGCACTCAAGAAGCTGGGCTGGCCGGTTGAACGGATTGCCGACAAGAGCGAACCGTCCTTGTATTCCGAGCGTCATCGCTTCTCGGTAATGGCGGTGTACATCGTCCACGCCAGCCTGTTTCTGATCTTCGCCGGCGGAATCATCGATGGCCTCTTCGGTTACAGCGGTTTTCTGATGTTGCAAAAAGGTGAGAGCGGTAACGTCATCGAGCTTCGCACCGGCGCCAGGAAACGGCTCCCATTCGCGATCAAGTGTTATGGCGCCGGGCAAGAAAATTACGCCGACGGTTCGCCCAAACGGTGGTGGTCGAAGCTGGCAGTCGTTCAAGACGGCAAGGAAATCCAGACGAAAGAGATCGTCGTCAACGATCCGCTGGTCCATCAGGGATTGCGCTTTTACCAAGCAAGCTACGGGCCGACCGGGAAACTCGACGGTCTGAAGCTGCTGGCGACACCCGATGGCGGGACCGCCCGCGAGATCACGCTGCAGGCCGATCAGCCCTTTGATCTGGATCCCAACACCAGCGTAACGCTCGCCGAATACATTCCCGATTTCTTTATTCGCGACAACCAGGTTTTCAAACGCTCTGACGACCCGGTCAATCCCGCCTTCCGCCTGCAGGTGAAGAACAAAGCTACCGGCGAAGATGCCAAGCTGTGGCTCTTCCCCGCGTACGGTGAAACCGCACAGGGCCAGAAAACAAACTACAGCTTCGCCTACCGCGACATGCAGATGGGGTACTTCACTGGACTTGAGGTTTCGCACGAACCCGGGCAGTGGTTGGTATGGGCCGGTTGCCTGCTGATGGGAGCGGGACTTTTCGTGGCCTTCTACATGGTGCACATGCGCTTGTGGATTGTGGCCGTGCCCGATGCCAAGGGCAAGCTGGTGCTGTGGATTGGAGGCCAAGCCAACAAGAACCGCGACCGCTTTGAACAGAAGTTCAACGACGTTGTTGCCACGATTCAATTCGAGCTGAAGGGTACCTCAGTAGCAGCTCGCCCGGCGCGCAAAGAGGAAGCTGAACTGACGCTGGCGGGAGTCAAATAACAAACGGCGAGGAGCACGACGGAGGAGGGAAGGAGATGTCAACCCGAGCACGAGTAGTACAGATGGAAGAACCTGCCGCGACCGGCGGAAACGCATTGCTTGTCCTGGTCGGGCTATCGGTCGTTTTTCTGCTGGTCGTGGCATTGCTGGGCGTGGCCAAGTCTGGCGGCAGCCTCATCAGCGAGAGCAATTTTCTCTATGTTGCGCTGATCTTCTACGCCGGCGCCGGCGCGCTGTACATGGGATTCGGAGTCACCGGAACGCCGCGTTATGTGAGATATGCGTCCGTCGCAACATCAATCGGCCTGGTGGCCAACACGCTGGCTGTGGCCCACCGCTGGTATCTCTCCGGACGCCCTCCCTTCGCCAGCATCTACGAGATGCTGCTGAGCTTTGTCTGGGCCGTAGCTGCGCTGACCCTGTTCGCTGAAAAAAAATTTGGAGTCAGGATCATAGGCAGCATCACCATGCCGCTGGCGGTGGTTTGCGTTATCCTGATGCAGTTGCTGCCCTCCGACGTGCGGCCGCTGGTACCAGCGCTGCAATCCACCTGGCTGCATGTGCATGTCACGCTGGCGATGTTGAGTTATGCCACCTGCGCCTTGAGTTGCGCGCTGGCGATGATGTTCCTCATCCAGGACGACTGCAAGACCGAAACCTTCCTGGCTTGGACGAGCGCGATGGTCAGCGCGATCTACATCGCCATCGTTGCCACTCGCTTCGAGAGGTGGGGCGGTTTGTCCGTCACCGGTTGGGACGCAAAAAACAAATCGGACATCTTTCTTGGCCGCGGCATGCGTCTGTTCGTCACCGTGCCTGACCTAGGTTGGCTGTTTATGATCGCCGCCGCGGGCGCAATCGTTCCCCTGGTTCTGTATCTCGTTGGCCGCGCCAAAAACAACGAATCTTTCTACGCGACCGCCAACAAGGCGGTGTTTATCAGCATTCTGTTGCACTTGGTCGTGCTGGGTGCTTTCGTTCTTCGCGTTCGCGACGCCAGTTACCCGTCACCCGACCAGGAGGGACTCTTCCCGACCAGCCTGGCCGCCAGCCCCTTCTTACTCGGTGGCATGGTGACGGGAATTTTTGCTTCCTTGCTTTACCTGATGCTGCTGTGGCGGCGCGCCGATCTGGAAGGACTGCTTCCGTCTGCTGACACGCTTGATCGCGTCACCTATAAAACCATCTGCATCGCCTTCCCGTTGCTGACGGGCATGATCGCGGCTGGCGCGTATTGGGCGAACCGCACTTGGGGCTCGTATTGGAGTTGGGATCCGAAGGAAACCTGGGCTGCCATTACATGGCTGGTCTATGCGGGTTACCTGCACATGCGCATCACGCGCGGATGGCGCGGACGCCGGGCCGCGTACTTCGCCATTCTGGGTTTCGGTGTCGTGATCTTCACTTTCCTCGGCGTCACGTATCTGCTTCCCGGCTTACACGCGTACGCATGAGGAACAGGGCTGGCCGATCCGGTTCTGAGGATGGATTAGGCCCCAAGAGTCAGCGCCGATTCACCAGCCCTGGAGTTTGAAACTTGGAGAGGGAGTTAAAGTTAAGTACAGCAGGTCCTGGCCGTCTCTTTCCGGCGCCCCATGCTCGAATTGCAGGACAAGATTGCGCGGGTGCGTCTCGGGGACATGGACGCCTCCGTCAGCTTCGCCGGTCGCAACGATGAAATCGGCGATCTTGGCCGCGACTTCAATGACATGGTGGCGCAGCTCAAGGCCAGCCGTGAAGAGATCCAACGCTTGCATCAGACCCAGATGTCGCGCGCCGAGCACTTCGCCACCCTGGGCGAATTGGCGACCGGACTGGCGCATGAAATCCGCAATCCGCTGGCGGGGATTGCCGGAGTCATTGAAATCGTCAGCCGGGACCTGCCGCCGAACAGCCCGGCGCGCTCGGTCATTAAGGATGCCAAGGAAGAGGTGCTGCAGATCAATCGCATCCTAACCGATCTGCTCGATACCGCGCGCCCCAAGCCGCCGCAATTCCGCGTCAGTGATGTATGCTCGACGGCCGAACACGCGGTGATGTTCGCTCGCCAGCAGGCGATCACCAAGCGCATCATGATCGAACTGGAGATCACGAACACCATCCCGCCCGTGGACCACGATCCCAACCAGATCAATCAGGTGCTGCTCAACCTGCTACTGAACGCCATTCAATCCATGGACAAACCGGGATCGATCCGGGTTTCGCTGCAACACGAGGAGAATTCCGTGCTGATCACCGTTGCCGATGAAGGCAAGGGCATCCCCCCGGAGCATCTGCCCAACATCTTCCGCCCGTTTTTCACGACCAAGGGGCACGGCACGGGACTGGGATTGTCACTGGCGCGCCGCATCGTGGAATCGCACGGCGGGCACATAGATGTCACCAGCGAAGTCGGCAAAGGAACCCAATTCCTGGTCCGGCTGCCCGTCAAGAACCGTACAGACCAGGGACACGAGATCAGCTGACATCAGTAATGACCGACGACCCTCTGTCGCTCGGCACTACGTCAGCAATGAGTGCCGGGATATCTCTGAAACTCAAAGCAATGTCTGCTATCTCGGACTCGTAAATGAAAAGCCTCGAGTGGCGCGGGGCAGGTAGGTTGCGAAACAGGAGATAATCACAAACGTTGATATTGTCGATGTGCATCCGTACCGCCATGAACAGCCTCGATTGAGGGCTCGGGCATACGGCGTCCCAACGGGGACCCTTGAACGCCGGGTTAAGGCTCCGCGCAATCTGTACCTCCATTCGCCCGTAACCTATCAACAATACCCCTTGTGAATACGGCTCGATGGGTATGGATCTGCGCACAAATTCCCTCAGCAAGGCCGTTATAGTGTGCAGTTTTAGCATTCGGAACCGCGATCTGCGCGTCCGGTCTTTAGTGACACGTTCGATATTTCTTGGACACTCGTACCCGATCAGTTTATATGCGTTCCTTAGCCCGCCAAAGTTGCGATAGTAGGCTGCTGGAGATGCAGTTTGTGGATCACTCTGAATAATCCTGGCTGTTAGTCGCTTGCGTGATTGGAGTAATGCTCGTAGATCCTCCAGAAGTTTCTCCTTACGACCTTTCGCGCTAAATCGCTTCTGAGCCTGGTCAAATATTTCCGGCGAGACCAGGGCCTCAAAACTATGTGGCTGTACGATCCATTCTTCTCTTGGGTTCGCTCGAGTTTTGCCTCTTAACTTTGCGCTCGTCCGATTGAATACTATGCAGCCAGAGTATTTCGGATTCCTGAGAATGCCATAAACTGAGAAATAGTCCCATTTCTCACCGGTATCACGTCTAACGCCACGCGCATTGAGTTCGTCCGCAATCTTGGAGGCAGGCCGGTAGTCGTTCACAAAACGGGAATAAATCTCTTGGACCACACGAACTTCTTCGGCTGTTCCTGGGGTGTACGTCACTCGATCACAACTTAAGCTCTTCCATTCACCTTCCTCCAAAATACATTTGGCGGAGCCATCACGATCAACAAGGAGGCGCTTTAGACCGTAACCAGGACTACCGCCCAGCTTGTACCCGGCCCTCGCTACGCGACACTGGCCGGTGAATACCTTTGCCGACAACTCCCGAATGTACTCCCCGGCCATCGCACGCTTCATCGTTTTCACCGGTGGTAAGGCTTTCGTCGTTTGCAAACGGTTCAGCACAATAGTGCACTCGCACGCCAGCACGTTTACACGGGTATTCGTAGTACGCACTCTCATCAGTGTCTAGAAACCGGCCCCACCGGCTAACGTCGAGGACGAGGATGGCGGCAAAGCAGCGTTGGGGACTGGCGACATCATCCAGCAATCCACGGAGACCAGGACGATGCGCGAGATCCAGGCCGCTCTTGGCTTCGTCACGGTACCGAGTGTTCGTATGCGACAACATGGCGTTCCACGGCGATTTCACGCCAGTGCTCGCCAAGCACTCGAAACACTTCAGCCTGGTGGACGCGCTCGCCGTGGGCGTGGACCGCATGCAGCGGAACTTCGAGCCGATGCGCCGGCAGGTCGAAGGATGGCGCGAGGTCCAGCTCACCGACGACCGAGCCAAGCTCATCATCTACCGGGCGTTCGTGGAAGCGGAATTTGATGCGCCCAAGCATCTTCTTCGCGACGTTCACGACGCATACTTCAACCCCCGCTATCCCGAGTTCCAACCGCGCACCGTCTGGAGCCTGACGAACGCCTTCACGTCCGCGCTCAAAGTCCTCGATCCCGTTCCGCAGTTCAAAGCAACGGCAAAGCTCGGACAGTTTTTCAATTCACTCAACTGAAGGCGGTCGAGCTATGACAGAGTCCGACCGCCATCATGTGCCGCCGCGCAAACCCGATTCCAACCCACGCTTTATCAAGCGCAAAGATTCGAGGCATCACCGGGCATACCACCTTCTTTTCGCCGCAGCCAAGAGCTACGACGATGCGTGCCTGATACTCTGGCACGATTGGTGGGAGCAAGGCGCAAATGATCTCACTTGCCAATACCCTGATACCCCCGAGAGGATGCCCCCTCATCGCGACGAAGCCCCGAAAGAAACGCGCGCCTAAACTGCTGCAGATCACAGAGGCACAGACCTCAAACTGACCCTCCATCTTTCAACTCAAAGACCTCCATCCGCCACGATGGAGGCATTTTTTGTTCATATGGTGTTTCATTGCAACTCATCCTCGTCCAAATTAGCTCCGCTGATCTGATCGCCTTCGGGAAGAAGAAGGCTGAGAGTCTCTGATAAGT
>Ga0209040_10003387_pt1 | contig 12261 bp, 12 predicted proteins | sample BogFormECP12_OM3_FD_188240 | JGI IMG/M metagenome (GOLD analysis project Ga0209040, IMG submission 188240) | Bog forest soil microbial communities from Calvert Island, British Columbia, Canada - ECP12_OM3 (SPAdes) (version 2) | ecosystem: Environmental > Aquatic > Freshwater > Wetlands > Bog ... | reverse complement strand
CCTCGTGAACAAGTACGGCACGGCGGCCAACGGGGGCGTGGGGATCTACGAAATGGACAACGAGCCCTCAGGGTGGGACAACACCCACCGCGACGTTCACCCGGCCAACACCGGTTGGGACGAACTCGTGGGGCTCACCGAGCAGTACGCGGCCGCCGTCAAGGCGGTGGATCCGACGGCGTCGACCGACGGGCCTGGGGACTTCGGGTGGGCCGCCTACGTCGACGACGGGAAGCCCGACGACGACCGAGCGAGCCATGGCGGCACCATCTGGGAGGCTCAGTACTACCTGCAGCAGCTCGCTGCCTATCAGGAACAAACCGGGACCCGGATCCTCGACTACTTCGACGAGCACTACTACCCCACGACGCCCACCACCCCCGGCGTGGGGTGCATCGCGCTGTGCGAAGAGGGCAACGCGGCGACACAGGCAGCCCGGCTGGAGCTCACGCGTTCGTTGTGGGACCCCACCTACGTCGAGAACGACTGGATCGGTCAGTACTACGGAGCCACCGACCTCATCCCCAGGATGAAGAGCTGGGTGAACCAGTACTACCCCGGTACCAAGCTGGCGATCACCGAGTACAACTTCGGAGCTCTCGACTCGATGAACGGTGCGCTGGCGCAGGCCGACGTACTGGGTATCTTCGGCAGCCAGGGACTCGACATGGCCACGCTGTGGGGGCCGCCCACGTCGGCCCAGCCCGGAGCATTCGCCTTCCGGATGTACCGCGATTACGACGGTTCCGGCGACACGTTCGGGAACAACTCGGTGCTGGCGTCGAGCAGCGACCAGAGCCAACTTTCGGTGTACGGGGCCACCCGGAGCTCCGACGGTGCCCTGACGGTGATGGTCATCAACAAGACTGCCGACGCCTTGAGCAGCCCCCTGTCCATTTCCGGCTTCGACCCCGGTTCGTCGGCCCACGTCGACATCTACGACGCGGCCGACCTCGGGGCGATCGTCCCCGAGCCCGACGAAGCGGTGACCTCGGACGGCGTGACGATGACCTATCCGGCCGACTCCATCTCGCTCCTGGTGATCCCCCCCGCCGCCACGCCGCCGGCGGCTCCGCCGGCAGCTGGGGGGCCGGCCCCCACCCCGAGCGGGCACGGCTACTGGGAGGTGGCGGCCGACGGGGGGATCTTCAGCTTCGGCGACGCCGGCTTCTACGGGTCGATGGGGGGGACCCACCTCAACGACCCGATCGTCGGGCTCGGGGCGTGAACCCGATCACCGGCGAGCCACCCGAGCCTGGGTCGGTCGATCGAAGCCGACCCACGACCGATCGACGTCCGTCCCATACCCCCCCGCCGAGGCGGCCGCCGGCCGTCGCTGGACAGGCTCAGGCCGGCACGCTCCAGTCCACGGCCAGGGCCGAGGGGTCCGAGGCGCTCAGCTTGACGGGCAGGTCGGCCCCGGCGACGACCCAATGGAGCTGGGTCACCGGCACCATGACCGTCGTCGAGAGCGGTCGGGGGGGCATGTTGGCCTGCAGGATGAGCAGCTCCACCGGCACCAAGGGGTTGCCGTTGAGCATCCCGCTGGCCATCCCGGCCGACACCACCGTCGCGCGGCAGTCCACCGCGTCGGCGGGGGGGGGCGCTCAGGGCGGTGGTCTGCTGGTTCAACATCTCGGTCATCGCGGCCATCTTCCCGTCCCGGCCCGGGCCTGGGCGGCCGGGTCGAGGGTCTTGTCCATCTGCTTCGCCTGGGCCTGGAGCTTCCCGATGTCCTTGAAGAACCCCATGTGAGGCACGACCCGTGTAGAGGGCGTTGAACCGCTTGGCCACCGCGGGATTCGCCGTCATCCGGACGTTCCACCCGCTGACCGCCGCCTGCCAGTCCGCCGCCACGACTCCCTTCTTCGCCGCCATCTCGGGGCCTTTGGTCTGGTCGTAGTTGACGGTGGCCAGGCTCTTGGAGATCTCGGTGTGGAGCTCGAGGCTGACCCCGGCGATCGGCTCGAAGTCCGGACCCTCGGGCGCTCCGGCGGATGTGCCGCCCACCACCCCGGCCTGGCCCATCTGCGCCTGCATGGCGGCGGCGTTGGCCTGGGCGGCCGCGCTGAGCTGGTTGGCCTGGTCGATCATCTCCGGGGCGGCGGCCACTGTGCCCTTCAAGTCCTTCAACTGCTTGAACACCCCCATGGGGCACCTCCTGTTCGATCGGAGGCCGGTCCTCCACTGCCGTCATTGGGCGGGGAGCGGGGTCCGCTGACATGAGTAGGTCCTACTCAATTCCGGCTCGATTCCGGCTCATTGCCGGCTGCACCGGGCTGGCCAGCGGCCCGCTGGCCCGCTGGCGGCGTCCCTGACCGAACGGGCCCCCGACGCCGTCAGGGCTTGGCGTCGATGCCGGGGCGCCCGGTCAGGTCCGAGGCCTTCGTCATCTTGGGCCCTCGGCGCGAGCGCCCCGGTGAGGGGCGCACGTCGACGTCGGCCGCGCCGGCCCTCAGGGCACCGACCGTGCAGGACTCGGGCGGCCGGTGGGCGAACGGGTCGAAGCGGAAGTGGCGCAGGGCGTTGCGGTAGGTGATCTTCTCGATCTCGTCGTCGGGCACATCTTCCATCGACTTCATGAGCAGCTCGGGGGACTGCGGCCATGTCGAGTCCGAGTGCGGGTAGTCGGACTCCCAGCAGATCGAGTCCATCCCCACCCGGTGGCGGATCTCCACACCGGCCGGGTCGTCGATGAAGCACGTGACCACCTGGTCGGCGAAGACCTGGCTGGGGATCCGCCGGCCGAAGTCCTGCCCGGTCCAGCGGTGGTGCCGCTCGTAGGTCCAGTCCATGCGGTCGAGGAAGTATGGGATCCACCCGATCCCGCCCTCGGAGAGCGACACCTTCACGGAGGGGAACTTCCGGAGCACCGGCGAGAAGAGCAGGTCCGCCGCGGCCTGGATGATGTTGACCGGCTGCAGCGCCATGAGCACGTCGATCGGGGCATCCGGGGCGGTGACGACCAGCGAGGACGACGACCCGATGTGGAGGCAGACGATGGTCCCCTCGTCCGAGCACGCCGCCCAGAACGGGTCCCAGTGGTCGCTGTGGAAGCTGGGCAGCTTCAGCTTGGACGGGTTCTCCGAGAAGCTGAAGGCGTGACAGCCCTTGACCGCCACCCGCCGCACCTCGTCGGCCATGGCGGCCGGGTCCCAGATCGGGGGCAGGGCGAGCGGGATGAAACGTCCCGGGTAGGTGCCGCACCATTCGTCGATGTGCCAGTCGTTGTAGCCCTGCAGCACGGCAAGACCGAGCTCGGGGTCCTTCGCCTTGGCGAAGAGCTGGCCGCACAAGTTCGGGAACGACGGGAAGCACAGCGAGCCGAGGACCCCGTTGGCGTCCATGTCCCGGACGCGGTCGGTGATGTCGAAGCAACCGGACCGGATCTCGGCGAACGAGGTCGGCTCAATCCCGTACTCCTCCATCGGCCGGCCGGCGACCGCATTGAGGCCGATGTTCGTGGCCTCCTTGCCGTCGAACCGCCAGACCTCGGTGCCGTCCTCGCGATGGTCGACCCGCGGGGCCTCGTCGGCGAAGCGGGCCGGAAGCCGGCCGTCGAACATGTCAGGTGGCTCGACCACATGGTCGTCCACGCTGACGAGGATCAGGTCATCGAGCTGCATCTCGCCTCCCGTGCCGTCTCGTCGGAACCTGACACGCGTGTCGGACAAGACACTATCGTCGGCTTCCGTGGACCGACAGGGCCCGAGCCGGGGGAGCACCGGAACCCAAGCTCCGGGCCCCATGGCGCTGGCCGGGAACCGGATCCTGGACTTCACCCGGCTGGGCTTCGGGGCCCAGGCCACCCTCATCTGCGGCTGCCTGGGCGCCGACGTCATCCGGGTCGAGAGCACGACCCGCCCCGACCCGATCCGGGTCATGCCGCCCTACGTGCCCGAGCCCGGCCGTCACGGCGAGGGGTTCGGGGCGGCGACCCTGGCCAACGCCACGGCGGCGACGAGCCCCAACCGGGGCGGGATCTTCTACAAGTACAACACCGGCGGCAAACGGTCCATCACCGTCGACGCCCGCCATCCCGAGGGCCTGGCGCTCCTCAAGCGCCTGGTGGCCGAGGTCGACGTCGTCACCGAGAGCTTCGCCGCCGGGACGCTCGAGCGCTGGGGCCTCGGCTACGACGTGATGGCGGCCATCAAGCCGGAACTGGTCTACGTATCGATGTGCGGCTTCGGTCACGAGGGGCCCGACACCCGCCACGTGACCATGGGCCCGACCGCCCAGGCCCTCACCGGGCTGACGTTCCTCACCGGCCTGCCCGACCGGGCCCCGTCCGGTTGGTCCTTCTCCTATCTCGACCACGTCGGCGGCTACCTGGGCGCGGTGGCCATCCTGTGCGGATTGCTCCACCGTCGGCGCAGCGGGGCCGGCCAGCACATCGACGTGTCCCAGCTCGAACCGGCCACCGCACTCTCGGGGGCGATCCTGCTCGACGCCCTGTGCAACGGCCGTCCGGCCCGGCGACCGGGCTTTCCGACCGGCAATCGGCGGGACCACCCGCCGTCGGCGCCGGGCGGCGCCTACCGGGCCCTCGGCCCCGACCGTTGGGTCGTTATCTCCTGCCGGACCGAGGGGCAGTGGTCGGCCCTGGTCGAGGTCCTGGGCCGTCCCGACTGGGCGGGCGACCCCCGATTCGCCACCCTGGCCGGTCGGGTTGAGCACGCCGACGACCTCGACCGGCACCTCGAGGCGTGGACCAGGACCCTCGACCGCTACGAGGTGATGGACCTGTTGCAGGGGGCCGGGGTGCCGGCCGGTGCCGTCCAGGACGCGGCCGACCGCCTCGAGCGGGATCCCCAGCTGGCGGCCCGGGGCCACTTCACCATGCTCGGCAACGACGAGGTGGCGCCGCTCCCCCTCGAGGGCCTGCCGGTGCGGATGTCGGCGACCCCACCCCGGACCGGCGGCCTCTTCGACCGTGGACCGCCGTGCCTGGGCCAGGACAACGAGCAGGTCCTGGGAGAGCTGCTCGGCCTCTCGGCCGACGAGGTGGCCGCGCTGGCCGCCGACGGGGCCCTGTCGTGAGGGAGGACCCCCCGGGCCAGGCGCCGTTGGCCGGGGTGCGGGTTCTCGAGTGCGCCGACCCCTCGGTGGAGTACGGGGGTCGGCTCCTGGCCGGTCTCGGGGCCGACGTGGTCAAGGCCGAGCCGCCCGAGGGCTGCGAGTCACGCCACAGCGGCCCGTTCGTCGACGACGCGCCCGGGCCCGACCGCTGCCTGGCCTTCTGGGCCGACAACGTGGGCAAGCGCTCGGTGGTCCCGGCCGACGACGCGGAGCTGGCCGGGTTGTGCACCCGGGCCGACGTGGTCCTGCACTCCCTCGGGCCGGCCGAGGCCGCCCGCCGAGGGCTCGGGTTCGACGCGCTGCACCGGGCACGCCCCGAGCTGATCGTCTGTGCCCTCACCCCGTTCGGCCAGAGCGGGCCGTGGGCCGACTACCTCGCCGACGACCTGGTGCTGATGGCCCTGGGCGGCTCGATGGCGGCCTGCGGCTACGGCCCGGGGCCCGACGGCGACTACGACACCCCGCCGCTGGCCTGCATGGGCGACCAAGCCTGGCGGACGGCCGCGACCTACGCGGCGATCGCCGTGCTGGCCGCCTTGGCCTGGCGCGACGACGGAGGAACGGGCCAGTTCATCGACGTCTCGGCCCACGAGTGCTCCGCCTCCATGACCGAGTGGCACCTGATGACCTACCTCTGCTCGGGCGCCGTCCATCGGCGGGGGCCCCACCCCACCCTCACCGCCGCCGACGGTCGTCTGGTGGCCGCCCTGAATCCGGACTTCCTCGGGCCCCACGTCTTCGCCGGCATGCTGGCCATGCTGGAGGCCGAAGGGGTGGCGGGGCCCCTCTCGGACCCGCAGTTCGCCGATCCGGGGTACCGCTCGGCCAACTACCGCGAGGTCTGGCGGGCCCTGAAGCGGCTCGCCGCCCTGCACGACGGCGAGGCGCTCTACCGGCTGGGCCAGGGGGCCGGCCTGCCCTGGGGGGTGATCCGGTCCCCCGAGGAGGTGGTCGAGGACCGCCACCTGCGGGCCCGGGGGCACTTCGTCGCCCTCGAGCACCCCGAGCTCGACCGCTCGGTCACCTACCCCGGCGCACCGTTCCTCGCCCACGGCTCCCCGTGGGTCATGACCCGCCGGCCGCCTCGGCTCGGTGAGCACACCGCCGAGGTGCGGGCCGAGTGGTCGGCGGCCCCAGGGGCCCGGTGAGCGCCCGGCGACGGGCCCCGGTCCTGGTCGGGGTGGGCGAGACCGAGTACACGAAGTGGGGCGGCATCACCGATCGCAGCGAGTACCAGCTGGCACTGGAGGCCGTCGGGGCGGCGGTGGCCGACGCCGGGCTCGGGATCGACGAGGTCGACGGCCTAACCAGCTTCGCCGAGGACCGCAACGACGCCATCTTCGTCGCCGCCGACCTCGGGCTGCCCGAGCTCCGCTACGCGAGCCTGTCGTGGTTGCCCGGGGGCGGGGGGGCGTGTGCGGCGGTGGCCAACGCGGCGGCCGCGGTCGAGACCGGCCAGGCCGAGGTGGTCGTCGTCTACCGGGCCCTGTGCCAGGGCCAGTTCCGACGGTTCGGGCGGGGCCCGGGCAACGCCGTGGGCGGCAAGGTCGCCCCGGCCGGCGGCCGGTCGGCGGTCCCCCGCTTGCGCCGGGCCCGCAGCCTGCTGGAGGCCCACGTCGCGTTCACCATGCCCTTCGGGATGTTCGGGCCGCCCATCGCCTACGCCATGGTGCTCCAGCGCCACATGCACCGGTTCGGCACCACGGCCGAGCAGATGGGACATGTCGCGGTGGGCACCCGGGCCCACGCGGCCCGCAATCCGCGCGCCGTGATGGGCGACCGGCCGATGACCATGGAGGACTACCTGGGGACCAGGATGGTGTCCGAGCCCTTCCGACTCTTCGACTGCTGTCTCGAGAACGACGGTGCGTGCGCCGTCGTCGTGACCACGGCCGAGCGGGCGGCCCACCTGGCCCAGCCGGCCGTCGAGATCCTGGGGACCGCCCAGGGAACGTTGCAGGGCTTCGGTCACGGGCAGTACACGAACGTGGGCATGCCCGACGACGACTACGCCAGCGCCGGGGCCCGGGGGGTCGCGGCCCGCCTGTGGGCCAGGGCGGGGGTCGGGCCGGCCGACATCGACGTGGCCCAGATCTACGACCACTTCAGCGGCCTGGTGCTCCTGAGCCTGGAGGACTTCGGCTTCTGCGGGCGCGGAGAGGGGGGACCGTACGCCGGGTCGGGCGCCTTGTCCTGGCCCGATGGCGCCCTGCCCACCAACACCCACGGGGGAAGCCTGTCGGAGGCCTACATCCACGGGCTGAACCACGTCGTCGAGGGCGTGCGCCAGCTGCGTGGGCAGTCGACCTGCCAGGTGGAGGGCGCCGGCACCTGCCTGGTGACGAGCGCAGCCGGCGTGCCCACGAGCGCGCTGGTACTGGGGCGGCCGTGAGCACCCGCTGGTTCCCCGACGAGATGCCGATGCCCGCCGTCAATGCCGAGACGGTCGGGTGGTGGGAGGCCGCCTGCGAGCACCGCCTCGTGGTGCAGCGCTGCACCGGGTGCGGTCGGACCCGTCACCCGCCCGGGCCGGTCTGCCCGGCCTGCCGGTCCACCCAAGCGGCGTGGGACGAGCTGGCGGGCACCGGTTTCGTGTACACCTACACCGTGGTCCTTCAGGCCTTCCTGCCCGCCCTCGCCGACCGGCTGCCCTACGTGGTGGCCGCTATCGAGCTCGACGGGGCCGGCGGGGCCCGGATGGTGTCTGACCTCGTCGACATGGACCCGGCCGACGTCTCGGTCGGCCTGGCCGTCGAGGTCGTGTGGGAGGACATGAGCCCCGAGCTCGCGCTCCCCCGGTTCCGCCCGGTACGTGCCGGCGGGGCGGAGGCCGGACATTGAGCGGGCCGGGCCGGGTTGCGGGGCGGCGGCGCGCCGTCATCGCCGGGGTCGCCACCTCGGACTACCCCGTGGTGCCCGAGCTCTCCGAGCACGGGGTCCACGGGCAGGCGGCCGACCGGGCCCTCGCCGACGCCGGGTTGACCATGGCCGACGTCGACGGCTACGCCAGCGCCGGCTTCTTCCCGATGTACGCCGCCGGGGTCTGCGAGTACCTCGGCCTCCACCCGACCTACTTCGACGAGACGAACGCCGGTGGGGCCTCCTTTGAGGTGCTGGTGGAGCACGCCGCCTACGCCGTGGAGGCGGGGGCGGCCGAGGTGGTCCTGGTCACCTACGGCAGTGTTCAGCTCTCCCAGATGGGGCGCACCCTCGGGACCGGGGCGGCGAGCCGGGGCGGCACGGCGGCCCCCGGGCCCGCCATCCACGACGCCCTCTGGGGCAACACCCTGGTCGGCAACTACGCCCTGGCCGCTCGCCGCCACATGCACGAGTACGGGACGACCTCCGAACAATTGGCCGCGGTGGCCGTGACGATGCGCGAGCACGCCGCCTCCAACCCCAGGGCCCAGAAGCGCGAGCCCATCACCGTCGACGACGTGGTCTCGTCGCGCCTGGTGGCCGACCCGCTTCACAAGCTCGACTGCTGCGTGATCTCCGACGGCGGCGCCGCCTGTGTGGTGACGACGGCCGAACGTGCCGCCGACCTCAAGAAGGCCCCGGTGCACATCCTGGGGGCGGCCCACGCCACCACCCACCAGATGAACCTCTCGGCCATGCCGGATCTCACGGTCACCGGCGCCGCCCAGTGCGGGCCCCTGGCCTTCGCCCGGGCCGGCATCACCCCGGCCGACGTCGACGTCGCCCAGCTCTACGACTCGTTCACCATCACCGTGGTGCTCACGGTGGAGGACCTCGGCTTCTGCGCCAAGGGTGAGGGCGGGGCCTTCGTGGCCGACGGGGGGCTCGGGCTCGGCGGCCGGCTCCCGACCAACACCGACGGCGGCGGGCTCTCCGCCTGTCACCCCGGGATGCGCGGCATGTTCTTGATCCACGAGGCCGTCCGTCAGCTCCGGGGGGAGGCGGGCCCCACCCAGGTGCCCGGGGCGGGCGTCGCCGTGGCTCACGGGACAGGGGGCATGCTCTCAGCCAGCGCCACCCTGGTGCTGGGACGGGACGCGCCATGAGCCCGGAACCGGCCGAGCCGCGGGCACCGAGCGACCCGAGACCACCCAAGCCCAGGCCGGCCCCGGTTCCGGACTCCGACACCGCGCCCTACTGGTCGGCGGCGAGAGAGGGTCGCCTCATGGTCCAGCGCTGCACGGCCTGCGGCGCCCACCAGCTCTACGGGCGCGACCGGTGCCTGGCCTGCCGGGGGCCGGTCGGGTGGGTGCCCGCCAGCGGCCGGGGCACCGTCTACAGCTACACGGTGATCCGCCAGAATTACGCCCGGCCGTTCAGGGACTGGATCCCCTACGTGGTCGCCCTGGTGGACCTGGCCGAAGGACCACGGGTGATGACCAACATCACCGGGTGCGAGCCCGAAGAGGTCCGGATCGGCATGGCGGTGCGGGCCCGGTTCGAGCCGGTCTCCGACGACGCCGGCATCGCCCTCTTCGAGCCGGATCGCTGAGCGCTCGACCCGGCGCCGTGACCGAGCGCGCCGTCGCCCGGCCGGCCCTGGCGCTCCAGGTTCTCTTCGTGGGCGTGATGTTCGGGTGGAGGAGCTAGCGCCAGTTCCGCACGACTGGGGGCACCGGTGGCGGCGCCCAACCTCGCAACCGCGGTCGGCGCGACGATGGGGGCCGACGGCGCCGACCCACGAAGGTCAGCGACGCCGGGCGGCCGCTTTCTTCGCCGTGGTCTTCTTGGCGGGAGACTTCTTCGCAGCGGTCTTCTTCGTAGCGGTCTTCTTGGCGGGAGACTTCTTCGCAGCGGTCTTCTTGGCGGGAGACTTCTTCGCAGCGGTCTTCTTCGTAGCGGTCCTCTTCGCAGCGGTCTTCTTCGTAGCGGTCCTCTTCGCAGCGGTCTTCTTGGCAGCGGTCTTCTTGGCCGGCGCCGCCGTCGCCGCCGAAAGGGCTCCGGCCTTCTTCACGTACTCATCGATGATCGGAAACGCACCGCGGACGAGGCGGGGGGCATTGTTCGGGTTCATGACCGCGTCCCTGAACGCCTTGGCCGCGCTGACCCGGACCTTCTTCGACGCCTTGAACATCATCTGCTCTCCCGTGGCCGGGTTCCGCCCAAGGCGCGCCGGGCGATCCACCTTCACGAACTTCACGAACCCGGAGATAGCGATCGGTTCGCCCTTTGCCGTCACGCCGGTCACCACTTCGGTCAATCCCTCGAGCACCCGCGTCACGGTCTTGAGGTCCACATCGGCCTGCACGGCCACTGACTTCGCCAACTCTCGTTTGTTCATGGGCGACATTCTGGCCCATTTGGACGCTCTCTGGGCAATTCGAGCTGGAGAGGGGCCCGCCACGGTGGAGCCGGCACCCCGAATTCGGCGCCCAGAGGGCCCGAACGGTGGTCGGCCACCCGCCATGGCGGGGTCCGGCATCGGCACTAGTCTGCCCGCCGTGCGACGACGACTGATCCTCCTCGGGCCGGCCCTGCTGGGCGCGGTACTCCTGACGGCGTGTGGCAGCAGTCCGACCAGCGGGTCGTCGGGAACCACGACCACCACCCGGCCGCCCTCGGTGCCGGCGGTGGCCGATGCCACCAACCTGAACGTCGAACCCGTCATCTCGGCGGGGAAACCGCCTCCCCCAACCGCCATCGTGACCAAGGACCTCGTCGTCGGCACCGGGAAGCCTGCGACCTTCTCCGACACCGTGGTCGTGCAGTACGTCGGGGCGGACTACGCGAACGGCAAGGTCTTCGACTCGAGCTGGCAACGCAACCAACCCTCCACGTTCGCACTTAACGGGGTGGTGCCCGGGTTCGCCAAGGGCATCGAGGGCATGAAGGTCGGGGGTCGCCGTTTGATCGTGATCCCGTCGGTCTACGGGTACGGCAAGGCCGGCAGTCCACCGGTCATCGCCCCCAACGAGACGCTCGTCTTCGTGGTGGACCTCAAGGCGATCCAGTAGCACGATCCGTCGTCTTGGCCGCTCAACCGGCCGGCGCACCACCCAGCCCGGACTGGATCTGGGAGATCGGCTCGTTCGTGTCCAGGTAGTCGCGCCAGCGGGTGACCAGCCCTTGGGCGTCGACCTCGACCACGGTCGCCCCGTGCATCACCACCGGCACCCCGTCGCCCTCCTCGGCGCCGGGGCCTCGGTAGGTGGCGGTCCCGGTCCACTCGAAGACCGCCCAGTCCTCTCCGCCGCGGATCACGTCGACTTGCTGGCGCCAGTCGGGAAAGACGCTCGCCGTGAGGTCCGAGACCCCGCGGATGTCCGGGGTCGGAGGAGTCACCGGGTCCTGGAAGGTGCGCTCGGCGGCGAACATCGCCTCGAAGGCGTCCGGGTCCGTCTCCTCGAACCGGCGTGCCCAGGCGTCCCAGTCCACGTTGTCCCTCCTCTGCTCGTCCCCTACGGGGCGGGTGACGTTGCGAGGCGTTCCCGCAGCGCCTTCTTGTCCAGCTTGCCCATGGCGTTGCGTGGCAGTGGCTCGGTCACGGTGGTCAGGTGCCGGGGCCGCTTGTAGTCGGCCAGGCGGTCCGTGAGGAACTCCCCGGTGGCGACCAGGTCCAGCGAGGCGCCGGGACGCAGCCGGACCACCGCGGCGACGTCCTGGCCCAGCACCGGATGGGGCACCCCGAGGACGGCGGCCTCGACCACGTCGGGATGTTCGTGCAGGGCCGCCTCGACCTCGATGGAGGAGATGTTGTAGCCGCCCCGCACGATCAGGTCCTTCTTGCGGTCGACCAGGTAGAGGTAGCCGTCCTCGTCGAGGTAGCCGAGGTCCCCCGAGTGGACCCAGTCGCCGCGCCACGTCGCCGCGCTGGCCTCGGGATCGTTGTAGTAAAAGCGCTCCCCGGCGGGGACCCGGATGGCCACCTCGCCGACGCTGCGGGGGACCTGGTCCTCACCGGCCTCGTCCACGACCCTGATCCCGGCGGGGTCCATCGGCCGGCCGACCGATCCGGGTCGCCGCAACGCCTCACCCGGCGGCATGGCCACCACGCTGGTGCCGCCCTCGGTCAGGCCGTAGCCGTTCATCAGGGTGGCCCGGGGGAACGCCGCGGCCAGCCCCTCCACCGCGTGGTGGGGCATCGGGGCGCTACCGTAGATCACCATCTTCATGCTGGACGTGTCCACCTCGTCGAGGGCGCCGGACTCGAGCAGCAAGAGGGCATGGGCCGGCACCATCACCGTCCAGGCCGGCCGTTCC
>Ga0209040_10003386_pt1 | contig 12263 bp, 11 predicted proteins | sample BogFormECP12_OM3_FD_188240 | JGI IMG/M metagenome (GOLD analysis project Ga0209040, IMG submission 188240) | Bog forest soil microbial communities from Calvert Island, British Columbia, Canada - ECP12_OM3 (SPAdes) (version 2) | ecosystem: Environmental > Aquatic > Freshwater > Wetlands > Bog ... | reverse complement strand
CGGCGGAGGCGGCGGTGGCACCGGTCCCACTTCCGGAGCGGACCACCGCGGCCATATCGAACATCGTGCGCGTCAGCCTGGGCGACCCGCGCGTCGGGCGGCTGCTGTTCAGCGCCGAACTGGCCGACCCGGTGCTGGTTCGCAAGCGCGCCGAATCAAGCGCACTGTTTGCGATGTTGTACGGCCAGCACCTCGGCAATGCGTTACGCCTCGGCGAGAACGACCGGATCAAAGCCAGCGCGCACTTCGTGGTTGGGGGCGTCGGACAGACTCTGAGCGCGTGGCTTTCGGGTGAGATCTCGCTCACGCCGGAGCAATTGGTCGGCCAGCTGGCAGCACTGCTCAACGAAACCGCCGACCCGGCGGCGTACCGGGCCTGATGTACGCCGACCGCGACACACTTCCCGAAGGTGATATCGCATACGATATCGTTTTTCAAAGTCCTCGCATGCCTGAGGAAACCGCAAGCTCCCCGCATGCCTGAGGAAACCGCAAGCTCTCCGCATGCCTGAGGAAACCGCAAGGCGACACTAGGTCGCCGCGGTGACCCGCGGACGTCTGTCAGCCGCGGTCTTGGGCGCCGATTGGGCGTCCGCTTCGCCGAATTCTTTTGTCCAGCAGGCGAACTCGAGCACGATGCCGTCGGGATCCTGGAAGTAGAACGACCGTACATACACACCGGGATGAAGCTCCCGAGCGACCTGCATCTCGCTGTCGTCGTGATTCAGCACGGGGCCGACCCGCACGTCTTTGTCTTTGAGCTTCCGGCGGTATTCGTCGAACTTCTCCGGCGGTACGTGAAAGGACAGGTGGTTCATCGAACCGACCGCACTGACGATGTCGCCGATTCCCGGAAGGTGCGCGGGCGCCGAAACGCCCGGTGCCGCGTCGGGTGCGTTGCGGAACCAGAAGAACGCGACGCAGTCGCCGTTGCCCGCATCGAAGAAGAAGTGCTGCCCGACGCCGCCCGGCAGGTCGAGCGCCTTGATCAGCGGCATACCGAGCGTGTTGCTGTAGAAGTCGACGGTGCGCGCCATGTCGGAGCAGACAAGCGCGACGTGGTTGACGCCGCTGAGGGCGAATTCCGGGTTGGTGTTCTCGGGTTTGATCATCTGCGCCTCCTGCGCCCTTCTCAACAGCCGAATCTGAATCTAACATCAGGTTCAGGTTGTGCTCAATGCCCCAGCGAACCGATGACCGTCAGGAGCCTTATGTCGATACAGCGGGACGAGTTGCCGACCGTGCGTGGGCGTCAGACCGCGGCGGCCATCGACGCGGCGGCCCGAACAGTAATCGCCCGCAAGGGCATTCTTGCGACGACGATCTCCGACATCACGGCCGAGGCAGGGCGCTCCACGGCGTCGTTTTATAACTACTACGACTCCAAAGAAGCGATGATCCGCGAATGGGCGCTGCGCTTCCGCAACGAAGCCAACGAGCGCGCGACGTCGGTGACGCGGCACGGGCTGACAAACCGCGAGCGCGCTCGGGAGGCCGCGGACGCCCACTGGCGCACGTACCGGCACCGCCTGGCGGAGATGATCAGCGTGTCTCAGCTGGCGATGGTAAGCGACGACTTCGCCGAATACTGGGCGGAGCTGTGCGCGATCCCGATCTCGTTCGTCACCGAGATGGCGAAACGCGCCCAGTCCGAAGGTTATTGCCCAGAGGACGACCCCCAGCTCGTCGCGGTGGCGATCGTGTCGATGTTCAACCAGTTCTGCTACGTGCAGCTCAGCGGCAAGGCGGGAGCCGCCGAAGACCTCGATGACGAAGCGTGCATAACCACGCTCGCCAACATCTTCTACCGCGCCGTCTACTGCAAGGAGGCCGTCTGACATGGGTTCGGCGCCGGGAGTTGTCCGTGAGTTTGTCGGCCTGCCGTCCCCCACCGCCCGGCGCGGGGCCGCCGGCGGCCATCCCTGCCAGGGCCTGTACCACCGGGCGGTGGGGCGCAAGCCGAAGGTGGCGATGATCGCGACGCACTACCAGATCGACTTCTCCGAGCACTATCTCGCCGACTACATGGCTACCCGCGGTATCGGCTTCCTCGGCTGGAACACCCGCTTCCGCGGCTTCGAGAGCAGTTTCCTGCTCGACCACGCGCTGGTCGACATCGGCGTGGGGGTAAGCTGGTTACGCGCGGTTCAGGATGTGGAAACCGTTGTACTGCTTGGCAATTCCGGCGGCGGTTCGCTGATGGCGGCCTACCAGTCACAGGCCATGGAACCCAACATCGTGGCACCGGCGGGGATGCGGCCTGCCGCCGGCCTCGACGACCTGCCCCCGGCCGATGGCTATGTCGCCAGCGCCGCACACCCGGGCCGCCCTGACGTGCTGACCGCCTGGATGGACGGTGCCGTCGTCGACGAGAACGACCCCGTCGCTACCGACCCCGACCTCGACATCTTCGACGAGCGCAACGGGCCGCCGTTCCAGGCCGAGTTCGTCGAGCGCTACCGGTCGGCGCAACTGGCCCGCAACCACGCGATCACGGACTGGGCCGAAACCGAACTCAAGCGCGTCCGGGCGGCGGGCTTCAGTGACCGCCCGTTCACGGTGATGCGCACGTGGGCCGATCCGCGGATGGTCGATCCGACGCTGGAGCCCACCAAACGTCAACCGAATATGTGTTATGCCGGGGTCCCGGTCAGGGCCAACCGGTCATCGCACGGCATCGCCGCCGCCTGCACGCTGCGCAACTGGCTCGGAATGTGGAGCCTGCGCCACGCGCAGACCCGCGCCGAACCCCATCTCGCACGCGTCGACTGCCCCGCGTTGGTCATCAACGCGGAGGCCGACACCGGGGTGTTCCCGTCGGACGCCAAGCGCATCTATGGGGCGTTGGCCTCCGACGACAAGACGCAGGTGTCAATCGACACCGACCACTACTTCACCACCCCGGGTGCACGAAGCGAGCAGGCCGATACGATCGCGAAGTGGATCGCCAAGCGGTGGCGCTGAGGGTTCTTGCGCACTTCGTTCCCGGCGAGAAAGTTGTCGAGTTCCTTGCGCCGCATACTGATTGGCTTGACGTCCGGTACTGCGCCGAGGACGACGACGACACGCTTTACCGAGAGCTGCCCGACGCCGAGGTGATCTGGCATGTTCTGCGGCCGCTGACGGCGGCCGACCTCGAGCGCGGACGGCGGCTTCGGCTGGTGCACAAACTCGGCGCCGGAGTGAACACGATCGACGTCGAGGCCGCGACGAGGCTCGGCGTCGCGGTCGCCAACATGCCCGGCGCGAACGCGCCCTCGGTCGCGGAGGGAACCCTGCTGCTGATGTTGGCCGCGCTGCGGCGGCTGACCGCGCTGGACCGTGAGACGCGCGCCGGCGCAGGCTGGCCCACCGACCCGTCGCTCGGCGAAACGGTGCGCGACATCGGCTCGTGCACGGTCGGGCTGGTGGGATACGGCAACATCGCCCGGCGCGTGGAGATGATCGTCGCGTCGATGGGCGCGACGGTCCTGCACACCAGCACCCGCGAGGACGGCAGCCCGGGCTGGCGGCGGCTTCCAGACCTGCTTGCCGCCAGCGAGATCGTGTCATTGCACCTGCCCCTGACCGCGCAGACATCCAACCTGATCGACGGCGATGCGCTGGCCAACATGCGGAGCGACGCGGTGCTGGTCAACACGTCGCGCGGGGCGATCGTCGACGAGGCCGCGCTGGTCGACGCGTTGCACCGCGGCCGGCTGGCGGCGGCGGGGCTCGATGTCTTCGCCGTCGAGCCGGTCAAGCCCGGCAACCCGCTGTTGGCGCTGGACAATGTGGTGCTCACCCCGCACGTGACCTGGTATACCGCCGACACGATGCGCCGCTACCTCGCTGAGGCCGTGGACAACTGCATGCGGCTGCGGGACGGCAGTGAGTTGGCGAACGTCGTAAACAGGTAGCCTCGGTACCAACCGACCGGTTATTTGGAGGAAGGCAGCGTATGCCTATCGCGATCACTCCCGAGCACAAGGACCTGGCCCACTCGGTGCGCGCCCTCCTCGAGCGGGTCGCGCCGTCGGAAGTGCTGCATGCGGCGCTGGAGACGCCGATCGAAAACCCGCCCCCGTACTGGCGGGCAGCCGCAGAACAGGGTCTGCAGGGCGTGCATCTGTCGGAATCGGTAGGCGGACAGGGCTTCGGCATCCTCGAGCTGGCCGTCGTTATCGCGGAGTTCGGCCGCGGCGCGGTGCCTGGGCCATTCGTTCCGTCGGCCATCGCCAGCGCCCTGATCAACGCCGACGACTCCGAGGCGAAGGTGCTCGGCGACCTTGCCTCGGGCACGGCAATCGCCGCGTTCGCGCTGGCGTCGTCACTGACCGCCATCCGCCAGGGCGATGCGTTGGTGGTCCGTGGCGAGGCCCGATCGGTGCCGTCGGCCGCCGACGCGTCGCTGCTGGTGCTGCCCGTCGCCGGCCTGGATCCGGAAACCAGCGGCACCGAATGGGTGGTGATCGACGCCGACCGGCTCGAGGTCGAGCCGGTCACATCGGTCGACCTGCTGCGGCCGGTGGCGCATGTGCGGGCCAACGCCGTCGAGGTGCCCGTGGACCGGGTTCTGTCCAACCTCAGCGTCACCGCCGCGCGGTCGCTGGCGTCCACACTGCTGTCGGCAGAGGCCGTCGGCGTGGCGCGCTGGGCTACCGACACGGCGTCGGCGTACGCGAAGATCCGCGAACAGTTCGGCCGCCCGATCGGGCAGTTCCAGGCGATCAAGCACAAGTGTGCCGAGATGGCCGCCGACACCGAGCGCGCCGTCGCCGCGGTCTGGGATGCGGCGCGGGCGATCGACGAAGGGCTTGAAAAGCCCGAGGCCGCAGCAGAGTTCGCGGCCGCAGTGGCCGCGACGTTGGCGCCGGCCGCCGCGCAGCGGTGTACGCAGGATTGCATCCAGGTCCATGGCGGCATCGGGTTCACCTGGGAGCACGACACCAACGTCTACTACCGCCGCGCCCTGGGCATCGTCGCCGCGTTCGGCCGCGCCGCCGACTACCCGCAGCAGGTGATCGACGTCGCCACCACGACCGGTCTGCGGCCCCTCGACATCGACCTCGATCCTGAGACCGAGAAGCTGCGCGAGGAGATTCGTGCGGAAGTCGCGGCACTGAAGGCCATTCCACGTGCCGAGCGAGCGGCCGCGATCGCCGAGGGCGGATGGGTAGCGCCGCACCTGCCCAAGCCGTGGGGCCGCTCGGCCAGCCCGGTCGAGCAGATCATCATCCAGCAGGAGTTCACCACGGGCCAGGTCAAGCGGCCACAGCTGGGTATCGCGGCGTGGCTCGTGCCGTCGATCGTCGCGTTCGGCACGGATGCGCAGAAGCAACGATTCCTCCCGCCCACGTTCCGCGGCGAGATCATCTGGTGCCAGCTGTTTTCCGAACCGGGCGCGGGCTCCGACCTCGCCGGGCTGTCCACCAAGGCCACCAAGGTCGACGGCGGGTGGCGGATCACTGGTCAGAAGATCTGGACGACCGCCGCGCAGTTCTCGCAGTGGGGTGCGCTGCTGGCCCGCACCGATCCGTCCGCGCCGAAGCACAACGGCATCACCTACTTCCTGCTGGACATGTCCAGCGAGGGTGTTCAGGTCCGGCCGCTGCGCGAACTGACGGGCGGAGCGATGTTCAACACGGTGTTCATCGACGACGTGTTCGTGCCCGACGACCTCGTGCTGGGCGGGGTCGACCGCGGCTGGGAGGTCAGCCGCAACACGCTGACCGCCGAACGCGTGTCGATCGGCAGCAGCGAGCCGCCGTTCCTTGCCAACCTCGAAGGTTTCGTCGAGTTCATCCGCGAAGGCCACTTCGACCAGGTCGCCCAGAACCGCGCTGGCAGGCTGATCGCCGAGGGCCACGCGGCCAAGGTGCTCAGCCTGCGGTCGACGCTGCTCACCCTCGCCGGCTTCGACGCGATGCCGTCGGCGGCCGTGTCGAAGTTGCTCTCGATGCGTACCGGGCAGGGCTACGCGGAGTTCGGGGTGTCGTCGTTCGGGACCGACGGCGCTATCGGCGATCCCCAACAGCTGGAAGGCAGGTGGGCCGACTACCTACTGCACAGCCGGGCGACGACGATCTACGGCGGCACCTCAGAAGTGCAGCTCAACATCATCGCCGAGCGGCTGCTCGGCCTGCCTCGCGATCCCTGACCCGCCCCGGCGGTCAGTCGACCTCGATGTTGCGCAGTTCTCGCTTGAGGATCTTGCCGGTGGGATTGCGCGGCAACTCGTCGAGGAAGATCACTTCGCGAGGCACCTTGTAGCGGGCCAGGTGGTCGCGCACGTATCTCTTGACGGTGTCCTCGTCGAGGTCTGAGTTCTCCTGCCTGACGACGAACGCACGCAGCCGTGCGCCCCACTCCGCATCTTCGACGCCGAGCGCGGTGGCCTCCACGACCTGCGGATGGCCGCTGATGAGGTCCTCGACCTCGGCGGGGAACACGTTCTCGCCACCGGAGACGATCATCTCGTCGTCGCGGCCGGTGACATAGAGCAGCCCGTTCTCGTCGAAATAGCCCATGTCTCCCGACGAGAGCAGGCCGTCGATGATCTGCTTGCCGCCGCCGCCGGTGTAGCCCTCGAACGGGAAGGTGTTGCCGACGAAGATCCGGCCCACCTGGCCCTGCGGCAGTTCCTTGCCCTGCTCGTCGAGAATCTTGACCCGTACTCCCTTGACCACCGGCCCGACCGTCCCCGGGTTGACGTCGAGGTCCTCCGGGCGTGCGATCGTCGCGAACGCGATCTCGGTGGAGCCGTAGAGGTTGTAGATCACCGGGCCGAGATCCTTGAGCGCGCGGTTGGCGAGCTCGGCGCCCAGCTGCGAACCCGAGACGAACACGATGCGCAGCGACGACAGGTCTGGTTTGCGTTCGAGCTTGTCCAGCGCGTCGAGAATGCGCGACAACATCACCGGCACCACGACAAGCGCTGTCGCGCGGTGCTTTTCGATGTCCTCCAGGACCGTCGCCGGGCGGAACTTGCGGCGCAGCACCAGCGTCGAGCCCAGCGTCATTGCAATCGTCGCGTGCAGATAACCCAGCGCATGGAACATCGGCGCCGGCAGCGAGGTCACTTCGCCGGAGCGGAACGGTACGTGCGACAGCACGCCGCCGATCGGGCCCAGCGTCGGCGGCTGGCCGCGGGACGCACCCTTCGGTGTTCCGGTGGTCCCGCTGGTCAGGATCACCAGCGATGAATGCTTCGACGGCTTCGGCGCCGGTTCCCTGCTGCTGCGGGCGATCAATTCGGCGAGCGTCTCATCGGTGCTGCCCGATGGTAGGTCGCTGTCCGGGTTGGTGCCCAGCGCCCGCAACCGGCCAAGCTCGAACCTCGCCATCGACACCGCTTCGCTGTATTCGTCGTCGTAGATCAGCAGCCGCGCGCCTTCACGCTCGGCGACTTCGGCGATCTGCCGCCCGGAGAACTCGGTGTTCATCAGGATCGTGCGGGCCCCCACCCGCGCGCATCCGTAGTTGGCAATCGCGAACCAGCGGCTGTTGCGGCCCAGGATCGCCACACCGTCCCCGCCCCCGATGCCCATCTCGACCAAGCCGTTGGCGACCGCGTTCACGCTGTCGTCGAGTTCGCGGAATGTCAGTGCGCCTTCTTCGTCGATGATCGCGGCGCGGTGTGGCGTGCGGCGCGCGTTCACCGCCGGGAGCATTCCCATCTCGCCCCACCGCATGAAGTCCGCGGCCATCGCCACGATGTTCTGCGGCGGCTCGATCTTGAGCGCGCCCGCCTCGAATATCTTGCGCAGGTAGTGCAGTTCCGCCGCGCCGCGGTCGGCGTACTGCCGCGCCTTTGCGGCGGTCTGCGACGCGAGTTCGGCAACGTTCAGCGTAGGCATGAGCACCACCTTATGTGACGGAGGTCTCACTGCGGCAGGGAAACTAGCATGGCGGTATGGCCGCTCTGCTCGTGCTGGACGTGGACGGCCGCGACGTGACCATCACCCACCCCGACAAGGTGGTCTTCCCGGCGGCCGGATACACCAAAGCCGACCTGGTGCGCTACTACCTCGACGTCGCCGGCGGCGCTCTGCGCGGGGTCGCGGACCGACCGATGATCCTGAAACGATTCGTCAAAGGCCTCTCGGAGGAGGCGATCTTCCAGAAGCGTGCGCCCGAGAAGCGGCCGGATTTCGTCGATGTCGCCGAATTACGCTATGCCTCTGGCACATCGGCTAAGGAAGCGGTGATCCACGACGCCGCCGGGCTGGCGTGGGTCATAAACCTCGGCTGCATCGACCTCAACCCGCACCCCGTGCGCGCCGATGATCTCGACCATCCCGACGAGCTGCGCATCGACCTCGACCCCGTGCCCGGGGTGGCATGGCGGCAGATCGTCGACGTCGCGCTGGTGGTCCGCGATGTGCTCGCCGATCACGGGTTGACCGGCTGGCCGAAGACGTCGGGTTCGCGCGGCTTCCACATCTATTCGCGCATCGCGCGGCAGTGGTCGTTCAAACAGGTCCGCCTGGCGGCCGAAACGGTTGCACGCGAGGTGGAGCGGCGCGCCCCCGAGTTGGCCACCAGCCGCTGGTGGAAGGAAGAGCGCCAGGGTGTGTTCGTCGACTTCAACCAGAACGCCAAAGACCGCACGATGGCGTCGGCGTATTCCGTACGCGCCACCCCGGACGCCCGGGTCTCCGCCCCGCTGTTCTGGGACGAGGTCGCCGATTCCCGCCCCGAGGCGTTCACGATGGCGACCATGCCGAGGCGATACGACGACGCCGGTGACCCGTGGGAGGGGATGGACGACGCCGCCGGGTCGCTTGACCCCCTGCTCGAATTGGCCGAGCGGTTGGGACCGCCCGAGAAGGCGCCGCGCGGCGCGAAGAAGATAACCGGCCGGCGCCAGTCGACGATGCCGTTGATCGAAGTCGCGCGGACCAGGACCAGGGACGAGGCCATGGCCGCGCTCGGCACCTGGCGCAAGCGCCATCCCGTGGCCGCGCGGCTGCTGAAGCCGGCCGACATCCTCGTCGACGGAATGCGCGGACCGAGCTCGATTTGGTACCGGATCAGGCTGAACCTGCAGCACGTGCCGCCAGAGCAGCGGCCGCCGCAGGAGGAGTTGATCGCCGACTTCAGCCCGTGGATGAGCCGCTTGCGCGAAGACCAACAACCCGGATGAGCCGCTTGCGCGAAGACCAACAACCCGGATGAGCCGCTTGCGCGAAGACCAACAACCCGCCACTCCCCCTCCCGACGCATCTTGACGGATTCTTGACATTCCCTATCAAGTGGTAGCCGCTATCATTCGATAGAAACTTCCTCAGGATGGAGGTGCGCCATGGGCCGTGGCCGGCGGAAATCCGTCGATGCGCGAGAATCGGCATATGCGCGACGCTGACCATTCGTTGGGCCTACGGGAGCGCAAGAAGCTCAAGACCCGTGAGACCATCCGCCGCGAAGCCTTCCGGCTGATCGACGAGAACGGCTGGGCCAACACCACGGTCGAGCAGATCGCGGAGGCGGCCGAGGTTTCTCCGAGCACCTTCTTCCGCTACTTCCCGTCCAAGGAGTCGGTGCTGATGGCCGACGACCTGGACCCGGTGCTGATGGCGGCCTTCGAACGCCAGCCGGCGGATCTGTCACCTGCGGTGGCGCTGCGCCGTGCGTTCGAGGCCACCATTGAGACGATCTCCGACGACCAATGGGAATTCGAACGCACGCGCCAGCGGCTCGTGTTCTCGATACCCGAGCTCAAAGCCGCCCAGTTCGACGAGTACTACCGGACCATCAGGATGCTCACCGAAGCGCTGGCCCGTCGGCTCGGCCGCGACGCCGGCGATTTCGAGGTCCGGGTTTTCGCGGGCGCACTGGCCGGCGCGATGATGGCCGTGATCGACGAGGTTCCGATGTCGGTCGAGCGCATCTACCCTGCGCTGGACTTCATCGATGCGGGCATGCCGCTGACCTGACGGCCCGGCACGCCGCGCGTTTTTGTCGCTGCTCCCGCCGTACACGAACGTTTGCCAGCTACGCTCACGCTGGTGACGACCATGAGCAGGCGCGGGTTCTTCGGGGTTGCCGGCGCGGCCGGGCTCCTCGTGGTCGCAGCGTGCTCGTCGAACAAGCCGGACAACGGCAAGCCGGGCGCCGGTGCGGTGACGGTCAAACACAAATTCGGTCAGACCACCGTTCCGTCGCCGCCCAAGCGCGTGGTCAGCGCGGGATACACCGAGCAGGACGACCTTCTCGCGCTCGGCGTCGTCCCCATCGCTGTTACCAGCTGGTGGGGAGACCAGCCGTTCGGCGTCTGGCCATGGGCACAGCCCAAACTCGGCAGCGCGCAACCCGCCGTGCTCAGCCTGGCCGACGGCCTGCAGTTCGACCAGATTGCCGCGCTGAAGCCGGACCTGATCGTGGCGACCAATGCGGGAGTGGATCAGGATTCGTACAAGCGGCTGTCGGGCATCGCCCCGACCATTCCCCAGTCGGGCGACGATCCGTTCTTCGAACCGTGGAAGGTGCAGGCCGACACGATCGGGCTTGCGGTGTTTCAGGCCGAGCAGATGAAATCGCTCGTCAACGGCGTGGACAACAGGTTCTCCGACGTCGCGAAGGCCAACCAGCAGTTCAAGGGAAAGAAGGTGCTCCTCGTGCAGGGGGCGTTCTACCAGGACAATGTCGTGGCCACGCTGCCCGGATGGCGCACCGACTTCCTCACCGAGATGGGCCTGGTCGTGCCCGACAACCTTCAGCCGTTCGCTGTCGACGATCACCGCGCATTCATCCCGCGCGACCAGGTACCGAACGTGCTCGACGGTGCCGACGTGCTGATCTGGACCACGGAAAGCGACGCGGATCAGGCCGCACTGCGCAACGACCCGACCATCAAGGAGCTGGACGCCACCGCCCGGAACCGCAACGTCTTCACCGGCACCGACCTCGCGGGCGCGATCGCGTTCTCATCGCCCCTGAGCCTGCCCGTCGTCGCCGACCAGTTGCCGCCGATGCTGTCGAAGGTGCTGACCTGACCCCGGAAACGCAGATCGCCAATCTGCTCTACCGATACGCCGAGTGCATCGACTCCGGTGATTTCGACGGTGCCGCCGCACTTTTCGAACACGCCCGGCTGCGGGTAGGCGGTGGCGACGACGACACTGTCGATGCCGCAGGGATGTTGCGCCTCTGGCGCGCGCTGATCATCAGGTACCCCGACGGCACGCCGCGCACCAAACACGTCGTGACGAACCCGGTCATCGACGTCGACGCCGACAGCGCAACCTGCCGTAGCTACTACACCGTGCTGCAGCAGACCGACGAATTGCCGCTCCAGGTGGTGGTCAGCGGCCGTTACCACGACCGTTTCGAGCGGATCGACGGTGTGTGGCGGTTCTGCTACCGCGACTACACCCTCATCGACTTCGTCGGCGACACCAGCCACCACCTGTGTCAGGCGATCGCCTGAACCGCCCCGACGCGAAGGTGCAACGCTCGCAATCCTGCGCGGCAGGGTGCTTGGATGGCCGAGTGACCAGCAGTGACACCCGCGCCAGGGACGCCGACGCGGCCGTCTACGCGCAGATCGGCTCTGCCTACTATCCGATCCTTGTCGCGGTGTTCACCGGGCTGGTGATCATCTCCAACGTGACGGCCACCAAGGGGGTTGCGTTCGGGCCGATCGTCGGCCACTGGTCGATCATCACCGACGGTGGCTTCATCGTCTTCCCGCTGACCTACGTGATCGGTGACGTCCTCAGCGAGGTCTACGGCTTCCGCGCGGCCCGGCGTGCGATCTTCATCGGGTTCGTGATGGAGGCGCTGGCAGCATTCGCCTTCTGGGTCACGATCTACCTGCCGCCGGCCGACTTCTACACCCACCAGGAGTCGTTCGAAGTGGTGGTCCGCGCGTTCACCCAATTGATCGTCGCCGGCTTGTCGGGCTTTGTCGTCGGACAGACCATCAACGCGTGGGTGGTGGTGGCCATCAAGGCGCACACGAAGGAAAAGCACCTGTGGGCGCGGCTGGTCGGATCCACGTTTGCCGGCCAGCTCGGCGACACGCTGGTGTTCTGCAGCATCGCCGCCGGCGCGATCGGGATCAACACGTTCGGGGACTTCGTGACATACGCCGCGTTGGGCTGGATTTACAAGACCTCCGTCGAGGTGTTGATGCTGCCGATCACCTACCGCCTGATCGCGTTCATCAAGAAACGGGAGCCGACCTACCGTCCCGCGCCAATAACGGAAGCCTGAACTTGAGCCTCTGCTAAGGCACCTCTGAAAAGGCTCGAAATGTTCGGCCCGGGCAGGTTACTCGG
>Ga0209040_10003385_pt1 | contig 12265 bp, 10 predicted proteins | sample BogFormECP12_OM3_FD_188240 | JGI IMG/M metagenome (GOLD analysis project Ga0209040, IMG submission 188240) | Bog forest soil microbial communities from Calvert Island, British Columbia, Canada - ECP12_OM3 (SPAdes) (version 2) | ecosystem: Environmental > Aquatic > Freshwater > Wetlands > Bog ... | reverse complement strand
GTCGCCGGCTGAAGCCGGCTCACGGTTAATAAAAAAATGCCTACCCAGGATTCCGCCTTCGGCTCCATCCTGGGCTAGATTCAGCGCCGCCCCTCTGGGGCTCGATTTGGGGCGATTCGGTCTGTCGTGGCAAAGCCGAAAGAGGTTCCTCGTCGCCGGATGCCCCATCCTTTCGCCGCTTTTGCGAAAGGGTAGGAGACAATGCCTTAGTCCCGCCTAGGCGCCCAGCTCCATGAGAACGGCGACCCGCTGGTAGCGCACGCGGGGAACGAGCTTCCTCTTTGAGCGGCTGATTTGCACTAGGCCGTACTGCTCCATGGTCTTCAAGGTGCGCGATAGGTTAGGTTTCTTGCGGCCGGTGCGTTCAGCAAGCTCGGCCAACGATTGCGGCGACGTCCGGCGAATCGTGTCCAGCAGTTCGCGATTCTTCGCCGAAAGGATTCGCGCCATGCTTTCCGCCGAGGGAAACCATACCTTGGGTTCCTGCGGCCCCGGTTTCAATTCGCCGCGGGCCATGGCGCGGGTGCGCTGCTTCATCTGCTGGTAACTTGCAATTCCTACTCTCAGTGTCGTCATGGCTTGGCACCTCTCTCCTTCAAAACTTGGTCCACCATCTCCCAGAAGTCGTCCAGCAGTTGGATTGCATCGCGGTATCGATAAGGCTTGACTGCTCCTAAACGGTGCCGATGGTCCAGCGGACTGGCTCTGCGCTCAACCGAACGCGTCGTGGCCGGGTGCGCATTGTCGAACCCGACCAGACGGCGTTTGGCGGAGTCGAGCAGCGTGAGCGAATATTTGAGTCCATAGGGGCGTTCCGGCGATGGTTCCACGCGCTGGACCTCAAACTCACCCAGTATTCTCCCGCTTCGTCGACGACGAAGACATAGCCATCCAGAGCAAGCAGGTTTTCCGACGACGGATCGTCGGGAGGATGGCGTCTCGTCACCTTGTTAGGTTATCACTAGGTGATAACGATTACAATGCTGGCTCCGGTGCCTCCACTCCCCTGGCTACGGGACAGGCGCTTTTCGTGTGCGGTTGACATGGGCGTGGCGGAACTCCCATCACGCAGACCTGTGACCTGCTTCACTGCCAACGGCCCTCGAATGCGTACACTGGCTGCTAGAGGGTTTGTGTCTCTACGCTCCGAAGTGGGCGAAACGGCTGCCTGGCAGCCGGGGATCTTTGACAAATCAGTGGCTAGTGGCTAGTGGATAGAAATGTTACTCCTTCGCCGAGGCATCATGGCTCCTAAATTATTGCAACAAAAGAAGATGCTTGTAAGCCTTTGGGGCTCAATACGATGCCGGGAAAACTCTTGGAAAGTGATGATTCTAAAGAACCGAGGGGGAGGGGTACATCGTTATCGGGGAAGTAAAGATCGTGGCTAGTGGTCAGTGAATAGTTACCAGAGCCGGTCGAGGCGCTCCTACACGCGCAGCGATTCTGGCGAACAGCGAAAGGCGAACAGCGAAGAGCGCAAAACGGAACCGCAGATCCCTCCGCTCGGGCGGCTTCGCCGTCCGGAGCTAAAGCTTCGGACTACCGAGCCCTCGGTCGGGATGACAACGTCAAAGAGAGCGAAGAGCGCAACACGAAGAGCGAAACACGAAGGGCGCAAAGCGAACGCTGACCGAATGCCAGATACGCTGCTCAGTCGCCGCTGACCTTCACTTAGTCAGGCACTTCCTGCTGTACACGGCTGTGATGCCGGCCGTAGGTGAAGTAAACCACCAGCCCGATGATCAGCCAGATAATTAGCCGGGCCCAATTCACCCAGCCCAGCTTGTACATCATGTAGCCGTTGAACAGGATGCCCATCACGGGGATGAACGGCACCCAGGGAGTGCGGAAAGGACGTGGCTGCGCCGGATTGGTGTGGCGCAGGATCATGATGGCGATGCACACAATTACGAAGGCCAGCAGCGTTCCTATGTTCACCATCTTGCCGATGTCGTCGATGGGCGTAATGCTGCCTACGATGGCCGCCAGCAGTCCTACCAAAATCGTGTTCTTCCACGGAGTGCGGTATTTGGGGTGGACCGCGGCAAAGAATTTCCGGGGAAGAAGGCCGTCATTGGCCATGGCGTATAGGACCCGCGTCTGGCCCAGCAGCATCACCAGCATGACGCTGGTAAGGCCAGCCAAGGCCCCCGCGGTAATCAGATGCGAAGCCCACACCAGATTGCGGTCGAGAAACGCCCGGGCGATAGGCGCCTCGATGTTCACCTCGCGCCACGGCACCATGCCGGTCAATATCCCGGCCACCGCAATGTAGAGGATGGTACAGACTACCAGGGAAACGATAATGCCGATGGGCAAATCACGTTGCGGCTTTTTGGCTTCCTGCGCTGTGGTCGAAACCGCGTCGAACCCGATATACGCGAAGAAAATGTATGCCGCTCCGGCCCCGATTCCTGAGAAGCCGTAAGGCGCGAAGCTATGCCAATCGCTTCCCCAGTTGGAGAAATTGACGTACCTAATGCCGAGAATGATCACGAACAGAACGACCGACAACTTGATCGCCACGATGGTCGCGTTGAAGCGGGCGCTCTCCTTGATGCCGACGACCAGGATCCAGGTGATGACCAATGCGATGACGAACGCCGGCAGGTTGAAACCAATCTCGACGCCGAAGATGCTGGGCGCAGCCAGCAGGTCGTGCGCCCGTTGCACCAGTTCCGCCGGCTGCGAGCTTTTGAGCGCGTCGACCGCTTGCAGGAACGTTTGCGTGCCCGGTACTATGCCGGGGTTCTGCGCCGCCGCCATCTGGCGAGCGATGGTGTCCTGCGCAGTGCGAATGCCGGTCCAATGATCGTAGGCGAGCCACAGCGGCATATTGACCTTGAAGATCTTGAGGAACTCGATAAAGTGGTTCGACCAGCCCGACGACACCGTGCTGGCGCCCATGGCATATTCCAGGGTCAAGTCCCAGCCAATGATCCACGCGAACAGTTCGCCCAGCGTCGCGTAGGCATAGGTGTAAGCGCTGCCCGCCAGGGGAATCATCGCGGCGAATTCGGCGTAGCACAATCCGGCAAAGGCGCATCCCAGTCCGGAAAGCACAAAAGAGAGCATCAACCCAGGCCCTGCGTAGTGTGCGCCAAGGCCGGACAGAACAAAGATTCCCGCGCCGATAATGGCGCCGATTCCCAGCGCCACCAGCGAGACCGGGCCCAGTTCGCGCTTCAGGCTATGCGAGCCGTGCGCGTGGGCCTCGGACAACAGCGCCTTCATGGATTTTGTTTTAAACAGATCGGTCATTCAGCTTGTCTTCCTTCGAGATCAGGCTTGCTTGTTCAGTGCCAGGTTACGCCGCGACCACAGGAAATACACCGGAATTCCCAGCAGGACGATGATCAGTCCGGGCCAAGTGTACTGTGGTTTGTAGCGCAACAAGACTACATCAATAAAGACCGCCATCAAAATGTAGACGGCCGGCAGCACGGGATATCCGATGGCGCGGTAGGGACGCGGTTCGTCAGGGCGCTTCACGCGCAACACGAACAATCCTGCGATGGTCAGGATGTAGAACACCAGCACCGCAAAGATGATGTAGTCCAGCAGTTGCCCGTAGCTGCCGGAGATGCACAAGATGCAAGTCCAGACGCATTGCATAATCAGCGAGTGCGCTGGAGTGTGGTACTTGGGATGGAGCCGGGCGGCGCTGCGGAAGAACAACCCGTTCTTCGCCATGGCGTAATAGACGCGAGCGCCGGCGAGGATGAGCCCGTTGTTGCAGCCGAAGGTGGAGATGAGGATGGCGAAAGCCATGACCTGCGCGCCTATGGGGCCGAAGATCTGCTGCATCACCGCAGTCGCAACGCGGTCTTCCTTGGCGTACTGGATGCCGCGCGCCAGGATCGTGGTTCCGTTGGGATCGCCGACGAGCGGCAGCACGCTGAGATATACGAAGTTCGCCAGCACATACAGCAGGATCACCGCACCGGTGCCGAGCGCCAGGGCGAGCGGCAGGTTGCGCTGCGGATTGCGGACTTCGCCGGCGGTAAACGTCACGTTGTTCCAGGCGTCGGCGGAAAACAGCGAGCCCACCTGCGCTGCGGCAACGATGGTGAGGATCCCGACCAGCGCTATCGGACCGCCGACACCAACTTGCACGGGATGCAGTGCCGCCCATCCCGCGTTGCGCCAGAAGTTGGCGCCGAAGTTAGCTGCGATGGCCTGCGCGTTGCGTCCGATGAAGATGCCGAGCAGAACCAGTCCGAGCAGCGCTGCGGTCTTGGCAAAGGTGAACACATTCTGCACCGCCGCACCGGTTTTCACGCCAAAGATATTCAAGACCGAGAGGAAGACCACTATCAGGACGGCCATCAGGTTCTGGGTGTTCAGTCCCACATCCATGTTGCCGAGAACCATTGGCCCGATCGGGATGGGCGGCACATGCGCGATGTGCCAGATCCAATTGGTCGATGAAATGGACGGGAAGAACACACCGAGAAACTTGCCGAAAGCCACGCCGACGGCAGCGATGGTCCCGGTCTGAATCACGAGGTACATCGTCCAGCCGTAGAGAAATCCCCAGAGCGGGCCGAGCGATTCGCGCAAGTAAACATATTGCCCGCCGGCGTGTGGCATCATTGCCGCCAGCTCTCCGTAGGCGAGTGCGCCGGTAATGGTCATAAATCCGGTCACCAGCCAGGCGGCGATGAGCAGCGAGGGAGAATCGACCAGGCGCGCAATTTCGGCGGAGACGATGAAGATGCCGGAGCCGATCATCGAGCCCATGACCAACGTTGTGGCGCTGGTCAGGCCCAGGCCTTTCACGAATTCATTTTCGTCGGAGACGACGCTTGCGGTTTTCGCTTCAGTTCCCAAGGAGCCTCGAATCGTTTGGAGAGAACACTCGCAAGAAGTTACACCAAGAGGCGCAAGAATTCCTCTGCAACTTTAGTTGGGGAGTTGAGAAGATCAGAGATGACAGCGACCGAGTCAGCTCCGGCCTCAATCACCGAGCGGGCATTGACGCGGGTGATGCCGCCGATGGCGACCAGCGGCTTCCGCGTCGATGCGCGTGCGGCTCTGATGCCCTCAATCCCGACCACCGGATCATGGTTTCGCCTCGATGCGGTGGCAAAGACCGGCCCGTAGGCGATGTAATCGGCTGGGCCTTCATCGGCCTTCTTTAACTGCTCGAGATTGTGCGTGGAAACACCCAGGATGTGATCCCCGCCAATCACGGTGCGGGCGCCCTGCGGCGACAGGTCGTCCTGGCCGACATGTGCGCCGTTGTAATCAGCGGCAATGCAGAGGTCGGCGCGATCGTTCATGATGAGGGTAACGCCATCGCCCACGGCGCTGCGGATCGCACGGGCATCGCTTAGTATCTCTCGCGCATTGCCGGCCTTATTGCGGTATTGCAGCAGGGTCACTCCTCCGGTGGTGAGGTTGCGGGTATATTCCACAATGGAAGACGTGGTGCGCAGCGCCGCCAAGAAGCACACCACATCGAGAATGGCGTAAAGCTTCGGCAAGTGCAACGGCCCAGGCATAGTTTGTGACTATCCGGCGGACTCCTTCGCCGGCGCCAGGAAACGCTCCATGAACTTTGTGTCGAAGTTACCTGCGCGGAAGTCCGGATCGGCCATGATCCGGCGATGCAAGGGAATGCTAGTAAAGATGCCCTCGACCACAAACATTTCGAGCGCCCGCGACATGCGGGAGATGGCTTCGGCGCGGTCACGTCCGCGCACTATGAGCTTGGCAATCAGCGAATCGTAGTAGGGGGGTATCACACTCTCGGCATAGGCTGCGGTGTCAACTCGAACGCCTGTTCCGCCGGGCGTGTTGAATGCTGTGATCTTTCCTGCGGAGGGAGTAAAGCGCTCCGGATGCTCGGCGTTGATGCGGCACTCGATGGCATGTCCGCGGAACTGCACCGGGGAGGTGATGATGCTGCTGAGCTTCTCGCCTGCGGCAATCAGGATCTGCGACTTGACCAAGTCCACATCGGTGGTCATCTCAGTGACGGGATGCTCGACCTGGATGCGAGTATTCATCTCCATGAAAGACAGCCTGCCCTCTTCGTCCATGAGAAACTCAACGGTGCCGGCGTTCATATAACCGATGTTGCCGAGCGTCTTGACCAGAAGCGCTCCGGTCCGCTCGCGCAGCTCGGGCGTCATCTTGACCGAAGGGGCCTCTTCCACCAGCTTCTGATGACGGCGCTGGATGCTGCAATCGCGCTCGCCGAGGCTGATCACGTTGCCGTGCTCGTCGGCCAGCACCTGGAACTCAATATGGCGCGGGCGCTCGACGAACCTCTCCATGTAAAGATCGCCATTGCCGAAGGCCGCAGCAGCCTCTGACTGGGCGGCATGGAAGGCATTGGGCAGATCTTCTTCGTTGCGTATGACTCGCATGCCGCGTCCGCCGCCGCCGGCCGAGGCCTTCACGATGACGGGAAAACCGACGCTGCGCGCCCATTCCATGGCTTCGTCCGCCGAGGCGACGATGCCATCGGAGCCGGGGAGAATGGGCACACCATACTTCTTCATGGTGGCGCGGGCCTTCTCCTTTTCGCCCATCAAGCGCGTGACCTCGGGCGGCGGACCAATGAACTTGACACCGCACGCACGACAGACTTCAGCAAAGTTGGCGTTCTCGCTTAGCAGCCCGTAGCCGGGATGGATAGCGTCCACGTTGGCGATTTCGGCAGCGCTGATGACTGCGGGGACATTCAAGTAACTCTCGGGCAGGCGCGGAGGGCCGATACAAATGGCTTCGTCCGCAAATCTCACATGCAGGGAATTGCGATCAGCTTCGCTGTAGATGGCGACTGCCTTGATGCCGAGTTCCTTGCAGGCGCAAATCACACGCAGCGCAATCTCGCCCCGGTTCGCAATTAAGATCTTTTTAAACATGAAATTGAGACTTGCAATGGACGGCTTGGATCATGCCCAGCTACTGTTTGCGTATACCGAACAACGGCATTCCGTACTCGACCGGGTTCCCGTTGGAGACAAACGCTTTGGCGAGCACACCTGAGACCTCCGCCTCGATCTCATTCATCAGCTTCATGGCTTCGATGATGCACAGCACCTGTCCCTCACGCACAGTATCGCCGACTTGGACGAAGGGGGGCGTGCCCGGCGATGGAGCTTCATAGAACGTGCCGACAATGGGCGACTTCACGACGAAAAGGCCGGCGTCCGCTTCGACCCGGGTGGCGGGAGGCTGCGTCGCAGCGCCTGTGCCAGCACCATCACCACTGGATGGGGCCGTTGTCGGGGATGGAGCCGTTGCCGGCGCAGCGAGCACGGGAATCGAAGGCATCGCCGTCAGCGCGGGAGCGACGACCACAGGAGCGGGCTGAGAAGCAGATCCCCGCTTAACGTGGAGCTTCATGTCACCGCGCTCGAGCTCGAACTCGGCGATGTCCTTCTCCACCAAAAACTCGATCAGTTCCCTGATTTCTTTCTGATTCATCGGATTCCATCTGGCAGGACGCTCGGACAGGCGCCTAGAGTTCAATCAGTTCTTTGGTTACTGGGGTGAGCACCCGACATCCGCTAGTTGTGACCACCACCATGTCTTCGATACGAATGCCACACTTGCCGGGAACATAAATTCCCGGCTCGATCGTGATAACCATCCCCGGTTCAAGCCGTTGCGCCTGCGCCTTGGCTATGCGCGGAGGCTCGTGAATTTCCAATCCTACTCCGTGGCCCGTGGAATGTGTAAAGTAACGGTCCAGCCCGGCCTTTTGCAGCACCTGGCGCGCGGCTCGGTCCACTTCGGCCGCCGTTTTGCCCGGCGCCACCGCCGCAATGCCTGCTAATTGGGCCTCCAGCACTGCTTTGTACCACCGGCGCCCGTCCCGGCTCACGTGACCCATGTGCAGGGTGCGGGTCATATCGGAACAATAGCCCCGCAGTATAACACCGGAATCCACCACCACGAATCCGCTACGGGGTATCGGCTGGCTGGAGGCCCGGCCGTGCGGTAAGGCCGAGCGTTTGCCCGCGGCTACGATGGTTTCGAACGACATCCCGTCGGCGCCAGCCTGGCGCGCCGCGTACTCCAGTTTTCCAGCAACTTCTGACTCCCGGACTCCGGGGCGAACCGCTTTCAGGGCCTCCCCGTAAACGGCCGCGCCAAGCTCGACCGCGTCGGCTACGGTGCGCAGTTCGTCGGCATCCTTGAGCATCCGCTGCCGCATGATCAGGCCAGATGTCGGCTTCCACGTCCTCCGCCGGGAGACCAGGTCTCGCATCTGCTCGGCCGCAGCAACGGCGGTGTGGTCCGCTTCGAAGCCGACAGTTGGTGAAGTCAGCTTGCCGATCAGCTTGGCTGCATCGTTCAGTAGCGGCCCCTTGGCGATGACACGGCGTGCGCCTTCGACTTCTTCGCGCGCCTGTTGTGTGTACCGGCCATCGGTGAAGAGGACGCGGCGGCCGGCGAGAAACAACAGCAGACCATTGCTGCCGGTATAGCCGCAAAGGTAGCGGAGGTTGGCCGGATGAGTAACGGCAAAGCCGTCAAGGCCCTTTTCGTCCAGTGTTCGTTCGAACCTCTTGAGACGGGAGAGATGGTCCATTCGATTCTCGACTTGCGGGCGTCCTAGAATTCGGTTATCACCAAGGCATCCGGCGTCTCTTTGCTGACACGGAAGATTGGATTTCCGCCCTTCCGATGCGCTACGGCATCCACACGCACTGTATAGGTTTCCGGACCCGGGCTCGAACCGAATGGGATAACCGGGCTTGCCGTCTGGGCAGCCAGCATGAAGTGTTGGTAGCCAAGAGCGGTGGCCCGGCCAATATCGTTGACCGCAACGATAATGACGGTGACATCGAGGGAGTGGCCAGTCTGATTGGAGACCACGACGGACCCGGAGATGGTATCGACCTGAACTGTGGGAGGTTGCTTCCAGTCGATCGTCAGCCCGGCAATAACGATGATCGTAAACTCGCGCTGCGCCTGCTGATGAGGAATGTTGGAGTCGGCAACTGAGAGACTGAAGCGATACTCACCGGGAGTAGTGGGCGCTCCGGAGATCACTCCTTTGTGAGGAAGCAACTTGAGCCCCAGCGGAAGGTCGCCGTCCACCTGCCTCCACGTGTAGGGCGCGGCCCCGCCGCGCGCGACGAGCGCAAAATTGAAATTTTCCCCGGCGACAATTGTCTGCGGCGATTGGCTAACAATCTCGAGAGACAGCGGATCGTTCTGCGCGGCTGACGCTAGTGCAGAGAAAGCCATTGCGAGAATAAGAACCAGGACCCTGCAACTGGGTGATGGAAAGCGCACAGTGCGAACTATTATAAGTGCCCTCGCACCAAGGCCGCTGCACGTGATTATTCGACGACCAGCAAGAACTGGAACTGCTCTTCACCAAGCGGCACCGTCACCCGCAACATTCCAGCCTTTTGCCCATTCTTTGCCAGAGGCACGCCGTGCGCTAGCTTTGGCATGGGGAAATAGAGTACGCCGTCCGCGTCGGACTGCGGCGTGATTGTGTTGGCCAGAAAGGCGCTCTGCTCAATGTAATCAGGGGAGTTCTGTCGCTGAAGCTGTGTCAGAACATCCGGGTTGGCGGCTTCACGATTGCGCAACCGGCAGACGGTATCACACTCGATAGGCCGAACTGGTTCCCGCGACTGCAGCGCTCCCGGCGTGTCGGTGTAGAGGGCGCCTCTGCTGCTGCCAGGCAGCATGGGAGTTCCTGCTCCATTCGCGTGGGCGGCCATGACCCGCATCATTTCCAGCAACTGGGGATTGACGTTGTCATTGGCAGGGGGAGTATCGGTCGGCGCGCCTGCTACCGGGTTGACCGCGAGCCGCGCCCAATTATAGGGACGACGCATTTTATTGGCCAGTTCCGTGCCAGGGACCATGCTGAGGGCTTGACCCGCAACCGCATCCTGCACAGTGATCTCTTCTGGCTTAATCGTCACCGACTGCCGGCCCACGTTATAGACGCGCATTTTCACCGCAACAAACTTGTGATTGATGACGGAATGGGCGGCGGCCACCACGGTGTAGTCCGTGCCAGCAACGTAGTGATAGACAATTCCATTAACGTAAAAAGAGCCATGGCCTGCGCTCGAGGCCTGCGGAATGGAAGACTGATTTTGGGCGACGACAGAGCAGCAGAGAACGAATGCACAGAGGGAGCAACGCATGGAACCTCCAGCCTCCGCATTGCGGAGCCTGTGAGGTAAATCGGCAAATCGCCGCGCAACATGAAGGGCGGGCAGCACTGCCATGGCGATGCCGATGCTTAGTCGTAGTTTCAGCCGACTACTGCAACAATCCAAACTCGGCCACCCCCGTCTGCGTGCCGATAAAGACTTTGCCATTCACAATGACGGGAGTGATGAACTTGTTGCCCGGACCGAATTGGTCGCGCGACCCCGCCTGATTGCTGTTGTAAAGCTCATGCGCGAGGTTGGTAGCATCGTAGGCGTGCAGCACTGCGGGGTTGCTGTTCTCCACCGCCCAGACGATTCCGTTGGAGGTACCGTTGGCTGATACCGCCGGGGAGGTTCCCGGGTACCCGAATGCAGTGGCGCTTTGTGAGCTCGGTGAAGATGCCAGCATCGCATTGCTAATTGGGAATGCCCTGAGCGGGCCGCCAACCGAGCCGTAGTACACCGTATTGTTGAAGTAGGCTGGATTGGCCCATACGCCTCCCGGCAGAACCCCAACCAGTTCCTGGTAAATCGCGTTGTTATTGTTGGGATTAAATTTTCCCATGTTGTCCCGATCCACCACGTAGATATTGGCATCCTTGCCCGCCCCGACCGCCAGATGATGCACTTGGCCGTTGTTGTCCATGAGGTCGGGCAACAGCATCGCGCCGCCGGAGCCTAGGTCCTCGTCACTGTCCGATTCCTGCACTGTGTTGTACATGTTGAAGTAGTCGGCGACCGCAAGCTTCGGCGAGGTGGAAATCTTCACGAACGCGTTTCCATAGTCGCCGTTGATGGGAAACCCGTGGCTGTTGAGAGTGGTGTCGAAGGTTCCGTTGGCGTCGAGGAAGTAAATGTTCCCCTGGGAGTCGCCCGCCAAACCAGTGCCTGCCATCCAGATTGCGCCCTCGTTGCCGTTGGGCGTCACGTCTATGACGGAAGTCTGCGCCAGGGTCAGCGCGTTGTAGCCCATCAACCATCCCGTGTAAGGACGCGCGTCGCAGTGGGAGGTAAACGCTATGTAAATGACCCCGCCCAGTTCTAGAAGGCCGGCGCGCTCGGCAAATTGGCCCGGAGCGAAGATGACCTGGCCGTTCTGGCTGCCGTCGCCAGTGCCGGGATACGTTGCCTTGATCTCCATCGGCCCGCCAAAGAGCTCAGCTCCCGTTACCAGATCGAGCGCGTGAAGGCGCTGGTGGTAGCTGCCGGAAGAATCCTTGGACATCGCCACCAGATACATCGCCCCATGCGGCCCGAGCTGGCGATCAATCACGGGCGTGTCTGTGATGCCAATTTCCGGAGAGATTTGGCTGCAACCGTGGTTATCGCTGGTGGTTTCACCGGGAAGCAGCGTGGTAACCTTCCATGACTGCGAGCCCGCGTCCGCATCAAAAGCGTAGGCGCTGCCGTGCTCCGTCACGATAAAAAGAGTATTTTGCGTATGCAAAATGCCGGGGAGTTTGTACACATAAAGGGGCTGGGCATCGACTTTTCCATCCACCGTAAAGAAGCCGGTCTTCCCGAAGGAAGTGGAATTGACGTTGAATGGCGTCAGGACCGACTCCAGGGTATTCTGCCCTTGCCGGCTCGCAGTGTAGTGATAGGTCAAAACGTCACCTGCGTAGCCTATGAAACCCTGCTGGCCCACGGGATGGTCCTGGCCCTGGGGTTGTGCGGTTGCAAAAGCTGGGCCCGAGGACGATGGATGAAGGGAGGAAGCAGTCATCGCTCCCAGGCCTACTAGGATCAAGCCGATGACAAACAGCATGAAAAGAGTTGAAGGTAGACGGTTGAGCATGCACGACCCCGCGCAGTGAAAACTGTGGGTTTGATGCGGGCAAGCGGCGCTAAGTTCCCGAGATTATCAGGATTTTAATGGTCGCCGACCGCCGGATTTGGTAAAGGACCACTCCTCTATAGGGTCGCGAACCGCGCTACGCAATAGTCTTTTGGCCGTAACCTGATTCGCAAGGGCCGCCTCATCATTTAGGATTATCCCGATTGGAGGGTCCTTGATCTGTATCGCTTGCGGATACGAAAATCAGGCTGGCAACCGCTTCTGTGGAATGTGCGGTCTACCACTGCCTCATCGCCCGCTCACGGCGCCCGGAGCG
>Ga0209040_10003384_pt1 | contig 12265 bp, 11 predicted proteins | sample BogFormECP12_OM3_FD_188240 | JGI IMG/M metagenome (GOLD analysis project Ga0209040, IMG submission 188240) | Bog forest soil microbial communities from Calvert Island, British Columbia, Canada - ECP12_OM3 (SPAdes) (version 2) | ecosystem: Environmental > Aquatic > Freshwater > Wetlands > Bog ... | reverse complement strand
CACATCCAGAGGGGTGGAGGGACTGGCCCTACGAAACCCCGGCAACCACCGTCACGTCACAGCGGGAAGGTGCCAATTCCAGAGAGATGTGTGGCGGGCTTTCGGCTCTTCGCCACACCGGTGACACGGCGAAAGAGCGAAAGGGGCCCAAATGGCTGCCAGTCATCTGCAGTGCAAGGAGTGCAAAGCCAACTATCCGCTGGAGGCGCTGTACGTGTGCGAGCACTGCTTCGGCCCGCTCGAGGTAGCCTACGAGCACGGCTCGCGCGGGGACGACGTCGGCGAGCTGCGCCGGCGCATCCAGGGCGGGCCGCAGAACATCTGGCGCTACGCCGACTTCCTGCCGCTCGCCGGCGGCCCTCCCGGCCCCTCGGGCCGGCTCGCCTCGCGCGTGGGGCTGCCGGCCGGCTGCACGCCGCTGATCCGCGCCGACAGGCTCGCCGCGCGTCTCGGCCTGCGCGAGGTGTGGGTCAAGAACGATGCCGCCAACCCGACTCACTCGTTCAAGGACCGCGTGGTGTCGGTCGCCGTCACGCGCGCGCGCGAGCTCGGCTTCAAGACGATCGCGTGCGCCTCCACGGGCAACCTCGCGAACTCGGTGGCGGCGCACGGCGCAGCGCTGGGGATGGACTCCTACGTGTTCATCCCGGCCGACCTCGAGGAGCAGAAGATCCTCGCCACGGGCATCTACGGCACGCGCCTGGTCGGCGTCCGAGGCAGCTACGACGACGTCAACCGCCTCTGCACGGAGCTCTGCGCCGAGCGCGACTGGGCGTTCGTGAACATCAACCTGCGCCCCTACTATGCCGAGGGCTCCAAGACGCTCGCCTTCGAGATCGCCGAGCAGCTCGGCTGGGAGCTCCCCGACCGCTGCGTGGTGCCCGTCGCCTCCGGCTCGCTGTTCACGAAGATCGCAAAGGGCTTTCAGGAGTGGATCGAGCTCGGCCTGCTCGAGGGCCCGAGCTCCGCGGCGCCGTCGCTGCCGGCGATGAACGGCGCGCAGGCCGAGGGCTGCTCGCCTGTGGCAAGCGCCTTCGCCGCAGGCCACGACGTCTGCCGACCCGTGCGCCCGGACACGATCGCCAAGTCGCTCGCGATCGGCAACCCCGCCGACGGGCCCTACGCGCTCGACCTCGCCCGCAGCAGCGGCGGCTCGGTTGACGCGGTCAGCGACGAGGAGATCCGGGCCGGCATCGCTCTGCTCGCGCAGACGACGGGCATCTTCACCGAGACGGCCGGTGGCGTCACGACCGCCGTGCTCGCGAAGCTCGCCGAGCGCGGTGACATCGACCCCGACGAGCGCGTCGTGCTGGTCATCACGGGCGAGGGGCTGAAGACCCTCGACGCGGTGCGCGGCATGTTCCAAACCGACACGATCGAGCCGACGCTCGAGGCCTTCGAGGCGGGCGTTCGCGAGACGATCGCGGTCTCATGACCGTTGTCGTGAAGATTCCCACGCAGCTGCGAGCGGCGGCCGACGGAGAGGCGCAGGCGGAAGTCGACGGCGCGACCGTGCAAGAGGTGCTCGACGGCCTGTTCGACCGCTTCGGCGAGCTGCGCTCGCGCATCTCCGACGAGGACGGCTCGCTGCGGCGCTTCGTCAACGTCTACGTGGCCGGCGAAGACATCCGCTTCCTGGACGGCCTCGCAACGCCCGTCAGCGACGGCTCCGAGGTGACGATCCTGCCCGCCGTCGCCGGCGGCTAGGGCGTCGCTGGCACGGCGCCAAGCGGCGTCCTCAGCCGCTCGCGTGTTGGCCGATCGGCGATCCCGTCGATCGACGATCGGTACGCCACGCTCCCTGCGTCCTTGCCTTGCTTGGCCAGCGGCGCCCTAGCTGCCCCCGGCGCGTGCGCTCACGGAGCGGAGCGACTTGCGGCCGCGAGGTGTTGGGCAGTGGGGGCGTGGTGTGCGGGGGAGGCGCTCGAGCCGCTGATGCCGACCGTCGAGACGAGGCCCGCGGCACACATCGCGGCGAGCGTCAGCGCGCGCATGCGCTTCGGCGTCAGCCAAGGCAGATGATGGGTCTGCAGCCACGTTCGAAAGCCTGTGGCGGCCGAGGCGGCGGTCATTGCGCAGCCGATGCACATGCCCACAAGGTAGCGCTCAGAGGGGCTCGACGCCGCCGCTTGGGGTCGGGAAGGGCTCTCTCCCTTCCGAACGACAGGCGGGCTCGGGCGAGCCTGCCCCCTGGCGATCGGGCTTGGAGCCGGACGCGCCGACGTGCAGGCGGTCGGGCTCCGACGAGGCGCTCTGCAGGCGCCGGCGCAGGTCGGGGCCGTATCCGGCCGCCACGGCCCGCGCGGCCCGCGCCTCGGTCAGCTCGAGGCCCTGCGCCGCCGCGAAGTCGAGCAGCTCCTGGCGTTCCTCGGACTCGCGCGCGGTGCGTAGGAACAGCCAGCAGAAGAGCCCCAGCGTCAGCAGCGACTCCTCGACCATCATGATCGCGCCGGCGAGGTTCTGGTCGGTGATCGGCGAGATGTGCGCGGCGGCGTCGCCGCGCAGGTAGAAGGGGTAGAAGACGGTGCCCGACCAGAGGAAGATGTTGCCGAGGACGGTGCCGGTGAGCCGCACGGCGACGATGTAGATGAGCTTGGCCAGATTGCCGAACCAGCGCGGGGTGGGCAGCGGGCCGAACAGGGGCATCCACATGTTCACGCCCAGCGCGAGGAACATCGCGTGCTCCAGCGCGTGCACGCCCGAGTGGCGAAGGGCCGCCTGGTAGAGCACCGGCAGATGCCAGATGTAGAGGTCGATCGCCCATAGCGGAAAGGCGATCGCGGGGTGTGTGAGCACGCGCAGGCGGTCGAAGAAGCGGATGCGAAGGACCGGTGCGAGCAGCGGGCCCGTGAGCCCGAGCACGATCAACAGCGCGGCGACATCGCCGAGCAGCAGGTGCTCGATCATGTGCACATAGAGCAGTTCCTGGCTGGGGCCGCCGAGCGAAGTGAGCGCGGCGGCGATCACGACGAAGGCACTGTAGAAGCAGGCCTGGCGCCAGCCGGGCACGGGATGAGGTCCCTCGGCGAGCGTACGCGCGCGGCGCGCGTAGAGCAGCCCCAGCAGCGCGAGCGGTCCGAGCTGGATTGCCGCGCCCGCGACGCCGGCGTCGGCTAGCGGCGGCGTGATCATCGCTCCCCAGGGTACGCGAGCGCGGCCCGCTCCGCGCGGGGCGAGCCCACCGAAACCGACGGAGCGCCCGGCGCCGTTCCATAGACTCAGCGCCGCATGAGCGTCTCGCACCGTCGCATGCTGCCCTCGCTGCTCGGCGGGCTTGCGTTCACGGCGCTGGCGCTGCCGGCGAGCGCGCAGGCGCACGGCATCGTCGGCCGCGCGAACCTGCCGATCCCGGTGTGGCTGTTCAGCTGGGCGGCGGCGATCGTGCTGGTCGTCTCGTTTGTCGCGCTCTCGACGATGTGGCGCACGCCACGGCTGCAGCAGCAGCATCGGCGAGCGCTCGTTCCGATCCCGCGCGCGGTCGACTGGCTGGCCGGGCTGGCCGGCGTGGGGTTGTTCGCGCTCGTGCTCTACAGCGGCTTCGCGGGGGCGCAGGTCCCGCTGGCGAACTTCTCGGTGACGTTCATCTACGTGATCTTCTGGGTCGGGCTGCCGGTCGCTAGCGTGCTCTTCGGCGATGTGTTCGCCGCGCTGAGCCCGTGGCGGGTGACCGCCCGGGCGATCGCCGGGGCCACACGGCCGCTGCGCGGCGGCCGGCCCCGCTCGGCGCCGCTGCGCTATCCGGCCTGGCTGGGGATGTGGCCGGCGGTGGCGACGATCGTCGGCTTCGCCTGGCTGGAGCTCATCTACGTGGAACGCGACCGCCCCGAAACGCTCGCGTGGCTCTCGCTCGGCTACTTCCTCGTGATGCTCGCTGGCATGGCCGCCTATGGAGAGCGCGAGTGGTCCGCGAACGCCGACGGGTTCGGTGTCTACTTCAGCCTGCTCTCGCGTCTGTCGGCCCTGACGCGCAGGCAGGACCGGGTGCTGTATGCGCGGCGGCCGCTCAGCGGCCTGACGGGTCTGACGATCGGCGCGGGCACCGTGGCGATGATCTGCACGCTGATCGGCACGACCACGTTCGACGGCTTCAGCAACGGAGGCATCTGGCGCAACAACGAGCCGAGCCTGCAGAAACTGTTCTCCGACCTTGGCTTCAGCCAGACGCCGGCCCAGGAGCTCGCCGCCTCGCTCGGGCTGGTGCTCTGCATCCTGTTCATCGCCGCCGTCTACAGAGTCGGGATCATCGGCGTGCGCAGCATCAGCGAGCGCTACAGCGCCGGCCAGCTGACGCGCACGTTTGCGCACACGCTCGTGCCGATCGCCTTCGCGTATGTGCTGGCGCACTACTTCTCGCTGCTCCTGTGGCAGGGCCAGGCGATCGTCTACCTGTCCTCCGATCCGCTCGGCAACGGCGCCAACCTGTTCGGCACGAGCAGCTTCCAGATCGACTATCAGGTGATCTCCTACGCGGCGATCTGGTACGTGCAGGTTGCCGCGCTGCTCACCGGCCACGTCGGCGGCTTGATGCTCGCGCACGATCGTGCCCTCGTCCTCTACGCCGACCCCGAAGAGGCGGTGCGCAGCCAGTACTGGATGCTGGCAGTGATGGTGGCCTTCACGAGCTTCGGGCTGTGGCTGCTCTCCTCGGTGGGGACGTGATCGGCGTGCGCGGTGCGCTACCGTCGGCGCTCGTGTCCGCTCGCGCGATCGCGGTGACCCTTGCGGTTGGTCTCTGCACCCTGCAGGGCGCGGGCTCGGTCGCCGCGAGCACCTCCACGAGCCCGATCACTAGCCTCTCCGAGAACCCGATCAACGATCAGGGCAGCAACTACCACTACAGCTCGATCCTCACGTCGGTCTCGCCACGGGTCTCGGGCCTGAGCGTGCAGGTGCTGGAGTTCGCCGATCGTCTGCTGCTGACCAACCACACCGACCAGACGGTCACGGTCTACGGCTACCAGCGCGAGCCATACGCGCGCGTGCTCGCCAACGGCACCGCCGAGGTCAACCTGCGCTCGCCGGCGACATACCTCAACGCGTCCTTCTACGGCAACATCACCGTCCCCGCGATCGCCGACCAGACCGCGCCTCCGCGCTGGAGTGTGCTCGACCGCACCGGCCAGTTCGAATGGCACGACCATCGCATTCATTGGGCCTCGCCGCTGAAACCCCCGCAGGTCACGGACGCCGGCAAGCGCACGCTGATCTTCGACTGGAGCGTGCCGATCGCGGTGGGCCCGCGGGCGGGAACGATCGACGGGCAGCTCTTTTGGACGCCGGAGTCATCCAACGCGCCGACCGGGGCGATTGTGGCGGGCGTCCTGATCGTGCTCGGAGGCCTGCTTTTCGTGTGGTTCGTGCGCAAGCGGCGCCGCGGCGAGGCGGCTCCCGCAGCCGGCGAGGGACGTGGCCAAACGGAGGCCTGGTGAAGTGCTAGATTGCGCCGCATGGCGCCGCTCGCCTGCCTGATGCATTGGTACATCTCGATGCTCTACGTGGTGCCTGTGCTCGCGGTCGGCGGCTGGGGCTGGTGGAGCGCCCGGCGCAGCTCGCGCAGGCGCGCGGCGCGAACCGCCGGCCACGCATCCTCCTGACAGGCGGGGGGCTGCGCGCGTGGTGCGCCGCGAGACCCGCGCAGGGCTGCTCGGCACAAGCACGCGCGAGCGCCGTGACCTACCGCCGGCGCGCCTCTTCGTGGATCTTTAGCGAGCCTTGAGCTTATCCTCAGGCCCGCACGGTTATCTGTACGCGCCGATGACCACGCAGGAGCTCCTCAACCCGACTGTCGAGGGCGTCACCGAGAGGTTCGACCCGATCGAGTGCCTCGACGAGCGTACTCGTCAGCGCGCCCAGCCGGCCGGGCCGGTCGAGCCCGGCCGCTACCTGGAAGTGGTCGGCCTCGGGCGGGCCCTGACGATCCCGCTCGGAACCGACGTGCTGCACATCGGGCGCGGGATCGCGGCCGACGTGCGGATCGACGAGAGCTCGGTCTCGCGCCGGCACGCGATCCTCGTGCCGCGCCCGGGGGGCGCGCGGATCCTCGATGACCGCAGCTCCAACGGAACATTCGTCAACGGGCGCCGCGTGCAGCAGGCGGAGCTCAGCAACGGCGACGTGATCGTCGTCGGACGCGTGCTGCTGCGCTATCTCGAGGTCTAGTCCTCGAGGGCGAGCTCGGTCGCGACCGACGGCTGCTCCGCGCGCCATTCCTGCAGGCTCGCGAGCGAGCCGTCGATGATCCGGTCCAGGAACTCGCGGCGGTCGTTGATGTGGGGGAAAGGGACCTCCGGAACGGGGAGCTCGAGGAACTCGCACAGCGGCGCCCATCCTTCGGTGACGCTCCACACGAGCAGGCGATCAGCCGGCACGGCGGCCTCGACGGCCTCGGTGTGGCGTTCCATCGTCTCGATCATCTGCTGCGGCTCGTCGTTGCCCGCGGCGAACGTGCCGGCACCCTCCCAGAGCAGACGGTCGATCATGTTCAGGAATCCGGCCCACTGCGGATTCACGCACGCCTGGGCGCTGGAGAGCAGGCGGATCAAGGACTCGCCGTGGCGCACCGACCAGACGGTCTGGCGCATGCTGCGCTCCCACGCGGCGGGATCCCGCACGCTCAGCACGACCTTCGCCTCGGGGTAGAACTCGCTCAGCTCGCGATAGAAGTAGCCGCCGGGCCAGTCGACGGTCGAGCGGAAGTCCGAGAAGATCCGCTCCCAGCGCGGGCGTCCGTCGAGCGCCTCCTCCCACAGCGTCGCCTGCTCGAGGTCGGCGAGCACGTCGACCATGTGGTAGCAGGGGCCGAGCCCGAGCATTTCGAGTGCCATCTTCTGCGTGAGCGTGCCGGTGCGGGGCATGCCGGCGCCTATCACCTTCATCGGTCTCGGACTCCTCTCGCTGTCTCTCCGGCGCGCCACGCGCGCCGCCCGTCGGCACTGCTGACGCCCGCTGGCGCCGCTGTCGCCGAGCGCGTGACTCTACCGGTCGGGCCGATGGAGATGCGGCGGCGGACGCCGCTCGGAGGGGTCTTTTCGATGGGGCTGGCCGCCTGGCCAGCCAGGCGGCTGCCGGCAAAACCGAAGCGGCCAACCACCTCGAGACGACGTTCAAAATGTCCTACCTCGACAGGCGTCCTAGTGCATATAACGCGGCCCAGGCGCTGCTAGAGTGCTCGCCCGTTCCCGGCCCTGACCGTTAGGAGGAGCCCGCACGTGAGACCGCAGGCCCCGCGTGTCCTCGCCGCGGCGACGGCGCTCGTCTGCGCGGCGCTGCTCGCCTCCTGCGGCAAGGTCAACCCGACGCCGGCCGCGAGCACAGTCACCACACACCCCGGCACCGGCACGACGCCGCGCGAAGCTGCGCCGCCGGCGCCATCGCACGAACGCCCGCTCACCCAGGCGCAGGCCCACGCGTTCGCGAGCGCGGTCAACCTGCGCGCGGCCGATGTGCCGGGGTTCGTGCCGAGCGTCCGTGCCGCGACCGGCGGCTTCGGCGGGGAAAAGCGCTTGGAAGAACAGCTCGCGCGCTGTGCAGGAGCGTCGGGGAGCGCCCGCGCCGGGCCGGCCGAAGCTGGATCGCCGGTGTTCCGCCGCCGGGGCGCGCTGCTGGGAGACAGCGTCAGCTCCTCGGTGAGCTTCCTCAGCTCGGCCGCTGCCGGCGCTCAGGAACTGGCGGTGCTGCGAAGCGAACGCCTGCGCACGTGCCTGAGCCGCTATCTGGACGCGCTACTGCGCGGGCGCCAGTTCGGAGGCGCGACACTGGGGAACGTCTCGATCGTGGAGGGCACGCCGCCGGCCCCCGGCACGACCGGGGGCTTCGGCTGGCGAGTTACCGCGGTCTTCACGATCCGGCGTCTGCGGGTTCCCTTCTACCTCGACACGCTGGGCTTCATCGACCGGCGAGCAGAGGTCACGCTGCAGAGCTCCGGCGCGGCGCTGCCGTTTCCCGCGGCCGCCGAGGAGCATCTGTTCAACCTGCTGCTCGAACGCGCCAAGCGCCAACATCTATAGGAGCCCGCCCGCGCGCCCGTCCGCCGGCTCAGCGTCGCGCGCCGGCCTGCAGCAGCCGCGCCGACGTCGCGCTCAGGGCGGGGGCCGGCGAGAGGAGGTGAAGCGCCAGCAGCGCCGTCAGGTGGCCGCGGGATGCGCGCAGCAGCCTACGCCCGAGCGGGCTCAGTCGCAGACCGACGTTCGTCGCGACGCCGGTGCGGATCGTGAACCTCGCCGCCGCGATCGCGGTCAGGCGCGTTCGCGCTCGGCGCCCGGAGCCGGCGAGGCGCTTGACGCTGACGACGACTTCCCCGCTGCAGCTCGACGCCGTCCCGGTGCAGGTGAGCTTCACGAGAGCGCGTCCCGCGGCGCCCACGGTGACCGTGCTCGGAAGCGCGATCTTCCCCGTTGTGACCAGCGCGAGTTGTGAGACCCCGGCGGACAGCGCCGAGCCCGACGCGCTGGCGGGCGAGCCGCTGCCCGTCGGGGCGCCAGCCGGCGGCGCTGGTGTGGTGGGCGTGGCGCCCGGTGGAGTCGGTTCCCCGCCGCTGTGCTGTTGGCGGGCGCTCACATCGGCGATCGTCACGCTGTCGTGCACCGTGTGGCTTTCACCGCACACGTCGGTGACCGTCAGGCCCACTTCGTAGGTACCGGGGCTGGAGTAGAGGTGCTGCGCTTCTGTACCGACGACCGCGGGCGTGCCGTCGCCGAAGTCCCAGTGGTACTCGGCGATCGCGGCGCCATCGGGGTTTTCTGCGATCCCCGCGAACGACACCGGCTCGCCGGCTGTGGGCGCGGGTGTCGCGAGCGCGATTTCGGCGTCCGGCGGTGGAGGTTCGCCGACCTTCAGCCTCTGTGCGGTGCCGATGCTGGTGCCGTTTTTCGCGAACACGGTAAGAGCGACGTTGTAGGTGCAGGGAATCGGGAACGTGTGCGCGAACGGCACTACGGTCGTCTCGCTCGGCGTGCCGGGCGTCATCGATGGTTGTTCCTCGTTGAACTGCCAGTTGTAGCGGTAGATCCCGCCGGGTGCGCTCGAGCCGCTCGCGTCGAAGCTCACCTCCGTGCCGGTGACGGCTCTGGCTGTGAACGTCGCGGTCGGCTCTTTGCCGTTGAACGTGAGCCGCTGCAGGCATTGGTGGGTCTGGTTGCTCCACTCCTGCTGGTACCAGTAGTGGTGGCCGTGGACCACCTGGTTGTACTTCACACCGGATTCTTCGCCCAGCGGCGTGCCGAATTCGCTGGCTTCTTCGAAGGTTCGGCACTTGTCGCCAATCTCGCCGCCTTCGCCTCCGAAGTCGGTCCACGCGTTGTTGGGCTCGGGGTCCGTGATCGACTCGTTGTGCTCGTGGCTGAGGCCGCCCTCGAGGGCCGAGTCGGAGATCCCGTTCGGGTGGTTGCCGTCATCACAGCCGGCGTTGTGACCGACGTAGGGGTCGTCCGCGTAGATCAGCTCGCCGCCTTCGGGCTCGGCAATGTTGGTGTGGTAGGCGCAGTAGGTGGGCGCCGAGGTGCCCGCCGAGCATTCGCCTTCTTCGAAGCAGTCTTCCACTTTCGGCGGGGTGAGCAGGAAGTACTCGTGTTCGAGGTCCGTCGGCAGGCCGCGTGCTTTGACGAAGCTCGTCAGCTCGGCCTGCAGCTGGGCGTCGGTGAGGCAGATCGGCGCCGCGGCGCAGCCGTTGGCCGGGTAGGGGTCGGCGTCGATCAGCTCGCCGCCGAAGTGCGAGTCGTATGTCGAGAACTGGCCGGCGGCGTCGTTGTACTGTGCCGAGACGGAGTCGACGTTTTCCTCCCCGCCGCTGTCGTGCGCGAGGTCTTCCAGGTAGCGGTCCACGCCGGCCTGGTAGCCGGCGGGGTATTTGGGCGCGCCCGCCGGATCCCAGTAGACCGTGTAGTTGGTGTTCGACGGCATGATCGGCCCGCCGTTGTAGTCGAGGTTCGAGAAGGCTTCATCGAGCGTGCGTGGCACCGCATGGCGCAGTGGCTGATAGCTGGCGGCGTGGCCGTTGCGCAGGTGCACGATCACGGCCCAGGCCGAGGGAGCGAGACCGACCGCGAGCGCGGCGGTGAGGGCGCAGAGCACGAGCAGGCGGACGCGCATCGACGCCGTCAGTCCCCGTCTCGGGCCATGCGGGGAGGAGACGCTCCGGCGTGCGCCCGCGTCACCGCCCGGTCCCTGCGTTCGGCAGGCGTCCATCGCCCCGTCAGCCTCTCCCTTCTGAACGCGCCGTGGTGCAGGGCGGCGTCGGTTTTGAATGGTATCGGCCGCAAACTGCGATATCTACAGTGCGATTCGGCACGCAAATTGCGACCTCGGCGACGCCCCTCGCCGGCCGGGGGCGCGGTGGGTTCTGCCGTGAGCGGCGGGTACCCTGGCTGGATGCGCGAACTGGTCGCCATCGCACGCGGCAACGGCCGAGGCGTGGGCCCGCGTTCGCCCGCTGGCTTGCCGCGCGGCGAGCGCCGATGCGGCGAGCGGCGATGCAGCGAGCGTCTGCGGCGGGCGCGCGGCGGCGCCGCGCTTTCGCTCGCGGTGGTGGCGCTCCTCGCCGGCTGTGGCTCGACGACCTCGAGTGACGAGTCGCGCGCCGGTCTGCAGGCGGCCGGCAACGACGTGGTCGCGAACCTCGAAGCCGGACGCTACAAGCGCGCCTGTGAAGACTTCACCGCCACGGCACGCGGTCGGCTGGCGGTGTTCCCGACGGCGGGCTGCTCGGGTGTGCTGGCGTTCGCACACGGCATCCTCGCAGTCGAGGGGCAGACGCGCCTCGGACAGGTCGCCAAGCAGCAGATCGACAAGATGCTCCCGCACGCGACGATAGAGGGGGGCGAGGCGCGCGTTGGGAACAGCGTGGAAGCCGTCTACGAAGGGGGTCGCTGGCGCTTCGAAGCCAGTCGCGGGGCGGTCGAGAAGGAGCGCTCGACCCTGCGCGCCGACGTCGAAAAAGCTGCCGCGCAGCTCAAGAGGGACGGAGCCGGCGCGCTGCTGAAGGAAGCTGAAGGCGCCAAGTAGGGCGATAACCGCAGATCGCATGCGGCGTCCGCGCGGCTGTATGCTTCGGCGCGCCCAATGGCGATACGGTCACGCCGGCACCACGCCGGGCCTCGTGCTGTCCGCGCGGCCGCTCGCCTTCGGGAGGGTCAGCACGGGCGCGGGCGGCAAGTACCTGGGCCTCACGTTCAGCAATTCCTCGAACCGGCCCGAGCGGCTGGAGGGCTTCAGGCTCCCCGCCGCTCCCTACGGCGTGAGCGGGCTGCCGCGAGCCGGGACGGTGCTCGCGCCGCGCGCCGCCGTGACCCTGTCGGCGCACTTCGACCCGCAGCGCGCGGGCGCCTACCCGTCGCGCCTGGCGATCCTCGCCAACCGAGCATCGGTCGTGATCCCTGCGACCGGGGGCCGCCGTGACCGGACGGGCGAGGCTGCTCGTAGGCGCCAGCAGCCTCGACTTCGGCTCGGTCGTGGTGGGCAGATCGAAGAGCGAGACGTTCTTCGTCAAGGACGCAGGCAGCGTGCCGCTGACGATCACGCGCGCGATCGCCCCGGAGGGCGAGTTCACCGCCGCGGTGCCGCTGGCGGAGGGGATCACGATCCCCAGCGGGCGTGCTCGCCGCGGTGACCGTCACCTTCCGTCCCACCACGACCGGTCCCGCAGCGGGCCTCTACAGGCTGAACGCCAACGACGCACGCGGATACGTGACCGTGACCTTGCGCGGGCGCGGGACTTGAGGCGCCTGCCTCGCCCTGCAGGCCCGCGTCGCGGATACCACCTATGCTCGATGGGTGCTGAGGAGGTGGGGGATACGGCTCGGGTCCTCGCTGGTGGGCATCGCCGTCGGGCTGCTGCTGTGTAGCGCCGTGCTCGAAAACTTCTCGCTCAGCGCCACCGCCCTCGTCGAGTCGACGCTGCTGTTCTGGGTGACGCACATCGTGGTTTCGTTCCTTGCCCTGCGCGTCCTCATCCGCCAGCCATCCGTCGCCCTCGCGGGACTGCTCGCGCTCGCGTCGACGATCATCGCGCTGGCGATCGTCAACGTGGTCGTCGAAGGGCTGAAGATCCACGGCGCCGGGACCTTCGTCGGCGCGACCGTGATCATCTGGGCCTGTACGGCGGTGGCAGACACGGCTTCCCGTAGGGCGATACGTGACCAGCGGGCGGACGAACGCGCGGAGCGGAGAGCGCGCTAGGTGTAGGACCCGAGGAGTTTGTTCAGCTCGTGTAGTCGAGCTCCGGGTGGTTTGTGGCTGAGGGCGCCGTGTGGTCGCCGCCAGTTGTAGCGGT
>Ga0209040_10003383_pt1 | contig 12265 bp, 5 predicted proteins | sample BogFormECP12_OM3_FD_188240 | JGI IMG/M metagenome (GOLD analysis project Ga0209040, IMG submission 188240) | Bog forest soil microbial communities from Calvert Island, British Columbia, Canada - ECP12_OM3 (SPAdes) (version 2) | ecosystem: Environmental > Aquatic > Freshwater > Wetlands > Bog ... | reverse complement strand
GCAGTCTTATACTCGGCCTCCGCTTCCGCCGCTTGGCCCGAGCGGGCATAAAAGCTGCCCAACGTCAGATGCGCCTCTGGGCGGTCGGCGTTCAGTTTCTGCGCCGCGAGGAAATCGCCGAGCGCACTCTCATAAGCCTGCTTGTCGGCGGCCGGCACGCTCGCCGCCGGGATCGCCAGCAGATCGACGGCCCGGACCCGCACGCCCTTGACCGGATCGCTGAGAAGCGGCGCCGCGAGGCTCCAGATCTCCTTCGGCCGCGCGCCTTCCAGCATGTCGAGCGCGCCGATCTGGACCATCGGATCGGGATCCTCGAGGCCTGCCCTGGCGCCGCCGACGTTCTCCGCCGACAGATAGGGGGATAGCGCGGAGAGCGCGCCCGCCCGCGCGAAGGCGGGGGTCTCATGGTCCGAGGCGACGGCGGCCAAGAGCTTCCCCGCGTCCGCCCGCTCGGTCCACGCCTCGTGAAACGCTTCCGCGTAATGCTGGAAGCCGCCGGCGCCCGGGCCGCCCCAGCTCTTCATCGCATCGGCCGCCCACTCAGCGCTCTTGTCGGCGTGGCAGGCGTTGCAGGCGTTCGGCGTCCCGAGCCTGACCGAAAGGTCGGGGCGGGGGATGCGCAGGCTGTGATCGTGCCGCGGGTCGACGACCATGTAGGTCCGCGTCGGCATGTGGCACTCAGGGCAGCCGGGCGGCGGATCGACACCCTCGTGACGCCGATGGGCTACAGTCTCGTATTTATCGGCCGCGTGGCATTGCAGGCAGACGCCGTCGCCGGGCAGCTTCAGCTTGGCGCTGTGCGGATCGTGGCAGTCGGAGCAGGCGACGCCTTTGGCGAACATCTTGCTCTCTTTGAACGAGCCGTAGTTGTAGACTTCGTCCTCCATCTGCCCGTCGGCGAAATAGAGGCCATGAGCGAGCGGCGAGACGACGTGCGTGTCGGAGAGCCACCGTCCGGGAACCCAGTTCTCGGCGATGGTTCCGCGCCGCGCGTGGCAGAAGCCGCAGGTCTCCACTTCCTTGCGGAGCGTCGCGGGCGCCGCGGCGCGTTTCGCGTTGCCGGTCTTGGGATCGATGGTCCAGCCGGCGTCCTTGCGTTCGTCGAAGCGCACGCTGAGGCCCTTGTCGCCCTCTTCGGCACCTGACCAGCCGGGATGCGCCTTGGCCCAGGCGACATGGGCCGAGCCCTGCCCGTGGCAGGTCTCGCAGCCGACGCTGATCTCGGCCCAGGTCGTAGCGAATGCATCGGTCTTCGCGTCGTAGTTCTTCTTGACGCCGGTCGAGTGGCACTCGGCGCACATGAAGTTCCAGTTCTGGTTGAGCCGCGTCCAGTGGAGCACGTCGCTATGGCCGACCTCCTCGTTGGGATAGAGGTGGAGCCAGCGCTGCCCGCCCTTCTCCTTCGGCCGGCTGTCCCAGGCGACGGGCAAAGCCTGCAGGCGGCCGCCCGGGAATTCGACGAGATATTGCTGCAGCGGCGAGATCCCGAACGTGTACTTGATCTCGAACTCGGTAGGCTGGCCGTCGGCCCCGTCCGTCTCGACCATGAATTTGCCGTCCCGGCGAAAAAACCGGGACTTGACGCCGAAATGCTCGAAGGTCGCGCCGGAGAAGTCGCCCTGCACCGACTTGTCGGTCGCGTGGTCCATGGCGCGCTCGTGATGCGAGCCGCGCCATGCCTTCGCCTCGGCCTCATGGCACCGGGCGCAAACCTCGCTGCCGACGTAGGCGAGCGGCGCTGCTTCCTCGGCCGCAAGAACTGTGCGTTCAGCACGCAGAAGCGCAAGCGAGGCCGCAGCGAGAACAAGAATAAGTATAAGCGCAAACGCGGCGCCGAGCCCCGGCGTCGGAGCGCGCAATCTCAATAACGGTCCTTTTCGCAAAACGGATTGGGGCTCCTTGTGAAGCGCAGGCGAGGCTGTATGGCCGCGAGAGCGTCGGGGTCAAGGATGCTTGCGGCGCGCAGCCGGCGCAGGCAGACTGGAAAAAGGGCACCTTGAGAAGGGCGGCCACTTGCGTCTCATCGTTCTCTGGCTTCGCCGCCTTTTGGTCGTCTTCCTTGGCTTATTGGCCGTCTGGCTGATCGTCTTCGTTTTCCGGGTCACCGACCGGCGGCTGCCGACAATTTTGGCGCTGGTCCTCGCCTACGCGGTCGCGGCCTATGTCATCCTGCCGCGGGTCGTCCGCATGAGCCTGAAGATCCTGCAGCGCAAGAGCGTGCCAAGCTTCACGCTGACCGGCGACGGCTTCCCGGGCGACCCCGTCAACCTCGTGCTGATCGGGGACTTCGAGAGGCTTCGCGCCGCTTTCGCCGAGGCCGGCTGGATCGAGGCCGATGCGCTCAATCTCAGGAGCTCGTGGAGGATGGCGGTGGCCTTCGTCTTGAACCGGCCTTATCCGGCGGCGCCGTTCAGCACGCTCTACCTCTTCGGGCGCGGGCAAGACATCGGCTTCCAGAAAGCAATCGACGATAGCCCGCGCAAGCGCCACCATGTCCGCTTCTGGGCGCTTGGGCTGGAGCGGGCCGAGGAGACGCTGAACACGCCTGATTTCTGGCTCAACGCCGACCGACCGCCGCTTGACGCGACGGCGCTTTGGGTCGGCGCCGGCACGCGCGACACCGGCTTTTCGCTGACCAGACTCACCTTCCAGGTGACGCACGCGACCGACGACGATGCGAACGCCGAGCGCGACTTTATCGTCGGCGAACTGAAGCGGGCGGGCGCGGTCGGCGAGGTCAAGCGGCATCGCGAGGGCGAGCGGGTAGAGACTGGCCGCGTCAACCACTATGTGACCGACGGCGAGGTGGCGGCGGCCTGGCTTGCCTGACGCGCTGGGAGTTTGGAGCGGGATCGAATGGGCTCCCCCGACCTCGCTATTCGCCGAATGACTGAAGCCGACCTTGCCCTCGCCCTCGATTGGGCGGAGGCCGAAGGCTGGAATCCGGGCCTCAACGACGCGGAGTGTTTTTACGCCGCCGATCCCGATGGCTTTTTTGTCGGCGAAGCGGGCGGCGAGCCGGTCGGGTCGATTTCCGCCGTCCGCTACGATGAGCGGTTCAGCTTCCTCGGGCTCTTTATCGTCAAGCCCGATTTCCGCGGGCGCGGCTTCGGATTGCAGCTTTGGCGGGCCGCGATGCGACATCTCGGCGAGCGCAACGTGGGACTGGACGGCGTGGTCGCACAGCAGGGGAACTACAAGAAGTCGGGGTTCAAGCTCGCCTTCCGCAATATCCGCTTCAAAGGCGAAGGCGGCGGCGTGGATCTGGGCGGCGCGACCGACCTCTCCTCGGCGCGCTTCGAAGACGTCCTGCAATATGATGCGGCCGTGTTCCCTGCGCGGCGCGCGGCTTTCCTTCAGCGGTGGATCGAACAGCCGCACGCGGCGTCGCTAGGCGTTATGGTTCAACGAAGGCTTAGGGGATACGGCGTGCTCCGGCCTTGCAGAAGCGGCTGCAAGATCGGGCCGCTGTTCGCCGACGACGCGCAAGTCGCCGAGCGACTGTTTCTTGCGTTGAAGGCGCGCGCGGCGGGCGGGCCGATCTTTCTCGACGTGCCCGAGGTCAATCCCGACGCCGTCGCGCTCGCCGAGCGATACCGGATGACCCCGGTCTTCGAAACCGCGCGCATGTACACGAAAGACGCGCCCTGCGCGCCCATGGAGCGCTGCTTCGGCGTCGCGACGTTCGAGCTTGGATAAAGCGCTGGCAGCTCTTCAGTCGCCGAAACAAAACTATCCGCCTTGCACCAAAATCGAAAAGCGGGAGAGCGATACGGCGGCCGCCCACTTTTAACGGTTCACCCCGACGGCGGCCCGAGCAGCGCCCCGGGCGGCAACCCGACCATTCGCGGCGGCTCGGCCGGCATGTACTCCCCGGCCATTATCGCGCGATTCTGCAGGCCGACAATTTTTACGACTGGCCGAAGTCGTCCGAATACATGCGGACCTCGCCCGTGTTTGCGGCCAAACCCATCGGCGTCTTCTTCGATCCCGTCAAAGCCTACAAGGCGTTCAAGTCGGGCGAGAGCCATGAACGACTGAGCTATTTGGGTTTGTTGAGGAAAGCGGCCGTCTATTCCCACCCGCCCGTCCGCCGCACCGTGATGACGTCGATCCGCCCGTGCGGCCCGAACCAGCCGGACATGATCCAGCTCGTGACGCTGACGATGATCGAGGCGAAAACCGCGGGCCAGAAGCCGGCAACGATAAATCCCTTGAGGAGCCACGCGACCAGCTCGATCATCAGCGCGTTGATGACGATGAGGAAAAGCCCGAGCGTGAGAAGCGTGATCGGGAGCGTGAGAATGACCAGGACCGGCCGCACGAAAGCGTTGACGATTCCGAGCAGAATCGCCGCCGCAATGAGGCTCTCGGTCGAACGGAACTCGATGCCCGGCACGATCTGCGAGGCAAGCCAAAGCCCGATCGCCACGACCGCCGCGCGAATAATAAACCAACCCATGCTTGCTCCTGTTACCTAGATCTAGGAACGCGCGCGGCGATCCGCCAGTGCGCAAGGGCGCCCCCGGCGCCTCGGGCGACTCCGCCACGACGATGCGGACCCTGGTCTGGGCCGGAGGTTGTATTGCTGGCCAAGCTCAACCTGTTCGCTACAATCGCGGCCTCCTCGGCTTCGCGGCCACCTGATCTGGCTCCCAACCCGCAAGCCCCACGCGGGATCGACGCAAGCGGCGCGCAGCTCTAACGCGTTGGTCCGCCAAGATTCGGCCCTCGTAACCTGGGCCTGCTGCTTTCGTAGAGGTTCGCTGAGCTGCTCTTCCGCACCATGATCACGCCTTCGTCCCGGTGTTTCATTCTCGGACTAGAGCCCGCCTAAAAAAGGAAATGCTGAGGTTAAATAGCCTGGACACTTTGGGGTTCTTGGAGGATCATTGCGATTGCAACCAACCGGGCGTGAAGATGGACGTAGGCAGTTGGCTGCGCAGCCTGGGATTCGGCCAATACGAAGACGTCTTTCGAAGGAACGCGATCGACGACAAAGTCCTCCCTAGGCTGACAGCGGAGGATCTCAAGGAGATTGGCGTCGCGACCGTCGGGCATCGCCGTCTGTTGCTCACGGCGATCGCGGCGTTGTCGGCTTCGCATCGTCCTAATGGCGCGGCCGAGAACGCGCCGCCGCAGGCGACGGCGACCCTGCCTGGGAAGACCTCGAAGGACGACGTCGAGATACGCCATGTCGCGGTCCTGTTTTACGATATCGTCGGTTCGACCCGACTTTCGGCTGCGCTCGACGCCGAGGATTGGCGCGATCTCGTCCGTCCGTATCTGGACGATGCGACGGCGGCGATCACGCAAATGGGCGGTTACATCTCAGCCATACTCGGCGACGGGATCATGGCGCTGTTCGGCTATCCGATCGCTCAAGAGAACGACCCGGAACGCGCCGTGCGAGCCGCTCTCGCGATTCAACACGGTATCGCCGATCTCAACCGCAAGAACATGAAATCTGGCCGGCCGACGCTCGCCGCCCGCATCGGCATCGAGATGGGAGCGGTGGTCGCCGACGTGTCCGGCGCAATCTTCGGGGATGCCCCGAATATCGCCGCCCGGTTGCAGGCGCTCGCCGAGCCCGGCACCATTCTCGTCACGTCGCGCGTCCACCGACTCGTTGCGGGCCTGTTTGTCGCCGAAGATCGCGGCGCGCATGCGCTCAAGGGCGTCCCCGAGCCGACGACGCTGTTTCGCGTCGTCCGCGTAAGCGGCTTCCGCCGCCGGTCGAACCTCAAGGCCCTAACGCCGCTCGTCAATCGTGACGAAGAGATGAAGGCGATGGTCGCCCGCTGGGAGCGCGCGCAGGGGGGCGAAGGCCAATTCCTGCTTTTCATCGGCGAGCCTGGCATTGGAAAGTCGCGCGTAGTCGATGAGTTCCGTCGCCGGCTGCGCGATACGCCGCACACGTGGGTGGAATGGAGCGCATCGCAGCTTTTGCAAAACACGCCTCTGCATCCGATCCTCGAATGGGGACGCCTGCGTTTCGGCGGCGATGGCGTTGCTGGGGAAAGACGCCTAACGGAGCTCGAGACGGCGCTCGCCCACGTCAAGCTCGATCCCATGGAATACGCGTCGCTGCTCGCGCCGCTCGTCGATGTTCCCTTGCCCGCCGACCGTGTCTCCACGCTGTCTCCGGAGGAGCAGCGCCGAAAGCAGATGGCGGCGATGCTTGATTGGCTCGTCGCCAGCGCGCGCTCCCAGCCCGTTGTGCTGGCGATCGAGGACCTGCATTGGGCCGATCCCTCCACCCTCGACGTGCTAAGCCGCATCGCCGAGCGCGCCCTGGAGGCTCCCGTTTTCGTCATCGCGACCGCGCGGCCTGAGTTCCGCGCGCCCTGGCCAGCCCGTTCGCACAACGAAACCCTGACGATCGGGCCGCTCGACCGCGGGCAGACTGCGCAGATGGTCGGCGATATTGCGGCGCGGTGCGCCCTGTCGGAGGCAGCTATTGAAAGCGTGACGGCGCGCACCGGCGGCGTGCCGCTTTACGTCGAGGAAGTCACGCGGCTTTTGCTGGAGCGTGGCGGCCATGGCGGCGATCAGGCGATTCCGCCGACCCTGCAGCAATCGCTGGCCGCGCGCCTCGACCGGTTGGGCCCCGCGCGCGAGGTTGCGATGATCGGCTCGGTGGTCGGCCGCAGCTTTTCCTATCCGCTTCTGCGCAGCGTGGCCGGGATGGATGACGCGGCGCTCGGCGAGGCCCTGGAGAAGCTTGCCGAAGCTGGCATATTGATCATCGAGGGCCAGCCGCCCGGCGCCGAGTGCAGTTTCAAGCACGCGCTGATCCAGGACGGGGCTTATGAAAACCTGTTGAAGAGCCGGCGGCAGACGTTGCACCGGCGCGTCGCCGAGGCGCTTCGCGATCAGTTCGCGCCCCGCGCCGAGGCCGAACCGGAAGCGCTCGCCCACCATTTCACGCTCGCTGGCCGTATCCCCGAGGCGATCGAATGGTGGGGGAAGGCGGGCGACCAGGCGCTGCGCCGCTCGGCGTTCCAGGAAGCGATTGCGCATCTTAGCAAGGCGATCGAGATGGCCGACAAAGCGGCGGCCACCAAGACGCGGACCCCGGAGGTGGACGCCCTGCGCCTAAAGCTTCAGTCCGACTACGGAAGGGCCGTCGCGTGGTCGCGCGGGTTCGGGGCCGACGAGACGAAGGCCGCCTTCGCCCGCGCCAGGGAATTGGCCGTCGCCGCCAGCGAAACCTCGGAGCGCGCAGCCATGCGCTATGGCGTTTGGGTCGGACATTTGGTGCGCGCCGAAATGACCTTGGCCAGAGAGGCGGCTGAGACGTTCCTCTCAGAGATGAGGGGCGGCGGGCCATCGGCGCTTTTGGCCACCGCCCATCGCTGCCTCGGCATGACCGCCTGGCTGCAGGGCGATTACGGCGCTTCCCGCGCCAATCTCGAGGCGGCGATCGCGATGAGCGACGCCGACCGTGAGCGCGAAGGACGCAAGATCTTCGGACAGGACACGTCCGTCATCGCGACCAGCTATCTCGCAGAGGTGATGTGGCAGATCGGGGAAGCCGCGCGCTCGCGTGAACTCGCCGTCGAAGCGCTGCAAAAGGCGGAGGCGTCCGGACATCTGCCGACGCAGGTGAACGCGATCGACCAGGTCGCGATCCTGGAGGTCGCGCGTGGCGATGTCGAAGCGGCCCGGCCGCTCGCCGAGCGGATGGGTCAATTGGCCTCGGGTCCCGGGCTCACGCTCTTCTCCTCTTCCGCGACGCTGATCTTGAGCTGGTGCGACGCGCGTTCGAACGGCGTGGCGCCCTCGGCCGCGCGCATGCGGGCGGCGATCACCGAATATACGCGGCCCGGCAGCGAAATTTTGCATCCGCTCTATTTGGGCCGTCTCGCGGAACTCGAGGCCGAAGGACCGGATCCGAGCGTCGCGCTCGCCACCGTGGGCGAGGCGCTGGGATACTCACGTTCGTCGGGGGAGAAGTGGACCGACTCCCTGCTTCATCGCATTCGCGGCGACATCCTCGCCAAAATCGCTCCACAAAATCGCGCCCTCGCCGAGCAGGCCTATCTCGCCGCAATTCGCGCCGCTCAACCGCAGGGCGCGCGCAGCTTCGGTCTGCAAGCCGCGCTGCGACTCTCCAATCTTTATCGCGCCGACGGCCGCGGGCGCGCGGCGCGCGAGTGTCTCGAAGCCGTGGTGAACGGGTTGGAGCCCACCCCCGAACTGGCCGAAATCGACGAAGCGCATCGACTGATCTCGGCGCTTGCAGACGGCTGAGGATTCACGCCAGCGCCGGGGGACCGCAATGCGCGGAATCGCGCCCGATCAGACATCGAAGCCGGGATAGAGGAGCGCCTGAAAAGGGTCAGCGTATCTGACCATGGACGGGCTCGCGCCGTCGAGCCCCAGGGCGCGCAGGCTCTTCGCCATCGGATGGCTCGAGGCCCCCAGCTTCAGGGAGAAGCCTGAGCCGTCGCACGACCCGAACGGCGTAAAAACATGTATCAGGGTTCTCAGAACCTTGCCATTCAGGAGGCTGTAGGTCGGAAAGTCGGTGGGGGGCGATGGGGCAAGCGCTGGCAACGCGCCCTCCAGCACGGCGATTGTTCCCGTAGCGACATCGCGCAGCGTCGTCGAGAACACGCGATCGTCGCCCCGCATGTCGATGCCGGCGACGAACTTGGGATAACCCCAAAGCTCTTTTCCAATGCGATCTGTCGCCGCAGTGGTGACGGGCAGGTGGGCCACGTACAGGGCGGGGTCCTGATCTCCCGGCGCGGTTGCGAGGATGCTGAGGCCGACCTCGTTGTAAGGCCCGAGGTCCGAGTCGCGGTACTCGAAACAGCCGAACAACACGGTCGCGCGGCCGTCATCGCCCGCGACGGCAGCAAGGCCGACGCCGCTCAAAAAGTCGGCCGCGCGGTTCAGGTCGATCGGAAACGTCGCAACGAGACAACGCGCGTCGAAATAGCGGATCGGCAGGCTGCACCTCATCCCGTCGGGCAGGATGCAACGCCGCAGTCGCAAGCGGGTCGGGCGCGGCGCCTGGCTGATCCCATTCGCCTCGGCGAGGATGGCCAAGGCGCGCGCCGGCAATTCGCCGGGATCGGCAAACAGGGGCGGCGCGAAAAGCGGCGCCGACGCCGGGGAGGGACGAGAAGCCGCGCCGGCCAGTCCCGCCAGTTGGCGGACACTCGCGACGCCGCGCGCGGAGCGTCCGAGGCCATCGAACGGGTCGGTCAACAGCGTCGCCCACGACGCGGGGATTGAAAGGATCGGCTTGCGTTCACCTGAGGTCCCTTCTCTTGGCCGGCAGGTCGCTGCGCGGCGCGCCCGGCTATGCGTCCCGCCCCGCTACGAAGTCGACGCAACTTCGCAGCCAATCGAGATCGGGACCCGCGCGGGCTCCCGCGAACGCCGTCTCGTTGAATTGGCGCGCGGCCGCCTCCGCGAGGGCGGCCGCCGATCGCTGCGCCCAGGCAATGCTGCCCGCGTCCTCGATGATCTCGCGAAGCCTGAAGACCTCGCGCGGCAGCCGCCGTTCGCGCGGCCGACCGAGAAAGCCGCCGATCCAGTCCCTGTCGCTCGCAGGAGCGTGCGCGAGCGCGTGGGTCAAAAGGAGCGTGCGCTTGCCCTCCCACAGGTCGCCCTCGATTTCCTTGCCGTAGCGCGCCAGAGATCCGTTCAGGTTCAACACGTCGTCAGTGATCTGGAACGCCAGTCCGACGAGAAAGCCGAAGGCGTCGAAGCGGCCGAGATTTGGATCGCGGTCGTTGGCCACGAGCGCGCCTATCCGCATCGGATGGATGAAACTGTACCATGCCGTTTTTTTCAGCACGAGCCTAAGATAGTCGTCCGGCCCGAGGGTCAGGTCGTTGTCGCGCATCCAGCCGAGCTCCATCGCCTGCCCTTCGAGGGTTTCGACGATGAGGTGGTCGACTTCATCCAGGATCCGCAAAGCGCAGGCGGGGCCGAGCCGCGCGCCGGCCATGCGGAGGAGCCGCATGGCGAGCGCATTCATGGCGTCGCCGACGTTGATGGCGATCGGCACGCCGGCGCGCCGGTGCATGGTGGCGGCGCCGCGTCTGGTGTCGCTTCCATCCTCGATGTCGTCGTGAACCAGAAACGCGTTGTGCAGCATTTCCAGGCCCGCGGCGGCGTGCCGCGCGTCTTCGCCGCGCCCGCCGAGCGCCCGCGCGGTCGCGATGCATAAGGCGGGGCGCAGCCCTTTTCCGGACCGGGCGACGAAATCGTCAACGAGCGCGTAGAGATGCCGCTGCGGCTCCCATTTCGGCACGGCCGCGGTCAGCGCGTCGGCGATCATCTCGCGATACCAGATCATTCGCTCCACAAACCCACCCGGGCCGACGATCTCGCCCGCGCCCGGCGGCTGGCTGGAGAGGCCCGCCAAATGGTCCTCAAGCGCCGGGACCTCGACAAGCAGCCGCTCAATCGGGGAGTCCGCGGCGTCGGACGCCCTGGCGGCCTCGATCGCCTGGTCGGACGGATCGAGCGCGTTCGCGACTGGGCGCAGGAAGGGCGCCGTCGTTTCGATCAGCGGGCGGATCTTGTCGAGGATCTCCGACCCTGTGAGGAAGCGCGCCGCGACCTCGGTCAGGGTGGCGTCCCACGGCAGTCCGGCCTTGAACCGCTCCGCGTCGTAGAGACGCCACGGGGCGAGAATCTCCGGTTCGTGCAGCGGCCACAGCTCGCAGCGCGCGCCGTCGAACCCAGAGCAGTCCAGGACGCCGTTGACCGCGCGGCGCGCCGCCTCGTTGGCGCCCTCCATTGTGGCGAGGTCCGTGAACGTCCGCACGTAGTCGGACGCAAGAAAGAGATTGGGGACGGCGGTCGCAGCATCCGGCCGCAACGCCCAGGTGTCCTCGAAGTTGACGAGCAGCGGCTCTCTGTTGCGCAGGAAGCCCGGTCGCGCCTTGTCGAGGCGGATGTCCGGATCGAGGAACCACGAATGCAGGTCTTCGTCGCGCAAGAGCTCGGTCTCGCCGTTGACCGAGCGCTTGAGCTGGCTCCAGGTCTCCCGCATGACTTCCTCGCGCGAGCACTCCATGGCCGGACGCCCGTTCGAACCGGGACTCGTCCAATCGGACACGTCGACCGACAGCACGCCTTTGACGTCCCGGTCCTCGAAGTCATCGGGGGAGAAGCTGCGCCAGAACTGAACCTGCGAGATGCTGGTGAGCGCCCACGCGGTGTCGATATGGATGACGTGGCCGTGCGTGGTGGGCAAATCGCGCTTGAGAAAAAACTGAATGCCGTTCATCCACTCGACGTTGGGCGCGAGGGCGCGGATGTTCGCGAGGTCCGGGTCGGCGGCGAGCATGTGGGCGTTGATCAGCGGCGCGAAGCGCTCGATCGGGATCGCCGAAATGTAGTAGTCGCCTCGCCAGACTTGGCGCGCGCCGTCCTTCGTCGCGGCGACGCCGGCAATGCGTCCGTTCTCGCACAAGATCTCCTCGACCTTGGCCTTGACGACGTATTCGACGCCGCGGGACTCAAGATAGGTCCGCCAGGGGTCGATCCAGGCGATATTGGTCGGCGCGTCGAGCACCCGGTCGGTCGTCCCCGCGATCGGGTTGAGAATCGTCAGCATCATCTGCACGAACATGTCGCCGACCGTGCGGGCGCTCGCCTTGTTGGCCCTAGCGGCGACCAGCGAACGCGTGAAGCCAATGGCGAGAAATTTTTGGTAGGCCTCCGAGCGCTCAGCGGCGCCGATGAACTCCCACCAGCTCGTGCGCTCGTATTCCGCGAGCCGGCGTTCGGCGCATGTCGTCAGCAGTTGCCAGAATCTTGCGCCGAAAAACGCGAACTCCTCGGGCGAAATGTCGATCACCGGCCCGTAGAGCAGCAGCACGTCGCGAAGCAGCGTTCCCGCGTCGCGGCTGGTTCTCGGGAACATGGCCGGAACGCGGAACGTGGGCCGGCCGTATTGGGTGACCCCGACGCGGGTGGTCGGAACCAGATGATCGGCCACGCTCTTTCCGTCGAACGAGGGCGTGCGCCGCATCGTGTCGATGACGTGCTTGTAGAAGCCCGGGAAGAAGCGAAAGCCATGCTCGCCCGGGATCTTGTCCATAAGGGACTTGACCCCCTTGTCGACGAGCTGGCGTCCCCCCGTGTCGGGGCCGTCGTCGGCGACCGGCACGCTGCGCGCCTTACCGCCGGCGATTTTGCGCCTCTCGAGCACGACCACCTCGAAGCCGCGCTCGATCAGCTCATGGGCGGCGCTCATGCCCGCGACGCCGCCGCCCAGCACGATCACCCG
>Ga0209040_10003382_pt1 | contig 12269 bp, 11 predicted proteins | sample BogFormECP12_OM3_FD_188240 | JGI IMG/M metagenome (GOLD analysis project Ga0209040, IMG submission 188240) | Bog forest soil microbial communities from Calvert Island, British Columbia, Canada - ECP12_OM3 (SPAdes) (version 2) | ecosystem: Environmental > Aquatic > Freshwater > Wetlands > Bog ... | reverse complement strand
GGGCGGACTACCATCCACGATCGCGCTGGCGAGATAAATCTCCGGCGACGGCGACTGGCGTGCGAGCTCGGCGCGCAGAGCGGCTTCGTCGCGATCGCCGGACATGATGCGGATGCCGGTGACGCCGTTGGCGATGTATAGGGGCAGCTCCATTGTGTCATGCACGTGGACGTGCATGTCCCAGAGACCGGGGATGAGGTAAGCTCCCTTGGTGTCGAGAGCGCCGGGTAGGGCAGTGTCCGCTCCCTGAGTAGCGGCGATAGAAGCAATGCGATCGGCGTGAATCCGTACTGTCTGATCTTTCAGTTCAGTACCCGTAGACACGTTCACGACGGTGGCGTGCACAATAACGGCTTCCGCAACCGGACGTTCTTGTGCGGCCGCAAGGTGAGCAGAGAACGCCAGCATCAGGAGCAGTGTCTTCACGCGTCCGCCCGGGTCAGAAAAGTGACCTATGAGCGCATTATCCCCCAGCGAGTGATTTGCATACAGCTATCTCCGCCTGCGGGCGAGCCATTCTTCGCGGGTGATCTCCCATATCTCGGAAGGCAGGCGACCGGAGACGTAGTCGCGCTCCTCGAGGGCGACCACGCGCATGCCCTGCTTCTCGGAGATGCGGCGCGAGCCAGTGTTGTCAACGGCTTTGGGCACGCGCAGAAGGGGCATTTCCAGGTCGCTGAACCAGAAATCAGTGACGCGGTCGCTGGCTTCGAGCATGAGTCCCTGACGCTGGAAGGCCGGATCGAGCCAGAAGCCGCGGTTGGTGTCTCCGCGGGTGAGGTCGACTGAGCCGATGATCGAGCCGGGATCGGTGCGGAGACGGAGGGTCCAGCGCCACGCATCACCGCGCTCCATGGCGGGGATAGCGACGTCGCGGTAATAGGTGACTACTCCATCGGGCGGAAAGGGCCAGGGCACCTGATTTGTGAGATAGCGGACGATCTCCCACTGGGGAAAGATGGCCTGCACCTGCGGGGCGTCATCGAGTGAGATAGGGCGCAGGATGAGGCGGACGGTTTCGAGGGTGGGAATCATGGCGCGGCATTTCTTGAACACCTGAGTATGAATGAGCGCACCGCATGGAGCGATGTACTTCTTGACGGGCTGCGGAGTTCCAGGGACAAACGGTCGGCCTGATTCGTTGAATCGCCAGAATTCACTTGACAGTCAGTTCGAGGGGAGAAACAATTCGTGCGCTTCCTTAAATACCCCCGTCAAGGAAAGCCAATCCAACAGGAGCGAATTTTTATGAAACAGCGGCTAGCTTTGGGCCTGCTTGTGACTGCCTCTTTCTTTTGCGGGTTCTCTCTCGTGCACGCTCAGGAACCCGACCAGTTAAGTCCACCGAAGAAAACCCTTGAGCCCTTCAATTCCAATATTCTCGTCACCGCCAATCAAGGCACCATCATTCGCCCACAATCGAGCATACCTGCGACGGCGAATGGCACCACGCTGAAAACCATGACGGCCCACACCAACATTCAAATCTACATGCCACTCGGCTGGAAGCCTTCCGAAGTCGCTCCGCCCCGGCCAGATGCGTATCCTCCATACGCCGGGTACGCCTATGAGACGCCCGAGTCCATTGCGTGTCTGTATTCGCTGGTCACGGTCGTCGCCGGCTGCAACCCCAACACGGCAACCAACAATCCCAGCGGCGGCGCAAAGGCGATAGCCATCGTCGACGCGTATGACGATCCGTGGGCCGGTCCCGATCTGGCATATTTTTCTGCGCAGTTCGGCTTGCCGTTCAACCCGGACCAACTTCAGGTCGTATACCAAACCGGTACAGAGCCGCCAATCGATATCTCGGGCGGCTGGGAACTTGAAGAATCGCTGGACATTGAGTATGCCCATGCGATGGCCCCAAATGCAACCATCTATCTTGTCGAGGCTAACTCCAATTACTACTCGGATTTGCTGGCTTCGGTAACGATTGCCAGTAATCTGGTTCGATGCGGCAAGACAACGACTTGCCCGACCAGCGCCACGGGCACCGGCGAGGTCTCGATGAGCTGGGGAGGCGGTGAATTTGCCAGCGAAACCTCCTACGATTCGTACTTCACCACGCCGGGAGTCGTCTACTTTGCGGCGGCCGGGGATGGTCCGGGCACGATTTGGCCAAGCGTATCCCCCAATGTCGTGAGCGCCGGCGGAACCTCAATCCGCCGCAATCCTGTGAACGGAAACTTCATCAGTGAAGTCACCTGGGACGAAGCTGGGGGAGGCGTGAGCTTCTACGAGAAAATCCCGAGTTACCAGAGCTCGATAAGCGGCATCGTCGGGACGAAACGCGGTGTTCCAGATCTCTCTTTTGATTCAAATCCATATACCGGTGTGTGGATTTGGGACAGCAACTACGTCGAAGAGCTGGGCGGAGGCTGGTTCGTCGTCGGAGGAACCAGCGTGGCCTCGCCCTCACTGGCGGGAATTATCAACAGGGCGGGCGGCTTTGCCGCAAGCTCTAACGCGGAACTCACAAAGATCTATGCGAACAAGGCAGTCGCGGCGGACTTTAACGACACATTGCTGGGCTGGTGCGGGCCTTATCTCGGCTATTCCGCGGTGGCGGGCTGGGATCCATGCACCGGTGTCGGCAGCGACAAGGGATACGTGGGCAAGTAGCGTGACATAACTATCAAAAATGTGTTGATGCAATTGTTTCGAAAGTCTTGAAGACCCGCCCTCCACGGCGGGTTTTCTTTGCCTGCTGGCCCCGTTTACCGGCCGGCGTTGGCCTGCTCTTCGATGGCCTGGTTGTAGTGCTGGCGGGTAGTGGGGAGAGGGTGGAGTTTATAGAGGACAAGCTGGTTGCGGTCGGGGTCGTCGAAGGCGTGGAAGGTGGCAACCCGTTCGAGCGCGTACTGCGTGCGCAAGTCTTCGAGGGTGCCGGGGTCGAGCTCGTTCCAGGCGGCATACCAGCCGGGCCGGTAGTTGTGGATGCGGAGAGGGAGATCCCAGGTGCCGAAGTCGTCGCAGATAGCCGGCAGGTGGGTGATGAGGGTGATGTTGTCTCCGCTGATTGAGAGCAGGAGGCGGTTGCCGTTGGGGTGCTGATCGATGTAACGCGTGAGCTGGTTGGCGGTCGTGATCCAGGTGTATTCGGGGTGGCGGGTCCAGTGGAGAATCTGGCGGAGGTTGACGGTACTTGAGATGGCGGCGAGCGCGAGGGTAGCGTAGGCCAGCGGGCGTGTCAGCTTCGCGGCGGAGCGGTTGAAGCTCGATGCTTTTGCGAAGAGCGCTTGTGTGGCTAGCGAGATGAAGAAGACCAGCGGGTAGGCGATGGTCTGGTAGTAGCGCGGCTGCATATTGTCGTGCCAGCCGATGAAGAAGATGTATCCGGCGGAGGCCGTAAGCGAGGCGAGGCCCAGCGGATTACGCCAGAGGGTGCGGAAGACGATCGTAGAGAGGACGAGTAAAGCGGCGCCGAGCGAGCAAAGCCAGGGGTCGATCCAGAGCGCACCGTGCAGGGCGTACCAGAAAGCGGCGATGCTTCCGGAGATCGTTGTCGGCCGTTCCCAGGTGTTGGCGGCGAAGAGGTAATGGTAATCGAAGAAATAGTGCGGGCGAACGAAGAGAAGATAGTAAGCACCGAAGGGAATCGCGGCCGACAGGGTCACGATGAGGGCGAGCGTAATGCTCTCGCGTAATTTGTAACCGTATGCGTGCCAAATCAGCAGGAGCGTCGAAGGCAGCAGAAAGATAGCCGTGGTCTTGGTGAGCACCATGAGGCAGAGCAGGAGCCCGATGGCAATGAGGGCGGCATTGCGCAAACCGGTGGAGTCGATTTTCGGCAGGCGCAGGGCGAGCAGCCAGGAGGCGAGGAGGAAGAGCACCATCGGCGTCTCAAGAATGGCGAGGCGGCTGAAGGCATAGAGAAACGCATTGCTTACAAGCAGGGTGACGGCGAAGAGCGCGATGGGGCGCGAGGTCTGGGTGCGAAGGATAAAGTAGGCGAGGAGCAGGTTCAGCGCGAAGATGGCGAGGATGAGAAGACGAGCGGCTACCAGGCTCACTCCGGTGAAGCGAAAGAGGACGAGCTCGAGCGCGGGCAGAACCGGGAGCGCGACGGAGGGGTTGAAATCACCATGGACGTACCAGGAGCCGAGGACGTAGTGCTCGATGGCGGCTTTGCCGTACCAGCCTTCGTCGGTGTACTTGGAGTAGTCCATCCACGGGGAGTGGTTGGGGAAGTCCGCCCGTAGATGGACAGCGTGCAGGGCAAAGAGCGCGGCGATGGCGGCCAGCCAGAGCCAGTAGAGATAGCGCCGGATTGGGTGCGTCCGCTGCATGAGCTAAGGCGTACTCTTTTCGGAACCTGAAATGCTGGCAGAAGTTGTGAGGGCGAAGTTGCTGCCCGGACAATAAATTGGGATACAAAACGAATGGAATTGGGGAGAGTATACACAGACTCTCCGCTTCCGCCGCTTCTTTTTCTTGGAGTTAGCCTGCCGTGGGCCGGTTCGCTAGTCGTACGCGAGGGCGTCGATGGGGTCTTTGCGGGCGGCTTTCCAGGCGGGATAGATTGCCCCGAGGATCGAGCCTACGAAGGCGATAGCGGCTCCCCGAATGCGCCAGTCGGCGGTGATGGGGAAGGGCAGCGTGGGGAAGCGGTAGCCGAGGATCACCTTCAGAACTTCAGTGAAAAGGATGCCCACAATGATGCCGGCGATAGTGACGACGACGGTTTCGCGCAGCACGACGTTGACAATGTAGGCCTTGGAGGCGCCCAGGGATTTGAGAATGCCGATTTCGCGCGTGCGTTCCAGCACAGCGGTGTACATGGACTGGAAGATGACGAGGAAACCGACGACCATGGCAATCCCGATCACGGCGCGCAGGGCGATGTTGAAGCCGGGGAGGTGTTCGGGTGTCATGAGCGACATCCATTCCTGGATGGTCTGGACCTCGTAGAGGCTGAGGCCCGGCGTGGCCTTGATTTCCTGGCGGATCAGCTCCTGGTTCTTAAGGTCATCACTTTTGATATAGAAAGCCGAAGCATTGTCGGCATTGCTTACCAGCGCTCCGAGAGTACGAATGGGCAGGAAAACTCTGCCTCCCTTGCCGTGCTCGACGATGCCGCAGATGCGGAAGGGATGATTCATGACCTGGACTGTGGCTCCAAGTGAGCGTCCCTTGCCGGAGCGAACATAGAGGTCGTCCACCATGACGTCGTGAGGGCCAGTGAAGGGCCCGCCGGAGATAAAGACAAAGGGGCGCAGAGCGTTATAGCTCGGAAAGTCGATGCCCCAGATGGTTTCGACACCGCCGGAGATGTTCAGGTTGGTGATGACCGGTGAGGCAACAGCGACGTGAGGCAGCTGGCGCAGGACTTCGGCGATTTTGGCGGGGACAGGGGCGCCTCCCACGGAGCTGATGAAGCTGGCGTTGGGGGGACGGACGATGATGTCCGCGCCAATGCCGCCGGTCTGGCGGCTGGCGTTGGTGACCTGGCCCACCATAATAGCGACGATCGAGAGGATCATCACAACTTCAATGGCCACAGCAACGACGCTGATAAGGGTTCGCAAAGGGCGGTACAGGAGGTTTCCGAGGACGAGCTTGTTCATGGATGGGGTCTATCGAGGTGTAGCTGAATGGGACCGGGGAAATGGCGAGGGTTAGGGGTTGGCGGATGCGTTACCGCGTCCTTAAGGCACGGTTCTCTTTTGGGATCCCAAGGCCAGTGTAGCAAAATAGAACTTCTGGAGGTATGCGGGCGCGAGATGTTGAAGGGAACGGCAAAACAGGTCGATGTGGTGGAAAGCGTGTTAAGGATCGCTCTCGAACCAAGAAACGAAAGTAACGGAGCGATTTTTCTTTTGACCTTACAGCGCGAACGGTTTTATGGTTAGCTTAAACCCTGAAATCCTCGGAATTTAGCCGAAAATGTATTGAGGTTCAGAAGTATGGGCGAATTTGGCAAAGAGTTGCGGAGCGAACGCGAGAGCCGGGGCATCGAGCTGGAAGCGATCAGCGACTCGACCAAGATCAGCAGCCGGTACCTGACGGCGCTGGAACAAGACCGGTTCGAACAACTACCCGGCGGCGTTTTCAACAAGGGGATTGTGCGCAGCTATGCGCGCATAGTGGGCCTGGACGAAGAGGCCTGGGTGAGCCGCTACGTGGATGCCTACCAACAGAGCGGCCAGCTCAAGACCGACGACGCCGACTGGATTGCTTTCGCCGAAAACGTTGGCAAGAGCCGGGACCATGAAGGGCACAGGCCGGACCTGCGGCTGCGCTGGGCGGGAGTAGCCATGCTTCTTCTGCTCTTAGTCGGGCTGGGGTGGTTTGTATGGCGGTATGTGCACGGCCGAATTTCAGACGAGGGTTTGCTGCGGGCGCCTGCCCCGGCAATTGCATTGCGGGTTGAACTGCCCCGGAACGTCACGAACGTTTTTTATCGCTAGAGCCGTTCACGGCAGGCATTTCCCCGCTGGAGACCTTCCTTTTCCCCCTTAAAGCATTGGCTTTGCCCGCGGAGCGCGGGTTTAGTAACATCTTTACAGATGTCTCATCCCGGTTTTGTGCCGCCGCTCTTTTCGGCCGACGGATTTCGCAGCAAGGGAGATCCTTTGCGGCAGCCGATTTCAATCCATTCTGGAGGAACCAGCATTGACCGCACGCGATAGATTTTTATTTACTTCCGAGTCTGTGACAGAAGGGCATCCGGATAAGATCGCCGATCAGATCTCTGACGCCATTCTCGATGCCTGCCTGGAGCAGGATCCTTACAGCCGGGTTGCCGCTGAAACCCTGACAGCGACCGGCCTGGTGGTCATTGCCGGCGAAATCACGACGCGCGCCTATGTGGACTTTCAGTCACTGGTGCGGGGCGTGGTGGCGTCGATCGGCTACGATAATGCGCTTTACGGTTTCGACTCGAATACCTGCGCGGTGATCTCGTCGATCAACAAGCAGTCGGGCGACATTGCCATGGGTGTGGACACCGGCGGCGCCGGCGACCAGGGCATGATGTTCGGCTATGCCACCAACGAGACCGAAGAGCTGATGCCGGCTCCCATCTCCTTTGCGCACAAGCTGGCGAAGCGGCTAACAGAAGTTCGTAAGACCGGGAAGTTGCAATACCTGCGGCCGGACGGCAAGAGCCAGGTAACGGTGGAGTACGACGAAAACAGCAAGCCAGTGCGCATCGACGCTGTGGTGATTTCGACGCAGCATTCGGAAACGATCGGGACCGAGGAGCTGCGCGCGGACATTCTGAAGCACGTGATTCAGGCAGTTCTGCCGGAGAGTCTGCTCGACGAAAATACGAAGTACCACATCAATCCTACGGGCCGCTTTGTGATTGGCGGGCCGATGGGCGACACCGGATTGACCGGGCGCAAGATTATCGTCGACACTTACGGCGGCATGGGGCGGCACGGCGGCGGCGCCTTCAGCGGCAAGGATCCGACGAAGGTGGATCGCTCGGCGGCTTACATGGCGCGGCATATCGCGAAGAATATCGTGGCTGCCGGCCTGGCCGACCGCTGCGAGGTGCAGCTTGCCTACGCCATCGGCGTGGCCGAGCCGGTGAGCGTACTGGTCGACACCTTCGGCACCGGAAAGCTGGAATCTACTAAGCTGCAGGAACTGGTCCGGGCGAATTTCCACCTGACTCCCAAAGGCATTATCGAGAGCCTGAATCTGCGCCGGCCGATCTATCGCAAGACGGCGGCCTATGGACACTTCGGGCGCACCGACAGCAGCTTCCCATGGGAAGCGACGGACAAGGCCGCGACGTTGAAAGAGCAGGCGGGCGTGGATAGCGGTAAAGCGGTCAGGGATAGTGCGGCCAGGATAGAGACGCCCAGCAAAAACTGAAACATAGGGCAGGCTTTCGGGTCTGCCCTTTTTTGCGTTCGCGTGACCGGTCTAGTCGAAAAGCGTATCCAAACCGCGCACTTGCTGTCTCGCCTTTGTGCCCGAAGGGCGCGCTGGCTGCTGGCCGCTTCATCCCCTGGCCGGTCTATCCCTGGGCGGCTTGCGTTAAACTCTCCCCCATGGATCATCTTTGGACGCCGTGGCGCTACGCCTATATCACAGATACCGATCCCGATATGCGCAAAGGGGTTCCGAGAGAGCTGTCGGCGTGGACGGGCGATCTTGACTGCGTCTTCTGCAACATGATCGCGGCGGTGGACTATGCGATTGCCCAGGGCACGTCTGTGGACGACGCCGAGCGCGCGGCGGGAGTGGTGGTCCGCGGTAAGCAGGTATTTATTTGCCTGAACCGATATCCTTACACAGCCGGTCACATTATGGTGGTACCGTATGAGCATCAGAGTTCGCTGGCGGCGCTACGGCCAGAGATCGCGCATGAGCTGATGGATCTGACGCAGCGCTCGGAGCGGGCAATGGGCCGCGTTTATAGCCCGGATGGCTTCAACATGGGGCTGAATCTGGGCAAGGCCGCGGGGGCGGGCGTGACCGGGCATCTGCATCTGCATGCTCTGCCGCGCTGGGCCGGAGATACGAACTTTATGACCGCGATTGCCGAGACGCGGGTGCTGCCGGAGGATTTGCCGGTGACCTGGCGGCGGCTGCGCGAGGCGTTTGCAGCGGTGGACGTGGCGGACTGATCGCCGGCCACAATTCCACTGAAGTATTTTTGACCGAGCTGCATCCCAAGTATGTGAGGGCAGGGCCCAAATGAGTCGATAACAAGGGAGTGCGACTTCCCTTGCGATGACTTTTCCGGACTCTGCGAGCGTCGGTAATTCAGAGTCTCAGGGAGTTCCTCCATGGCAATGAATATCAGAGCGAAGACGCGCTTCCGTGCGGCGTCAAAACCTGACACGGACAAGAAGACAGAGGAAGGGCAGGCGAGCCGGCAGACATCTCTGGCGAGCGTGCAATTGCATGAGCCGGAAGACGCGTACCTGACGGGCGCAAGCAGGTCTCTGCAGCGGCGGCTGCTGGGACTGAATATCGAAGGCGGTATGGGTAAGAAGCATCCGGCGTCAGCGCCCGCCCAGCACGCGACAGGGTCGTTTACCAGAAGAGTATCGGCGAACGACCTGCCCAGGGCGAGCGGACAGAAGTAAGAGCTACACTTCCAGTTCCCTCGAGTCCTCTTCGCTGTCGGAATATAGTTGTAGGCTCGCTTGCGGATGAGACCAGTCATCGTCTTGCAGAATGCGTGTGACGGATTCGAGCGGCGGAACTTCAGGAAGTTCATCTCTGCTGATGCCATGTTCATGTAACTTGCGAGCCAGAGAAAACACGCCCCTGCTGCCTTCGATGCAGCCTACAAGATTGTTGTATTGGGCGACCGCATTTGTAAGCGCTTTTCCCATCTTGCCGAAGTAATCCTGCGCCGTGGCCAATTTTTCGTAAAGTTTTTCTCCCGCCTCGCGAATAGCAATCGCATTTCGGGTGATTTCCATTTGTTGCCAGCCGTAGGCGACGGCTTTCAGAAGGGCTATCAAAGTTGTCGGTGTGGCAAGGATGACATTCGATTCGCTTCCGTATCCGATCAGGCTCGGGTCTTGTTCGAGGGCAGCGCTGAAGAGCACTTCGCTCGATAAAAAGCAGACGATGAAGTCGGGACTGTCTTTGAACTGTTTCCAATAGGCCTTGGCTGAAAGCTGGCTCATGTGCTCCCGCACACGCGCGGCGTGAGCAGCCAGCTTGACCGACCGCGTCGTCTCGTCGGTGGTACTCATCGCATCCAGAAAGGCTTCAAAAGGCGTTTTCGCATCCACCACGATGGATCGTCCGTTGGGCAAGCGGATGACGCAATCGGGCCTTATCGCCGTTTCGTCGCCGCGAACAAAGACTTCGACATCGAAGGATGCGTGCTGCACCATGCCCGCAAACTCGAGGCAACGTTTCAGTTGGAGTTCTCCCCAAGTGCCACGCGCCTTTGGAGCTCTGAGCGCTTGGACGAGTTGCGTCGTTTCACGTCGCAGGCCCTGATGTGTCTCCTGAATGTTTTTGATCTCGTTGAGAACTGTCCCGTAGGCTCCCTCGCGTTTCACTTCAAGTTCGTGTGTTTCCTTCTGGAGTTTGTCGAGCGCTTCGCCCACGGGTTTCAACAAGTTCGCAATCGCCGCCTCTTTCATTTCGAGAGCGCTGGCAGCGCCCTGCTGTTGCTTACCCAGCTCTTGCCGGGCATAGGTCAAGAAGGTTTGGTTGTTCTCCGAGAGAGCCTTCGCTGCCAGAGCGCCGAAAGTTTCGCCCAGCGAAGCCCTGGTCTGTTCCAGCGCCGTTTTCTCTGCAACCAGACGTTCTTCGAGTCGAGCTTTTTCAGTCTCAAGGCGATTGATTTGCTGGCCCTGGGCGGCGAGCGCAGATTGAGCGGTTGCGAGTTCAGCAGCCAGCTTGTCGGAACGCAGGCTGATTTCGCTGCTGCGGCTGCCGGATACGATCCATGCGAAAATGACGCCCGCGAGCGAAACGGCGGCGAGCGCGATCACAATTACGAGAAGCATGCCTGAATATACCGCCCGGAAATTGGCTGCGTCGTGCGGTTGGCTGTGGAGATGGTGTAAATCCTTGCGGAGAAAGAGGCGCTTGCGCTTTACACGGTATGGGGGGGTCAGTAGACTTGGAATTTCGGGGCTAGGAAAAGCTGTGCCTGCAAGAGGGTGCGCGAAGGCCGGCCCGAAGACGGTTCCGCACTGATAAGTTTCAGCATCAACCGCATAAGAGCAGCATCAACTGAGAGGAGATTACGCATGGCAGTGGAAGAGAAAGTAAAGCAGATTATCGTCGAGCAGTTGCAGGTGGATGAGGCCGAGGTTACGCCAGGCGCTTCGTTTCAGGAAGACCTGGGCGCCGACTCGCTCGACGTGGTCGAGTTGGTGATGCAGTTTGAGGAAGCCTTCGATATCGAGATTCCGGACGAAGACGCCGAGAAGATCAAAACAGTCAAGGACGCCGTCGATTACATCGAGAAGAATGCGAAGGGCGGCAAATAACCTTGCAGCGGCGCGTTGTAGTATCGGGGCTCGGGTTGGTCTGCGCAGTGGGCCATACCGTGCCCGAGGTCTGGGACAATCTGCTGGCCGGCAAGAGCGGCATGGCTCCCATCACCAGCTTTGACACGACGGGTTTCTCGGTTACATTCGCAGCGGCGGTGAAGGACTTCGATCCCCTGAATTTTGTGGATAAGAAGGAATCGCGCAAGATGGGGCGCTTCATCCACCTGGCGCTGGCGGCGACGCACGAAGCGATGGAGACCTCCGGTCTGAAGATAACCGCTCAGAATGCGACGCGCATCGGCGTGCATATCGGGTCGGGCATCGGCGGATTCGATGTGATCGAGCGCGAGCACAGCGCGATGCTCGCCGGGGGGCCGCGCAAGATCTCTCCGTTCTTTATCCCGGCAGCCATCATCAATCTTGCGGCCGGTCAGGTGAGCATTAAGTACGGCGCGAAGGGTCCGAATGAGGCCACGGCGACGGCCTGCACCACCAGCGCACATTCGATCGGCGATGCCTATCGCATCATCGAGCGCGGCGACGCGGATGTGATGATCGCCGGCGGCGCTGAGGCGGCGATTACGCCGATGGGCGTGGGCGGCTTTGCGGCCATGCGAGCGCTGTCGACGCGCAACGATGATCCCGAGCACGCCTGCCGGCCATTTGACAGAGACCGCGACGGTTTTGTGGTGGGCGAAGGCGCGGGCATTCTGATTCTCGAAGAGCTGGGGCATGCGCAGGCGCGTGGGGCGAAGATTCTGGCGGAGATTATCGGCTACGGGATGAGCGCGGATGCGTACCATATTACGGGCATGCCGGAGGATGGCGATGGCTGCTTCCGTGCAATGCAAAATGCCGTCCAGAGCGCGAAGATTTCGCCGTCCGAGATCCAGTATGTGAATGCGCATGCCACGTCGACTCCGCTGGGCGACGTGACGGAGTCGAAGGCCATACAGCGGCTCTTCGGCGAGCACGCTTCCAAGCTGCTGGTGAGCTCGACTAAGTCGATGACTGGACATCTGCTGGGCGGCGCGGGCGGGCTTGAGGCAGGCATCACGGTGATGGCGCTGCAGCGCCAGATCGCTCCGCCGACCACGAACCTGGAGCATATCGACAAGGGGTGCGAGCTAAACTACGTGGCCAACAAGCCGCGAAAAGCGGAAATCCACATGGCGCTCTCGAACTCTTTCGGCTTCGGCGGAACAAACGGCTCGCTGGTCTTTCGCCGCTGGGAGGACTAAAGCGATACCAATGATGGTGTAATGTAAGAAGAGGCGAGACTCTGCGGCGAAGACGAGGATGGCGAGAGCCTACGAGGACGACCTGCGGCGCAAG
>Ga0209040_10003381_pt1 | contig 12271 bp, 9 predicted proteins | sample BogFormECP12_OM3_FD_188240 | JGI IMG/M metagenome (GOLD analysis project Ga0209040, IMG submission 188240) | Bog forest soil microbial communities from Calvert Island, British Columbia, Canada - ECP12_OM3 (SPAdes) (version 2) | ecosystem: Environmental > Aquatic > Freshwater > Wetlands > Bog ... | reverse complement strand
CCCTGTGCCTGCGCCGCGAGTCGTTACGGGGATAGCGTGGGAATAGCAATACCCCAACACAGTTTGCACTTCTCCTGTGCTCAGCGGCTGAACCACCATCTCCGCCATTTTCCCGTCGAGCTGCTTTTTCAATACCGGCGAATACCAGTAAAAATCCTTCGATAGCTGCTCTACGACTTCCGTCTGCGTAAGCACCCGGCTCTGGTCGGCCAACAATGAGGCAAGCGCCGCGCCGTGATTGATCCCCATGAATCCTCTTTCTAGTTCCCCTTTTTCCTGCTGCTCCAACTCTTAAACGCTTTCTGCATGGTTGGATCTGTAAAAAGCGTGTTGCACAATTTTCGAAGGACCGGTCCTTCGACCAGGCAATGCATGTCCGAACGCCGCGCAACCTCTTTCGCCGCAATATGAATCTGCAAACAGTACTTGTTCGCGTCCGCGATCGTTGCGCCAAACACCACTCGGTCCAGTTTCGCCCACAATGCATTGGCCATGCACATCGCACACGGTTCGCACGTCGAGTACAACGTGTACCCCGCCAAACTGGGACTTTTCAATTTCTTGCAGGCCAATCGCACGGCTCGCACTTCTGCGTGCGAGGAAGGATCATTCTCAGAGATTACCGCGTTCGTTGCTCCGAGCAATCGCTCTCCGGTCTTCGTATTCACAATCAGCGCGCCGAAGGGAGCAGGGTGAGCGGTCGACATCGTCCGGGCGGTGAACTCATACACTTCGCGCATCCTGCCTTCGTCAAAGCTGGCAGGAGCAACAGCTTTTCCCCGGAAACTCCGCATGGCGCAATCTAGCACATCGCCACCGCGGGCCCACATGCAAAAAATTGAATCCAAAGCATCGAAGGCATGGCACGATAGCCGTCGGGGAACGGGTTAGACTACCCCCCTATTGCGCGTTCAAGTCGCCGGCAGTGCTACAAACGGGGTGAAGCATGGTAGTTTTTGGGGCCTCTCGGAGACGATTCCAGTGCACGATCAAGCGCTTTTCTGTTCCGACCGTTTCCCTGCTCCTGCTGAGTTTCATTGCGCTCTCTTGCCGGGAAAAACCCGCCGCTACTCCCGGGCTTACCCAGGTCGTTCTGCAGACAGATTGGTATCCGCAACCCGAACACGGAGGCTTTTATACCGCTTTAGTCGAGGGCTACTACAAAGAGGAGGGCTTGGACGTCACGATCCAGCCCGGTGGCCCCTACATGCAACCGTATCAACAAGTTGCGGCCGGTGCCGCGCAATTCGGCATGGGCGGCTCGGATAAAATCTTGGAATCTGTCGCTTCCGGCCAGAAATTATTAGCCGTCGCGGCCACTTTGCAGCACGACCCGCAAGGAATCATGGTGAGAGAAAGTTCGGGGGTAAAAGCCTTTGGGGATTTGAGCGGACATTCCGTGGCGGTGACACCCGGCTCGACCTGGTTTCGGTATCTAGTGGAGCGGTACAAGCTGCATGATGTGCGCGAGACGCCGGCGATGATGAGCGTGGCAAATTTTATTGCGAATCCAGATTACATTCAGCAGGCGTTTGCGACTTCCGAGCCATTTTTCGCAAGGCAAGCAGGCGCCCAGCCGCGCTTTCTGTTGGTCAGTGACGCGGGATTTGCTCCCTATCGGGTGATGTTCACGACGCAGGATTTTGCACGAGAGCACCCAGATGTTGTTGCAAAATTCGTGAGAGCGTCGATCCGTGGTTGGCATGAATACCTCAACGATCCGAAGGCGGCCGATGATGCCGTGGCAAAATTGAATCCGGCGCTGACTCCGGAATGGATGAAATTCAGTTGGAAAGCGTTGCGCGATGGAAAGTTTGTGGCGGGGGATGATGCCAGCGGAGCAAAAATCGGACAGATGGAAACCGAGCGCTGGAACGCAATCTACAAGCAATTGCTGGAACTAAAGGTAATTGATAAAGAGTTTGATCCGGCAACCGCCTACACGCTCGAATTCATCCCGAAGAACTAAGTGAATCGTCGACACCGATATCTTCGTGCCAGACGGCGGGATTCCGGCTGATATAGTCTGCTAACAATTTGATGCATTCCTCGGAATCTAAATCAATCACATTCACGCCGATAGAACGCAACCAATCGACCCCCCCTTGAAAGTTTCTGCTTTCGCCGACAACTAGCGTGCGAAAGCCGAATTGGCGAACCAGGCCGCTGCAATACCAGCAGGGCGCAAGCGTTGTCACCATAATTAAATTGCGATAGCTGCGCTGACGGCCCGCTTTGCGAAACGCGTCGGTTTCTCCGTGGACCGATGGATCGTCATGCTGAACGCGGCGATTGTGGCCTGCGCCGAGAAGGTGGCCGCTGGAGTTGAAAACAGCGGCGCCGATGGGAATGCCGCCCTCTTTCAAGCCAGTCCGGGCCTCTTCGATGGCCACGCCCAGCATGGCTTGATAGTCGAGTGTATCGTCCATTCGAAGGTCCTCGTCGAAGTCAGAAAAGCCGCTACAGGCTGAACCTGTGCCACTATTTTTTGTATTGGCGAACGCGGCGGATCACATTGTTGGTGGAGCTGTCATGCGCCAACTTTGGTTCCGTCGGGCTCTCGATTTCCGGGATGATGCGCTGAGCGAGAACTTTTCCGAGTTCGACGCCCCACTGGTCGAAGGAATCAATGCTCCAGACGGTTCCCGCTGTGAAGACGGAGTGTTCGTAGAGCGCGACCAATTTCCCGAGTGCCGCCGGCGTGAGTTTTTCGAGAAGGATTGTGTTCGACGGGCGATTTCCCTCAAAGACGCGGTGCGGGATAAGCCATTCCGCCGTGCCTTCCGCTTTTACTTGTTTGGCGGTTTTGCCAAAGGCCAGAGCTTCGGTTTGCGCACAGACGTTTGCCAGAAGCATATCGTGATGACGCCCGAGCGGATTGAGTGATTCGCCGAACGCAATGAAATCACAGGGAATTAGGCGCGTGCCCTGATGGATCAATTGATAAAAAGAGTGTTGGCCGTTGGTGCCGGGCTCGCCCCAATAGATCGGACCGGTTTCATAATTGACTGTGGTGCCTGTCAGCGTGACGTGTTTCCCATTGCTCTCCATGGTCAATTGCTGGAGGTAGGCGGGAAAGCGCTTCAAATATTGCTCGTACGGAAGCACAGCGACGGTTTGCGCACCGAAGAAGTCGGTATACCAAACGCCCAGCAGACCCATCAGCACGGGCAAGTTCCCCTCAAACGGAGTCGTGCGGAAATGTTCGTCCATCTCGTGAAAACCGTCGAGCAGTTCACGAAAATTATCGGGGCCAATCGCGAGCATCGTGGAGAGGCCGATCGCCGAATCCATGGAGTAGCGACCTCCGACCCAATCCCAGAAGCCAAACATGTTAGCGGTATCAATTCCAAACTTCGAGACTTCGGCGGCATTTGTGGAGACCGCAACGAAATGCTTGGCGACGGCTTTCTCATCGCCGCCAAGCCCCTTCAGACACCAAGCGCGAGCGCTGTGAGCGTTCGTCATCGTCTCCAAAGTTGTAAACGTTTTTGATGAAATGATAAACAAAGTTTCGGAAGGATCGAGGCCGAGGACCGCTTCGGCAAAGTCAGTAGAATCGACATTTGAGACAAAGCGGAAGGTCAAGTTGCGGTCGCTGTAGTGCTTTAACGCTTCATAGGCCATAACCGGGCCAAGATCGGAACCGCCGATTCCAGCATTGATGATGTTGCGAATGCGCTTGCCGGTGTGGCCTTTCCACGCGCCGCCGCGGATACGATTGCTAAAGTCGGCCATTTTATCCAGGACGGCATGAACATCGGGGACAACATCCTTGCCATCCACAATGATCTTTTCGCCTTTGGGAGCACGAAGAGCAATGTGCAATACCGCGCGGTTCTCGGTGATGTTGATCTTGTCACCGCGGAACATGGCGTCAATGTGGGCTTGCAAACCGGATTCTTTGGCAAGAGCAAGCAGCAACTTGAGGGTCTTTTCTGTGATGCGATTTTTGGAATAATCAAAAAAGATGCCGAGGGCTTCGGTGGAATATTGCTCACCGCGCTTGGGATTTTCTCGAAAAAGATCGCGAAGGTGAGTGTTGCGAATCTTCGCATGATGGGCTTTAAGATCGGCCCAAGCTTTGCGCTTCGTGAGTGGCTGGATTGGGCTGGCTTTGGAGCTTGTTTTGGGTGCTAATTTGGATTTGGAGGCCATGATGGAGTTCCTTTCCTACCCCGAGAAGGGCGTCGACTGGTCGTATCGAGGAAGACAGTCTACACGAGGGTTGCCTCGATCTGCGAGCCCACCAAGCAAGAACAATCTTGGAGCAGCGCTGTCGATTGCATACCAGCGTAGATACAGGTAGCTTATTCGCCATGACCCCGACGCGCGACCTCATTCTCTCGCTATTCCCAGAGGAACAACGGAGTAACAAATCGCTGCGGCAACTGGCAGTACGCGCGGAACGCTTGACCAGCGCCACTTCATTGAGTACGCGCCTGGATGCGGCGGTTGAGCTTTATACGTTTATGCGGGGGAAAGACCGGAACATTCCGCCACCCCTTCCCTGCGCACAAGGTCAGAGCAGCTTGCATGACGAACGATGGAGGAGAGAAGCGGTCTGGCTTTCCATCCTGGAAAATTCGCCAGAGATTCGCGGGCGTTACCACGATAGCCTGGCGGCGCTACTTTCCGAGACCAACGGCGTTTCGCTTTTCGCGGAATCCGGATTGCCGAGTGACCGTGGGCTGCTCGCCGAACTATCGAACCGATTCCTGGGAATTGTGCTGCCCGCGCCGAAGGAATACAGCGAACTGGCGCGGTTGTTTATCCGCATGTACCCCACGAAAGATGAAGTGGAACACTTTTTCAGCCTGCCACCAGAAAATTTCGATCGTATCGTGGCACTGGCCGCGCCGGATGAACGAGCGGAGCAATGGCGCCCGGTGGTGGAATCGCTGATTGACGCGTTTTGCCTCCTGGGAGCGCGTGTGCAAGGGCTGGGGCTATCTGAAAAATTGCGGGTAAGGAGCAAGCCGCGGCCCGTGCAGCAATCTTCCTTCTACTTGTTGCCCCGTGCGGGGGATGTCTTTGTATTCGCGCTGCGAAGCCATGAAAACCTTCTCTCGGCCGAGCGCCAATGGCGCAACACTGTGAAGGGTTGCCGCGACGAATTGAAAATCATCGTCGAGAACATGGATAAACGCGGCGTAAATCTGGATGTGGTGTACGCGATCGATGTGATCGAGCAGAGCCTGGGACGAATGGAAACGATCGCTGACGTGCTCGTGGCGGATCCTGGCCATGAAAAAAGGCTAGCTGCGCAAAGATTCCTACGCGAGGTGGTGCGAGGCCGTCTGGCGGACCGCAGTTTGCTGGTGCTGCTAAGCAACAGCATGCGGCTGATGTCTAAAAAGATTGTGGAGTGGGCGGGAAAGACCGGCGAACACTACATCGCCAACAACCGCAAAGAGTATTGGCAGATGTGGAGAGCAGCATTGGGAGGCGGATTGCTGACGGTGGGAACGGCGGCGATCAAGATGGTGGTAACCCATTCCGGGTTCGGTCCGTTCGTCGAAGGCTTTCTGGCGGGAACAAATTACGCAGTGAGCTTCGTGATGTTGCAGGTGTTGGGATTGGCGTTGGCAACGAAACAGCCCTCGATGACCGGTGCCGCGCTGGCACAAATCGTACTGCGCTGCCAGCAAAGTGGAAATGACGAAGAGCTGGCTACATTTGTGGCACGAATCTTTCGAACGCAATTGGCCGCGGCTCTGGGAAACATCCTGGCAGTTGCGGCGGGAGCGATAGGATTGGGATTTTTGTGGCACGTATTGTTCGGCGCGCCGCTACTGCATGAGGAAACCGCAGAATACGCGCTAACATCGCTGAATCCAATCAAGACGGGAACTATTTTTTACGCGGCGATAACCGGGGTAATCCTCTGGTTGTCGAGCTTGATTGGTGGGTGGATCGAAAACTGGGCGGTCTACCACCGGTTGCCCGAAGCGATTGCCGAGCATCGCCTTGGGGCATTCTTGCGGCCGGAGCGATTGCAGCGCGTTTCACAGGTATTCTCAAAGAATATTTCCGGATGGGGAGGATCGATCGCGCTGGGTTACATGCTGGGAATGACCCCAACGATTGCGCGCTTCTTTGGATTGCCGCTCGATGTGCGGCACGTGACGCTCTCCACCGGAACGGTGGCCCTCGGAGCCGTGTCGCTCAGCAGGTCGACGATGCCCGAAGGAGCGCTGTTCTGGGCAGCGATCGGGATTGCAGCAACGTTCGTGCTCAACTTGAGTGTGAGCTTTTATCTAGCGCTGAAGCTGGCGCTGAAAGCCCACGGAGCGAATCTCGGTGGAAATATCACCATCGTCAAGACAATCCTGGCAGCGTTTTTGCACTCCCCACGCGATTTCTTTTTACCTCCGCTCGACAATCCGAACGCCCCGGTTGCCGCCAGCCAGGAAACTCATTGACGGCTCTGTTCGCCATTCCCAGCAGCAGAACGGAATCACGAACAGTTGAACGGTGGCACGCAATCCGGTCCGCCTATGGCCAGATTTACGATGGGCAAACGCTCGTGCTGGCGCGAACCTTCAGCTGGGGCTTCACTACGAGCTGTTTCGGATAATCAGTCTTGTTGCCGGAAGAAATTCTCTTCAGCAAGGTTTCCGCGCCGATGACCCCCATCTCACGCAGCGGCTGGTGGACTGTGGTGAGGCTAGGATTTTGATAAGCGGCACTCTGAATGTCGTCGAATCCGATGACAGAAACGTCTTGCGGAACCCGGCGCCCGGATTCTCGAAGAGCGTGAATGGCCCCGATAGCGGAGATGTCGTTGAAGGCAAACAACGCGGTGAACGGAACGTTGCGGGCAAGAATCTCGCGGGTGACTTCATAACCCACTTCGGGAGATGTGGAGTCGCTCTTCATCTGGTGTTGCAGGCGGGAATCCATGGAAACACCCAGGTGTTTCGCGACGGAATGCAAAGTTTGCCAACGAATCTCCGTGTCCGAACTGAAATCCTGCCCTTTGATGAATGCAATATTTTTGTGCCCTAGTTCCTGGAGATGCTGTAGCGCGAGCGTCGCAGCCAATTCGTGGTCTAGGACGACATTGGTCACACCCGGAACCTCCTGGTGGCCAGAGATTGCCACGATAGGAAGAGTGCAGGTTTCACTACAGGAAGTGTCCACCGCAATGATCCCTTCCACAGCGCGCTGCTGAAGAATCAGCGGATACTCTTCGATCAGATCGGCGCGATGCCGGTGGCTGACGACCAAGTAAAAATATCCTTCCTCAAGCAGGAAGTCCTCAATACCCGACATAACAAGCGCCGCGTACCCTTCACTGATTTCGGGCACGATGACGCCAATGGTGAAGCTTCGTTTCTGGCGGAGAGAACGAGCCATCAGGTTTGGCCGGTAATTGAGCTCGCGTGCGGCCTGTCGGACGCGTTCCTGCGTGGCCGGCGGAATGGACTTCGCCCCCGGAGATCGGTTGATCACCAAGGAAACAGTGGCGGAAGAAACGCCCAAATACTCAGCCAGTTTCTTTAAGCTGACAGAACTGGAGCCGGCTTCCCGAATTTCTTGCGAACGCTTTTTACCAGAGTCGGACATCGAGGGTGGGTGAATTCTGTCACAGGCAAGGAGCAGGAGCAAGCAAGAGAAAAGAGCGAAACTCACGGGAAGGGGCTGTATACTAAATCGATTTATCCCAGCATACTTGAGGTCTGCCGCGGGTTTCTACCAGGATCGCGGTCCGAATTTGGAGAAGCAATTGTATCCCCAGTCACATACAGTTTCCCCACTCCCTAGGCAGGCGGGCGGGCATGGAGCCTCGAAATGAAATTCCGCTCTCTGCTCTACTTTCTCTTGCTGTGCGGCACCTTTGCCGCTTCACCCGCCCGCGGACAATCGCCGGTTTCTAGGGAACAAGCTCCCTTTCGCGGATTGCCTGTGCGAAACGATTTGGCCACACTCTCAATTGAGCAGAGAGTTGAAGATCTGCTGAAAACCATGACTTTGGAAGAAAAAGTCGGGCAGTTGGTGCAGTATTCGATCGGAACGCCGACAGGACCGGGAACCGGACGCGGAGGCTACGACGAGATGGTCGCCAGCGGGCAGGTTGGATCGCTATTCAACCTCGAAAACGGCCAAGCGGTGAACCACTATCAACACATCGCCGTAGAAAAATCCCGACTGCACATACCGTTGCTGGTCGGGCTGGATGTGATTCACGGCTACCGAACAATTTTCCCGGTGCCACTCGCCATGGCCTCCACCTGGGATCCGCCGATTGTGGAACGCGCCGCACGCTTGGCGGCAGAGGAGGCAACGGCAGAGGGAGTGCGCTGGACATTTTCACCGATGGTGGATATTGCACGCGATGCGCGATGGGGACGGATGATTGAGGGAGCAGGGGAAGATCCTTTTCTCGGCAGTGAAATCGCACGCGCGTATGTTCGTGGATATCAGAGCAAGAGGCTCGGTGCGCCGGATAGCCTGGCATCCTGCGCCAAGCATTATGTCGGGTACGGCGCGGCCGAGGGCGGTAGGGATTACAATACCGCGGAAATTTCCGAGCACACGTTGCGGGAAATCTATTTGCCGCCATTCTATGCCGCGCTCGACGAAGATGGCGCATCCGTAATGAGTGCGTTTCATCCGCTGAATGGAGTGCCGGCGAGCGCGAACCCCTTTATCCTAAAACAGGTTTTGCGGGATGAATGGCAGTTCCAGGGAATAGTGGTGAGCGATTGGACGTCAGTGGGGGAACTCGAGGCTCACGGAATCGCCAATGATGGCGCCACGGCAGCGCGCAAGTCGTTTACCGCGGGCGTTGACATGGATATGGAGAGCAATCTCTACCACAACTATCTGGCTGACCAAGTGAAAAACGGAAAAGTGAGTGAGGCACAGCTAGATGAAGGAGTACGGCATGTGCTGCGGGTAAAACTTGCCCTTGGGCTTTTCGATGAGCCGTATACCAATGAAACGCGCAAGCATGTTGGTCCGCTAGACAAGGAAAGTCTGGACGTTGCGCGAGTTGCCGCTGAGCGCTCGCTCGTGCTTTTGAAAAATGGAAATGGGGTTCAATCGCTATTGCCACTAAAAAAAGGACAGACCGTGGCGCTCATTGGGCCGCTAGCAGACGATGCGGTAAATATGCTGGGATCCTGGGCCGGCCGTGGGCAACCCGAGGATGTGGTTACGCTGAAAACGTCTCTGACGCGCTCCCTCGGCGCTTCGAAAGTAAAGTATGCACAAGGCGGTGGGATCCGTTCTGCGAGCGACAAAGAGATTGCAGAGGCAGTTGCAGCGGCGAAGAGGGCGAGCGTAGCGATTCTTGCCCTGGGCGAAGACGCCCGTGAGATGACCGCAGAAGCCGGGTCGCGCGCGCATTTGGATTTGCCCGGACGTCAGGAAGAATTGCTAGAAAAAGTGGTTGCGACAGGAACCCCGGTTGTTCTGGTGCTGTTCAGCGGAAGGCCTTTGACGCTGCCCTGGGCGTTTGAGCACGTGCCTGCCGTACTGGCTGCGTGGTTCCCCGGGGTGCAAGCGGGCCCCGCGCTCTATCGAATCTTGTATGGTGAGGCCAGCCCCAGCGGCAGACTAGTAGTGAGCTGGCCACGCTCCGTGGGACAACTCCCGCTTTATTACAATGCGCTCAGTACCGGGCGCCCAGCAGGTGAAGTGGATTTGAGCCACCCTCCGAAAAATGGTGAGGAGAAATATGTATCCAGATACATTGACGAACGCAATTCTCCGCAATTTCCCTTTGGCTATGGACTTTCCTATACGACGTTTGCATACGCGGCTCCAGAAGTAAGCACTCGGAAGATCAGTGCCCAGACACTCAATGATAACTTGCGAAAAAGAAACCCCGACGAGCGGCAGGACGTGATCGTGTCCGTGAACGTCACCAATACCGGGAATGTTTCCGCGGACGAAACGGTGCAGCTCTACATTGGGTTGCGAGGCACGAGCGTCGCCGAACCGGTCAAGGCGTTAAAGGCCTTTCAACGTGTCGGGCTGGCACCCGGCGAAACGAAAAAGGTTGTTTTTGAGCTCGCACCGGAAGCATTCGCAATTTGGGGCCAGGACAATCGATGGGCAGTCGAGCCGTCCGAGGCGACAATTTGGGTCGGCCCCAACTCCGCAGTGCAAGGCGGGGTACGCCTGGAAATCGGCGATTGAACCGACAGAGGGCACAGCCGGTTTGCGGGTCGGACGGAGGGGGAGTGCGCCAGGCGACACAATTGATTGCGAAATTGAGAATACTGCCAATTTTTGACGCGTCAAGAGTCGTTTTGCACCAAGTGAGAAAACTACCCCGAGAGGATGGTCTAGCTAAGCCAATGCAGGATAAAGACTTGTTGCTCACTGAAAGGGTTTGGTCGGGCGAGTTTTCCGTGAGAATGCAGATACGAACGGACTCAAAGTTGCATCCAACTAGGTCGATGGTAGAATCTGTGCCTTGGTACCAGTCGAGAGGAGGATTGCCACGGAAAACGCATGTCTAACTAAGCCCTCTCGGCGCGACATTCTGAGGTGGGCCGGAATGGGGATGGCCGCCGCACCGTTCGCATCGAGGCTGGCTTTGGGAGCTCCTCTAGGGGGCTCGAGGAGCGCCTATGAAGGCACGGACGAAGAGTTATTTGATGACATTCAGAGGGCCGCATTTCGATTCTTCTGGAATGAGACCGACCCGCGCACGGGTCAGGTGAAAGATCGCGCGTTTCTGAATGGGAATGATTCGCGGACGATGTCGAGTATTGCCGCAACCGGCTTTGGGCTGACTTCCCTCTGTATCGCCGATTCCCGTGGATTTGCCCGGTCGCAGGATATACGCAATCGCGTTCGAACCACATTGCAGTACGTCGCGAATGATCTAGAAACTGAGCACGGTTTTTACTACCACTTTGTGGACATGAGCACCGGCAAGCGCTGGAGAAAGTGCGAATTGTCGTCGGTCGATACAGCCCTGCTCTTGTGCGGAGTTTTGACCGCACGGCAATATTTCGAAGACGCAGAAATTCAGGATCTGGCTACAAACATCTATAACCGCGTTGACTGGCCGTGGATGCTCAACAAGGGCTACGCGTTTTCGATGGGCTGGACGCCAGAGAATGGGTTCCTGAAAGCCCGATGGGATCATTACGGCGAAATGATGATGATCTATCTGCTGGGAATCGGTTCGCCGACACTTCCCGTTTCGCCGGAAACGTGGAAAGCCTTTAGCCGCCCAAAGGTGACCTACGACGGGATTACGTTTATCGCTGGCCGGGATCCCCTTTTCACGCACCAGTATTCGCACGCGTGGTTTGACTTCCGAAACAAGGAAGATGCCTACACCAATTATTTTCAAAATTCGATCCTAGCAACCAGGGCGCACAAGCAGTTCTGCTTGTCGCTACAATCCAAATTGGGACATTGCTGTGAGGATTTGTGGGGTATTTCGGCCTCCGACACACCCAGGGGCTATACCGCGCCACCCATCTTGGGGCCCGTGGATGGCAGCATCGTGCCCTGCGCGACCGGGGGGTCAGTTCCCTTCTTGTATGAGGATTGCGTGCAGGTGCTTCGAACGATTCGCGCCAGGTACTCGCAAAAGGGCTGGGGATTGTACGGATTCGTCGATGCGTTCAATCCGTCCGCTGGATGGTATGACACAGACGTTCTGGGGATCGACCTGGGCATAACCATGCTCATGATTGAGAATTACCGGACCGCGCTGCCGTGGAACACATTCATGCTGAATCAGGAAGCCCAAGCGGGAATGTTGCGAGCAGGATTCCAATACGTTTAGAAGTTTCCGCCGCTTACGATTCCAAGATAAGCAATGCTACCCTCGCCCGCGGGCATATCTTCGGACCAAATAGCAAAGAAAAACTGCCAACGAGTGGGGTGAATCAGCTCTCGTTGGCAGCGTTTCCTTTTACAAACGGAAGCACGGGGGTTAAACGCGCATCCGGCAAACTGTCTGGCGATATCGCACCACATCCTTAAGTAAATCGGTTAAGCACAATATTCGGGGGCAGTATAGACACAAGAAATTTGAATGTCAATCATGAGTTTTACGTAGCCGGCCAACTGCACTCGAAGCTAGCCAAACGGACTCTCACGGACCAAAAATTAACGTTTGACGGAAGCGGTTGGACGGATTTTCTCAGTTGAGACTATGCCTTGGCCTTCTTGAAGGGCATAGAAATGGTCGGCATCCAGGTTCACAATGGTCTCTATTTTTCCGGAAGGCCAACGAACTTCGAGGCTGTCGATTTTGCTGGCCTTGCCAAGGCCGAAATGGGCGCGTTGG
>Ga0209040_10003379_pt1 | contig 12272 bp, 7 predicted proteins | sample BogFormECP12_OM3_FD_188240 | JGI IMG/M metagenome (GOLD analysis project Ga0209040, IMG submission 188240) | Bog forest soil microbial communities from Calvert Island, British Columbia, Canada - ECP12_OM3 (SPAdes) (version 2) | ecosystem: Environmental > Aquatic > Freshwater > Wetlands > Bog ... | reverse complement strand
CGGCGCCAACCTCAACGCGCTGGTGGGCCTGGCCCGGCCGGGGAAATTCGGCGGCGACGTCAGCCACCTCAACCTGCACAAGACGTTCTGCATCCCGCACGGCGGCGGCGGTCCGGGGGTCGGGCCGGTGGCGGTGCGTTCGCATCTGGCCCCGTTCCTGCCGGGGCACCCATATGCTCCTGAGTCCCCCGCAAGCGGGTGGGGGTCCGCCCCCACAAGTGGGAGGTACCCCCACCCACTTGTGGGGGCGTGCCCCCAGCCCCAGGGCCATCCGGTCTCGTCGGCGCCCTACGGGTCTGCCTCGATTCTGCCGATCACCTGGGCCTACATCAGGATGATGGGCGCCGACGGTCTGCGGGCGGCGTCGCTGGTCGCGATCACCTCGGCCAACTACATCGCCCGCCGGCTCGACGAGTACTTCCCGGTGCTGTACACCGGCGAGAACGGCATGGTCGCCCACGAGTGCATCCTGGACCTGCGCGGGATCACCAAGGCGACCGGCGTGACCGTCGACGACGTCGCAAAACGCTTGTCGGACTACGGCTTCCACGCGCCCACCATGAGCTTCCCGGTGGCCGGCACGCTGATGGTGGAGCCCACCGAGAGCGAAAGCCTTAACGAAATCGACGCATTCTGCGAAGCCATGATCGCCATCCGCGGGGAGATCGACCGCGTCGGCGCGGGGGAGTGGCCCGCCGATGACAATCCGCTGCGGGGCGCGCCGCACACCGCTGAGTGCTTACTGGTCGCCGACTGGGATCACCCGTATACCCGGGAAGAGGCCGCCTATCCGCTCGGCGCGGCCTTCCGGCCCAAGGTGTGGCCGCCGGTGCGTCGCATCAACGAAGCCTACGGCGACCGCAACCTGGTCTGCTCGTGCCCGCCGGTGGCGGCGTTCGCCTGAACCGGCCCGCTGATCAGCCGAAGCGCTGCAGGATCGCCGCGGCAATCTGGTCGGGCGCATCCTCCTGGATGAAATGCTTGGCGGTGGGCAACTCGACGAGGACGTGGTCGGGAAACGTCTGGCGCATCCGCGGGAGCGTTGGGCCCGGCCTGAATGCGAAATCCTTCATACCCCAGACGAATAGCGCGGGCTTGGCACCCAGCTTGGCCGGCACCGCCTGGGCTAGCCGCTCCAGCAGGTGATGGGCGGCCAAGAGTTGCTTGGGCATCTCGGCCACACCCAACCGTGCGGCCGGGCTGGGCTGCACCGCCCGGTAATGCTCCATCACGACGGCGCTGGGCCGGCGCTCGGTGCCCGCGGGGATCAGCTGCTCGACGAAGAAATTGCGCTGCAGAATCGCCCACTGCATCGGCGGACTGGACATCACCCGGCTGAAGATCTTGGTCGTCAGCACGTCGGTAGGCCAGAACCACGTGTTTCCCAACACGACGCCGCGTACCCGATCGGCACGGCCCACGGCGACCGCCATGCCGATCGGCCCACCCCAGTCCTGGCCCATCGTCAGGTAGGCGTCGAGGCCGAGGTGATCGACAAATTCGCCGACGACTTGGGCGTGCTCGTCGATCGTGTAGCCGAATCCAGCGGGACGCTCCGACAGCCCGAACCCGAGATAATCCGGCGCGATGCAACGGAATCGGTCACGCAGCCCGACGATGATGTCGCGATACAGGAAGCTCCACGTCGGGTTGCCGTGGCACAACAGGATTGGCGGGCCGTCACCCTCATCGATGTAGTGGATGCGACCCCGCGAGCTGTCGAACCAGCGCGACTCGAACGGATACAGCTGTGGATCAGGCGTGAAATCAACCTTCATCGCGCTCCTTCGATAGCGCCCACGATGGTATGCCCGAAGTGTGCCAAGTCGCCGGGATGCCGACGGCAGTAGCTGTCAGCTCAGGTACGTGTTGATCGCCGTGGCGAGGTCGGGGGTGGCCGACGTCGCCAAGTTCTGGTAGCTGCCTCCGCTGAGCTGAGCGACGGCTTCCCAGGTTGCCCGGTCGGGGTCAGCTCCGAAATCGATGACGTTGACCGCGATCGGTTTCGCCGGATCGGCGCTGCGGCGGATGAAGTCCTGCAGCCCCGGCCCGTCAAGGGTTTGGTCCGAGTGGGGCCCCACTGTAATCACCAGCACCGAATTCGTTTGGCCGGCACGGTAATTGGTCAGCATGTCCTGGTAGATGATTCGCAGCGTGGTAAACGACACGGCACCGCCGTTCGATGAATACTGCTTGTCCAGCGCGGCCAGCAGAGCCGCCGCGCGCGGCTGGCCGTTGACCGGGTCGGTTAGCGGCCCGGTCGCCACCTCTGATCGACCTTCGTGGCCGTCGAACGTCCACAGCCCCATGACCGAGTTGGGCGGCATCGCCTTGATCCTGTCTTCGAGCGCCGCGATGACGTTGGCCAGGCGGGTCTTGCCGCCGTCATCGGTGGACAGCGACTGGTCGAGCATGATGGTCGTTGCCACCCCGTTAGACGGTGCGCTCATGGCGTCGGCCAGCGTGGCGCGCATGGCATCGTCACCCACCGACAGGGCGGGGGCCAGCGCCGCGAAACTGGTGACGGGGCTGGTCGGCGGTTTGACGCCGTTAACACGGAAACCGGCTTTGGCCAGCTTCGCCAGTTGCTCGGGCTTGCGCATGAACCGGGCAAACTCGCTGGCCGCCTCGCTCTGCTCCTTGGACACCCACGAGCCGCTGAGCAGCACCGTGGGATAGTCGGCGACCGGCACCGGTCCGGGTGGTTGCCAGGAAGCCAACGTGCTCTTGGCGTCTGACACCGCCTCGCCGCGCTCGAACAGCTGCTGCTCGGTGGTAACCACCGCGTGCACCGGCGCCGTAGCGACGTCACCGGGCTTGAGCAACGTGTTCATCGCCTCTGCCAGCGTGTTGTCCGCAAGTTTGGGTTGTGCGGCCATCAGTGTGCGCACTGCGGCGGTGCCCTGGGTTGCCGGCGCACCCGCGGGCACTGACGCGGCTGCCACCGCCTCGCCGGCCAGAAATGCGGCGTCACCGTTGCCTTTGGCCGGCAGCGCAACTCGCAGTGATCCCCAGGCCGGTAAGTTCAGGCCGGCCAAAGAGTTCGGGTTGGTTTGCAGGCCGGGCAGTGCCGCCCAATTCTGAGTTGCGAGTGCCGGCTGTAATTCGGGTCGCACAGCAAGCAGCACCGGCGACGTCACCAGCGAACGGCTGTCGCTGATGGTTTTCTGACCCGCGGCTCCGGCGAGCCGGGCCGCGGAGATCGAGCTGCTGGGTATCCACAGTGCCGGCTGGCCGCCGAGGTCGGCCGGCCATTTGCCGACGAAACCGTTCAGGACGGCGTCGGAGCCGGCGGGTTTGACACTCACCGCCATGCAGTGGTCGCCGACCGGCCCGGCCGATGCGTTGTAGTTTCCGGCGAATTCTTGCACCTGATCGGCGATCGACGGGTCGACGATGACGGCGACTGTCTCCTTGCCTCCCACGCAACGCGCGGCGGCCGTATGGCTGCGGTTGGACAGCGCGTCACCGAAGAAACTCCACAGGATCGCCGTGCCCACGACCACGACCACCGCGACCAAGGCCACGATCAGGCCGATGCTGACTCCCCGTCGCCCGCCGGCGCTGCGGTGGCCACTCCGCCACTCAGCGAGTCCGCCGTGGCCGGGGTGGAATGGATGCGATGGAGCGGCCGGCGGCTCCAAGTCGGCCGCGCTCGCCTGCCGAGGCGGAAAATCCGGGTACTCGTCGGCGGGCTCGGCCGCAAATTCTCCGCTGGCAACGTCGTGGTCTTCGTCGGCGGGGAAGTACTCCTCGTCCCCATAGTGGTGGTCATCCGCCCGGTCATCGGTGTGCGGCGGGAAGTCAGCCGCAGGGGCTACGTCGCTGTCCGGGCCGTGACCTATCTCGTATCGGTCCTCGTCTCGGTCCAGATCGTCCGCGGAGGATTTTTTAGACAGCGCTTCGACGGACAGCGCGTCGGCGGAATCCTCACGGTCGGGCATTCGGTGCCTACCCATGCTGGTGCCCGCCGCCCTTCCGTCGAACCATCGCCTGACCTGCTTTGAAACCGGCGCCGAATCTAGTCATGAGACGCATTACCGCATGTCGAGCCGCGATCAGGCACCGGATCGGGCTTTGAATTCACGACGACGGCGGTGCAGGATCGGCTCGGTGTAGCCGTTGGGTTGCTGCGCTCCGGACAAGATCAGCTCTTCGGCGGCCAGGAAGCCGATGCTGTCGTCGAAGTTGGGCGCCATTGGCTGATACGCGGCGTCGCCAGCGTTTTGCTGATCGACCATCGGCGCCATCCGTTCCAAGCTGGCCCGCACATCGTCGCGGGTGATGACGCCGTGTCGCAGCCAGTTAGCCAGCAGCTGGCTGGAGATCCGCAGCGTGGCGCGGTCCTCCATGAGAGCCACGTTGTGGATGTCAGGCACCTTTGAGCAACCGACTCCCTGGTCGATCCAACGCACCACGTAGCCGAGGATCGACTGACAGTTGTTGTCGACCTCCTCGCGGATCTCCTCGGGAGCCCAAGCCAGTTCCTTGGCCAACGGAATGGTCAGCAGCTGGTCGATCGTGGTGCGTTTGTTGCCCTCGAGCTCCTGTTGCACCGCGGCCACGTCGACAAAGTGGTAGTGCATCGCGTGCAGGGTGGCCGCGGTGGGCGAGGGCACCCAGGCGGTGCTGGCGCCCGCGCGCGGCTGCGCGATCTTCTGCTCGACCATGTCGGCCATCAGCTCGGTCATCGCCCACATGCCCTTGCCGATCTGGGCGCGGCCGCGGAAGCCGGTGGCCAGGCCGGTGTCGACATTGCTGTCCTCGTAGGCCAGGATCCACGGCTGGCTCTTCATGGTGCCCTTGCGCACCATCGGGCCGGCCTCCAACGAGGTGTGGATCTCGTCGCCGGTGCGGTCCAGGAAACCCGTGTTGATGAACACGATCCGGTCGGTGGCAGCCTTGATGCATGCCTTCAGGTTGAGGGTGGTGCGCCGCTCCTCATCCATCACGCCGACCTTCATCGTGCCCTGCGGCAACCCCAGCACGTCTTCGACCCGGCTGAACAATTCAACGGTGAACGCCACCTCGGCCGGACCGTGCATCTTGGGCTTGACGATGTAGATCGACCCGGCGCGGCTGTTCCGCAAGGGGCCATTGGCCCCGTTATTGTCCGAGCCGGATTTCAGCCCGTGGGTCGCGGTCAGGCCGGTGAGCAGGGCGTCCATGATGCCTTCGAACACCTCGTTGCCGTCGGCGTCGACGATCGCGTCGTTGGTCATCAGGTGGCCGACGTTGCGCACGAGCATGAGACTGCGGCCGGGCAAAGTGAGCTCGCCGCCGTCCGGCGCGGTGTAGTTCCGGTCCTGGTTGAGCACCCGCGTGAAGGTGTCGCCATCCTTGTCCACCCCGGCGGCCAGATCTCCCTTGTTCAGGCCGAGCCAGTTGCGGTAGCCGAGCACCTTGTCGTCGGCGTCGACGGCGGACACCGAGTCTTCGAAGTCCATGATCGCGGTGATCGCCGATTCCAGGATCACGTCCTTGACGCCTGCGCGGTCGGTCTTCCCAATCGGTGAGTCCGGGTCTATCAGGATCTCGACGTGCAAACCGTGGTTAACCAGCAACAGCGACGTCGGCGACTCGGCCTCGCCGGTGTAGCCGGCGAATTGGCTGGGGTCGGCGAGCCCCGTGGACTCCTCGGGCAGAGCGACCAGCAGCTGGCCGTCCTCGACCTTGAAACCGGTGGCGTTGGCGTAAGAACCCGACGACAGCGGCACGGCTCCGTCCAGGAACTTGCGCGCGTACGCGATCACCTTGTCGCCGCGCACCTTGTTGTAGCCGGAGCCCCGTTCGGCGCCGTCCTTTTCCGAGATTGCGTCGGTGCCATAGAGCGCGTCGTAGAGAGAGCCCCAACGAGCGTTGGCCGCGTTCAGCGCGAACCGCGCATTGAGCACCGGCACCACCAGCTGCGGGCCGGCTATGGTCTTGATCTCGTCATCGACGCCTGACGTGGTGATGGTGAAGTCGTCCGGCTCGGGCTGCAGGTAGCCAATTTCGGTAAGGAACTGCCGGTAAGCGTCCACGTCGAGGGGCGCGATCACCCGTTGCCTGTGCCACTTGTCGATCTGGGCCTGCAGCTCATCGCGACGGTTCAGCAAATCCTGGTTTTGCGGGGTGAGGTCGGTGACGACTTTGTCGACGCCCGTCCAGAAGCTGCCCGGGTCAATATCGGTGCCAGCCAGGGCCTCTTTGTTCACGAAGTCGTAGAGCACTCGGGCAATGCGCAAGTTCCCCACCGACACGCGATCGGTCATGATTCTCCTCCATTTTGCCTACTGGCAATTACTCCAGCCTACCGACCAGCGGCCTGACGAGCCTATCCGGCGACCCGCAACAGCAGGTCACGACGCGCTGACGGCTTCGCCCGCACCGAAGCGGCGATCCGGGAATCGCCTTCTGGCAACGAGCGCACTTCGCCGACAGTTCCGAGTGGTCGACAGCCGCTCAGATCATACGGGCTTCACCTGGCTCTACTCTGCGATCGGTCTCATTGTGTCCCGTCGCGCATGGCGCCAACCAGCTCCTCCACCAGATCCTCCATCGCCACCACCGCAACCAGGTGGCCACTCTCACCACTGTCGGCGGTCACCAATGCCAGATGGCTGTTGCTGCGCCGCATCCGCGACAAGGCATCGGCCAGCGGCAGTGACTCGGGAACCCGCGGCAGCGGGCGCACCAGCGCCAGGTCGATGACGGTCCGCGGATCGTCGCTCAACGTCAACACGTCTTTGATGTGCAGGTATCCGATGAAGTCACCATCGACGCCTACCACCGGGAACCGGGAGTAGCCGGTCTCGGCCAGGGCCTGTTCGACCGCGCCGACCGTCGGCCCGGAACCGGCCGCAATCACCTTCACCACCCGAATATCGGCGAGCGGCCGCGCGACATCGGCGACCACCCTGGTGCGAATCTGCAGCGCCCGGGTCAGCCGGGTGTGCTCCTCCTGATCCAGCAGACCTTCGGATACCGACTCGGCGATCAGCTCGCTCAGTTCGACCGTGGAAACGGTGCTATCGAGCTCGTCCTTGGGCTCCACACCCAGCGCACGCAATACCGCGTTCGCGCATTTGTTGTAGAACGCGATCAACGGCCGGGCCGCGCGCACGTAGGCCAGGTAGGGCGGTACCAGCAGCATCGCCGTCCGCTCCGGACCGGCGAGGGCGATGTTCTTCGGCACCATCTCGCCGAGCAGCACATGCAATGTCACCACCAACGCCAGCGCGATCACCAACGACAACGTGTGCACCAGCGCCGGATGCATACCGGTCAGACCGAGCGATGTCTGCAGCAGGTCGGCGACCGACGCCTCGCCGATCCTGCCGAGCAGGATGGAGGCCACCGTGACGCCCAGTTGAGCGCCCGCCAGCATCGACGAGAGCTGCTCACCGGCGCGGATCACGGTCACCGCGCTCGACCTGCCCTGCTCGGCCAGCGCTTCGAGGCGATCGCGACGGGCCGAGATCAGTGAGAATTCCGCTCCCACAAAGAATGCGTTGGCACCGATCAGCAGGATCGCCACCAGCAGTCCCAGCACGTCGGGCATCAGCGGCCCAGTCCCGAGCCGGGGTCCGCGATGCCACCCAGTTGCTCGCCTGGTTGACTGCCCAGCTCGGTCAGCTCGAGCAGGTCGATGCGGCGGCCGTCCATCTGAACCACCGTTGCCTGCCAGCGCACCGAGTCGTCGGGCAAGCCGTCCGGATCCAACGCGGGCAACTCGACGGTTTCGCCGGCCACCGGGATGTGGCCGAGCTGTTGGAGCGCCAGCCCGCCGATCGTCTCGTATGGGCCCTCCGGGGCGCGATACCCGATTTCGGTGGCCACCTCGTCGATGCGCAGCAGGCCCGACACCCGCCATCCGCTGCCGGCTGCCACCACATCCGGCGTGGCGTCGTCGTGTTCGTCGCGCACGTCGCCCACGATCTCTTCGATCAGATCCTCAACGGTCACCATGCCCGCGGTGCCGCCGTACTCGTCGACTACCAGCGCGGTCTGCAGGCTGTTGGCGCGGATCTCCGCCATCACCGCATCGCCGTCCAGCGTCGACGGCACCACCGGGACGGGCTTTACCACGGTGGTGAGCAGCGTGTGCGCGCGTTCGGCGGGCGGAATCTGGAACACCTGCTTGACGTGCACAATGCCGACGGTCGAGTCGAGGTCGCCGTCGACGAGCGGGAATCGGGAGAACCCGGACTCCGCTGCGGCCGCGATCAGGTCGGCGACGGTGTTGTCGGTCTCCAGCGTCACGATCTTTGAGCGTGGCGTCATCAGTTCCTCGGCGGTCAGGGTGCCGAACTGCAGCGATCGCCGCACCAGCGATGCGGTGCCGAGGTCCAGGGCGCCGCTGCGGGCCGAGGTCCGCACCAGAGACAGCAGCTCCTGTGCCGAGCGGGCCGACCGCAGCTCCTCGGCCGGCTCGATGCCCAATTGGCGCACGATCCAGTTCGCCGCCCCGTTTGTCAATCGGATGGCCGGGGTGAGCAACAGCGAGAACAGGAATTGCGGGCCCACGACGGCGCGGGCGGTCCGCAGCGGGCGGGCGACCGCGAGATACTTCGGGACCAGCTCGCCGAACACCATCGACACCGACGTGACGATCACCAGCGCCAGGAATGCCATGATCGCGTCGGCCACCGGGTCGGGTATCCCCATCGCGTCGAACCATGGATGCGGCAGGTCGGCCACCATCGGCTCGGTCAGGTAACCGGTTGTCAGGGTGGTGATCGAGATGCCCAACTGAGCACCCGACAACTGGAACGACAGCCTGTGCTGGGCGCGCTGGATTAAGCGGTCGCGTCGCCTGCCGCTGCGGGCATTGGCCTCGACCGTGCCGCGGTCCAGCGCCGTCAGGGAGAATTCGGCCGCAACGAACAGCGCATTGCCGAAGATGAGCACCGCGATGGCGAGCACGCTGACGGCGGTGACGGAGAGGCTCACGGCCGGCTCGCTCCCTGCCGCGGTGGGGGATCCGGCGACGATGCGGGTGGCCGCTCGTCCCGGAAGGCCCGCATTGATGGGGCCTCGGCGGGTGCCTGCGGCACGTCATCCCTTTCGCTCGATGCACTCGATTCCCAAGCAGTTCTTTGCTACGGGATTGAATTTCACATGGTAGCGAAGGCGTCTAGTGCCGCCCACGACGGTTTCACCAGCCGGAGGGCAGCGGATGGCCCTCGGCGTAGCCGGCCGGAGACTGCACGCCGACTACGGCCCGCTCATAGAGTTCCGCGAGGTTCGAGGCACCGACATAGGTGCAGGTGCTGCGCACGCCGGAGGTGATGTGGTCGATCAGGTCCTCAACACCGCCGCGGTCGGGGTCCAGCCCCATCCGCGCCGTCGAAATGCCTTCCTCGAACAACGCCTTGCGGGCGCGATCGAATGCGGTCTCGGCGCCGGTGCGAGCGACCACCGCCCGCTTGGATGCCATGCCGTAGCTTTCTTTGTACGGCCGGTCGTCGCGGTCACGCATCAGGTCCCCGGGGGACTCGTAGGTGCCGGCGAACCACGACCCGATCATCACGTTCGACGCCCCGGCGGCCAGCGCCAGCGCGACGTCGCGCGGGTGGCGGATGCCACCGTCGGCCCACACGTGCCCACCGAGTTTCCTTGCGGCACTGGCGCATTCGAGCACGGCGGAGAATTGCGGGCGACCGACACCGGTCATCAACCGGGTGGTGCACATCGCGCCCGGACCGACACCGACCTTGACGATGCTCGCCCCCGCGCTGAGCAGATCCCGAGTGCCCTCTGCCGACACCACGTTGCCCGCGGCCAGCGGTACAGCCAAGTCCAGCGATGCGACCGCCTTGATCGCCTCCAGCGTCTTGACCTGGTGTCCGTGGGCGGTGTCGATGACGAGCACGTCGACGCCGGCCTCGGCGAGGGACTGGGCCCTGCCGGCGACATCGCCGCCGATGCCGACGGCAGCGCCGACGCGCAGCCGCCCGCCGGCGTCGGTGGCCGGCGCGTAGATCCCGGCGCGGATCGCCCCGGTGCGGGTCAGCACGCCCGCCAGGGTGCCGTCGGCGTTGGTCAGCATCGCGACGTCGACCGGCGCGTGCTCGAGCAGGTCGAAGATCTTGCGCGGCTCGGTGTCCGCCGGGGCGGTCACGAAGTCGGTCGTTGCAACATCGCGCACCCGGGTGAAGCGATCCACGCCCACACAGGATGATTCGCTGACCAAACCGATCGGGCGGCGCTCGAAAACCATCACCGCGACTCCGTGGGCGCGCTTGTGGATCAGCGCGGTCGCGTCGGACACCGAATCGTCGGGCTCCAGCACCACCGGGGTGTCGAGAACCAGGTCACGGCTTTTGACGAATTCCACCGTCTGCTGCACCGCCGTGATCGGAAGATCCTGCGGCAGGATCACGATGCCGCCGCGGCGCGCCACCGTCTCGGCCATCCGCCGCCCAGCCACCGCGGTCATGTTGGCGACCACCACCGGAATCGTGGTGCCCGAGCCGTCGCCGGTGGACAAATCGACGTCGAACCGCGACGCGACGTCGGAGCGGTTCGGCACGATGAAAACGTCGTTGTAGGTCAGGTCGTACCCGGGCCGGTGCCCGTCCAGAAACCTCATCGCTGTTGCTGTGCCCCCTTTACTAGACCGGCACTTCGCTGCGGTCTCCACTCCATAGTGTGTGGAATTTGCCCGGCGCGTCGATGCGCCCGTAGGTGTGCGCGCCGAAAAAGTCCCGCAGGCCCTGGGTCAGCGCCGCGGGCAGCCGCTCGGTGCGGAGTGCGTCGTAGTAGGAAAGCGCCGAGGAAAAGCCAGGGATCGGGATGCCCAGCGCAGTTGCAGTCACCACGACCCGCCGCCAGCCGTCGATTGCCGATTCGATCGCGCTGCGGAAATACGGTGCCACGATCAACGTCGCGAGGTCGGGGTCGGAATCGTATGCCTCTTTGATCCAGTTGAGGAATTTGGCCCGGATGATGCAGCCGCCACGCCAGATGGTGGCCAGATCGCCGGGCTTGATACCCCAGTTGTATTCGGCGCTGCCGGCCTGAATCTGGTTGAACCCCTGGGCGTAGGCGATGATCTTGGACGCGTAGAGGGCCTGCCGCACGTCCTCGGTGAACTGCGACGCATCGGTGGGCTTAGCACCCAGATCCCCGGAAGCCAGCCCCGTGGTGGCCTTGCGCTGAGTCACCGAACCCGACAGCGCGCGGGCGAAGACCGCCTCGGCGATACCGGTGACCGGCACACCGAGGTCCAGGGCCGACTTCACCGTCCAACGGCCCGTGCCCTTCTGCTCGGCCTCGTCGAGGATGACGTCGACTAGTGGCTTGCCTGTCTTGGCGTCGGTCTGGCGCAGTACCTCAGCGGTGATCTCGACCAGGAAGCTGTCCAGGTCGCCCTTGTTCCACTCGACGAACACGTCGGCGATCTCGTCGGCGGTCTTGCCCAGCCCGTCGCGCAGCAGCTGGTAGGCCTCGCCGATGAGCTGCATGTCGGAGTACTCGATGCCGTTGTGCACCATCTTGACGAAGTGCCCGGCGCCGTCGGGACCGATGTGGGTGCAACACGGCACGCCGTCGACGTGCGCGGAGATCTCCTCGAGCAGCGGGCCCAGCGATACGTACGACTCGGCGGGGCCGCCCGGCATGATCGACGGCCCGTTCAGCGCGCCCTCCTCACCACCGGAGATCCCGGCACCGACGAAGTGCAGTCCGCGTTCGCGCATTGCCTTCTCGCGGCGAATGGTGTCGGTGTAGAGCGCGTTGCCGCCGTCGATGATGATGTCGCCTTCTTCCATGGCGTCGGCGAGCTGATTGATGACCGCGTCGGTGGGGTCGCCGGCCTTGACCATGATGAGCACCCGCCGCGGCTTCTCCAGCGCGTCCAGAAACTCCTCGATGGTCTCCGACCGGACGAACTTGCCCTCGTCACCGTGCTCTTTGAGCAACGCGTCGGTCTTGGCGACGGATCGGTTGTGCAGCGCCACCGTGTAGCCGTGGTGGGCGAAATTCCGGGCGAGGTTCGAACCCATCACGGCCAAGCCTGTGACGCCGATCTGCGCGGTGCCCGTCTTCGATTCCGACGAACTCATGTCCTGCCTCTCTGTTGGGCCTTCCAGGTTGGAGAACTGTTGCTGATGGTTTTTCGAAAGCTGTCCGGACACACTGTGGCACAGCGGACTTCTGGTCGTCCAAAGTGTTTGGGTCAGGGCGGTACTAGGTGGCTGGTGTTTTTCGCGTGGCGGTCCCGCGCTGATGGCCGCGGCTCGATTTGAATGAGTGGGTGACGTTGGGACGGACGCCTGTTCAGGCGG
>Ga0209040_10003378_pt1 | contig 12274 bp, 11 predicted proteins | sample BogFormECP12_OM3_FD_188240 | JGI IMG/M metagenome (GOLD analysis project Ga0209040, IMG submission 188240) | Bog forest soil microbial communities from Calvert Island, British Columbia, Canada - ECP12_OM3 (SPAdes) (version 2) | ecosystem: Environmental > Aquatic > Freshwater > Wetlands > Bog ... | reverse complement strand
CTCCGCTCGACACGGCAGCGGAATCGTAACGTGGTCGGGACGGAAGAATGGCTTCGCCGAGGTCGAACCAAAGAATTCTTCGATGGTCAAACCTCGTGCCAACATTTCGGTATCATGGCGCAAACTCACCAAGCAACGGAATCAAGCACTTAGCGTGGACGCCGACGCCGCCACACTGTAACAAGCCATGACCCTTTTCCTGGACGGCTGCCGTGGCGCAACATTATCTCATGTCCGCGGCGGCGAGGACGCTGTCGCTGGTCGATCTTTGCGATCTGTCAGAAGACGCAGCGCACAGCATGCTCTGCGGTATGCGGTGGCCCGACACCGACGGCGCCCCGATCTGTCCGCATTGCAGCTGCGCGGCCGTCTATACTTATCGGTGTCGCCGACTGTTCAAATGCAAGGCCTGCCACCGGCAGTTCTCTGCGACCAGCGGAACCTCGCTCGCGTGCCGAAAGCTGCCGGTTCGGACGCTGCTCATGGCTTTCAGCTTGTTCGTCAACGCCGCCAAGGGCATCAGCAGTCTTCAATTGAGCCGCTATCTCGGGTTGCATGCGAAGACTGCGTTCGTCTTGCTGCACAAGCTGCGATGCGCTTTGACGGCGAACTTCGCGACGACCCGTTTGAGCGGGGTCGTTGAGATCGATGGTGGGTGGTTTGGCGGCCACGTCCGGCCAGAAAATCATCGGCTTGCTCGCGTCGATCGGCGTCGACGCCAACACCAAAGCGGCAAGCGCCGTTGCGTCGTGGTGATGCGCCAGCGGGGCGGCCCGACCGTGACGGCAGTCGTGAAACATGAGACCGAGGCCGTCCCGATCATTCGTCGTCGCGTCGCTAGAGGCAGCATTGTCCATGCCGACGAGGCGAGAGCTTGGGATGATCTTCATGCAAGCTTCGAAATGAAGCGGATCAACCATCGGGAGGCCTACAGCAAGGATGGTGCCTGCACGAACCAGGCGGAAAGCTATATCTCCCGGTTGCGACGCGCGGAGATTGGTCAGCATCACCATATCGCCGGGCCTCATCTCGGCCAGTATGCCGGCGAAATGGCGTGGCGCGAAGACATGCACCGCAACGCCACCGCGGCCCAATTCCATTCCTGTGGCCGCTTGGCCCTGGGCCATCCGCCGTCACATGCGTGGGCGGGATATTGGCAGCGGCACCGCCGGCGGGAGGAACTTCGTCAAGCCGCCTGATCGGCGATCCGCCAGAGGACGCCGTGGCCGGCGCCATCCGACGCGAGTAGTCCACGTTTGTTGAGGCGGTTCAAAGTGTCTCTGACTTTCCATTGGACGCGGACGAAGCTGGCGCGATCGGCTGGGTCCAGCCCGGTGTCGATCATCACGGCCCTGACGAGGTCTGGTGCGCGGATCGGCGCACCCGCCCGACGAAGCGCATCGAGCACACGGCGCGACAAACCGCCTGGTTCGAACCAGAGATCAGATTGACGGATCCTCTTCGGCGGGATCGTCTCCGGCTCCATTGCGGGAGCAAATAGACGGATGGCAGCGTCCAGATGAACCAGATCAGCGCGAAATTGGCCGAGCTGCTGCTGGGCTCGGGCGATCATGCCGGCAATCTCGGCCCGCTTGTTGGCCAGCGCCGACACAACATGACTCTCCGCCATATCCATCCCCGATCTCAGAACGATCGAGCTGATTATCTCCTGCAAGTCGATATGATGTCAGCCATGCGCTTGGTGTGCATGCGCCATGATACCGCAATATCCAGACGTTCATCGGGTGGCTCGATCTGGCCGAAACCGGAACGTCCGCTGTGGAGTGTGTAACGTGAACAAGCAGACGTTCGTTCACGAGCATTGCCAACGGCAGCTGTCGACCCATTGTGGCCGTTCAGCCGGGCCGGCCTGAACGGCTGCGAAGAGGAGCGGTCGGTGATTGGACGAGGCGGGCCAGCGCGCAATTAGCAAACCGCAGGAACGCTGTCGTGTTCTCAGGTTGGGAACTCCCAACAAAAGGTCCACCGAGAAGCAACCTCAGCCGGTCCAGTATGGCATGGCCGGCCGACGCCCACACTGGCCCTGGCGTCCTTGCCGCACGACGTTCGGAAGGAGAGAACTTGAGCGATCCGCGGAGCCGGTCCTTCACCGAGATGCTGAACAGAGTCCCGGAAGTCACTCTTGCTTTCTGGGTCATCAAGATAATGTCCACAACTGTGGGCGAGACTGGCGCCGATTACCTCGCCGTCCATGTCGGTCTTGGCACAGCCGTCACGGACGGCATCATGGTCACCTTGCTGATCGGGTCGCTGCTGCTGCAGCTTCGGGCGCGGCGGTATGTCCCATGGAGGTACTGGCTGACTGTCGTCCTGGTCAGCGTGGTCGGAACCCAGATCACAGACTTTCTCACCGATAGGCTGGACGTCAGTCTCTACGTGAGTACCACTGTCTTTGCCATCACTTTGGCCGTGACGTTTACCATCTGGTATGCGATCGAGCGAACGCTCTCAATCCACACGATCGTTACGATACGACGCGAGCTGTTCTACTGGACTGCCATCCTCTTCACCTTCGCCTTGGGGACGGCCGCCGGCGATCTCGCAACGGAAGCGTTGCAACTCGGCTTCCAGCTCGGCGTGATCATATTTGGCGCACTCATTGCGGTTGTTGCGCTGACCTACTCTCGCGGCGCCAATCCCATCCTGACGTTCTGGATCGCCTATGTCCTGACGCGGCCGTTGGGCGCTTCGATGGGTGATCTGCTGTCACAGGCGCAAACCTACGGAGGCTTGGGTCTGGGTACCGTCGTCACGAGCGGCGTCTTCCTGACCATCATCGCTGTCCTCGTCAGCTTCCTCAGCTTGTGGCCGAGGGTACCTATGCCCATCGCACTCCCGATGCGTGACCGTGACCCGTTCGACCTAAGCTGATCGGTAAGAGCGTTTGACCGGAACCTTGTGCAAAGGAGAGCACACAATGAGCAGTCTTAAACTTGATCGGGTGATGTTCGCGCTGGCGCTATCCGCCATTACCGCGCTTACCACCGAGGCCCTGCTACCATCGGTTCGGATCGTCGCGTCTGCCGCGGCGGCCACGCAATCGAAGCTTGGCGACCTCTCTGCCTTCCGCACCATTGTCGTGGATACTGCGGCGCTGGTCGACAAGGCCGACCTCGCGGGGGCGAAGGCCCGGATCAAGGAACTCGAGACGTCCTGGGACGAGGCCGAACCCTCGCTGAAGCCGCGCGCTCCAGCGGAATGGCACACGGTCGACAAAGCTATCGATCGCGCACTGGAGGCGTTACGGGCGAGCAGGCCGGACCAGGCTGCCTGTAAACAATCCCTGACCGATCTACTCGCTATCATGGACGGCGGACAAGCTTGAGACTTGACCGTCGCCCGGCCAGCGGCGGATTGGGAAGCCGTATGGCGCCGTCACAGGCGCTCCAACGCGGGCGCGATCAGGATGGCGTCCAGCGGCAGACAATCAACCGCCGCGAGATGACGCTTGGAGACGTGATCATTATGTTCAAGAATCACGCCGCTACCGCACTTGCCTGCTTGTTCGCCCTGGGCTTGGCTGGGCCGGCCTTCGCCGCGACCAGCGGCGGGACGCAGGAGCAGATGGCACTGCAAGGGACAAACCTTACCCTGGCGCAGGCGATCGCGACAGCAGAACAGCAGACGGGCGGCAAGGCATTCGACGCAGGCGTGGATGTCGGTCACGGCAGGCCGCGTGTTGTCGTCGAGACCAATGGCCCCAAGGGCGTGCAGACGGTCATCGTGGACGCCCAGAACGGGCAGATCGTTGGCGGCCACCCCGGCGGGGAGGCCGACTAGTCCTTGGTAAAGGGTGGCGGAGACGGACGTGAAGATCTTGCTGATCGAGGACGACAAAGAAACCTCCACCTATGTCGCCCGCGGCCTGCGCGAGCAAGGTCACGTCGTCGACGTCGCCGCCACTGGGCGTGACGGACTGTTTCTCGCCACAGACGGTGGGCACGACGTGCTGATCGTCGACCGCATGCTCCCGGGCGTCGACGGCATCGGGTTGGTGCAGACGCTGCGTCAGACAGGCATAAAGGCGCCGGTGCTGTTCCTGACAGCTCTCGGCGGAGTTGGCGATAGGGTACGCGGGCTGGAAGCGGGCGGCGACGACTATCTCGTCAAGCCGTTCGCCTTTGCCGAATTGCACGCTCGCATCAACGCGCTAGCCCGCCGCCCTCCGCTTTCCGACACGTCGACAGTGCTGCGGGCTGGTGATCTGGAAATGGACCTTCTGAAGCGCACCGTCATGCGGGGCGGCAGGCCAGTCGAATTGCAGCCGCGCGAGTTCCAGCTCCTTGAGTTTCTGATGCGCAACGCCGACCGAGTGGTAACGCGCACGATGCTGCTCGAAGCTGTGTGGGATTTCCACTTCGATCCAAAAACAAACATTGTCGAGACACACATAAGCCGCTTACGCTCGAAGCTGTCGCAGTACGGCGGCGCCGAGCTAATCCACACCGTGCGTGGAGCTGGCTACGCTCTGCGGGCTCCGGCACCTGACTCGCCGTGACCGGAACCGTCTTGCCTCGAGTGCTGCGCGCAGCCACCTTCAGGTTTGCCGCGCTTTACGTCGCGGTGTTCGCCGGGTCGGCCCTTGTGTTGGGCGCAGCGGCATTCTTCGAAGCTCGGTCGGCACTGCGGCAGCAGATGACAGATCGGATCAAGAGCGAGGCGACGTTCCTGAAGGACGAATTTCAAACTCAGGGGTTGGGGCACTTGATCGACGTCGTGCGGACACGGGGCCAAGGCGCCAGTGCGCTTGACTACCTCGTCGAGGACCGATCCGGCACGCATCTGGTGGGCGAAATGCCGGCGGTGAAGGATCTGAAGCCAGGTTGGACCACGATCGACGTGCCCCGGGCGTCCGAAGACGGTGGCAGACCTGAAAGGGTCCGGGCGCTGGTTGCTGACCTGGGTGTGGGCGTGCTGCTCGCTGTCGGGGTCGACCTGCGACAGATCGGAGAACTTGAGGAAGCCTTCGCGACGGCATTCCTCTGGACGATAGGACCAGCGGCTGTGCTTGGCATCATTGGCGGAGCGGTACTGAGCCGCGCCTTCCTCAGACGGGTCGACACCATTGACCGTACGGTAGAGGCAATCATTGGTGGCGATTTCACACGCCGCGTACCGACGCGTGGCACCGGAGACGATCTAGACCGTCTCGCCAGCACGCTCAATCGGATGCTGGATCGGATTGCGGCCCTAATGGATAGCCTGCGCCAGGTTAGCAGTGATGTAGCTCACGACCTGCGCACTCCACTGTCCAGGCTGTATCAACGGCTGGAGGAAGCGCGAGCGCACGCACGGTCCGTGGCAGACTACGAATCATCGATCGACGCTGCTCTGGGTGAAGCGCAAGGATTGCTAGAAACCTTTTCCGCCTTGCTGCGGATCGCCCAGGTTGAAGGCGCGTCGTCCCGCGCGGGGTTCAGCGAAGTGAGCCTCACAGGTATGACCGAGACCGTCGTCGACGCCTACCTCCTGGACGCAGAAGAAGCAGGCCACCAGCTAACGTCAACTATATGTCAAAATGCCACCGTGAATGGCGATCAGGAACTGCTGATGCAGGCTCTTGCCAACCTGGTTGAGAATGCACTGCGCCACACACCGCCGGGAACGAGGATCGATATCCGTCTCGAAAGTGACCCAGAAGCCGGCGTGCTTCTCGCGGTCGAGGATAACGGACCTGGCGTGGCAGAGGTCGATCTGCCACGTTTGACAGGCCGCTTCTATCGTGGGGAACGCAGCCGCACGACGCCGGGCAATGGCCTCGGCCTGAGCCTGGTCAGCGCCGTCGCCGAACTCCACCGTGCCAAACTAACGTTGATTTCGCGCAAACCTGGGTTGCGGGTCTGCCTCGCATTCCCGGTCGATGAGAGATGGCCGGCTCATGCGAAGCGCTCAGCGGCGCTCTGATTCTCACGATCGCCATCTGTGCGGCCGGCCGTTGAGACCGCCTTGGGGCGTCCACGCCCTCGGCGGCAAACAGCACGATCCGAGCGCGGTCGCGCACCCGAACCTCGGTCTTGGTCGAACGGCCCGCCTCAAGCTCGTTGCGGGCGTGATCGGAGTCGCGCAGAGGGATGATCCGCATCCACAGCTTGAATCACCACTCGTCGTCCAGCCATAGTGGGTCTAGCCCCAGGCATCATCGTGCTCGGGGCACGCCCCGGTCGCATGGGAACCCGCTCAAAGGAAGTCCGGATGAGGACCTCTCCCTCCTGCATCCCGGGTCGTTCCCCCGGCAAATCGCAAGGACCTCGGGCCTCAGGCCCGGCGGCGGCAATCTCGGCGGGCCGAGTTAGAGTGCCCGCCGCAACCTATTTCGATTTACCGAGTAGCTCGGTCGGCCGGCCCGGGACGTTTCGCGGCGCGCATCAGTTGGTCAGTCTCGTGGTGCTCTGCGCCACGCTCGGCGGCTGTGCGGACTACCACTCACAGTCGCTGGCCGACCATCCCGCGTTGGCGCCGAGCGTCGCTGCCCTCGACCGGACGCGCGCCGGCAATCTGCCGCCGGTTCCCGCGGACCGGCCGCTCACGCTCGCGGAGGTGGGCCTCCTCGCGGTCCAGAACAGTCCCGACCTCCGCGCAACCCGGGCGCAACTCGGCGTCGCGCAGGCGCAGGTGATCGAGGCCGGGCTGCTGCCCGACCCGGTGCTCTCCGGCAACTACAATTTCCTGCTCGGCGGACCCGGCACCTCCAATGCGATCGCGGCCACGCTGACCGCCGATGTGACCGCGCTTATCACCCTCTCCGTCCGCCGCCTCGCCGCGCAGGAGGCCGCGCTCCAAGTGGACGCGAACGTAGTCTGGCAGGAGTGGCAGACTATCAGTCGGGCGCAGACGCTCACGATAGACCTTGTCGAGCAGCGGCGTCTGCTGCGCAGCCTGGAGCAGACGCTCGACGTGCTGCGGCACCGCGCCGAATTGTCCTCGCGGGCAGTGGCGCAGGGCAACGCCACGCTGCAGATGCTGGCTCCCGACGTGGCCGCGCTGACCAGCCTGCAGACGCAGTATGACGCAACGATCCTCGCCCAAGAGCAACGCTGGCAGGCGCTCGATATGCTGTTGGGCCTGGAGCCGGATGTGCGGCCCCTGCTCGCGACGGCGCTGCGCGCGCCCGTTATCTCGCCCGGCGAGGCCGCGGCGATGCTTGCGAGCCTGCCGCAGCGTCGGCCAGACCTGATCGCGCTCCAACTCGGCTACGAGGCGCAACAAGCAAATCTGCGCGCGGCCGTGCTCGCGCAGTTCCCCGCCCTCACCCTCGGCCCCAACTATTCCAACGACACCACGCGCGTCCAGTCACTCGGCCCTTCCATCTCGGTCGCTCTGCCCCTGTTTAACCGCAACCGGGGAAGGGTCGCCATCCAGCGTGCGACGCGGGAACAGTTGCGTGAGGAATATGTGGCGCGGCTCGCAACAGCCGCCGCAGGCGCGAAAGCGCTGCTCGCCAATCTCGCCTTGCTGGAACGCCAGCTCGCAGCGGCCCGTACGGGTCTTAGCCAGGCACGGTCGTTGGCCGCAGGCGCGGAGCAGGCACTGCGCGGCGGACTGCTCGACGAGCTGAGTTACGTCCAGCTCATCGTCACGCGGCTGGACAAGGAGCGCCAGATCATCGAGCTGGAACAGCAGGTGCTGGACGAGCGGATCGCGCTCGCGACCCTGCTCGGCGTCGGGTTGCCTCCCGTCCGGCTCACTCCACCCGAGGAGCCGAGCTCCCTGTGAGGTTCTTGCTGGCTTTGCTGTTGGCATTGCTGTTGGCATTCCTGCCCGTCGCAGTGCTCGCCCAGGGTGGAACGTCGGGCACCCTGCAGCCCAGCGTGCTGGTCACCACGGAAGCGCCGCGCCAAGGCAGTCTGCCGCGCACGGTCACGGCATACGGCACCGTTCAGGCCCCGCCCGGCGGCAGTGAGACGCTGAGCGTGCTGCGCGCCGGGCAAGTGACCCAGGTTATGGTGACGCCGGGCGGGGCGGTGCGCCGCGGCCAGGCGCTGCTCGCGGTGAGCGCCGACCCGGCTGCGCTCGCCGCCTACAAGCAGGCTGCCGATGCCCGGACCCTCGCACTGGGCGAGCGCGCCCGGATCGCGCAGATGCTGGGTCAGCGGCTCGCCACCCGCGACCAGCTCGCCCGAGCCGACAAGGCGGTCTCGGACGCGCAGGCCAACCTCGATGCGCTCAACCTTGGCGGCGGCGGGAGCGCCGAGGAGACGCTCAAGGCCCCCTTCGACGGCGTCGTGTCCAGCCTCCCGGTGGTGCCCGGCACCCGCGTCGCCGCCGGGACGCCCCTGTTGACCATCACCCGGTCCAGCCAACTTGTCGCCTTCGTGGGCATAGAACCGGCGCAGCGTGGCCTGATCGCCCCGGGCCAGCCGGCCCGGATCGAGTCGCTTTACGGCCATGGGGCCGAGCAGGGCAGCGTCCTTTCCGTCGGCGCGATGGTTGACCCGACAACCCGCTTGGTGCCGCTGCTGGTGGACCCGCAGTCAGACCTCCGGACCGACCCGGGGCGCGGCGATCCCAAGGGCGACCCCCAAGGCAGCGGGCAGACGGAGGCGGGCACTGGCCTGTTGCCGGGTGGGGCGGTGCGCGCCGTTGTTCAGGTCGGGGAGATGCGTGGCTGGCTCGCGCCGCGCAACGCGGTACTGACGGACGCCAAGGGCGCTTACGTTTTCCAGGTGGCCGACAGCAAGGCAGTTCGGGTGGACGTGCGCGTTGTGGGAACGAGGGGAGACACAACAGTCGTTGCCGGGCCGCTCGATCCCTCACGTCCCTTAGTTACGAGCGGCAACTACCAGCTGCATGACGGGGATACTGTGCGCGAGGGGCAGGTTAGCGCTGGAGGCGAAGCGGCCAAGCCATGATCGACGAGGCGATGCAGCGCCCGGCCGCGGCGCCGCGCAACCATGCCAGCCTCGGGTTCGTGGCGCAGCACACGCGCTCGATCCTCGCCGTCATGTTGGCGCTGGCGATCGCGGGCGGGTTCTCAGCATTGCAACTGCCGACGGGCCTGTTCCCGGTCGTGCAATTTCCCCGCGTAGTCGTGAACGTAGATTCCGGCGCGCGACCCGCGGATCAGACCGCACTCCTGATTACCATCCCACTGGAGCGGGCAGTGCGGCACGTGTTGGGGGTGCTCAACTTGCGCTCCACCACGAGCCGCGGCTCGGCTGAGATCTCGCTCGATTTCGGATGGGGCACGGACATGGTCGCCGCCGCGGTGCAGGTGGACGCGGCGGTGGCCCAGACGCTGCCCTCGCTCCCTGCAGGAAGCAGCTACTTAGTACGACGGATGGATCCGACGGTCTTCCCGGTCATCGCGTACTCGATGCTGTCCAACGACGTCAGCCTGACCGAGCAATATGACATAGCGCAGTATCAGATCGTGCCGCTGCTGACCGCCATACCCGGCGTTTCCTACGTAGCCGTGCAGGGCGGGCAGGTGCAGGAGATCGAGGTCCTGGTGGATCCCCACCGCTTGGCCGCGCGCGGGCTCGCGCTGTCCGACGTGGCGTTGGCGCTCAGCAAGGCCAATGTGCTGACCGTGGTTGGGCAGATGCAGGACCACGACAAGTTGCTGCTGCTCACGCTCGACGACACCGTGCGTCAGGCCGAGCGGGTGCAGGACATCGTGCTCCAAGGCAGTCCGGGCGGCGTGGTTCGCATCGGCGACGTGGCCGAAGTGAGTAACGGCGCGGTGCCGCAGTGGACCAGGGTGAGCGAGGATGGACGCCCCGCGGTCCAATTCCAGGTCTACCAGCAGCCGAACGGGAACACTGTCGCGATCGCGAGTGCAGTGCAGAAGGCGCTGGCCGCCTATCAGCCGCAGATGCCCCCGGGGCTCACGCTCGCCAACTGGTACGACCAGAGCACGTTGGTGACGGCCTCCGCGACCAGCGTACGCGACGCAATCCTAATCGGGCTAGGGCTGGCCGGGCTGGTGATCCTCGCTTTCCTGCGCAGCCTTCGCGTGACCCTCGTCGCCATGTTGGTCGTCCCGGCGACGCTGGCCACCACGGTGCTGCTGCTGTTCATGCTAGGCATGACGTTCAACATCATGACACTGGGCGGCAGGCGGCGGCCGTGGGCCTGGTTATCGACGACGTGATCACCATGATCGAGCATCTCGCCCGGCGCGCCAAGCATGACGGGGATGACGCAAATAACGCCGAAGACGGCGGTGACGCCGTGCTAGCCGCCGGACGCGAGTTCCTGCCGCCGCTTACCGGCTCGAGCATGGCGACCCTGCTCGTGTTTCTTCCCCTGGCCTTTCTTACGGGCGTCACAGGCGCATTCTTCAAAGCGCTGTCGCTGACCATGGCGGCAGCGCTGGTGATCTCCTACGTGCTGACCGCGCTCGCCGTCCCGGTGCTCGCCCGCCTGCTCGTTAACTTCCAGCGATGGCAGGACCCTGGCCGCGGTCCTGAGGGCCGCGTCGGGCGGGCGCACCGCTGGCTGCTGGAGCGGCTGTTTCGGCGGCCCTGGCTCCTTGCGCTCGGCGTTGCGCCCCTCCTTGTGCTCGGCTGGTTTGCCTACGGCCATGTTGGCAGCGGCTTCATGCCCAAAATGGACGAGGGCGGGTTCGTGCTTGATTTCCACTCCGCGCCCGGCACCTCTCTGGACGAGACCAGCCGCGAGTTGGCGCAGGTCGAGGCGATCCTGCGCGCCACGCCGGAGGTCGCCACATACTCCACACGCCTCGGTACCGGGCTCGGTGGCGGCCTCGGCGAGCCCAACAGAGGCGACTTCTTCGTCCGCCTCAAGTCCGGCCCGCGCCGGCCGATCGAAGCGGTGATGGCCCATGTGCAGGACGACGTGGGCCGGGCCGTGCCAGGTCTAAACATCGCGACGGCGCAGCTGATGGAGGACCTGATCGGCGATCTCACGGCGGTGCCCCAGCCGATCGAGGTCAAACTTTTCGCGAACGACCCGACCGCCCTCGCGCCAGCCGCACGCAAGCTGGCGGCGGCGATCGCCCGAGTTTCGGGTGTGGTCTCGGTCCAGGACGGAATCGTGATCGCCGGCGATGGCCTCACCATAACGGTGGACCCAGCGCGGGCCGCGATCGAAGGCGTGGACGCCCAGTTCGTGAGCGACGCGCTTCAGACTTATCTTGCCGGTACGGTGGCAACGCAGTTGCCTCAGCTGACCAAACAGGTCAGCGTCCGTGTCTGGCTGCCGCCCGAGCAGCGCAAGTACGACGACCAGCTCGCGGACCTGCCGATCCGCGCACCGGACGGACACGTCTTCGCGCTCGGTCGTGTAGCCCAGGTCGCGGCAGCGCCGGGTCAAGCGGAGATCACACGCGAGAACCTGCAGCGCATGGTCGCCATCACGGCACGGTTGCAAGGCAGCTCCCTCGGCAGCGCCGTCGCCGAGGTGAAGAAGGTACTCGACCAGCAGGGCATGATGCCGCCCGGCGTGCGCTATGAGCTGGGGGGCCTCTACGCGCAGCAGCAGATCGCGTTCGCCGGCCTCTCGCGCGTGTTCGCCGCGGCACTCGCGGCCGAGTTCGTGTTGCTGCTGTTCCTCTATGAGCGGTTCTGGATACCTGTGATCGTACTCGGAGTCTCGGCGCTGTCCACTACGGCGGTGTTCGCCGGGCTGTGGGTGACCGGCATCGAGCTGAACATCACCGCGATCATGGGCATGACCATGATTATCGGCATCGGCACCGAGATGGCCATTTTCCTGGTGTCCGAGTTCGTAGACCTCGCGCGCGAGATGCCGCGGCGGCGCGCACTCTTGGAAGCGAGCCGCAGTCGCTTCCGCCCTATCGCCATGACCACCCTCGCAGCCATTCTGACCCTGCTGCCGCTGGCGCTCGCCATCGGTGCGGGATCGGGAATGCAGCAGCCGCTCGCCATCGCAATCATCTCGGGCCTAATCGCGCAGTTCCCCTTGGTCCTGCTCGCCGTGCCGGTGCTTATCGGGCTGACGCTGCCCAAGGCCGAGCGGCAAGCCGAGCCCGCGCCGTCATGACCCGACCTCCACCTAGCCCGACTTCCAGTTTTTTGAGGACAAAGTTGTTCTGTATCAATGGGATAGTCCTTTTGTTAGTCACTATCTATGGGACGCATCCTTGTATTTCGGGGCAATGACGTGGGGCACATGAGCATATGCATGTCGCACTATCGTGCCAGAATATCCACATAAAAATGCCGACCTTTAGTCACTATATTGGAAATCCTCCCAATCCATCCATGGTAATCCAAGAAGTTACAATGTATTAGCCGAACCAAACAGCTCAGCCCATCTGAAATCAGAG
>Ga0209040_10003375_pt1 | contig 12291 bp, 13 predicted proteins | sample BogFormECP12_OM3_FD_188240 | JGI IMG/M metagenome (GOLD analysis project Ga0209040, IMG submission 188240) | Bog forest soil microbial communities from Calvert Island, British Columbia, Canada - ECP12_OM3 (SPAdes) (version 2) | ecosystem: Environmental > Aquatic > Freshwater > Wetlands > Bog ... | reverse complement strand
CCACGCAAACGCCCAGGTTGATCCGCCGTACTGCATCCCGCCAGCGGATCACACACCATCCAAGCCAAGCAATGTGGGGCGTGTGCAACGCTTACGGTGAACCGCCGTTCGGCCCAATAGAGCCGGACGAGTTCGGCCCGCAGATCATCGGGGCACTGGTCGACGCCAGCCCGGCGCCGTCAGCGTTCAAGCTCGAACGCGGCCAGATGGTTTCGCCGCGCTTTTGGTTGCTAGGCTCAAGAGGTCTCGACAGACGGCCGTCTTAACCTATTGAAAAGATTGGCGGACCCGACACGACTCGAACGTGCGACCTTCGCCTTTGGAGGGCAGGACCGTAGGCTTGCGGCTGTTTGCTGGTCTTTGCGCCTGTCCACAAAACCTTAGTCTGCATCAATGATTTCTGTTGCTGACCTTTGCCTTCCTTTGCTAGGATTTGCCTCGGCGTGCTAGCTATGTGTTAGCTAGCTAGCAAAACCGAGGGCGGAGCGATGGCAGAACAACAACGGATCGGGCTGCGCGAGGTGCGGGCGCTCGGACCGGGGCAAACAGTATGGGATGCAGCCGTGCCTGGTTTCGGCGCCCGGCGGCAAAGGAGTACCGCAGTTTCCTACGTCCTGCTGTTTCGCACGTCGGAAGGGCGCTTGCGGTGGCACACCATCGGCCGCCATGGCGCACCGTGGACACCCGACACGGCACGCGCAGAAGCCCGCCGCCTGCTAGGCGACGTGGTGAAGGGGCATGACCCCGCAGCCGAAAAACAGGCCAAGCGGCGGGCGGAGACCGTGGCAGAGCTTTGCGACCTGTACTGGTCTGACGCCGAAGCCGGCAACCTGATGACAAGGCGTCGAACGCCGAAGAAGGCCAGCACCCTGCTGTCTGACAAGGGACGGATCGACAAGCACATCAGGCCATTGCTCGGCCAATTGAAGGTTGCCGCGGTCACGCCGGCCGACGTGGAAGGTTTCATGCGCGCCGTAGCGGAGGGGAAGACCGCGACGCGGGCGAAGACTGGCAAGAAGCGGGGGCTGTCCAATGTGCGCGGTGGTATCGGAACCGCGAGCCGCACAGTGGGGCTGCTCGGCGCGATCTTCACCTACGCCGTGCGGCACCGGATGCGCCCCGACAACCCCGTGCGTGGCGTGATGCGACCCGCCGATGGCCGGCGCGAGCGGCGGTTGGACGAAGACGAATACGCCGCGCTCGGCAACGCATTGCGTGAAGCCGAGGCACGGAACATCTGGCCGGCGGCGGTGGCCGCGGTGCGGTTCTTGGCCTTGACAGGCTGGCGCAGTGGAGAGGCGTTGGCGCTGCGGTGGACCGAGGTGGACCTTGCCCGGCGGACCGCGACCCTGGCCGACTCCAAGACCGGCCGCTCCATGCGTCCGCTCTCGCACGCCGCCTGTGACGTGCTGCGCGGCGCGGCGCGCGCTGGGGAGCTGGTCTTCCCTCCAACGCGCGGGGACGGCCGCATGACCGGGTTCCGTAAGCTGTGGAGCCGCATCGCGGCGTTGGGGGCGTTGCCGGCCGATGTGACACCGCATGTGCTGCGGCATAGCTTCGCCAGCCTTGCTGGCGACCTGGGATATTCTGAACTCACGATCGCCGGACTGGTTGGGCACAAGGGGCACAGCATCACCAGCCGATATGTCCACGCGGCGGACGCGGTGTTGCTGGCGGCGGCGGACGCTGTGGCGAACGAGACGGTGGCACGCATGGGCGAGGTGCGGCCGACGGCCGAGGTGATGCCGCTCCGGCGCGCGTGACGTGGAACCGATGACGCGCGGTGCAGGCTGGTTGTAACCCTCGGCTCGGTAGCGATAGTGCGGCCACCCGACAAGCCCGGCACCGCACCGGGCTTCGCTGCCAACATCCCTGCGGGCACTTTGCGGAGGTGCGCCAATGCCACGCCGAGCACGCGACAATGCTTCCCGCGAACATGAACACGACCGCCTTCTCCGAGACGCCGTGGTTACATTGGAGACAGCTGCCCGAGTTGTCCGGTATCAGGACCGGATTGAACGGGCTGTATTCCGCCGACGGCTACGGCTGTCGCAGGCCGCGTTTGCTCGCGAAATTGGCCTGGACCTCCGCGCGGTTCGCGGATGGGAGCGGCACTCCGAAAGGCCGGCGGACCCAGTTGCTCGCGCCTTCCTCGCCAAGCTACGGGATGAAATGGGCTCAAATGCAGCGGCGGAGCGAAGGCTGACCGTCGAGTCTGCGCTGCGTGCCACCTTTCAGCGATACGAGCGAAGCGACGGGAACCCTCTGCACGCTTGGCAGGCCGTGTGGATGTGCACGCACCCGGAGGGGGACTTGGTTTCGTTGCCCCGCTGGTGTGCTGACTATTTGTATAGAGCGGCTGACGCACTCCTTGCCCTGCCCGAAGTACTCGCGCTAACCAAGCGGCGCGATCCTTCGCAGTCTGATACTGCAAGGCAAGTCAGCAGGGCGCTCGGTCTGACAAGACAAGGATGGAGTGCCTTCGAGAAACTGATAGGCGACGAAGACAAGATTCTGCGGAAGCGCGAGTTCGATAAATCTCAGTTGGAGGGAGCGAGTTCTGAAGCTTCGATCGTCGCAGCCAGCAAATACAGACCTGAGATTAGCAAAGATGGTGCCAAGAAGGCCGTGCAAGGTGGCAAGCGGTTGTTGACGTATCACCCGCATAACCCCCAGGTCTCGCGCAGCGGCGTTAAAGGGAAAGGCAGGCTGTAGGACGTCAAGCCGCACCACCTCGCGGGAGGTTTTTCCCTGATATCGACCGCGCTTCTTCAGCAAGTATGCACCACCGCAACCAAACGGGCGCAGTTGCCCGCAAAGTTCAAGGTGGACCGATGCCACTCCCGCTCCCCCTCGCACCCGATACCAAGTTACGCCGAGACGCGACCGCAGAGGCTCTGACTGCGGCCGGCTACCCGACCTCTCCCGCAACGCTGGCGACGAAGGCCACCAGAGGCGGCGGCCCGCCCTTCCGCCTGTTCGGTCGCATTCCGATCTACACGTGGGCCGAGGCCCTCGCCTGGGCCGAAAGCCGGATGTCGGCGCCGCGCCGCAGCACGTCGGAAGGCGATGCTCAGCAGACTGAAGCAGACACCAGCGAGCAAGATAGAGCGCGCGGCAGCACATCGGGAGCCGATGCATCCGCGCCGGATGTCGCCGCCGTCATACTGGGCGAGCGGCGAGCGGCAGCCGAACAGCAAGCAACCTGACCCATCACCCGGCGGGGCGAGCACGGGCGGTGGGCAGGCATTTCGTGCGGTGGGGACCAGATCGAAATAGCCGCATTGCTACACCTGTGCAAGCCGCGCGAGTCCGAGAGGCGTGTGCGTCATGCGCTTTCCTTATTCCGAAATCCGCGAACCAGATGCGATCGACCGGCTGATCGCTCTAGCCGCCACTATGAACCTGGTCGGCCGCGTCGAACTGCTGCGCGCGGTGAAGGACGGCATCATCGCACTGGTCGAACTGACGCGCGAGGCAGCGCTGCCGTCAGCAGCTTTGGAGAAGATCAGCCGCCCAACGCTGCTGTTGGTCGGCGACGACGATTACGCATCCACCGGCCCAGGCGGCTGGGCTGCCGCGTCGCGCCTCCATTACTGGGCACGCGGTGGCATGGTGCACGCAACCGGCGCAGATGTGTTCAGCTACCGGTCTGTCATTTTCGCCACGCTGATGGCCCGCCGCTACGCGCTGGTCGAGACTGATACCGCGCACGCCGAAGTGTGGGGCACGTATCTGTCGCGCCGGATTCCAGGCATCGTCGTGCTGACGCCTGCCGATGGCGCTCAACACCCGTTGCCACTCGCCCGGAGCGCCGTGCAATGACCGCCGCCACGCGCGGTCGGCGTCTGGTCGATCCTGCTCCATCCCAACATGGTCCTGGTGTTCGCCAAGCCGGTCCTGCTGTTCAACGGCACCATCGCGCGTTGTGCCCCGGCCTGAGGCCGGTCGAGATCAACCTCGCGGCGGGGCACGCATGACCGTCCTTGGTCGTCGCGCTGCCTGCCGCGATTGCGGGAGGCTCGAAGGCAGGCTGCACGAACCAAGCTGCTCGCAAGAGGTCTGCCCGACCTGCGGGGGACAAGCGGTCGTCTGCGAATGCAATCGGCAGCACTTCCCGCGCGTGCCGTTTGTCCGGTGGGGCAACGTATGCGCGCGGTGCGGCCTGCTCGATCCCGGGCTGTTCATGGTGCCCGATCAGGTGTGGCAGCACTACATCGAACCGCGCCAGCGGGCGTGCATTGTCTGCTTCGGCTGCTGGCGGGAAATCACGCGCCTCATTGATCGCGGCCGATACGCCACAAGGCACGGCAACGACGCTCATGGTCTCGCCGAGGGCGTCTGGTGGGTGTTCGGACCGCCTGACGAAGCCAGGATCGGCCCACGGCCTCGGCCGTCGCGGCGATGAACCTGCTCCCCGAAAAGGACAGGCAGGCACTGGAGAAAATCCTCGCGCTGCTCGCCTCGGACAAGCACGGCGAACGCGACGCAGCCGTAGGCGCAGCAACGCGCCTCCTCGATCGCCACGGCATGCGCTGGCCCGATCTGCTGACACTGCCGCTGCCACCGAAGCGCGAACCGGTGGTCAGCACGTGGCGCACGACATGCGCTGAGTTGGCGAAGCGCCCCGGCTCGCTGCGGCCCTGGGAACGCCCGTTCGTTCACGATCTGCCCGCGTACCAGCGCATTTCGACGAATCAACGGTTTATCCTCAACGAAATCTCGGCACGTATTCTCGGGCGGTGTGGGGGCGCATGATCGAGATTACGCGCATCGCCAAGTCGGGCGGCCCGCTCACCAAACGCATCAGTCTCGCACCCGACGGCTCGCTACACTCCGATGGCAGCGCATGCATCATGGCGAAAGGCAATGCTCGCCGCGTCCGACTCGACAGTGCGCAGCAGCTTGCCGATCTGATCGCGAGCCTCGGCTCGCACGAGGCAGTCGCACTCGGCGCACTACAGCAAGACTTGCCAGCCCAGGTGCAGATCATAACTAAGCGCAAGCTCGCCGAAGTGAACGGCACGCCCCAGCCCGACCTGATCTCTCGCACAACAGATTACATCGCATATCGGCCGCAACAGCCTGCATTCGCGGTGCTCGACCACGATTCAAAGGGAATGCCACCGGCGGTACGCGACAAGCTGCGCCAAGCCGGAGACTTCTGGGCTGCGCTCCTGTCCGTCGTGCCCGAACTGGCCACCGCGGCACGCGTCAGGCGCGCCTCAACCAGCGCTGGACTTCGCCGCAGCGACACTGGCGAACAGGTGCCGGGATCGGACGGCGTACATGTCTTCGTCGCCGTGCAGGACGGCAGCGACATCGGACGTTTCCTAAAGGCGCTGCATGTCCGCTGCTGGCTGCATGGCCTCGGATGGTTGATGGTCGGAGCCGGTGGTCAAATGCTCGAACGTTCAATCGTCGACCGCATGGTGGGCGCGCCGGAGCGGTTGGTGTTCGAGGGCGCGCCAGTGCTGGAACCGCCGCTCGAACAGGATGCAGCCAGCCGTCGGCCAATCGCGCGCGACGGCAGCAACCTCAACACGCTCGCTGCCTGCCCGCCACTCACCATCCTTGAAAACGCCCGGCTGGAGGAACTCCTGGCCAAGGAGAAACACCGCCTCGCCCCTGACGCGGCCAGGGCCAAAACCGAATTCATGGACTGCCAATCGCGCACGCTGAGCCAGCGCACCGGCATGGCCGCCGAAGACGCCGCCCGCGTCGTCGCCACCCAGTGCGAAGGCATCCTCCTGCCCGATGTGGTGCTGCCGTTCGATGACGAAGACCTGGCCGGTGCCACCGTCGCCGACGTGTTGACCGACCCCGACCGCTTCGTGGACGCCACGTTGGCCGATCCGCTCGAAGGCGTGGAATATGGCCCGTGCAAGGCCAAGATCATGCGCCGTGCGGACGGTACGCTTTGGATCAACAGCTTCGCACATGGTCGCACTGTTTACGAGCTGAAGTTCAACGCGAAGTCAGTCGAGGCCGCGCTCGACAAGACCGCCGACGATCGGCTTGTCGATGTCTGGGTTCGAATGGCCCTGGGCGCTGAACTGACGGAGGACGAAGCCGAAGCACTGCGGAACCTGGTCGCCGCGCGCGCCCGTGTAAACAAAACCACGCTCAACAAGAGACTCAAGACAGCGCGCGCCAAACAGGGCCAGCAGCAGAGGGAAGAGGAACGCAACCGCCGCATCGCCGAACGGCGCGACCCTCGGCCACAAATCCTGGCGCCCGCCCGCGACGCGCCGTGGCTGCCGGTGATGCAGATGCTCAACGACGTGCTCGGCGCCTGCCGCGCCCCTGAACCTCCCATGCGGGATGTCGATGGCGCTTTCGTCCAGGTCCGGGTGCGGCTCGTCCCCAACATGCACGCCCTGACCGCGGCAGGAGTGAACGATGGCGATCCCGAGGAAACCCGCCTTCCAGCCCCCGAACAACCGCTGCTGACCAGACTGACCGAAGCGCAACTCGGGGAGCTGATCGAGCGGCACATCGAGTACGTCGCCTTCGGAGATCTGCATCCGGTGCATCTTGATGGGCAGTTCGTTCGCCACTTCCAGAACCGTACAGACCATGCGTTGCCGATCGTCGCGGCCATCGCCACACTGCCGATCGTGCTCCCGGATGGGAGCATCCTCGCCGGTCGCGGCCTCGATCGCGAGCGCGGCATCGTCTTCCGGGTGCCGCCCGAATTACTGACAATGCTGCCGAAGCGCGAAGGCTGCACAGCAACCGCCGTTGCCGCGGCAATGCGGTTCCTGACTGACGTTTGGCTCGTGGACGTTGCCACAGACTACACTGGCAAGTGCATTCTCATCGCCGTTGCGCTGACCCTCATCGAGCGCTCGCTACTGCCAGATCGCCCCGTGTTCTTCGTCACCGCTGGTCGCCGCGGTGGTGGCAAGACAACGACGCTGATTATGCTGCTTATGGCGATCACCGGCGTGCGCCCTGCCGCCGCCGCCTGGTCGCCAACGAGGAAGAGCGCCGCAAGGCATTGCTCGCCTATCTGATGGAAGCGCTGCCCGCCATCATCTGGGACAACATCCCTCGTGGCGCGCAGATCAGTTGCCCGCACATCGAGCGCTCGTGCACCACCGCGTTCTACTCCGACCGGCGTCTCGGCGTGAGCGAACTGGTCGCCGTCGCCGCCTCCACCGTCCATCTTTTCACTGGAAACAATATCGCCCCGCGCGGTGACCTCGCCTCCCGCGCCCTCACGGCCCGCCTCGAAGTCGACCGGCACGACCCCGAAAACCGCCCCTTCGAACACCCCGACCCCATCGCCTGGACCGAAGCCAACCGCGGCAAGATACTACGCGCCCTCTATACCATCCTGCTCGGCAATCCAGCGCTGCGGCCCGGCTCGAACGCCATACTGGAGACGCGGTTCAAGACGTGGTGGCGGCTGGTCGGCTCGGCCGTCGAACATGCCGCCAAACAGCACGCCGACCATATCGCGGCGGGGAAGATGGATGCGCATGCGACCTGCAAAGCCGAAACGATCAGCTTCAAGAACCTGTTCCTCAGCCAGGAGCAGGACGACGAGGAAAGCGCCTCCCTCGCCGACGCGCTGATCGCGCTCGTCGCTAAGTGGCCCGGCCAAACCAAGTTCAAGGCCACCGATGTGGAGCGCATGGTCAACGACCATAGCGAGTTCGCATCCGACGACGAACGCGAACGGTGTGCCACGCTCCGAGAGTTCCTGTTCCCCACTCTCCCGCCAAATCAGATTGTGACCGCGAAAGCTACCGGCAAAAGGCTCAAGCGACACATCGGCGAACCCGTCAAAGCCGGTGACACCACGCTGATCCTCAAGGCAGAGCCAGACACACATACCAACGTGCTCGCCTACTTTGTCGAAGCGCGGCGGGACGCCGCGAGTCGCTGACGGGGTTGCGGATTTGGCGGGTTTGCGGATTTGGCGGGTTTGCTATGGCGCTGGCTACACGCGGACCCCTGTGATTCCCACCAGACGCAAAAACAAGGGGGTCTCTCACACGCCAAGCGCTCAAACAAACCCGCCAAACCCGCAAACCCGCAAAACAGCGGGTCCGTCTCAAAAAAACAGCGGCACGGGCCAAGTTCCTGCTGCAGTCGTTGGCGCCACACCACGCGACATCGAAGGTACGTGGCCGTGTTCACAAAGGTATTCCCGAATAGCCAGCGATACCTTGCGTTTTCCACCGCTCGAACCCTAGTCTCAGCCATGAGCGGTAATTCTACCGACCGACTTACCGTCGCAGATCGCGTGCCGTCTCATGGGCACGGCCGACTCGTGCCGGCGTGGAAAAAAGGCCAGTCTGGGCGTCCACCAGGACTGCCGCCAGAGCAAATTTCCCAGTACCATGAGGCCAAGGCCCTGCTGGCGCAGAACACACCGGCTGCTGCGCGACGGCAGATCGAGTTGCTGAACAGTCCCGATGATCGCGTTGCGGCGATGATGGCAAAAGACATCCTCGATCGCGCACCATTGCGGCCAGAGCAAACAGAATTGCTAGGTCAGCAGCAGAAGGTCGATCTGTCCGCGTTGACTGCCGAGGAGCGGCAGACGCTGGCGCAGCTGCTGCAGAAAGTTCTGGGCCTGTGACGTTATGGGAAGAAATGACCTGATCCGCGCCATACGATAAACCCTCCTGTAAATCGGCCTTCCTCCCCACGGTATTCTGCGGCTTTCAGCGATGCGATTTCCCTATACCGGCACGTGTGCGTCGCGTCGCTTGCGCAACCGTATCGTTGAGGTATAGCACCAAACGGGATCGTGAGGTGCTATGGATCGAGTTCAGGTTCTGCTGGTCGCGGTGATCGTCGCGCTGCTGGCCCTCGGGGTCCTGGCCCTGATCAAAGGATGGCTGCCGCTCAGTCCGTAGCATCGGGGCGAGCGGCTATCGGCGGGCTGAACGAATGGGCGCACGGATCGGCACCCCCTCACTGCCCCCTCCGGTTCAATCAATAGAGCCGGCCCGTACGATAGATTTGAATATCGGAAGAATCGCCTATCACACACATTATTTTTGCGTTCTCAGAGGTACCCTATCATAATGTGCCTGACATAATTGGTAGGAAATGCCCCGATGATCGTTGGATACGCCCGGACCAGCACCGTGGACCAGACTGCCGGTCTTGATGCTCAGGTCCGTGACCTGAAGGCGGCGGGATGCACGAAGCTGTTCAGCGAACAGGTATCCAGCGTCGCGGACCGCGCCAAGCTGACGGAAGCGCTGAACTTCGTCCGTGAGGGTGACACGCTCATGGTGACGAAGGCGGACAGGCTCGCCCGATCGACTCGGAACCTTCTCGACATCGTTGAGGACCTGAACGGCCGAGGAATCGGGCTAGTTATCCTGTCGATGGGTGGTCAGCAGATCGACACGCGGACCGCGACTGGCAAGCTGATGGTGACCATGTTCGGTGCCATTGCGGCATTCGAGCGGGACATGATGCTGGAGCGCCAGCGTGAGGGCATTGCCAGGGCCGCGGCAGAGGGCAAATACAAGGGACGGCAGCCCACGGCGCGCGCCAAAGCAGGCGAAGTGCATGCTTTGGCGGACAGAGGCGTCACGCGCGTGCAGATCGCCCGCCAGACGGGCATTGGCGTCGCCAGCGTGTATCGCATCCTGGCGGAAAGGCGCGCTGCGGATGAACATCCTGTAAGAGGCGCTGCATTTGTATGATCCACGCGGTCGCGTCCGCGTCATCTCGCAAGTCTGGGATCAGCCGTCGCTTTCCGTTCGGCCTCACCATCTCGACCCTGCCGCGGCCGGGTGAACGGAAGTCCGCACTTCAATGAATATCCTGGTCAGGTTTGCGGTAGGTCCCGAGCATCCTGTCCCAGAAGAAGTCCATCACGGCGAAATTGCTGTTCGTATGCAGATGGCGGGCGAAATGAAGCTGCCGCTTGCGCCGGAACCACGCGAAGCGTTCCAGACTCGATCCCTCGACGTGATATTCCTTGTCGATATAGACATGCGCGAAGAACGATGCCGCACTGGCAAGCGCCATCACGACAAATAGATTGAACGGCAGGACGAAAAAAAGAGCGCCACCCACCAGGATGGTCGGTATCAGAAAGAACGGCGTGTTGTTTCCGTCCGTTCCCAGATAGACGGCAGACGCCAGATGGCCTCTGGCATAGTAAGTATGGTGGAAGTTGATGTGGTTACGAAAGAACCGTCCGCCCAGTCTGTGATGGCCAAGCCAATGGTGCATCAGGGTCTGGCCGAATGACATGACGAGATGCGCACATGCGACAGTCAGCCCGAACAGCACAAGGTCCGAAAGGAACCATCGCTCCCATCCAGGTGTCATCACTGAAATCCCCTGCCGGCCGGATCATCGCCGGCCGACCCGAGTCCACGGCACATCTCCCGCCAAGGGCATCGCCCGGTGCTGAAGATCGAACAATTGCGGAAGCGACCGCACCCCATGGCCATTTTGCACAGCTTCGCGGTCACTGGACCTTCATCGGCTTCCTGATGCACTGACTCGCCCGCCATAGCTGATTCCGACGTAAATGTTCCCCGGCAGCTTGAATGCGACCTCACAGCATGCCAGATGGTTAGCACTCCCACGGCAAGAGTGCCATCCGACCTGCACCTGAAGGGTGCGAGCTGGGCGCGGGGCAAGCCGACCAGCCTCCAACGGCTGGCACGAGGTGAGGTAAAATCCAATGAAGTTTCGCCCCTTGCACGATCGGGTGGTGATCCGTCGCGTCAATGCCGAAGAGAAGACCACCGGCGGTATCATCATCCCCGACACCGCCCAGGAAAAACCGATGGAGGGCAAGGTGGTCGCCGCCGGCCCTGGTGCCCGCAACGAACAAGGCCAGCTGGTGCCCCTCGATGTGAAGGAGGGTGACCGCATCCTGTTCGGCAAGTGGTCCGGCACGGAGGTGAAGCTCGATGCCGAGGAGCTCCTCATCATGAAGGAGTCCGATATCATGGGCATCATCGAAGGCACACCAGCCGTCAAGAAGAAGGCTGCCTGACCTCCTCTCCGACATCGAGAGCCGATTAATCAAGGGGAACAGAACAAATGGCAGCCAAGGACGTAAAATTCGGTGGTGACGCCCGCGCGCGCATGCTGCACGGCGTGGACATCCTGGCCGATGCGGTGAAGATCACGCTGGGCCCGAAGGGGCGCAACGTGGTGCTCGACAAGAGCTTCGGTGCGCCGCGGATCACCAAGGACGGCGTCACCGTTGCCAAGGAAATCGAGCTTAGCGACAAGTTCGAGAACATGGGCGCGCAGATGGTGCGCGAGGTCGCCACCAAGACAAACGACATCGCGGGTGACGGCACCACCACGGCGGTTGTGCTGGCGCAGTCGATCGTCCGTGAGGGCGGGAAGGCCGTTGCCGCCGGCATGAACCCGATGGACCTCAGGCGCGGCGTTGATAAGGCTGTTGCCGCGCTGGTCGGTGAACTGGAGAAGCGCAGCAAGAAGATTACGACGCCGGCGGAGACCGCCCAGGTAGGTGCGATCGCCGCGAATGGCGAGTCGGAGATCGGCAAGATGATTGCCGACGCGATGCAAAAGGTCGGCAACGAGGGGGTGATCACGGTCGAGGAGGCCAAGGGCATCGAAACCGAGCTCGAGGTGGTCGAGGGTATGCAGTTCGACCGTGGTTACATGTCTCCCTACTTCATCACCAATGCCGAGAAGATGGTCGTCGAGCTGGATCAGCCCTATGTGCTGATCCACGAGAAAAAGCTCTCCGGGCTGCAATCACTGCTGCCGTTGCTGGAGGCCGTGGTGCAGTCCGGCAAGCCGCTGCTGATCGTGGCCGAGGATGTCGAAGGTGAGGCGCTTGCCACCTTGGTGGTGAACAAGCTGCGCGGCGGGCTGAAGGTTGCCGCAGTGAAAGCACCCGGCTTCGGCGATCGTCGCAAGGCGATGCTGGAAGACGTCGCAGCCCTCACCGGCGGCCAGGTGATTAGCGAAGATCTCGGCATCAAGCTGGAGAACGTCACCCTCCACATGCTTGGCAAGGCGAAGCGTGTCATCATCGAAAAAGAGAACACCACGATCGTCGAAGGTGCCGGCAAGAAGCAGGAGATCGTGGCCCGCTGCAGCCAGATCCGCGCGCAGATCGAGGAGACCACTTCGGACTACGACCGTGAGAAACTGCAGGAACGGCTGGCGAAGCTCGCTGGCGGGGTGGCTGTGATCCGCGTCGGTGGGGCTACCGAGGTCGAAGTGAAGGAGCGCAAGGACCGCGTCGATGACGCGCTGCATGCGACCCGCGCGGCGGTCGAGGAAGGCATCGTGCCGGGCGGCGGCGTC
>Ga0209040_10003374_pt1 | contig 12293 bp, 12 predicted proteins | sample BogFormECP12_OM3_FD_188240 | JGI IMG/M metagenome (GOLD analysis project Ga0209040, IMG submission 188240) | Bog forest soil microbial communities from Calvert Island, British Columbia, Canada - ECP12_OM3 (SPAdes) (version 2) | ecosystem: Environmental > Aquatic > Freshwater > Wetlands > Bog ... | reverse complement strand
CGCGGATACCGACGCATGACTCGGGGCCAGTGTGGTTCGCTAGACCTTCACTGTAAGAGACTTGCACTCTCTACTCCTTGCCGGTCTTCCCGGCGCACCAAAATTCTTGACATATGCACAGGAACTATTGCTGGGCGCCCCACAGCGTTATCCCTGGCCGAACTGCTCGACTAATGCCGACCACAGATGCCAGACCTCATCTATATTATCGACAGCCGTCTGGACCATGATCAGCTTCGAGGTTGGATCGACACAGATGTGTTGGCCGCTGGCGCCGGCGAGCGCGAACTGGCGTCGGGCTCCCGGAAGCAGCCACAGGAAATAGCCATAGCCAAACGTCGGCATGGCTTTGCCCGGCGCAAGATAGGCGTCGGACGACCGCGTCGTCGTCGCGTCGATCATGTATTGTGCAGGAATGATTTGCCTGGCTTCCCAAACGCCAGCGTGGGCGAGAAGACGCCCGAGCCGCGCATAGTCGCGGAGCACGGCGTTGAAGAAGCCATGTGCCACTTCGAAGCCTTGCGCATCGACCACCCATGAGGCGTCGGCTTCTGCGCCGATCGGCTCCCATAACTTTTCCCGGAGATAGTCGGACGCCGATTGGTTGACGGCGTAATGGAGGACTACGCCAAGCACATCTGCTTCGATGCTTGCATAAAAGTATTTCATCCCCAGCGCCGCGATCCGCCGGTTGAATTGCACGATGCTGTTGATGGTGCCCTTCGTCGGTCCTAACCCAAGTACCATATCGATCCACAGGCGATTGAGGTCGCGTTGACCGTCCTTTGGTTTCCCCGAATTTCACGCCGGAGGATATATGCAGCAGGTCGCGAATTGGCGTCTTGCCGTATTCCGTGTCCTTAAAGCCCGGCACATACGTCTCTGCCGCATCATCGACCGATTTGATCGCGCCCTCGCCGATAGCGATCCCAATCAGCATCGCGGTGATCGACTTCGCCATCGATTGCGAAATGAGCCGGTCGCGATCGGTCCGCCCATACTGGTAATGCTCGAAGAGTATCTGGTCGTCCTTGGCGATCAGCAAGCCTGTAACAGGATTGCGCGATAAGTACTCTGCCACGGACGATCGCTTGCCCCAAAAATAATAGCGGATGTCCGCTTGCGAGCGCTTGAAGATCCAGGGGGCAGCCGCGCGCTTGATCCGATGTGTCGGGTAGATTTCATCGAAGTGGCTGTAGGCGCCGACGCGATATTTGACTTGATGGGGCTCACCGGGTTGATGAGCAAGCGAGCGATCGGCGATCGGGAACCCCTCCGCGGCTCCATAAAGCTCGGCGTTTGGACCTGAGGGCGAGAACACGGGACCTGCGCCATTTTCGCCCGACATGCTGTCGGAAACTTGCTCAGCAACGGCAGAACCGTATGCGGCGGTAATGGCGAAGCCCGTTAGCGCCGCCCGACGAGAGACCGTGTACCACGCCCTGCTCGACATTCGACCACCCCCTCGCTATGCCTGCGCGTGAGAAGCTAGCACTTCTAAAATGGACAGGGCTCGTTCTCGACGAGCCGTCAACCGGGAAAGCCCCACTGCGCTCGCACCAGGCGGTGGGCGTCACACGAGGCGCTTCAGCGCGGTTTCTTCGACATAGGGGCGCAGCAATTCGTCGGCGTTTTTCTGGGCGGTCTGGACGGCGTCGGCCGGTGTCGTCTTGCCCGACAGGATCGCCTGGACCTGGTCCTCCATCGCCTTGCGGACGGCGACGGTATTGTAGGTGTCGAACCACGGGACGGCATATTCCAGCTGGTCGAGGGCGACCTTCGCATCCGGATGCTGCTGCACGTATTCTTTCATCTCGGGCAGATCGTAGGCCGCCTTCCGGGGCGCGAAATAGCCGGTAAACCGGCTCCACTCGCCGGCGATCTCGGGGCTCGTCAACCAGCTGATCAAACTCCAGGCGGCGGCTTGGCGCTCCGGAGAATTGCCCTTGGGCAGGATCAGCGAGGCACCCCCGATCGGCGCGGCATTGCGCACATTGCGCGGCATGAAAGCGACCCGATAGGGGATCTTCATGTTTTCCCGCACAAAGCTCAGCGATCCGGTTGAGAGCACCATCATCGCTGTGTGCCCGGCAAAAAACGCCGAGGTGCAGGCGTTGGCGTCCGACACACCGGGCGGGATCACTTTCAGCCGGTTGACCATCGCGTCGAGCATGGAAAGCGCGCCGAGCGTGCTCGGAGCGTTGTAGAAGACCTCCCCACCATAGTCGTGGTTGAAGTACTGCCCGCCGTTCGACATTGTCAGCCCGCTGCCGATCCAGCCGCAATAGTCGTAGGTTGCCGGAAACATCAGGCCCCAGCGCTGCGTCTGCCCGCCCGCGGTCTTGGTCAGCGCCTTTGCCGCAGCGATCCACGCGGCCCAGGTGGCGGGCGGATGGTCCGGATCCAGGCCGGCCTCGGTGAAGGCCGAGACATTGTAATACAAGAGCGGTGTCGAATTCTGGAAGGGGATGCCGTAAATGCGGCGGCCGATCACTGCATTCGGCTTCAAGGCAGGCCAAAACTTGTCCATAAAGGCGCCCGGCGTCTTGCCGGCGTTCTCGATCAACGGGTCGAAGGCATCGACGTCCTCATTGATCACGTATTCGCGCACGAAATTCGCCGACATGATCACTGCTGCCGGAGGCTTGCCGGCTTTGATCGCCGCACGCGTCTTCAGGTTCGTATCGTCGTAGCTGCCGGTGTAGACCGCGGTCACCTTGATGTCCGAATGACCCCCGTTGAAGCGGTCGATCAATTCGCGCATCTTGTTGGCGAGATTGCCCTGGACCGGCACGGGAAAGAACAGTTCGATTTCGGTCGGACCAGCGGCCCCCGCCGCATCGCCGAGCGCGGCGGCCGCCGGGATGGCGAGAGCAGCGCCCAGCGCGGCGCGGCGGGTGATCGGCTCCATGCAAACCCCCTTTCACTTGATGCCGGAGAATACAAAGGAAGCAACAAACCGGCGTTGGAAGATAAGGAACAGCAGAAGGAGCGGCCCCGCCGCGAGAAATGTCCCCGCTGCCACGATGCCCCAGGCGGACCCGGCCTCGGCTCCGGAAGCAAAGGAGGCGAGGCCGACCGTCAGAACCTGGCTCGAGGGCGAGGAGACCGCCATCAACGGCCACAGGAATTCGTTCCAATGCGCGGTTACCGAGATGATGGCGAAGGCCGCGAGACCCGGACGGGCAAGCGGCACGAGCACATGGCGGATCAGCGCCGGAACCGTAGCGCCTTCGAGCATTGCCGCTTCCTCGTAGTCGCGCGGGATCGTGCGAAAGGTCTGGCGCATCAAAAATGTCCCGAAGGCGGAGGCAAAATAGGGCGCCATGATCCCGAGCAAGGTGTCATAGAGGTGCAATGACACCAATGTCGCGAGATTTGGTACGATCAGCAGCGGTGGGACCAGCAGCAATTGCAGCAGAAACAGCGCAAAGAGGACATCCCGGCCCGGAAACGTAAGCCGCGCAAAAGCGTAGCCGGCGGCGGTGACCGTCACCAGCTGCACGGCGAGGATGCCGCCACACACGACGACTGTATTGAGGTACCAAAGCGGAAAGCTGCCGCTTTGCCAAGCCTCGTTGAAATTGCGCAACCCGAGAGGACCCGCCGGGGTCAGCGAGGCGATATCGGCCGGCACTCCGGGGCGCAGGGCGGCCACCGCCATCCAGGCAAACGGCACGACCCAGACCAACGCCGCGGCACTGGCGGCGAGCAGCCCTAAGAGGCGCCACTCAGCTTTCATAATAAGTCCCGCGCTCGAGCAGATGAAATGATGTGAGGGACAATGCCAGCAGTGCGGCGACGCTGATCACTGTCGCCGCAGAGGCAAGACCGACATCATAGTTCTGCGCCGCCTGCTGGTAGATATAGTAGAGCAGTAAATTGGTTGCGTCGGCTGGCCCACCCTGCGTCATCGTCACCACATGATCGACTTGCGTCAGCGCGTTCAAGACCGCAATCGGCACGACAAAGGCGAAGGTCGGACCGAGCATCGGCAATGTCACATTGCGAAACCGGCGCCACGCGCCGGCGCCGTCGATGGTTGCCGCGTCGAGCAGCTGCTGCGGCACGCCGGCGAGCCCGGCAAGGAAAAACAGCATGTAATATCCGGTATTTTTCCACACCGTGATCGCCACGACCGAGCCGAGCGCCAAATCGGTGTCACCGAGCCAATTGATCGCCGGAACGCCGAGCTTCGCCAGGTAGAAGTCGAGGAGCCCTTCGCCGGGAAGCAGGATAAAACTGAACAGCGCAGCCGCCGCCACGAGCGGGATCATCAGGGGCATCGCCACAAAGGTGCGCAACACCGTCGTGAGCCGGGTCGTGTCGCGCAACGCCAATGCGAACAGCAGGGCGAGCACGAGGCTCGGCGCGATGGTCCCGGCTGCGTAGACGGCATTGTTCCAGGCGGCCCGGGCGAAATGCGGATCGGCGAAGAGGCGCCGGTAATTGTCGAGGCCCAGCGCGCGCTGGCCGGCGAACCTGCCGACCATGAAGGATTCGAAGAGCACCCGCAGCACCGGCCAATAGGTGAACGCCGTAAGGAAAAGGAAGGCGGGAGCCAACAACGCGACCACGGGCACCCAGCGAGGGCGGCCGGGCACGAGGCGTCGCAATTCGAGGCCAGGATTGGCAAGCGGCGGTCCCTGCTCCGCCGCACACAGTGACATTCTCACGCCGCGGGCTGATAGCGTCGAACGATGACTACGACGTGACACTTACAAGACAGTTTGACGACCGGGACCCCCGTCGCGACAAACCCCCGGGGTCGAGCTCCGCGCGCCGCGCGGCCCACCCTATGGTCGCGGGATCGTTGACGTCGAGACCTTCGACCCAGGCGGCTTCGAACAGGGCCTGATCGAGCAGGCCGCGCTTTTCGGGATCGGCTGCATAGAACGCGCGGGCCGGCAATTCTTCACGATGGAACTGCGAAACCGCCCAGCGGTTGGCCCGTTCGTGGAAGAGGCTCGGGTCTGGATAAGACATCGGTATCGCGAAGCGTTCCGACCAGCGCCGGCAATCCTCCCGATTATCGGAGCTGGCGTTCCTGTTTTCCTTGCCGCAGAGCAATTCCGCGATCAGCAGACCGCGGTCACGGGGGATGTAAATTGGTCTCCGGACCAGCTCAATTTCCGGCAGCTCGGCTAGCGCCCGTTGCAACAGAACCGTGCCGAAATAGGCATTTGGCGAATGATAGATCGTGTAGCTGTACACCAAGACTGTCATTTAGAGACGGCCACGCACCTGCTGCTTCCGATTACCTATAGCCCGGGCCCGCGGGCAGCGTATAGTCCGGCGCCGGTTGGCACCGAGTCGGGAGAATGGGAAGGAACAATGCGATGGATTTCGGGATCGGCATCGCGACTTCGAGCGATTCGTGGAAACTGGCACAGCGGGCGGAGGAGCTCGGCTTCACTCATGCCTGGTTCTTCGACACGCAGATGATCACGGGCGACTGCTTTGTCGCGATGGCGGCCGCGGCACTCAAGACCTCACGTATCCGCCTCGGAACCGGGGTGCTGGTGCCGTCGAACCGCATCGCCGCGGTCACTGCGAACGCATTGGCGACATTAAACGGGTTGGCGCCCGGACGCATCGATTTCGGCGTTGGCACCGGGTTCTCGGCGCGCCGGGCCATGGGGCTGAACGCCATCAAGCTGGCGGATATGGAAGAATACATTCGCGTCGTTTACGGGCTATTGAGCAATGAGATCGTAGAGACCCCGATCGAGGGCAAGCGGCGGAAGATTCGGTTTCTCAATCCCGAGATCGGGCTGATCAACACAAAGGACCCGATCCTTCTGCACATCTCCGCGTATGGCCCGCGCTCGCAGGCGCTGACGGCCAAGCTGAAAGCGGGGTGGAAGAGCTTCGTCTCCGATGTCCCAGGCGCCATGGCGGCGGTCGAGAGGATGCAGCAGAGCTGGGAGGCGGCAGGCCGCAGCCCCAGTGACCTCTACGCCACCGCCTGGACCTGCGGCTGCGTGCTGGCCGAGGACGAGCCGGCCGACAGTCCGCGTGCCGTGGCGCAAGCCGGCCCGCGCGCCGCTGTTCTATTGCACCGGGCAGCCGATTTCGACATGGAGGGCTGGCAGAATACCTCACCGGTGCCGCAAGAGGTCGCCGCCGAGGCCGCCGGCTATGTCGAGATGGCGCGCCATTACGAGCCGCCGGATGCCCGCTATCTGACCAACCACCGCGGCCATTTCATCTTCGTCAAGCCCGAGGAGCGCAAATTCGTCACTGCCGAGTTGATCCGGCATACGACCTTCACCGCCACCGAGCAGGAATTGAAGCAGCGCGTCGAGGCATTGCGCGGCGCCGGCTGGAGGCAGATCGTGATTGCGATTCCACCCGGCGAGGAGCGTGCCATCGAAGACTGGGCGCGGATCAAGCGCGCATTTGACCAATAAGAACGAGGATGAGCATGCGCATCGAGATCATCTGCACCGGCGACGAGGTGCTGACCGGCAAGATCGTCAATACCAATTTCAGCTATATGAGCCAGAAGCTCGAGGATTTCGGGCTTTCGGTCAGTTGGGGCACGATCGTCGGCGACGACCGCGAGGAATTGCTCGCGGCGTTCCGCCTGTCGGGCGAGCGCGCCGACGCGGTCATTGTCAATGGCGGTCTCGGGCCTACGGTCGATGATCTGTCGCAGGAGATCGCAGCGCGCGCCGCCGGGGTCGATCTGATCCTCAACGAGGACTGGCTCTCCCGCATGGAGGAGTTTTTCCGGCGGCGCAACCGCGTCATGTCAGCGAACAACCGGAAGCAGGCGATGCTGCCGACGACTGCCGAAATCCTCGACAACCCGATCGGCACCGCCTGCGGCTTTGCCCTCGACATCGGCAAGGCCAGGTTTTTCTTTACGCCCGGTGTGCCGCGCGAGCTGCGCCGCATGCTCGAAGAGCAGATCATCCCGCGCCTGTTGGCGCGCAGCGGCGCGCCGACTGCGATCCATCTGAAGCGCTTCCATTCCTATGGGCTCGGAGAGTCGCATGTCGACCAGCTGCTCGCCGGGGTCGAAGAACTTGTCCCCGACGGCAGCGTCAAGCTCGGCTTCCGCACCCATTACCCGCAGATCGAGACCAAGCTCACCGTGCGCGGCGCCGACATGGACGAGATCCACGAGAAGCTCGCGCCAGTGCAGGCGGAAGTGCGCAAGCGCCTCGGCAACTTCATCCTCGCCGAAGACGAACAGACGCTCGAAGGCGTCGTGCTGGCGGCGCTCGCCGCGCGCGAGGGGACGCTAGCCCTGGTCGAAACCTTCACCGCCGGTCAGATTGCCGCCCGCATCGCTCACTTGCCCGGAGCGGAGAAGGTGTTCCGCCGCGGCCTTGTCGCCCGCGACCCGGCCGAGATTGCCGCCACCCTGGGCCTGGACGGCGCACTGATCGCCGGCGAATTGAGCCGCGAGACAGCCGAGGCCGTCGCTCGCGCCGCTCGCGATGAAACCGGCGCCAGCCACGCGCTCGCGGTGCTGATCGAAGTCGATGACGGCCCCGACCGCATCGATTTCGGCGGCAGTATCTATCTCGCGATCGCCGCCGAGGAGGGCGCCGAATCCCGCCGCTCGCGCATCTATGGCGGCCGCGACTGGGTGCGTCTCGGCGCCGTCGAGCTCGGCCTCGACTGCCTACGCCGCTACCTGCAGGGCCTGCCGGTCACCGAGCGTACCGATTTCGAGCGGGTGTGAGCGATATCAAGCCTCACGCCGCGCCTGTGGGTAGTGCTTTTCCACGGCTCGGACCTGGGTATCTATGAGGGTCGCATCGAGCGCTTCGCGGCGGAGACGGCGGGACGCGCTCACAACCCCGTTGGCCGGCCGGGTGCCTCTTGGGCCGAGGCTTGCGGCAGGATGCTCGGCTCGCTGGCATCGTCGGGCGTTATGCAATAATGCGACAGCTGAATGCCGTAAAACAGGTTCTCTCCGGTCAGCTCGTCTTCACTCTGGACCCGTAGTTGGCCGTTCGCACGCTCCTCGATCGCCTTTTGGACGGCGTTGATGACCGGAACCTTGTCCTCGGCGCCGGACTGAACTTTCGATTGGACGTGCACCTTGTACGACGTAGTCGCGCTGAGCGCAGCATAGCCGGGGCAGACCTTTTGGTTGGCCTTGAGCAGACGTTGCACCGCCTTGTCGCAATTCTTTTGGTTGAGCAGATTGTCTTCGATTTCGAAGAGGTCGCTATAGTCGATTTCGCTGATCGTGACATCCGCCAGCGTGTACTCGATCGATGTCAGACGAGCGCCGGTCAGCTTTGCGTTCAATGTCTCGACAAATTTCGCATCCAGCGCAAAGCCCGCTTTCTCCAGGCTCTCGCGATGCCGATCCGGGGCGGGAGAGCTCTTCAACTTGCCGTTGAGGACGGTCGGGTCGACGTCACAAACCTTGCGATAAAACCCGTCTTCTACCTCATAGAGAGCACCGGGCCCGCGAAGCCGATTTGGCGGAACCAACGGGTCGAACCCGGCCTCTTTGATGGCGGTCTCGATATCATTGGGCGCCGGAGGGTCGAACACGAGGTAAGCCGCCGGAAGCGTCACCACGACGGGGAGGGCTATGGAGGCGAGGCGAAGGTATTTTCGCCCCGCTGACGTTTTCGTACGTCGGACGTTACCGTCGGTCATTTCGGACAACAGAAATGGCTGCCGCACTGAGCGTAACCAGCCGGGCAGGCCGAAGCGGGAACAGTCACGGCGAGAAGGTGGGCGATAGTAACCATGGCAATCAGGGCGATACGCATGATGTCCTCCAAATCTTGTGGTGAGCACTGTCTCGAATTCGTCACCTGAAATTGGCTTTCACCAAAGGGAGATCTAATTAACCAATCTACTCCGCGCCATGGCGGATGTTGCTGCGGTTTTCAGCAGAAACGGAGCGCGGAAGCCTCCCGCAAAGTCCCGATATGTTCTCCTCGCCCGGGCGTGGGGGTTGGCCGCATTGCGCGCCGCTTGCAGCGGGCGCTATAGGTCGGCAATGAAAATCTTGCCCGGAACAAGCGGTCTCCTCCCCTCGACATCCGAGGTGGTGCTCGTCCACAGCTCGGATGTTCATGTCGACGACAGCCGCATCGCGGCGGCGCGCGGCGGGGACGGCACGGCGGGGCTGCACACCGTGTTGGCGACGGCCAGAGCGCTGGAGGCAGATCTCGTTTTGCTGGTCGGCGACACATTCGACAACAATCAGCTCAGCGCGGCTGTTCTCGACCGCGCCGGAGAACTGCTCGCCGAAGCGGGGATGCCCATCGTGATCCTGCCCGGAAACCGCGATCCGGCCTTGCCCGACTCGGTCTTTGTCTGCAGCGGCGTCATGCAAATCCCGAATGTGTCCATTCTCGGCATCACCCACGACGAGGCGGTGGGGTTCCCGGCGCTCGATCTCGAAATCTGGGGGCATGCGCATCGCGACTACTTCGACATGGCGCCGCTGCGCGGCCCGCGGCCGCGCTCCACGCGCTGGCAGGTGGCAATGGCGCACGGGCATTACGAACCGCCCGCGACGCGGGCCAATCCGCTGCACCCATCCTGGATCTTCAGCGATGAAGAAATCGCCGCCACCCGCGCCGACTATCTGGCGCTCGGTCACTGGGACCGTCCTATGCGCGTCGGCAACGGCGGCGTCGTGCCGGCCTTCTATTCCGGCTCGCCGGAGCTTGCCCAAACCGTCAATCTGGTGCGGCTGACCGCGGGCGGGGTCGTCGTTACCCGCGAGACTCTGATTTGGCAGGACTGACGAGATCGGCGATCTGCCCCCGGTTGTAGCCGATCTCGGCCAGCAGCTCTTCGGTGTGCTCGCCGAGCGATGCCACACGAGGAGAGGCTGCGCCCGGCGTCTCAGACATCCGGAACGGTGGATTGAGCGCCTGGAACGTGCCGCCTGCATCATTTATATCGGTGAAGGCGCGGCGGTGGGCGAGCTGCGGATCCGCCATGGCCGCCTTGACTGTGCGGTAGGGCGAGGACGGCACGCCGTGCCGGTCGAACAGCGCTTGGACTTCCTCTGTCGTTCTTTCCTTTGACCAGCTCTCGAGCTCGTCGATCAGTTCTCCCCAATTCGCCCGCCGGTCATTGTATCGAGCGAAGCGCCGGTCCGTGACCCATTGAGGATGACCGGAGGCGGTTGCCAGGTTTCGGAATGTCCTCTCGCTGGCGATCGACAAATTGATGTACCCGTCCTTCGTGGCAATCGGGCCAAAAATCGGCCTGCCCATCGGCGGCAGTGAAAACTGCGCCGCCTGGATTTCGCTCAAGGTCAGGCTCAGCATGCTTTCGAGCATGGAGACGTCGATCATTTGCCCCCGGCCGGTCAGCTGACGATGGTAGAGTGCCGTGATGATCGCGCCGTAGGCATAGGTGCCTGCCAGTACGTCGGCAATATAAATCCCGCAGTAATCCGGACGGCGCATTTCTCCCTGATAGGCCATGTGTGCCAGATCGTACCCCGAGGCCGCGTGAATCACCGGTGCATAAGCAGGCAGCTGAGACGACGGGCCGGTCTGGCCATAGCCGGAGATCGCGCAGTAGATCAGTTCGGGCTTGATCGGAGCGAGGGCTTCATAATCGAGGCCGAAACGCCGCATGACCCCCGGCCGAAAGTTCTCGACGACGATATCGGCGGTGGCGACGAGCCGGCGGACCGCCTCGACCGCCTGCGGTGTCTTTAAATCGAGCACGATGCTCTTCTTGCCCGCATTGAGCTGTCCAAAACTGGTGCTGGCGCCGTTACGTAATGGGGGGCGCGTTCGCATCATGTCGCCCTCGGGTGCTTCGATCTTGATCACCTCGGCGCCGAAATCTGCCAACAATCTCGTGCCATGCGGGCCGGCGATCGTGGTCGTAAAATCCAGCACGCGAACGCGATCCAAAGCGCCAGTCATCATGAATTCTCCCAAATGCTGATCCGATGGCGCAGGGTCGGGACCGCGACGCGAATGTCAAGCCGGGAGCACTGCGTCGGATAGGTACGAGTGGGAGGATCGCGGCTCAGCGCCCCGTCAGCACGTGCCGGAGCACGAGGGCCAGCTTGCGCCAGGCAGGGATCCGGACCGGCTCGTCGAGGTGCTGCCAGCCGCGGGTGAGCAGCTCGTGGAGGAGCGCGCGATAAATGCCGAGCATCACGGCGGCCGGGCGCATTTTGCGACGCGGGCAGGCGGCGATGGCCTCCGCGGCGGCCGCGTAATGTCCTTCGGCCAGCCTGGCGACGTCTCGGCAGACATTGGGGAGCGCCGGCTGCGCAAGCACCCAGCTCGGGGTGGTGATGAAAATTCCGTGCGCCTGCAGCAGTTCGCGAGGCAGATACAACCGGTGCCGCCTCGTCCTGGGTAGCCGAACTCTCGAGCTCCTCGAGCGCCAGCTCCATCTGATCGAGCAGCCGCACCGTGCGTTCCGAGCGCTGGCCATAGAGCTGGCGCGTCAGCTTGGCGATCTGCAATTGCTGATGGGCGATCACGGCTTGATCGTCGGAGGCCTTGGCCTTGGCCACCGCCAGTTCCGCCTCGACCCGCGCCGCCCTGGCCGCTTCCTCGATGCGTTTTGCGCGCTCCACGACCAGCGCCGCCTGCAGCGCGGCGATGTCGTCGGGGAGGTCCTCGGGGCGTCGTCGTCATGGGCCCGATTATCCCACATCGCCGCGGCCGAGCGTTATTCAACCACAGGGTGAGTCAATCGGTCGCAGCCCCTGATCAGATCAGGAGCAGGCTGTCATCCAGCCACCTCCGGGCGCCAGGTGCGAACCGGGTTCCTCCAGTCGATCCCGTCGAGCATGGAGGCCAATTGCGCCGCGCTGATCGCGACGATCCCGTCGGCCGGCGATGGCCAGATGAACCGGCCGCGCTCCAACCGCTTGGCGTAGAGCGACATGCCGAGGCCGTCATGCCAAACGATCTTAACTAGATCACCGCACTTCACGTCATTCAGCATACCGATCGCAATTTGTTGTGGTGGCGTACCCCTGGCATCCGCTTCATGGTCAGCAAGTTCGCGTTTACGGCCGACAGGGACGTGCCGGCCGCCAGATCCTCTATATTGAGGTCCGGCCGGGGCTGTCTCGTGAGATCCCGGCATGGATGTGCGATGCCGCGGTTTGTGCAGCGATCTCTGCGGGCAGCGCAAGGATCGCGATCGATGCGCTGACTGAATTGCGCTTTGTTCTCGACACCCGTTCGGCCGGGCGGCCTCGCGGTGGATCATTGAACTCCTCGACCACGATGGAGGGTTCAGATGAGACGTCGCTTCCGCAATCAACTGGTGCTCGATCTCGATCGCGGGGGAAGGAGGCTCCCACGGGC
>Ga0209040_10003373_pt1 | contig 12294 bp, 14 predicted proteins | sample BogFormECP12_OM3_FD_188240 | JGI IMG/M metagenome (GOLD analysis project Ga0209040, IMG submission 188240) | Bog forest soil microbial communities from Calvert Island, British Columbia, Canada - ECP12_OM3 (SPAdes) (version 2) | ecosystem: Environmental > Aquatic > Freshwater > Wetlands > Bog ... | reverse complement strand
TTTGACGTTGCGCGTTTTGGGGCGGAAGTGTTTCGCCCGTCTCCCCGCCAGAGTGATCTGATGATCGTTGCCGGCCGCGTATCGCACAAGATGGCGCCCGTGATCCGGCAGTTGTGGGAGCAGATGCCCGAACCCAAATGGGTGATTTCGATGGGAGCGTGCGCCACTTCCGGCGGAGTCTTCCAGAATTATGCGCTGGTGCAGAGCGTCAATCAGGTCGTTCCGGTTGATGTTTATGTTCCCGGTTGTCCGCCGCGTCCCGAGCAACTTATCTACGCGATTACCCTTCTTCAGGAAAAGATCCAGAAGGAGCGCGGCACCATCAAGAAGGCATTGAATCTAGTGTAATCATCGCGCACGGAGACGAACGGCTCCTGTGTTCGCCCTGACTTTTGACCTCGCCTAATCCCCCCTGGGCGATGCATCAACCCGGCTTTTGCGCTTCAAAAACTGTGCGAATCTTCTCCCCACGACTGTAAGTGGCGCTCAAACAGTAACTTGGAAGATGGGAGGGGCGCACGCCCAGCGCTTACCGAGAGAAGACGAAACCATTCCGTTCTCAGGTGGATCTAAACGGTTGTGGGATTGAATACTTCTAGTGGTAGCGCAGCGCAGGGGGCCGCTATCAAAATAACCCAGGGGTCAAACAGCCCCGATGTGGAAGGTGCTTTATGATGGCAAGACTGATCGATGCGTTTTTCGGCTGCCGGCACTCCCGGTATAGCTTCCCAGTAACCATACGGCGGGCCGGGCGGCCTCAGGCCGGGGCTTTGACCGGCACCTATGTAGCCTGTCTCGATTGCGGAAGAGAATTTCCTTACGACTGGCAGGAGATGAAGGTGATTACTTCATCGGCTGAAAGACGCGAATACGTGGCCTCGCTGGCCCCCAAGCAAGCAGCGTAAGAGTCACCCCGGGTGATCGACTTAACGATGGGCTGCGTCGAACTTGGCACGGCTTTCCTCCCCTGGCGGTCCACCCTAGCGTACGGGAACGGTTGCACCCGTTCTTTTCTCCATGGGCACAAACTCCCGCTCCCCGTGACCGGTATAGGTCTGGCGGGGACGGGCAATTTTCTGCTCCGGATCGGTGATCAATTCCTGCCACTGCGCGAGCCAGCCAGCGGTGCGAGGAATAGCGAATAGAACCGTGAACATCTCCGGGCGAAAGCCCATCGCCTGATACATAATTCCCGAATAAAAATCGACGTTGGGGTAGAGCTTGCGCTTCACGAAATACTCGTCTTCGAGCGCGATGCGTTCCAACTCTAGAGCGATGTCGAGCTTGGGGTTGCGTCCCGTTACCTGGAAAACCTGCTCCGCACACCACCGAATGATCTTGGCCCGGGGATCGTAGTTCTTGTAGATACGGTGTCCGAATCCCATCAGCTTGACGCCGCCGTCTTTCACCTTTTTGATGTAAGCGGGGACATGTTCCTTGGAGCCGATTTCGTCGAGCATGCGCAAAACTTCTTCATTGGCGCCACCGTGCAGCGGTCCCGCCAGGGCCGAGGCCGCCGACGCCGTCGACAGGTAGGGGTCGGTTTGAGCGCTGGCCACTGAGCGCATGGCGTTGGTGCCACAATTCTGCTCGTGATCGGCATGCAAAATGAAAAGGATATCGAGGGCCCGCGCAATCGCCGGATTCGCCACATACTTCGGCTCGACCATCTTCCACAACATGTTCATGAAATTCTCGGCGTAGCTCAAATCATTGTCCGGATACACGTAGGGAAATCCCACGTTGTGCCGGTAGGACATGGCAGCGATCGAGGGCGCCTTGCCAATCAGCCGCTTGATCTGCAGCAGGCGGCTTGCGGGATCGTGCACCTGCCGCGCATCCGGGTACACGGTGGAAAGCGCGGCCACCGTGCTCACGAACATTCCCATGGGGTGGGAGTCGTAGCGGAAGCCTTCCATGAACTTCTTGGTGGTCTCGTGCAGCATGGTGTGGTGCGTGATCTCGTAAACCCAATTTTTCAGTTCTGCATCGGTGGGCAATTCTCCGAAGAGCAGCAGGTAAGCGACTTCCAGGAAGGTGGAGCGCTCGGCCAGCACCTCGATGGGATAGCCGCGATAGCGCAGGATTCCTAGGTCGCCATCGATGTAGGTGATGCTGCTGCGGCACGATGCCGTATTCATGAAGGCGGGGTCGTAGGTCATCAGCCCGAAATCCTCCGGACCGGTCTTGATTTTCCGCAGATCCATCGCCCGGATGGTGCCATTTTCAACAGGGACCGTGTAGGTCTGACTGGTGCGATTGTCGGTGATGGTTAGGGTGTTCTGCGGCATGAAGGGTCGGCTCCTTGGCTGAGCTTAGCCTAGCTCAGCCTATTTCGTTTCGGCAAGAAGCTGCTGTGACTAGTGTCACAAATCCGTCGAAAAAGCATATTTTGCCCCTGGCAGGGCCGACATAAATTGCCCCTGCAACGCAAAACCGGCGGCTGTGGCCGCCGGTTGGCTGAGTACTTCTCCTCAAGCTGTTAGTTCGAGGAATCATCCCGCCGCTTCAAGGTTGGACGGTCGTCATCGCTCTTGCTGTCGCTAGACTTGCTGTCGCTGCCGGCTGAGGTCCGCCGCAAGCTGGGCTTGTTGGCGTCTTTCTGATCGAGGACCTTGTGGCGATTCTCGATCGATGCCAGCCGGCCTTTCACTTCGTCGAATTCCGAAGTCGTCACAACGTACTGCGGCTTGGAAGGCAGGATTTTGCGAATTTCGTCCTGCGTCTTCTCGATGCGGTCCGGAGTCTGGGGGTGGGTGTCGAAGGCTTTGGAGAGCGTGCCCGGCTTCTTCTTCTCCATGGCTTGAATCTTCTCGAAGAATGAAACAAAAGCCGACGGATCATAGCCCGCGCGATACATATATTCCACGCCGAGGTAATCGGCCTCAGCTTCGAAGCCGCGGGAGAACTTTAGAAACGTCATGGGAATCGCCAGCCCAGCCGCTTCGTATCCCGCATAGCCAATCGCACCGCCCATAAAGATGAAGGGGATGGAGGCCATCTGCAGGAGGTTGGCGCGCGTCATTTCACGCCCGTAGTGGCAGGCAGCCACATGGGCAATCTCGTGAGCCATCACGCCCGCCATTTCGGCTTCTTCGTCGGCCGCAAGAATCAGGCCCGAGTTCACGTAGAAAAATCCGCCGGGAAGGGCCATGGCGTTCACCACGTCGGAGTCGATCACCTTTATGGTGAAGGGCACCTGCGCATCGGAGTTCCGCACAAGGTTCTGGCCGATGCGGTTCACGTATTCCGTGACCACCGGATCGTTCACCAACTTGATCTGCGACTCGATCTGCTGGGCATAAACCCGTCCGCGCGCGACCTGGCCTTCTACCGTGTACCAGTTGCCGACGCCGCGCCCGCAACCGACGTTCCGGTTCCCCACCGCATCCACGTCGGTCTTGGTGCCGTCGTGCTTGATCTGGCTGTCATCCTGCGTGGGCAGGGCAGCAGGCGCCTGTTTCGGCGCATTCTGCACGTCGGTGGCCTTCGGTTGGCCGTTGTCTGGATCCTGAGTCGGGGGTTGGGTCTGGGTTTGAGCCGGAGTTTGGGTCTGGCCTGGATTATTCTGACCAGGGTTCTGGCCGGGCTGTTGTGTTTGTGCCAGCGTCCATGATCCCGCGCTGAACGCCGTGAATGCCACCGTGATTGCCAGCCATCGCGATTTCATAAATACCCCTTTACGGCCTGTACTCTTAGATGGATTATACGCCCGGTCCACAAACGCCGAGGCTAGAACTTCGCCCTAACGGTTAGACGCTGGGTTGGTGGTTGGGGTTATCTGGGCAGTAAGTCCCAGGTTGAGATATTGCAGCCGCAACCAGGCCGTTCACTGCCCTTCTGGCGCAATAGATGCAGACCTGAACCCGATGTACAATTCCCACTGAACTGGAGACCCGAGATGAAAATTCCGATTCAGCGCGTTGACTCCATGGGAGGGCGAATGATCGCCTTCTTCTTGCTGCCACTTAGCCTGTCTCTGCTGACTCATGCGAGCGACATGAAGCCGGAAGAACTGGTCGCGCGCCACTTGGATTCGATGGGGTCGGCGGAGGCGCGTGCGGCTGTAAAGTCGCGCGTGGTGCAAGGCAAGGTCGCTTACAAAATGCTGGTGGGCGGCGGCGTATCTGTGGAAGGGACCTGGGGACGAGTTTCGGAGCAGCGCAAATCGAAGTTCGTACTGAGGACTAATCTGGCGGATTACCGAGGCGAGGAGTTCGTCTTTGACGGAAGCAAAACCTACATTGCCGCTGAAACTCCCAATCAAGTACGGTCTCGTTTCGGCGATTTCGTCCATAGCCAGGACTATGTTCTCCGCGAAGGACTCCTGGGAGGTGAGCTGTCTACAGGTTGGGCATTGCAAAACCTGGACGAGAACCATGCCAAGCTGGTATATGCGGGCCTCAAAAAGATAGATGGCCAGGAAGTTCACGACTTGGAGTATCACTCAAAACACAGCAGTGACATGCAGATCCATTTGTACTTTGATCCCGAGACCTACCATCACGTCAAGACGGTGTATAGCATGGCGTATTCGCCAAATATGGGGAAGTCCATCACCGAAAGCGTCAATCAGCAGGAAATTCGCTACACCATTGCGGAGCGCTTCGCCGATTTTAAGAATGTAGACGGCTTGACCCTTCCCTCGACGTATTCGATCGAGTTCACTCAAGAGATGCAGAGTGGCAGAACCCTAGTCGATCACTGGGACATGACGGCAGACAAAAACGCAGAGAATGTGGGTCTGGACCCGAAGAATTTCGACACGAAATAGTGACCTAAGCCAACTCCTCAGACTCGTATCGCCATAACCAGCTGAACCATCAGACACTCTAAAGCTATCTCATGCGGGCGGGTGTGCCCGCGCCACACTCAGTCATAATATTCCAGCCCCAGGTGCGTGATCAGCTCCTCGCCCCGCAAGTGCCGCAGCGTGTTCTTTAGTTTCATCAGTTGGATGAATAGATCGTGCTCGGGGTAGAGTCCGGGCACGGTCATTGGCGACTTGAAGTAAAAACTCAGCCACTCCTGAATGCCGATTCCCTTCAGCTCCGAACATCGCTTGGCGAGATCGACCAGGAGCACAAGATCGAGCACGATCGGTGCGGCCAGAATCGAATCGCGGCAGAGGAAATCGACCTTGATCTGCATCGGATAACCCAGCCAGCCGAAGATATCGATATTGTCCCAACCTTCTTTGTTATCGCCGCGCGGTGGATAGTAGTTGATGCGCACTTTGTGGTACATGTCGCCGTAGAGTTCGGGATAAAGCTCCGGCTGCAGAATGTGCTCGAGCACCGAAAGTTTGGACTCTTCCTTGGTCTTGAACGACCCCGGATCGTCGAGCACTTCCCCATCGCGATTGCCCAGAATGTTGGTGGAGAACCATCCGTTCAGCCCCAGCATGCGCGCCTTGAAGCCGGGCGCGAGGATGGTCTTCATCAGGGTCTGCCCGGTCTTGAAGTCTTTGCCGCACACCGGGGCTTCGTTCTGCCGCGAGAGTTCCAGCATCACCGGCAGATCGACTGTTAGGTTGGGTGCACCATTGGCGAAAGGAACACCTTCCATCAGAGAAGCGTAGGCGTAGACCATCGAGGGCGCGATCATCTCGTCATTTGTGTGCAACGCCTTCTCGAACGACTTGACCGACTGGTGCGCCTCGGTGGCTTCGATGTAGGACTCGGTCGAACCGCACCACATGGTGATCAGGCGGCTGGCTCCGCTGGTCTTCTTGAAGTCGCGAATGTCGTCGCGCAACTGCTCGGCCAGATCCATCTTGGTCTTACCCTTCTTAACGTTGGGGCCGTCGATCTTCTTCACATAATTGTGATCGAATACTGCGGCGCGCGGCGTGACCGAGGAAAGGAACGGTTTCAGCTGATCGAGCAGCCTCTGGTCGAGAACACCCGCATGCGAGGCCGCTTCATACATGTTGTCCTCGAAGATGTCCCAGCCGGTGAAGACCAGGTCTTCGAGGCCGGCGAGCGGCACAAACTCCTTGACCTTGGGGGAGCGGCCATCCGTGCGCTTGCCGAGGCGCACCGTGCCCATTTGGGTGAGCGAACCGATTGGCTTTGCCAGGCCTCTACGAATCGCCTCCACGCCGGCGACGAACGTCGTGGCCACCGCGCCCATGCCGGGGATCATTACGCCGAGCTTGCCTTTGGCCGGCTGGATGGAGCTGTTGTATCCGTCACTGTGAGCCTTGGCTTCGGACTTCGCGTCGTTCTTTGTTTCTGCGCGGGCTACCTTTTTTGCGGATCGCTTCGGTGTCGCCATATTTTGGCCGCTTCCTTGTGTGTATCCGTATGAATTGCAAACCCCATATGTTCTCGTATTGGGCGGGAGTTTGCAAACCAGAGCGGCCGAACGGGCAGAAAATCAGTTCAATGGTGTTCCGGATCATCCAGCGGAAGCGAACTTCCAACCCTGCGCTCCTGCGATGCGGCCCATAAATTTTTTGCGTTGGACTCTAGCGCGAACTTGCTTCATAGTGAAATCACTTCGTAAACCAGCTCAGCAGCCGGTCCCGCGAAGCTGTTGTTTGCATGCTGGCCCCGATGTCGGTACTGCAATTTTCCTGACCCTGTTGTTCTCCACTCAATCTGAGCCCACGCCACTCGGCCCCTGCGCCGGTAGTGTGCTCTTCAGACCATAAATAAAACAGGAGATACCATGAAATCGATTCGCAAGTTCGTCTACGCCGCGGCTTTAACCTTGAGTGCATTGAACTTCGCTCCCAGCCTGGCTTCGGCTCAAGAGGCAGCCGGAAGCTTCACGCTGGGGCACGAGGTGCATTGGCAGAACGCCATAGTGCCCGCGGGAAAATACAGCTTCAACATTGAAGTCAGCGGGGCTCCGACTTTGCTCACACTGCGCAAAGTCGACGGCCGCGGAGCGGGCTTCATGATGCTGGTGACCGACACCGAGGCCACGCAACCTTCAGAATCCGGCCAGTTGATGTTGGTCTCGCGGCCGGCTGGAAGCTTCGTCAGCGCCATGCAGCTTCCCGAGTTCGGAGTGACGTTGCACTTCGCAGTGCCGGCTGCAACTGGCGAAGTGGCGAAGGCGGTCGCAACCACGACCGCTTCCGCCGCCCGCTAGTCGCCCACCGCCATGCCCGGGAGCAGATTCCATATCTGCTCCCGGGTCTTTATTATTGGAACTGGAAAATGAAAAACTGTGCAGCCGTCGAATAGAGTTCGACGGAAGAAATGATCGAAACAACTCCCGCCCGTTTCAGCCTAATTCCGGGGAGGGGGCATTGCCCCTCACTTCGTCGCTAAGCACGATGGCTTCGGCAATTTCTTTCATCGCCTTGCGGGTTTGCCGGCTTTGGCGTTGCAATGCGAGGTAAGCTTGCTCTTCGCTCAATCTTAGATCGCGTTGCAGGATTCCTTTCGCGCGTTCCACCACTTTACGAGTCTGCAGCTGCTCCCATAGGTTGGAATTGGCATCTTCCAGGCGTGCCATCTCGATCTCGGCGCCCACCAGGAATCCGACGGTAGAGATCAGACGAATTTCGCGGCGGCGGAAGACATGGGGATGGCGATGTTGCAGGTTAATGACTCCCACCACGCGGCCGCGGCACATCAAGGGCACGGACAAAAACGCCTCATAGCTGTCCTCCGGTAGTTCGTGGAACATCTGGAAGCGGGGATCAAGAGCGGCCTTTTCGGCAACCGTCACCGGCTCGCGATGCTCCGCCACCCATCCCGTAATGCCCTGCCCAACGCGGAGTTTCAGGCGGTCAACGACTTCAGGATGGGGATTCTTTGAGGCCCGGAGCACAAGGTCTTCGCCCTCCAGCACATAAACCAGGCAGGAATCGCACTTCACCAGCGCAGTAGCAAAGTCGACTACACGAGCCAGCACTTCGTGGAAGCCATCAGCTGTGGCCAACCGAACGCCTATCTCGTGCAGCATGTCTACATGTGAGTCCTCAGCGGTTAAAAAGGTGTCCATGGTTAAGAATATGGACACTACCGCGATTCTGTCTAATTCCAAATTTCAATGACTGCTATAAAGGATTTCCCGGAGGATTGTCATGGGTCTTTAACATTCTTTCGCGTTCTGTACTCAGTACCTAGTACCGAGTACCCAGAAAAAATCAAACCAGTTTCGGCGAGGCGCGGTGGACAGCCGACCTTAGCGGCTGCGTAGATACTGGGTACTACTTGTCCAAATCTACCGTCTTCACCGGCAAATCCCAGTGGCCGTCAAGAATCTCAAACCGTCGCTGCTCTTCGTGCTGAAATGTCTCCTGATCAGGGTACATCTGCTTCTGCAAAGCTGCTTCGTCGAAAGGCTCGTTGGCAACGGTCGCGTTCTTGAAGACGATGGTGACGCGGAAATCCCAGCGTCCGTCTTCGGTGGTGTGATAGCGTGGCTGATCCATCCACACTTTCACGATACGGCCCATCTCTGCTTCTTTCTTGAGCACGGGATAATGATTCTTCTTGAACAGCTTGAGAAATTCGTCGGCGTGACCCCATTTGGATTTGTAGTAATACTCGACCACAAACGGCCTGTCGGCAGTTGCGGATTGAGCGTGGGAAAACGCGGGCAAGGCTATTGCAAAGAACAACAACAAAGCGAAAGAGCGTGACATTCGAATCACAGATGCCTCCTCGTACTTTTCAGCTTGTACACTAACAGGAGGCCAAAGAAAAGCATCTAAGGACGCGAGGAGGTTGAGTCGGTGGAAAGCGACGAGCAGCAGATCCTGAAGCTTTTTGAAGACGGAGATCGCGCTCTCATTGCCGCCGACCTCGCCGAACTCTCGCGCATCTTTGCCGACGACTACCTGCAATACGACGAGGCGGGAGATGTCTCCACCAAGCGAGACGTACTGAACAATCTCAAGACCGGCGTGATCCGGTACTTAGCGATGACCTCCACGGGTCGCCGAATTCGTCTCTTGAGTGAAGATGTGGCTATCGTCCATGGATCTGAAGAAGACGATGTAGAGCAAAGCGGACGCCGCTTCCCGGTTCGCTACGTTTACATGGATGTGGTGGTGAAAAGAAATGGAATTTGGCAAATCGTGGGATCGCAGTTAGCGAAGCTGACCTGAGGCCGGGGTTTTACCGACGGCCGATGACTCAGCCCTCATCCGATGGCGCCAGTGATTCCAAACAAACCACGCGAAACCCGCCACCAGCATGACTCCGATGACTGCGTCGAACTTGTGAAAGTATTTTCCCAGTTCGCGCCAGTTCTCGCCGAGCTTCATCCCAAGATAAGCCAGACCCAGGCACCACGGCCACGAGCCCAGGAATGTGTAGACGTGAAAACGTCCTCGGGGCATGCGCGACACTCCGGCCGGCAGCGCGACGAAGGTGCGAATCACGGGCAAAAGCCGCCCGATGAATACGGCCAGGTATCCCCAACGGGCAAAGAAGCGGTCGGCCCAGTCGAGCTCGCGCCGGCCCATTAGAATCCAGCGGCCGTAGCGCTCGACCAGCGGACGCCCGCCGTAACAACCGATTTCGTAGGCGACCAGTGAACCCAGATTGCATCCAACTGCCCCCGCCGTCGCCACCCAAAGCAACTTGAATGTGCCAGTGAAGACCAGATAGCCGGCAAATGGCATGATCAGCTCCGACGGCAGTGGAATGCACGCTGATTCAATCGCCATGAGCAGGACTACCCCGCCATAACCGGTGACGCCGATAACGGAATTGATGAATATGAAGATGGCCGCGAGAAGTTTTTCAGTCATGGAAGAATGCGGTTCTCAGTTTCCGGTTCTCTCAGTAAGGCCATCAGCGCTTACTTAGAAAGCAGACTGATACCTCTAGTCTAACGAACATTCTGCGATGGTTGGGCAGATCCTAAAATGAACCGTCCTGAGTAAAGGTGTAGCCGGGCAGGGCTGCCCCCTGGGGGCTTTTGGTCACTTTGATGCGGACGGTTGGGGCATCCGGCGCAGTAATCCCCGCAGGTCGCAGCATGGCGTACTGGGTAAACAATTCGTTGTAGACCTTGGTGACCAGGTAATCCTGGCCATCGGCGTCGCTCCGCCAGACTTGCCCGAGCTGGATGGAATTCACGGCCACGATAACTTTCCTCAGGCTGTTGAGTTACTTCCAGACTACCGGGGCATACCGAGCGCGTCAATTCCCCGCGTGGTTACCGAGGGACGATACGAGACAGTGCTGCTGCCTCGGCAACCGCTCGCGGTGCTCTGTTACCATGTGGCCTTACTTTGTCCGAAGGAGAGTGCGATCGTATGCCCCGCGGCGTTACACCCCGCCAGCCCGCTCGTACCGGCCGCCAGCAGCATGTGGCGCGAGCGCCCTTGCGTAAGGCTCAAGGGAAGCTTTCATCGGCGAAAGCAGCGCCGAAGGCGCCGCGCCCAGGAATTCCGGCTGCTGCTCCCAAGGGGCGAAGGCCGGGCGGCTACAATCCCCTGGCTCCTGAGCGCATCGCTGAAATCCTGAAGCGGCTCGATCAGCTCTATCCCGACGCGACCTGCGCCCTCACGCACAAAAGCGCATGGGAGTTGCTGGTTGCGACCATTCTGTCTGCGCAGTCGACCGATGTGAACGTCAACCGGGTCACGCCGGAGCTCCTCCGCAAATACCCCACGGTGGAAGCCTTCGCCGCGATCACTCCGGAACAGCTCGAGCCGGACGTCCGTTCGACCGGCTTCTTCCGCAACAAATCCAAATCGGTAGTCGGCGCGGCAAAAAAAATCGTTGCCGACTTCGGCGGCCAGGTTCCGGCTAACATGGAGGATCTTCTGACCTTGCCCGGGGTCGCCCGCAAGACGGCAAATGTAGTGCTGGGGACTTGGTTCAAGAAGGCCGACGGGCTGGTCGTCGATACCCATGTGCATCGCATCTCGCGCCGCCTCGAACTCACCACACAAGATGATCCCCAGAAAATTGAGCTGGACCTGATGCGAATTATCCCCCGCGAGAAGTGGATCATCTTCTCTCATCAGATCATCTGGCACGGCCGCAGCCTCTGCATCGCCCGCAAACCGAAGTGCGCAGACTGCCCCCTGGAAACTCTCTGCCACGCCGCCGACAAAACCTGGAGCACCGTGGAGATGCACAAAAACGCAAGAGCGTAGAACTTCGGTGCGCCGGCCCTCAGCGGTTAACAACTTGTGCTGTAGTACAATGGTCACTGAGGTGACCACATGAGAATCAGCACGGTGCGCGAGTTCCGCGATCGGGCGACCACTCTGCTCCGCTCCGAAGATCCGATCCTGGTGACCCGCCGAGGCCGCGTCGCAGGAGTGTTTCTTCCTTGGCGCGAAGCGACCCTCCCCGTCGATTTGAAGCGGGAGCTCTTTTCCATGCTTACCACCGAAATTGCCGCTCAACTCAAGAAAAAGCGCGCGACCGAAAAAGACATCCTCCAGGACTTTGCCCGCTGGCAAAAGGCACGCCGTGCAACTCGCCGCCGACGCTAACGTCCTGCTATCGGCTGTCATCGGCGGACGCTCTAGACTTGTCCTCAGTCATCGCCAGATTAGTGAAGTTTTTACCACCCAGCAGACATTTTCTGAGGTTGAGGAGTACGCCCCTGTACTGGCAAAGAAGAGGGGCTTGCCCTCCGACATTCTTTTGCTGGCAGTCGCCGCTCTGCCAGTAACCATTGTGGAGCGCGCGAAATACGTTAAGCATCTGGCATCCGCGCTGAGGAAGATTGGCCCTCGCGATCCCGATGACGCCGATTTGCTGGCGCTCGCCCTTCACCTCCGAATCCCCATCTGGTCGAACGACCGCGACTTCGAGAACCTCGACGTTGAAGCATTCACTACGGAGAAATTGTTACGCCGTCTTGGCCTCATCGCCTAGCCCACTCCCGCCTCTGCTAAACTTTTTCTTCGACTCTCCACCGAGGCCTGAATCACCCATGCGCACCCTCCTACTCTTTGCTATCGTCATACTCATGACCCCTGTTGTCACCAAAACCGCCACTGCCCAGACTCTGCCCGCGCCTCAGGCTGTCACCGATCCCAAGCAGATTGCCTCGAAACCGAATGCGCAGGTCGAGCCGCGCAGTCTGACCATTGAAAAGCTTTACATGACGCGCCAGGTGGGCCGTCCTACGTGGTCGCCGGACGGCAAGAGCATCGCTTTCATCTCCAATATGAGCGGCCGCAATAATCTGTGGCTCGTCCCCGCTGAAGGGGGATGGCCGGTGCAGCTCACAGTAAGCGACCAGCGCCAGTCGTCGCCCGCGTGGTCACCCGACGGGAAGTGGATCGCCTATCAATCTGATTACGACGGCGACGAACTGTGGGATATTTTCCTGGTCTCGCCGAAGACCGGT
>Ga0209040_10003372_pt1 | contig 12297 bp, 7 predicted proteins | sample BogFormECP12_OM3_FD_188240 | JGI IMG/M metagenome (GOLD analysis project Ga0209040, IMG submission 188240) | Bog forest soil microbial communities from Calvert Island, British Columbia, Canada - ECP12_OM3 (SPAdes) (version 2) | ecosystem: Environmental > Aquatic > Freshwater > Wetlands > Bog ... | reverse complement strand
CTGGAAATACTGCGACATCTGGATGGCCTTGCCTTGAATCGGCAGATTCAGGAAATACAGGTTGTAAACAAAAGTGGAAATCAACACGCCAACGGAAAAAATTACGGCCACGGCGTAGGGGCCCAATCCGCCGGAGTCGGGACCCTGTCCCACGCCCATTTGCACCAATGGATAAAACAAACCCATCAAGACCCCGCTGATCAGGCTGATAACGATCCCCTTGGCGCCGGTTTTTGGTTTTGCCCGTTTGGTTTTGCCAGCTGCCGCCGGCGCCGGGTTTAGCGCCGCTTCCTGGTTTTTCGCGGCCGCATGCGCGGCGTACGCCATGCCATCGAGGACGATGGCCACGACCACCAGCAGCACGCCTCCGAAGAGGAAATACTTGTTTCCCTGCGGGTCGATGATGTAGTTGCCGACCGTCCCGATCACCAGCGCTAAACCAATCGCGATGGGAAAAGCCACCGACATGCCGGCAATTGCGATGGCCGCAACCAGCAGAATATTCGCCAAATTGAAGACGGCGCCGCCAGCCAGGGCAAAAGCCATGTTGCGCTTGCCGGTAACGAGGATGTTGTCCGCGAAGGAAAGCTCCTCGCCCATGGTGCCGAAGGTGTAGGCCGCTAGCAGCGCGGCCAGGACGACGCCGGCGGAGAAATCGTAATAAAACAGCTCAAATCGCCATTTACCCGTGAGTTTCTGTGTATTTGCCCAGGAGCCCCAAGACAACATCGAGAGCAGGAGGAGCACGATCACTGCGCCGTAGGTGGCCGGTAAAATCATAAAAAGAGAATCTTCAGAACTGTCCAGATCCTATCATCCCAAGAACCTTCCGCCCAAGTCCTGCATCCCTCGTGTTCCGGCCGAGGCGCTCGTTTGAGCCGCCTGACACCGGCCGGCAGGTTATGTGATATGCGCTCCGCGGGCTCTGCGCTACAACGAGTTGGTATCACTAAAACCGATGCCACTTGCAATAGCCGCCGCACGGCGCTAAGCTCCCGGGTAGGAGGCACAATGCAATGCGTGTTTTTCGTGCCGGTTTAGTCCTAATCTTATTGGCCGCGATTCCCGGGTGGGCGCAACGCGGCGGCGGTCATGGCGGAGGCGGCGGGCACGCTAGCGGAGGAGGCGGCCATACCGGTGGTGGTGGTTTTCGATCTGGCGGCGGTGGCGGCCGTGGGGGCGGCTTTTCCGGCGGCGGGTTCGGTCGCGGGTTCTCTGGCGGTTTCGGGCGTGGTTCCTATGGGCGATACTTCGGACGGGGCTATGGCCTCGGCTTTGGTTTAGGATTCTATAACCCCTGGCTTTGGGGCTATCCTTACGATTCGTATCCCTACTATTACGATTCGTATCCCTACTATGCGGACAGCTACGCCCCGTCCGCATCCTACTATCAGGATGTTCCGCCGGTGGTGATCAATCAGGGGTATCAACCTGAATATGCGGTTCCGCAGGTGCGGGAGTATCCGCCGCCACCCCCTCCCCTCGGCACTCCTAACCGGGGTTTGAACGAGTACGGCCAAGCTGCCTCTTCCGATAAGGAACCGTTGTACCTGTTGGCCACCAAGGACGGCACTATTCGTGCTGTCTTGGCCTATTGGGCTGAGGGGGACACGGTCCATTATGTGACCATGGACCACGTACGTAAGACCACCCCGCTTGCTTCCATCGACCGGGAACTGAGTTCACGCCTAAACCGCGAGCGCGGAGTGTCATTTGGGCTCCCGAAATGACGGCACGGTCCATCCGATAACGTTCGCAACTCGGAATCGTATGCGCCTTACTTGCCGCCCGCGCCCAAATCGTGCCGGGACGGCAACTGGGACGCATCCCAGCCTCCGCCTAGCGCTTCAATCAGAAGCACGCTCGAATTCATGCGCCGGGTAAGCACGTCCACGGCGGACTTTTCGTTTTGCAACGCAAATGTTTGGGCCGTGATCACTTGCAGGTAGGTCGCAGTGCCCGCCTTGTATTGGGCGGTGGAAATGGTCAGTGATTCCTCGGCGGCGCGAGCCGCGTCGTCCACGGCTTTCGCTTCCTGTTCGAGAATCCGCAGTGCGGATAAGTTGTCTTCCACCTGTTGAAAGGCAGTTAACACCGTTTGGCGGTAGGTAGCGACGGTTGCGTCGAAGGCGGCTTCGTCCAATCTGATCTGCGCGCGGCGCTTACCGGCGTCGTACAAAGTCTGCGAGACGGTGGTTCCAAGTGTCCAGAAGCGGGCCGGCCAGGTAAACAGGTTCAGCAGGCTGGTCCCTTCCAGCCCCGCAGTTATCGATAGGTTCAATGAGGGATACAAGGTCGCCGTCGCGATGCCGACCTGCTCGTTGGCGGCGGCCATCGCGCGCTCAGCCGCTGCTATGTCGGGGCGGCGCTCTAGCAACGCGCTTGGCACGGCTACCGGGATGGCAGGCGGGGGAACGGTAAGCAGTTTTCTGGGGATGCTGAGTTCCGACGGAGGTTTCCCGGTCAGAATCGCGATCGCGTGCTCTAATTGATTGCGGGCGACTCCCTCATCGATCAACTGCGCCCGGGTGGTTTCCAATTGCGTCTGCGCTTGCGCCACATCTGCGCCGGTTGCCACACCTCCGTTGAAGCGATTCCTGGTCAGCGTAAGATACTCGTCATACGATTTGACGCTGCGCTCCAACAGGTCGATATCGCCATCGGTTCCGTGGAGCATGAAGTAGTCGGAAGCAAGATCGGATTGGTAGAGCAGCCGGATGTTTTCCAGTTGCGCTTCGCTGGCCTGGGCGGTATCGGCGGCGGCTTGAACACCTCTGCGGAAACTGCCCCAAAGATCCACCTGATACGTAAAATCGAACGGAATTTGAAAGGCGTTGGTTTCCCCGAGGGAGCGGGCGAATGACTGGACGCTGCCGGCTTTGGATGTGGTGACGTTGGGCCCGGTGGTGACCGACGGGAACAACGCCGCTCGGGCGATGTGAACCGATTCCCGGGCTTGCCGGAATTGCGCCTCCGCTTGTCTTACGTTTTGATTCGAGATGGCGACTTGCTCTTCCAGCGCGTTCAAGTCGGGGTCGTTGTATAGCTCCCACCACTTGCCCTTGAGCACGGTATCGCTCGGCGCAGCTTCTTTCCAGCCGTCGGGCGGAGCTTCCTTGAACGCTGGGGGGACGGGCGCGGAGGGACGCTGGTAGTTAGGCCCCACCACTTTACAGGAAGACAGCGACATTATCATCAATAACGCCAGCATCAATAACGCCGGCATCAGCAGCGCGGGCGCCATTAGCGGCAGCAAGAAGTATCTGATTCGGGCCATTCGGTTGTCGGTGCGATTCAATGCGGCGAAATCCAAAGTCCTAGATAGAGCGGGCAATTGACCAGTTCGATTCCGCGCCGGCGCTGTTCTCCAAAAAAACGAGCGGCTTCGCGATCGAGCAAAGTTACTTCGCTTAAATCCAACTGCACTTGCTTCTCCACCGCTCGGCTTTGAGCGATCACCCGATCGATTTCGGGGAGCATTTCGGCATACACGTTTCCCCTCAGCCCGAAGGTGACCTGATCGGCGCCCTGTGAGAGCACGCGCATGACGAATTTTCGCGTAGCGGTGGTCATCTTCACGCTTCCGACCCTGCGGGGTTGACATCCTCGAAATTGGGCCGCGGGCGATTGCGCACGCGATACCACCAATGCTGCAGCCGGTCGAAATACAGGTAAACCACGGGCGTGGTGTAAAGGGTCAGAGCCTGGCTGAGCAGAAGGCCGCCGATGATCGAGATGCCCAGCGGCCTTCGCAACTCAGCTCCGGTTCCCCGTCCCAAGGCCAGCGGCATCGCTCCGAGCAAAGCGGCGGCGGTCGTCATGAGGATCGGGCGGAAACGGAGGAGGCAGGCTTCAAAGATGGAATCGCGCGGACTCTTGCCCTCGTGACGCTCGGCGGCGAGAGCGAAATCGATCATCATGATGGCGTTTTTCTTGACAATGCCGATCAATAGAATGATTCCGATGATGGCGATGATGCTCAGCTCAGTTCCCGAGACCAGCAGCGCCAGCATCGCGCCGACTCCGGCAGAGGGTAGCGTGGAGAGGATCGTGATTGGATGGATGTAGCTCTCATACAGAATGCCAAGCACGATATACACCGTCGCCAGTGCCGTCATGATCAGGAACGGTTGCGTACTGAGCGACTGCTGATAGGCTTGTGCCGTGCCGGCGAACGCGGCTTGCACCGTGGCCGGCTTACCGACCTTGGCCGAGGCGGCGTCGATGGCCTCTACAGCGTCTCCTAAGGCCTTGCCTGGGAGCAGATTGAAAGAGATGGTGATGGCCGGAAACAGTCCCTGGTGGGCCACCGACAGAGGCGCAGTGGCAGTGGCGTAGTGGGCGATTGCACCGAGTGGAACCTCTTGCCCGGCCGGCGAGCGCACCCAGATCTGGCTCAGAAATTCCGGACTCTGCCAATATTGGGGCGCAACTTCCATCACTACGTGATATTGATTCAGGGTGCGGTACATGGTGGAGACCTGCCGCTGTCCGAACGCGTCGTAAAGCGTATTGTCGATCAACTGGGGCGAGATTCCGAAACGCGAGGCGGTGCTCCGGTCGTAGGTAATCAGCGACTGCAAACCGCGGTTCTGCAAGTCGCTGTTCACGTCGGCGATCATGGGCTGCTTTTTCAATTCCGCGAGCATTTTCGGCGCAAAATCGATCAGATCGTTCAAATTGTCACCGCGCATCGTGTATTGATACTGCGCGGCGCTATTGCGGCCGCCCACCCGCAAATCCTGGGAGGCCTGGAGGAACAGAGTTGCGCCGGGAACCCGCGCCAGCTTGGGACGCAGCCGGCTGATCACCCGGTCCACGCTGATGTTGGGATCCTCCGCTCCTCGCTGCCCGAGCGGCTTTAACTGCATGAACATGCGCGCGCCATTGGCCGCGCCGCCGCCCCCTCCACCGCCGCCTCCGCCAGTGAAACCGTTTACGGTTTGAATGGCGGGGTCGGCCACGACGATCTTGATCATCTGCTGGAGAATCCGGTCCATCGCCTGGAACGAGGTGTCCTGATCTCCCAGAATGCTCCCGCCCATTCGACCGTTGTCCTGTTGCGGGAAGAATCCTTTGGGCACGTGAACGTACAAGTAAACGTTCAAACAGATCGTTGCCAGCAGGACAACCAGGGTCACAAAGGAAAATCGCAATACCGTAGTCAGCGTTCTTCCATAGAAGTTCACCAGGGCGGTAAAGAACCGGTCGGTGACACGGTAAAACCAACCGTGGTCGGCGTGTTCGCGCAACAGATGCGCGCACATCATCGGCGTCGCCGTGAGTGACACCACCATGGAGACAATGATCGAAATTGACAAGGTGATCGCGAACTCGCGGAACAGGCGTCCCACTATGCCGCCCATGAGCAACAAAGGAATGAACACGCTGATCAACGAAACGCTGATCGTCATCACCGTGAATCCGATCTCCTGGGCGCCTTTCAGGGCCGCGCGAAAGGGGTTCATTCCCTGTTCCAGGTAGCGGGAGATGTTCTCAATCACGACGATCGCGTCGTCCACCACGAAGCCGGTGGAGACGCACAAGGCCATCAGCGAAAGATTGTCCAGCGTGAAGCCAAGCAGGTACATCGCGCCGAAGGTGCCAACCAGGGAAACCGGAACCACCACGCCCGGTATGAAGGTGGCGCGGCCGTTTCTCAAAAATACGAATACCACCAGGACCACCAAACAAATGGAGATCAGAAGTGTTCGTTCCACGTCGCGAACGGAAGCGCGGATGGTGACGGTTTGATCCATCATCACCTGGAGGTCGATGGATTGAGGGATGGCTGCCTTTAACTGCGGCAGCAGAGCGCGAATGCGATCCACCGTTTCGATGATGTTGGCGCCGGGCTGCTTGAATATGACTAACAGGACCGACGGTTTACCGTTGGCGTATCCGGCGTTGCGTAGGTCTTCGACCGAATCCACCGCCTGGCCGACGTCGGAGACATGCACGGCGGACCCATTGACGTATGCAACAGTCAAAGGTTCATAGTCGACCGCTTTGAAGAGTTGGTCATTGGCGCCGACCTCAAACATGGTTGTTCCGTCGGAGAAATGGCCTTTAGGAGTATTGGCGTTCTGACCGCTCAGGGCAGTGCGCACCTGCTCCAACCCAATCCCGTATTTGTTGAGCTGCGTGGGATTGAGCTCAATACGAACGCCCGGCAGGCTGCTTCCGCCCACGCCGACCTGGCCCACACCGGCTACCTGGGCCAGTTTTTGCGCCATGATCGATGAGGCGGCGTCGTACATCTGGCCTTTGGTCAGGACAGGGGAAGTGAGCCCAAGCATGAAAATGGGCGAATCGGCAGGATTCACTTTGCGATAGTTGGGATTGCTCGGCAGGTTGGTCGGCAGGTACCCGCGCGCGGCATTGATGGCCGCCTGCACGTCACGCGCAGCCGCGTCTATGTTGCGGTTCAGTTCAAACTGCAGCGTGATGCTGGTCGAGCCCAGTGAACTCGACGAAGTCATCTCGGTTACCGACGCGATGCGGCCGAATTGACGCTCCAAAGGAGTGGCAACCGAGGAAGCCATGGTCTCCGGGCTGGCGCCGGGGAGACCGGCGTTGACCGAGATGGTCGGGAAATCCACCTGTGGAAGAGGAGCAACCGGAAGCAGGCGGAACGCCACTCCGCCCGCCAGGGCAATGGCGACGACGAGCAAAGTAGTGGCAACCGGCCGCGAGATGAAAGGAGCGGAAATATTCATCGCTCAATCTCCCGCCACGGGCACCGCCCCCGGGCCCGGATACTCCGCCGGCCTGCGCGCAAAGCGCGTGGCCAGTCTGTCAAACCACAAATAAATCACTGGCGTGGTATAGAGAGTCAGCAGTTGGCTGAAAATCAATCCGCCCACGATGGTGATGCCCAAGGGCCGGCGCAGTTCCGATCCCGTTCCCGTGCCTAAAGCCAGGGGGACGCCCCCTAAAAGGGCGGCCATGGTGGTCATCATGATCGGGCGGAAGCGGAGCAGACAAGCCTGATAAATAGAGTCGAGGGGCGACATGTGCTCATTGCGCTCCGCGTCCAGCGCGAAATCGATCATCATGATGGCGTTCTTCTTCACGATGCCGATCAGTAAGACAATGCCGATGAGCGCGATCACGCTGAAATCGCTGCGGGTAAGAAATAACGCCAGCAAAGCGCCCACTCCCGCCGAGGGAAGCGTGGAGAGAATCGTCACCGGATGAATGTAGCTCTCATAAAGAACGCCCAGCACAATGTAGACCGTGACCAGCGCCGCCAGAATCAGTAGTGGTTCATTAGCGAGCGAAGTCTGAAAGGCCTCGGCCGTGCCCTGGAAAGAGGCTTGGATGCTGGCCGGTAGTCCTATCTCGTCCTTGACGCGGTTGACGGCTTCTACGCCATCTCCCAGAGATGCCCCCGGCGCCAGGTTGAACGACAGCGTGACCACCGGAAATTGCCCCTGATGATTCACTGTGATAGGCACATTTCTCATTTCTAAGTGCGTGAAAGCGTCGAGGGGAACCTGGCCCCCGCTGGGAAACGCCGCCGAGGAGCCTATCTGGCTGTTGATGAGACTGGTGGAGGCGATCGAAGATGAGGCGGCCGCCGACGAGGTTGGCGCCAGTGCGGCGGCCGAGGAGCTGGAAGCTCCAAATACCTGGGTGGCGGCGGAACCACCGGCAACCACTCCCGATCCTCCCGACGACCCCATACCAGTCCGGATGTAAAGGTGAGCGAGATCGTTGGGGGTGGCCTGAAATCCGGGTTTGACCTCCAGCACTACGTGATACTGATTGAGCTGCGTGAAGATCGTCGAGACCTGCCGTTGGCCGTACGCGTCGTAGAGTGTTTGATCGATGCTGGAGGGCAGAATCCCCAGCCGCGACGCGGTAGTGCGATCAAACACCAGGCGCGCTTGCAGCCCTTCAGATAACTGGTCGCTGGCCACGTCGCGCATGGTGGGCTCCTTTTGCAACTGAGCCAGCATCTTCGGCGCGAAGGCGTTCAATTCGTCGACATTGGGGTCTTCAAGCGTGTACTGGAATTGGGTCCGGCTCACGCGGTCCTCCACCGTCAAGTCCTGCACCGGCTGCATGAACAGAGTGATGCCTGGCACTTGCGAGGCCAATTGCGGCTGCAGGCGTTGGATGATCGCGGTAGCCGTTTCCGAGCGCTCGTCCCGCGACTTCAAGTTGATGAGGATTCTTCCGGTATTGAGCGTAGTGTTGGTGCCGTCGATTCCGATGAACGACGACAGATTTTGGACGTCGGGATCCTTCAGGATGACCTGGGCGAGTTGCTGCTGCAGCTTCGCCATTTCCGGGAAGGACACGGTTTGCCCAGCTTCCGAAACACCCTGGATCACACCGGTATCTTGAATCGGGAAGAAGCCCTTGGGGATGATCCAAAACAAAACTCCGGTGAGGATCAGCGTGGCTACGGCGACCAGCAGAGTAGTGGTTTGGAAGCGCAGCACCACTTTCAGGGTCCGGTCGTAGAAGCCGAGGATGGCGTCCCATACCTTTTCGGAAGCGACATAAAAGCGTGTCTGAGCCGATTCCGGTTTATGCTTCAAAAGCTTGGAACACATCATCGGCGTGAGCGTCAACGACACGATCGCCGAGACGATGATGGTTACCGCCAGCGTGACCGCGAACTCGCGGAACAACCGGCCAACAATGTCCCCCATGAACAGCAGAGGAATCAGCACGGCGATCAGCGATATGGTCAACGACACGATGGTGAAACCGATCTGCGCCGAGCCCCGCAGCGCGGCCTGCATGGGATCCTCGCCTTCCTCGATATAGCGGACAATGTTCTCGATCATCACGATCGCGTCGTCCACCACAAAACCGGTCGAGATGGTCAGCGCCATCAGCGTCAGATTGTTGAGGCTGTACCCCAGCATGTACATCATGCCGAAGGTGCCGATCAAGGACAAGGGAACCGCCACGCTCGGTATGATGGTCGCCGCTATATTGCGCAGAAAGAGAAACATCACCATCACCACCAGCGCTACGGTCAGCAACAGTTCAAACTGCACGTCGGCTACGGAGGCGCGAATGGTGTTGGTCCGGTCGGTCAAAGTCGAGACCGTGATGGAGGCGGGCAACGTTTGTTTCAGTTGCGGAAGCAGCGCGTTGATACGATCCACCACGTCGATGATGTTGGCCCCCGGCTGCCTCTGAATATTGAGGATGACCGCCGGGGTCTCATTCATCCACGCGGCTTGCCGCTCATTTTCGGTGTCGTCAATCACGTCGGCGACGTCCGTCAACTTCACCGGCGCGCCATTGCGATAAGCGATGATCAGCGGCCGGTAATCGTTGCTCGAAAGCAACTGATCGTTCGCGCCAATTTGATAAGCCTGGTGCGTTCCGTCAAAATTGCCTTTGGCCTGGTTCACGTTGGCGGCAATAATCGCGCTTCGCAGATCTTCGAGATTGATTCCGAAAGAGGCGAGAGAAGTCGGATTGGCTTGAATACGCACGGCCGGCTTTTGACCGCCGCTGATGCTCACCAGTCCAACACCCTGTAACTGGGAGATCTTCGGCGCCAGCCGCGTATCGGCCAGATCTTCTACCTTGGACAGCGGCAGGTCGCTCGAGGTCAGCGCCAGGGTAAGAATCGGCGTGTCGGCGGGGTTGGTCTTGCTGTAGAGCGGAGGCGACGGCAGATCGGGAGGCAGATAGGTGCCGGATGCATTGATCGACTGCTGCACTTCCTGCTCGGCCACGTCGATGTTCAGAGTCAGGTTGAATTCCAGCGTGATGACGGAACTGCCGTCGGAGCTGGTGGAGGTCATCTGCTTGAGACCGGGTACCTGGCCGAACTGCCGTTCCAGCGGCGCGGTGACCGATGAGGCCATCACGTCGGGACTGGCGCCGGGATAGAACGTCGTGATCTGGATGGTGGGGTAATCTACCTCGGGCAACGCGGAAACGGGCAACTGCTTGTACGCGACAAAACCGGCCAACAGAATCGCGACCATTAACAAGGTGGTCGCAATGGGGCGCAGAATAAAGATCCGGGAAGGACTCATAACGTTGTCGAGTTTGCCCTAGCTGGATTTCTTACCCTTGCCGGCTTGACCCTGGCCCTGTCCCTGCCCCGGCGGCGAACTCTGCGATGACTTTTCTCCCTGGAAGTGAACCACCACTTTGCTGTTTTCCTGCAATTTGTCGACGCCCGTCATCACCACCGTATCCCCCGGCTGCAAACCCGAGGTCACTTCGGTTTGATCCCCTTCCGTGGTGCCAGTCGTGATGTTGCGCACTGTCACGGTAGAGTCCGGTTTCACCAGATATACGTAGGAGGATTGCGAGTTGAGTTGGACGGCGGCTACCGGCAACAGCGTTACGCCCGTCTTCTCCTGGACCAGCAGGCGCGCATTCACGAACTGATTGGGGAATAATTCTTTTTGCGTATTGGCGAAAGTGGCGCGCAGTTTCAGCGTGCCGGTAGTCGGATCGATCTGGTTGTCGATGGTCGTCAGGGTCCCGGAAGAAATCTTCCGGGTCATGCCGCGATCGAAAGCGTCCACCTGCAATGTCTGGCCGTGCTGCCATTTCTGCAACACTACTTGCAGTTGATCCTCGGCGATAGTGAAGATGACGGTGATCGGCTGGATCTGTGTAATCACCACCAATCCGTTGGTATCGGAAGCATGCACGATGTTGCCCGCGTCGACTAACCGCAAGCCCACACGTCCGGAGATGGGCGCTGTAATCTTGGTGTAGATCAGATTTACTTTAACCGCATCGATCAGACCCTGATCGGTTTTCACAATGCCTTCATCCTGGACCACCAAAGCCTTCTGGGTGGCTAGTTGCTGTTCCTGAATCGCGTTCTGTTTTAGCAGGGTTTCATAGCGCGCTTGATCCACCTTGGCATTGTCCAGTAGCGCCTGGTCCCGCACCAGTTGCCCTTGGTACTGCGTCAATGTGGCCTCATAAGGACGGGGGTCGATTTCGGCCAAGAGATCTCCTTCGTGAACGATATCGCCTTCCTTGTAATGCAAAGCCATCAACTGCCCGTCCACGCGGCTCTTGATCGTGACGGTAGCCAGCGGGGTGACGGCTCCGAGGCCGTTGTAGTAGACCGCGATGTTGCCCTTGTGCGCCTTGACCGCCACCACCGGGATGGGACCGGCCGCTCCCCCTCGTCCCCCGCTCTTTCCACTGCCGGTATTAGTGGCGGCCGGTTGAGCGGTAGAACTCTTGTTCTTCGACCAGTAGTAGTAACCCGCCAATGCCGCCACGGCGAGGATGACCAGCCAGATCCAGATTCCTCTTCGCGGCTTCGAAGGGGGTTGCTCGGCGTGCGCGGGCAGCGTAGGCGGTTTGCTATCGGGCTTGGGTGCGGGTGGCGTTTGTAAGGCTTGCGTCTCGTTCATGATCTCTAAAGCTCCCTTTAGTATCCCGGTCTGCCAAGTTGCAGGCAAACTGCCGAATGGCCAGATTATTGTATGCCATTTGGCAGGGGCTCGGGTTTAGACGTGCAGAATCCCGCGCTGAATTGCGATGGTTACGGCATGGGTGCGGTCCGAGGCGCCCAGTTTCCCGAGGATGTTCTGCACATGCATTTTGATCGTCCCGCTGGCCGTTCCCAGCCGGCTGGCAATATCTTTGTTGGCGAATCCTTGGGCGACGAAGGCCAGAACCTCTACCTCCCTCGGGGTCAAGGCGATTTGCGGAAAATGTTCGCTGAGGCGCTCCAGCACGTCCGGTGGAAGCACCCGCTTTCCGGCATGCACCGCCCGAATTGCCCGGAGCACTTCGGTATGGACAACTTCCTTCAACAGGTATCCACGTACGCCGGCCTCAATCGCCGCATAAATATCCTGATCGCCATCGTAGCTGGTCAGAGCCAAAATGCGGGCTTCCGGAAACTCCTCCCGGATCATTCGGGTCAGCGTGACGCCATCGAGGTCGGGGAGGCGCAAATCCATCAGCGTTACGTCCGGTTCAAAGCGGCGAAAAAGTTCCATGGCCTCGTGACCGGTCGAGGCTTCGCCGGCCAGCACCATGTCCGCTTCCGTCGAGATCAAAGAAGCGATCCCCTTCCGCACCAGCGGGTGATCGTCCACGCACAGAACACGAATTGCCTGAGAGTTTTCCATTTACGTTATCCCTGCCTGCTTATTTGTGGGGCACGGTTATTAACCTGCGGCCGATTCATAATCGGCCCCGGGCGGGTTAACAACCCGCCGCAGGTTGATAACCGGGCGCGGATGGGGACACAGCGGGCTCGAGTCCGAACTCCCTCAATCAAATTTATCGTAGCTGTGTCCCCTGGGCGCCTGGCAAGATGCCAGGTTT
>Ga0209040_10003370_pt1 | contig 12299 bp, 13 predicted proteins | sample BogFormECP12_OM3_FD_188240 | JGI IMG/M metagenome (GOLD analysis project Ga0209040, IMG submission 188240) | Bog forest soil microbial communities from Calvert Island, British Columbia, Canada - ECP12_OM3 (SPAdes) (version 2) | ecosystem: Environmental > Aquatic > Freshwater > Wetlands > Bog ... | reverse complement strand
TCGGTAACGGCAACGGCGGGCATGTCAAGTTCCTTGACGCGCGCGACCAGGCGCTCGATGTTGCATGCGCCGTCGAGCAGGGAATAGTCAGTGTGAAGATGGAGATGAACGAATTCAGGTTCAGACATTCGAAACCAGCGCCTTTGCTTGCTGCTTCTATTCTATGCGTTCGATGCGGTAGCTGCGGCTGAGGAAGATGTGGAAAACGAGGCAGAAACCGAACCGCGGATCGCGCCGATATCGGGGATTTTTCACTTGTGTGTCTTGAAGTGGGGAGATCCCGCGCCGTCCGCGTGATCCGCGGTTGACGTTTACTCCGACGGCGGAATATGCTCCGTCGCCGCTCCCGGCGAAATCAGCTGTCCGCCGGTAATTGTGTGGCCGGGAGGCGTCTGGCGCGGGACCATCGCGTCATCCCGTCTCGCGTGTGCTCGATAGGCGAAGATCACCGCCAGCAGCGGAGCCGCCAACAGCAATCCCCAGAAGCCGAACATCAGACTGAGCAGGATGGGCACGATCAGCGACGCCCAGATCGGCACCCGCGCTGTGCGCCGCATGATGACCGGCTGCAACAGCAGGCCGTCCACCACCACGATCCCACCATACAGAATGATGACGTAGAGAAACTGCTCGAAGCCGCCTGCAAACAGCGCGACCATCGACGGCCCCATGACCGCCATCAGCGGTCCGAAGTGCGGAATGAATTGCAACAAGGCCGCGAGAATTGCCCAGAACGGCGCCCACGGTACGTGCAGATAGTCCAAGCCCAGCCACCATAGGGCGCCGACCGCGACCGAGTCGAAGCACTGCGCGAAAAACCATCGCCGCAGTGCCCCTCCCGTGATGTTGATGTGGCTTGAAAACTGCATTACTGGTTTGATGCCTGCGCAGTCTAAGCGGTCTCGCATGCCATGCTACACTCAACTTTAACGCCTCACAGAGAGTTTTCCGCATGAAATTCGGCGTCATCATTTTCCCCGGTTCCAATTGCGATCACGATGCCTATTGGGCCATCTCGGAAGTGGCCCGGCAGCCCGTGACCTTCCTCTGGCACGATTCCCCTGACCTGCAAGGCTGCGACGCGATCATCGTTCCCGGCGGATTCGCTTACGGCGATTACCTGCGCACCGGCGCCATCGCCAAGTTCTCGCCGGTGATGGAATCGGTGCGCAAGTTCGCCGCCGATGGCGGACTGGTGCTCGGCATCTGCAACGGCTTCCAAATCCTGTGCGAAGCCGGACTGCTGCCCGGCGCTTTGCTGCGCAATGCTGGATTGAAGTACGTTTGCAAGCCGGTACACATTCGCGTGGAGAGCACCAACACGCCGTTTACGCAGCAACTCGCCAAAGGTGAGGTGCTGGAGATCCCTATCGGTCACATGGAAGGGAGCTACTTCTGCGACGAGGCTACCCTGGCCGAACTTAAAGATGAGGACCGCGTCATCTTCCGCTATACGACGCCGAGCGGCCAAGTCACCGCCGAAGCGAATCCCAACGGCTCACTCGAAAACATCGCCGGAATTTGCAGCGAAGGACGGAACGTTCTGGGCATGATGCCGCATCCCGAGCGCGCCGCCGCACCGGAGCTGGGCATGACTGACGGGGCAAAGATTCTCCATTCGCTGGTGGCGGCGCTGGTAGAGAAGTAGCAACTAGCAATTAGCAACTAGCAGCTAGGCTTGAGAGCATATCGGCCAAGCAAGGCCTCTCGAGGTGTTGTCTCGTAGCAAGGACTTCTGATCCGAGCCGCGAGGTCTACGATTTTGCTAGTTACTAGTTGCTAGTTGCTAATTGCCGCTTCACCGGAACCCTTCCTTATTCACCACGTACGGCATCTTCGCCACGTCACCGCCGTAGTTCTGCTCCAGTACATCAATCAGCGCCTGCACGCAGCGGCCGGCCATGCCGAGATTGGGGTCGAGTGACAGCCGCGTGATGCGCCCGGCGCTGCCGAAGTGCGGATACAAGCGGCAGCGGTCTTCGATCTCGGGATCGCGCAGCGGTGAATCCGGCGGCAGCGGCTCGGTCTCGTACACATCGAGCGCCGCTCCGGCAATCCACCGCTCCTTAAGCGCTTTGGCCAGCGCCTTTTCGTCGATGACCGCTCCGCGCGCGGTGTTCACCAGGTAGGCAGTGGGTTTCATCATCCGCAGCGTTCGCTCGTTGATGAGGTGATATGTCGGCGCCTCGCCCTCACGCAGCAGCGGCACGTGAATGCTGATGAAATCGCTCTGGCTAAGCACCTGTTCCAGCGCAACGTACTTGATCGAGGTGCGCTCGCGCTGCATTCCGCTGCCGTAACGTAACTCCATCTGACGCTGCACGTCGGCCTGCAGTTTTTCGTTGGGCCCCATGGCTTCGTAACACAGGATGTTCATGTCGAAGCCGATGCACTTCTTAATCAGCGCCTGTCCGATGCGGCCGGTGCCGAGAATGCCGATGGTCTTGCCGGTTACCTCATCGCCGACAAACGGCAGGTACGGATGCCAATAGCCCCACTTGTTTTCCCTGACCAGATGTTCCGCGCTCCACAGTCTGCGCGCCAGGTCCGCCAGTGCGAAGAAGGCGAACTCAGCCGTGGCTTCGGTGACGACGTCGGCTGTGTTGGTGAACAGAATCTTGTAACGGTTGGCGTCGGCACGATTGATGTTGTCGAAGCCGGCCGAGTCTTGCGCCACAACTTTCAGCGTGCCCTTGCCCGCTTCGAAAACTTCGGCGTCAATCTGGTCGCGCAGCGTGGTGATGAGGCCGTCTATCCCGCTGCGAACTTTTTCGATGACGAGGCCCTTCGGCGGCGGCTCAGGATTGGGATAGACCTCGACCTCATAGCCACGCTCGCGCAGGCGATTGAAAGCAGCGTCGCCAATATCGGCAGTGGCAAAGACACGAAACTTCTTGTCAGGCATGGTAGGTCCTTCGTTCGCGTGTCATCCTGAGAGGAGCGCAGCGACGAGTCGAAGGACCCCTACTTACGCTCGAGAGCCCTGAATCTTATAGGGGTGCTTCGACTCGCGCGGCCAATTGCCGCCGCGCTCGCTCAGCATGACACAATGTTTAAGCACCTCGATTGGTCTGCTCCACACCAGCAGCGCCACCCCCATGAAAAAGGCCCGCTACGCCGCGGGCCTTTGTGCTTCAAACCCACCACCTACAAATTCTTCTTCGTCCACTGATCGATGCGCTCGAGCGCCCGCTGCAGATTATCAATGGAATTCGCCGTACTGAACCGCATATAACCTTCGCCGTAGCTACCAAACGCGGTTCCCGACAGCCCCGCCACTCCCGTGTCATCCAGCAGCGCGTCGGCCAGCTTCTTCGACGGCCACCCGGTTCCCTTAATGTTAGGGAAAGTGTAAAACGCACCCCGCGGTAACCGGCAAGAGAATCCCTTGATCTGGTTCAGGCCGCTGACGAACACATCGCGGCGGCGCTGAAACTCCTGCCGCATCTTCTCCGGCTCGCTCTGGTCGCCGCGCACCGCCTCGATACCCGCCATCTGGGTGAAGGTCGCCGTGCACGAAGTGGAGTTGGTCGCCAGGCGCGCGAACTGCTCCGCCAGGTCACGCCGCATTACGCCATACCCCAGGCGCCAGCCGGTCATCGAATAGGTTTTGGAGAAGCCGGTCAAAATGATGGTGCGGTCCTTAAAGCCGTCAACCGAAGCGATGCTGTACGGCTCGCCTTCGAAAAGCAAACGGCTATAGATTTCGTCGCTCAGGACCATGATGTCGCGGTCACCGATGGCCGCTGCAATGTCTTCCACGTCCTGCCGGGTAATGATGCCGCCGGTCGGGTTCTGCGGCGAGTTCAGGATGATAAGTTTGGTGCGATCAGAAATCAGACCGGCCAGCTCATCGACATCGAGGCGGAAATCGCGCTCTTCCCGCAGCGGAATGGGCACCGCCTTGGCGCCCACAAAATTGATCATCGACTCGTAGATGGGAAATCCGGGATTGGGATAGATGACTTCATCACCCTCCTCAATGAGTGCGAGGATGGTGAAGAAGATGATTGGCTTCCCTCCGGGAACAATCACCACTTCCTCAGGGCTGACCTTGATGCCACGCGAACTGGAGACTTCCGCCGCAATGGCCTCGCGCAACTCCGGCAGTCCCGCCGCAGGTCCGTAGTGGGTGAAGCCTTTGCGAAGCGCGTCCACGCCAGCCTCGACGACGTTGGCGGGCGTGTCCATGTCAGGCTCGCCGATTTCGAGGTGGATTATGTTTTTTCCCTGGCGTTCCAAAGCGCGGGCGCGAACCAGTACTTCAAAAGCGGTTTCGGTCCCTAGCCGCGACATCCGCTTGGCCAGGTGTAATTCTGTCTGAGTAGTAGTCATAGTAGTAATCATAGGCAAACCGAGGAATTATACTCTGCGCGGAGCCGTTAGAGCGCGTCCTCAGCGTTCAGCCCGCATACTCAATCTCAAACTCAATCTTCGCGCTCTTCTCCAGCATGGCCGACACCGAGCAATACTTCTCCTTCGAGAGCCGGACCGCGTCCTCCATCGCTTTGTGGGTCACGTTCCCGCCCACGCGATAAATCAGGCGAATGCTGGTGAACACCTTGGGGAAATCTTCTGCCCGCTCGCCGGTGGCCCGCACCTCCAGGCTAGTGAACGGCTCGCGCTTCTTGTGCAAAATGCCCACCACATCGCTGGCCGTGCATGCGCACAAAGCGATCAGCACCAACTCGACCGGGCTGCTCGCGGTTTTTTCGCCGCCCGCGTCCACTACGATTGCGTGACCGCTGCCGGCCTGTCCGAGAAAGCGCTCTTTATCCGTCCACAGGGTGGTAGCTTCGATCATTGCTGCTTGTCCTTAGGCTGGCTGCTGCCCGGCTCGCCGTAAATGGTGTACTGTTCCTTCGGGCGCTTCAGGCGGACGGTCACGATCTGCTCGGGCTGGTTGATGGTGTAGTCCTCCCCGAAGGTCTGGAAGCCCGGAGCGATGACCTGCACGCGCAGCGGGCCGTAGGGCATCCCGTCCATTTCGGTCTTGCCCTCCGCGTCCGTCTTCAGCTCGATTCCGCCCTTGGCTTGCTTACCGCTGTGTTTAACCGGATGCAGGACCACCGCCGCATTGCGGACCGGCTTGCCGTTGTCATCCTTGAGAACCAGCACCTTGACCGTGGATACCTGGTCAGAAGCATTGGCGGCCAGCAAAACAGGAATAACGAGCAGGGCAAAGATGGCGAACAGTTGGCGCCACATCTTCATATCGTCATTCTAGGAGGGGAGACCGCGGGGCGGCAAACCGCGAGCACTATGAGTCGGGAGGGTTCGGGTTGCGCTTCAGGGTGGGACGGTCATCATCCTTTTTCTGATCCGTCGTGCTGTTCCCGCTCGAACTGGAAGATCCCGCGGAATCGTTTGTCGAGGAAGAAGATGTGCTGCTGCGTTTCAGCAGTACGGGACGGTTCCCATCGCCGCCGCCGGGGCCATTCAGCCGGTGGCCGTTCTCGAGCGAAATCAGACGCGCTTTGACGTTATCGAATTCACTGGTGTTCACCACATACTCGGGACGATCGGGCAGATACTTGCGGATTTCTTCCTGCGCCGCCTGGATGCGGTCAGCGGTCATGGGATGCGTGGCAAACGCCTTTGCCAGCCGGCTCTGTTTTTTCTTTTCCACATTAAGCTTCTCAAAAAACTGCACAAACGCCTGCGGATCGTATCCCGCCGCGTAGTCATATTCCAGGCCCAGCAGGTCGGCTTCGCGCTCGGCATCGCGCGAGAACTTAAGGAAGGTCATGGGCACGGCGATGGACGCCACTTCGCTGATGGCGAAGGCGATCGGTCCGCCAACGAAGATCAGCGGTATCGAGGCCATGTTCCAGATCTGTGCCTTCGTCATGTTCTTGGTGGCATGCCGCGCCGCAACGTGTCCGATCTCGTGCGCCATTACGCCGGCGAGTTCCGCCTCGCTGTCCGCCGCCAGGATCAATCCACTGTTCACGTAGAAGAAGCCGCCGGGCAGCGCGAAGGCGTTCACTTCGTCGGTGTCGAGCACCTTGATGGTGAACGGCACGCGCGCGTCGGAGTTGCGCACCAGGTTCTGTCCGATGCGGTTGACGTATTCGGTGACGATGGGGTCTTTTACCAGGCGCGCGCTCTGCTCCACTTGTTTCGATAACTCGCGACCCAGCGCGATTTCGCGATCGAGGGAGTAGAAGTCGAGACCCGAGCCCACGTCGCGGTGTCCGATCTGCGAAACGTCATACTTCGGCTGTACCGGCCCGGCCGGGTTCAGCGTTGCATGCGGTTTTTGGGAAGCAGCGGCAGGTGCGATTGCAGGGGGCGTATCGGCAGGCTGTGCGGGAGCGGCAGCGCTGGCTTTGTCTTCGATTTGCGTAGCAGTCTGCGCCTGCGAAACGTCGGACGCAGTGGACCTGACCAACGCGGGCGGGCCATCCTCTGGCGCAGCTTCAGCGTGCTGAGTTGGAGCCGGTGCCTTAACCTGTTCGGTCACGGGCGTGGCGGTCTGTTGGGTGTCGCTGACTTGTGCTTGTGGAGTTTGTACCGGCGTCGTATTCTGTGCCGGGCTGATCGTCGGCAAGCTCAGCACAACCAGCAACAGCACGGCCACACCTGTCCTCGTGCGAGGAGAAGAAGGAATTCGAGCGCCACCCTGGACTGACACGATCGCACCCACCGATTTCTTACTGCAAAACCACCCTCTGGGCTGAGGGAGCTATCACTGCTACCAAGTGAGATCGAAAAGAATCAAGCAATCGCCAAACGACTGGCCGGATAGAAGCTATTTGTACACCAAATTCCACCTCTTGGGAAGCAGTTCGTCACCTGTAACTCCCGGCCGGCACAGGTTCCAATGACGGCCGTAACGAGGCCGTGTATGCGGCGATCGCCACCATGTCGTCCACCGTTAACTTCGCGACCGGCGCCTGCATCGCTTGTGCGGCCAATCCGGCGCGAGCGCCATTCTGAATATCGTAAAGTTGCCGGACAATATAGCTCGGCGAACGGCCTGCGATGGGCGGCACATCACCGCTGCCCTTGAGGTCCGCACCGTGGCAGATGGCGCACGCTAGAGTCTTGCCGTTACCTCCGGCGGTCACCAGCGTCTTTCCTTTATTGATGCTACCGGCCGGCACGTACGCGATAAAACCGGATGCGTCGTCGCGCAGTTCCGTCCGTTCCAGGTTCTCCGGCGTTTCGATGATGCGCGGACCGATCGGCTCCATTCCGCCCTTGCCGTCCGCAACCAGCATCCAGCCCGCGACATGGGTTTTGGGAACGGTCCTGGTTTCAACCACCCGTATCCATGGTCTTGGTTTCAGCTTGGAGAAGTAATCGGCCGCAGCCTGGATCTCGCTCTCGTTCGCGTTGCTGGCGACGCCGATCATCATGGCGATCGGTAGCTGTTTATGTTCTGAACTCTTGCGTGCACCGCTCTTGAAATCGGCCATTTGCTGCACGATGTAGCCCACAGGCAGACCGGCCAGACCGGAATTTTCCGGACGACCCTGGCCATTGGGCAGATGGCAGTAGCCGCAGGCAATCACGTCCGGTTTCCTGCCGTGCGCCACCACCTCAGGCATTGCGGGATGCCCGTCGGGATGCCAGTCCGGCGCCGTGAAGTAATCGCCAATTTGCGTGAGGGTGAATGCCGCCGCGCTGCCGGGTACGTGTTGAGGCGCATCGTCGGGCGGTTTGGTTTGAGTACCGGAGTCGTCAGGCGGCGAATCCACGGCGTAGGCCCAATAAGGAGGAGACGCGTGCTTCGGTTGCGCTTTCGTTTTTCCGCTCTGATTTTGGGCGATGGCCGCACCAACAAACGCGCACAGGAGCACCGACGCTGTCGAGACCAGCACCTGGGAGCTGCGGAAATTAGCCCTTCGTGCGAGATCGTCTTTGCGGGCAAACCAAGCGGCGATCCTGATCCAGAGATTGCGCATCTGTAGACGTTACCCTCGCCGGGTCCAGGGTGTCGATTGACAGTTTCGCTCCGACCAAAGCCTACCTCAAGCGTGCTGTAAAACTAAAGTGCCAGTGTAATTACACCACCTAGCACGCAGATTTCCAGACTCGGGGCTATCTCTTCTACAAAGCACGATATCGTTAAAAAAAAATGAAACTTCCGGCCACGTCGGGAGTCGTAAGCCTGCAGGGAAGGCAGCATGCACCGCTGATCCGGCCCGCCGGGGAGTTCGCCAAACTGGCAACGCTCTGCGGCAACATCTTACATTCACAATGAGGACGATGACCATGAAGATCCAGACGAAGTCTCTGTTGTTAACCGCTGCCATGACCGGACTGCTCAGTGTCGGCGTGCCGTCTTTTGCCAGCGCTAACAACTCCACCGCTCAGGGAACCAACGCATCCAACAACTCGGGCAAGTCCACCATCAGCTCGCTGCTGCCCCAGAATAACCAGCAGGGTGACAAGCACTCCTGCAAGGGCAAGAACGACTGCAAGGGACAGGGCGGCTGTAAGAGCAGCGACAACGGCTGCAAAGGTAAGAACTCCTGCAAGGGCAAGGGCGGATGCGCCACCGACGGCTCCCAGACACATTTCAGCTAGTCGGTCCGTCGAATCGAACGAGGGTCGGCCTGTATCCCGGCCCTCGCATTTAACTTCAGTCAGGCCTTACTAACCGAGGAGTGCATGCCGGCAAATCGCTTCAACGGATTCACCGAGTACGGAGTCGGAATCGGACTGCGTATTCCGCACTACCGCCACATCCTGGAAAAGAAGCCGGTCGTCGACTGGTTCGAAATCATCTCGGAAAACTACATGATCGATGGCGGCCGCCCGCTGGCTGTACTGGATGAAATCCTTGAGCAATATCGCGTCGTGCAACACGGGGTTTCGATGTACTTCGGATCGGCTGAGGCGCTCAACCCCGAACATCTGCGGCGGCTGAAAGACCTCGTGCGCCGGACCAACACTCCCTGGCTCTCCGACCATCTTTGCTGGGGCAGCGTGGACGGCCGCTACACCCACGACCTGCTCCCCATTCCCTACACTTGGGAGGCGGTGGGGCTCACCGCCCGCAACGTTCGTCAGGTCCAGGATTTTCTGGAAGTTCCTGTCATCGTGGAAAACGTCAGCAGCTACGCAGAATTTCACGACTCAGTGATGACGGAATGGGAGTTCCTGAACGAGGTGGTTGAGCGGGCCGATTGCGGCATCCTGCTCGATGTCAACAACATTTATGTCAGCTCCATGAACCACAACTTCGATCCGCGGGAATATCTCGACGCAGTTCCTGCTGAGCGGGTTGCTCAGATCCACATTGCCGGCCACTCACGCTATGAGAAATACATTCTCGACACCCATGATCACCCCGTGATCGATCCGGTTTGGGAGCTGTACGACCGCGCCATCAGCCGCATCGGGCCGACGGCCACGCTGCTCGAATGGGATGACCGGATACCCTCGTTCGAAGAAGTGCATGCGGAAGCGCTGAAGGCCAATCGCTATCTCAGTCAATACCAGCCACTGAAGTCAATCCCTGCGGACACAACGGCAACGGCGTTGGTGGAGGCGAGGGGATGAGCTCGCTTTTCGAACTACAGCGGCAGATGGCCAGTGCGGTCATGCAGCCGATGACCCGCAGCGAAAACATGCGGAAGAATTCTTCGCCGGTCGCAGATGCGCTGATGAAACCCAACGACCGTCTCACCAGCTTCGAGCGTCTGGAGATTTATAACCGGCAGTACTGGTTTCGCGTGTTGCATTCGCTGGTCGAGGACTTTCCCGGCGTGCGGGCGATCGTCGGCGCGAAGCAATTCCGCCACATGTCAGAGGCCTATTTGGCGGCGAACCCGTCCCAGTCGTTCACGCTGCGCAATCTCGGCTCTCGGCTTGCAACGTGGCTGCAAGCGAATCCCGAGTGGCTACGGCCCAATGCCCAACTCGTGCTCGACATGGTGGCGTTGGAGTGGGCCCACATCGAAGCCTTTGATAGCCTGCAACGGCCCGTCATCACTGCCGAAGAACTGATGCAAGCCGGCTCCGAACTGAAGTTGCAACTGCAGCCATACATCTCCTTACTGGAGCTGCACTATCCCGTTGACGATCTCTTGCTTGCCGTGCGGGAGAAAAAGCGGACAGGGAAGACTGTCTCCACAATGCTGAGCTCGTCGCCGCCGCAAAACGCGAACATTTTTCTTGCCGTGCACCGGTTGGATTACTCCGTTCACTACAAGCGGCTGGAACCCGAAGCGTTCCGGCTCCTGTTGGCGCTAAAGAACGGCGCAGATCTTCAGCAGGCGATTGACGCCGCTTTTGCTGCTCCTGCTGAAAACGAAGAGCAACGGGCCAATAGCCTGCAAGAGTGGTTCGCAGTTTGGCAGTCGCTGGGATGGTTCTGCGGCGACCTGCGACCCATGGGATCGGCGCAAGGATTGCAATGAAACTGTTGGTCGAAAGCTACATCGCCCCAGCTTACGAGCTGTTGATCAAGGCCGGATCGTCGCTACAGTCCCTGTTCCTCCTGGCGGTGCGACTGTACTGGGGCTGGCAATTTATGCAGACAGGCTGGGGCAAGCTGCACAACATCCCGCACGTCATCCAATTCTTCACCAGCCTCGGAATTCCGATGCCGGGGTTCAACGCCTGGTTTGTCTCCTTGACGGAGCTTGTGGGCGGAATCTTGCTGGCCTTGGGTCTCGGGTCGCGGTTCTTCGGGCTCTTATTGGCCGGGGACATGCTGGTGGCCTACATCGTCTCTGACCGGGAGGCCTTGATGTCGGTGTTCTCCAACCCCGGCAAGTTTTACAACGCCGACCCATACACCTTTCTGTTCGCTTCGGTCATAGTGCTGATATTCGGGCCGGGCAAGATTTCTGTGGACCATTACCTTGCTCGGAGGTTTGCGAGCGATCGGTAAACCGATTCCGTTTCAAGCTCCGTTGTAGCCTGATAACTGTGAGCTTCGCGTATCGCTTTCCGGAGCAATTCCACCGACCGGCCGGGGACTTATGTGGACTTCAGCGCGCCGCAGCCGGTTGCTGCCGAAAGTTTGCCGGAGGTATGACGCACCGTGATACTGCATCATCCCAGGGAACGGCCGGAACCGTGGAGGATTCGCCGCAACTCCTTGCGACACTCCTGGCTGGTTCCCTTGTTGGCGATCGAATGGTGCTGCGAGTGGCTTGCCTATCTGCTGAGCCGCTGGTCGTTCCTGGAAGTGCTCGATTATCTGGGCAGTTTCTCGATATTAGTCGCCGTGATCTTTTACTTCAGCGAGTCGGGCGACCGCCTGAAACAGAAGCACTACCAGGCATGGCAGGTCGTCAACACCGCCCAGGGCAAGGGCGGCAGCGGTGGGCGAGTCGATGCCTTGCAGGAATTGCATCACGACGGAATTCCGCTGGTCGGGGTGGATGTTTCGGGCGCTTATCTGCAGGGAATTCAATTGTCCGGCGCAAGCCTGGTGCGGGCCAACTTTAGTGTTGTCGATGCGCGCAATAGCAATTTCAGTGGCGCGGACTTCACCAACGCGAATCTGCAATCGGCGAACTTCCGCGAAAGCAACCTGAGCGGCGTCGATTTTCAGGACGCAGACCTTGGCGGAGCGGACCTCTGCCTGGCAAATCTAGCCGGTGCGGTTCTCGACGGCGCGACACTGGATGGAGCCGACTTGGGAAACACCGACTTGCAGAACGTGAAGTGGCAAAAGATTAAGAGCCTGCAAGGAGCCAGCATGCAGGGGGCGCGTAACGCACCGGCGGATTTTCTGGACTGGGCAGCAAAGCACGGCGCAGTGATGAATGCCCCGCGGTCAGATTGCCAGTCGCAGATCACAAATAATTGATTACAATATACTTATACTGCATAACCATCAACCAAGAAATCTGCGCGACCTACACTCATACCCGTCTTGACATTCATCCACTCGGCACGGTATGATTGGCACTCGTTGGGATTGAGTGCTAACAGGGCTCCTATCCCCCAACGCTCGGGTGCAAACCCAAATTTCATGAACCAAGCCGACTGCGGTGCAAAGGCCCGCGCCGCAGCCTGACAAACGTAATGCAATTCAAAACTGACACCACAAGAAGGAGTTCGAGAATGGCTACAAAACTGACTCCCCTGCATGACCGTATCGTGGTCCGCCGGGTAGAAGAAGCCGAAACCACGCGTGGCGGAATCATCATCCCCGACAGCGCGAAAGACAAGCCGCAGGAAGGCGAAGTCATTTCCGTCGGCCGTGGCAAGACCAACGACAAAGGCGAGACCTTCCCGCTCGACGTGAAGGCCGGCGATCGCGTGCTGTTCGGCAAGTATGCCGGCACCGAGATCAAGATTGACGGCGAAGACTTCCTGATCATGCG